>WBZR01004176.1_pt1 | contig 12102 bp, 11 predicted proteins | sample 5204231 | NCBI WGS metagenome assembly WBZR01 (sample SAMN12412403, study PRJNA552823) | activated sludge metagenome | isolation source: activated sludge from anammox sidestream of wastewater treatment plant... | place: USA: Virginia | collected 2017-08
ATGCAATGCTTACTGTTGTATTGCCTGATTTGAATAACAGTTATAACTATTTCATTACGGACAATACTTGTCCTAATTGTAATTCAAGGTTATTACATACAGATTTTCTATTCAATATTCTTAAAGACAATATGTTCAATATTAAATACCCTGTTTATACTGATTGTCCTAATCATTCTACAGGAAGTAGGCCATATAAAGGTTATTCGTCATACATATATTCAGTAAAATGGGTTGATTTTATAGACGATGTAAACAAATATATCAATATTGCTTATGAGATAAATAATAAAATAGATGATTACAACATAACCAAAACTATAAGGAACAATTAACATGGCAAAAAAACAAATCTTTTACAGTTTTCATTTTGACAACGACTTTTGGAGAACCCAGCAGGTAAGAAATATGGGAGCTGTAGTGGGCAATACCTTAGTTTCAGCTAATGATTGGGAAGAATTAAAAAGAAAGGGAGATAAATCCATAGAAACCTGGATTGATAACAGCCTCAAGTATAAGAACTGCACTATCGTTCTCATAGGCTCGCAAACCTCGCAAAGATACTGGGTCAAGCAGGAAATTATTAAATCTTGGAATTCCGGTAAAGGTTTAATGGGTATTCATATACATAACCTGAAAGACTCTGACAGTAAACAAAGCAACAAGGGCAGCAATCCATTTAGCAGTATGAGTATTAACAGCGGAAAAACCAGTTTTTCTAGCATTGTTCCTGTTTATGACCCTCCATATAGAGACAGTAAAGATGTATATAACTATATAAGCGATAACATTGAAAACTGGATTGAGAATGCAATAGTGACAAGAAAACTGTATTAAATGCCTACTTTTAATGTCTAAATCAATTAAACATATTAACCAAAAAATAAAAAGCGATAAAACTATTACAGTTGAAGAGATAGTAGTAACTAATATGTATGAATTAGATGCAATATTTAATATTTTAGTCAAGAAAGGTATTCTTACGAAAGAAGAAGTATTGCTAGAAGTCCACAACTTACGAGAGCAAAATGAAAAAATTAACTAAATTATAACTTCAGTAACTAAATTCATCAATTTAGGTGAATAATTCTTGATTATCATTTTTTCAATTATTTTTGATTTTTCAAGTCAATAACTAATTTAGGGAAATATTTTTAATTTTGGGTAGCTAATTTCAAATATTAATACATATATTTGTAAGTGGAGAGCTTCAAAATTAGAAAATTTTGTAATATTCAAACAATTTTACTAATGTATTAATTGATAACATAAAGATTTTATATTTAAATTATAAAATTTCAAGTAATTAAGATATTTCAATAACTTCAAATAATAAATAAATAGGGAGAAAAAATGGAACACAAAAACCGCAAAAACATCGAAACTCACGATGAAGCTGTACCTAAAGCAGTAGTTACAGTAGATAACAAAGGTCAAATGAGTCTTAGTCGTGAAATTCGAGAAATACTTCGATTAGTTGAAGGGGGGAAAGCAGCTTTATTTGTACGACCTCGTACAGATGACAGTCCAGCCGTTGCAAGCATTGTTAACGCAAATGACCTTAAAGTCACTTTTATACGAGAAATATATAAGTGAGTTAGTTTAACAATTTTTTTTGCAAACTTTTAGGAAAGCACGAATAGCTTTCCTATTTCGTTTTATTTCTTTCAAAGCCCTTCATTAATTCTCAAATAAGAGTAATATCCCCAATATACCTTGTTTAGGTGATGTAAAAAAAGCGGCAACCCCCTTGCTAATGCAATTATTGTCAGTTATATTTGAATTAAGATAATTTTCCAATATACTTGGAAAATCAAAAAAATACCAACGTGAATTGTGCTCACGTTGGCTTTAAATGATTAACCTTCCGTTTCCCTTTATGGACACCTTACGGAATCCTTTTGGGGGCTAATCTCTATTTATTCTATCAGATTTTATTACGATTAGCAAATACTGTATTCTTCATGTTAATATTCTGCTTAGATTAGCTAAAAAGTCTGCAGGTGTAACGTTCTCATTTTTAAATAAAATTAATTAATTACACAAAAATAAATAAAGATTTAATATTATAGTGAAGTAATATTGTTCTTTTAATACCGGGGAAAGAAAAAAGCGGCGCTAGATAGCAACCGCCCAATAAACACAGTTTACCATTAGCAGATAACTGTGATCATTTTCAACTCCATCGAGGCTGGAGTTGCGGTTACATGATAACATATTGTTATTTCAATGTCAAATCGCATGCCTCCTAAATAAAAAGGAGACTAAAATGAAGACTGCGACAATTGTAGGCGGCGGTATCTTTGGAGTCGCTGCAGCAAACATGTTACACGAAAACGGTTATGATGTAACCATCATTGACCACAGGGGTATCGGTCAGGGAACAACCTGCCAAAGTACTGAAATGCTTCGACAGCATCACTCACTGGAACACGAGCTTTGGTGTTCTTTAAAGACATTCGAATTTGTTCGTGAACATAATTTATTCACCCCGCTTCCTTACCTTTTTGCCTATTATGATGAGGATAACGGAAAAGCTTTTAAAAAAGTTAAAGAACAGCAACTCCTTGGGTGGGAATATTTAATAGACATTGATATATATAATCAAGAAGAGAGTCTATTAAGATTTCCGTTTCTAAAAAAACAAGTAAATGGAAATTTCTTGTTAGGTACCTCAACATGTTCCGGAGAAGGTCGAATTGATGTAAATAGTTTGGTTAATTTGTTATTTCAACAAAGTAAGGCACCTTTGGTCAAAGACTGGGTTTTGAGAATTGAGGAAAACGGAGAAATAATCACCAAAGAAAATGGAACGTTCACGAGTGACATCATAATAGTGGCAGCCGGTCCTTGGACAAGAAATCTGCTAGGCAACTGTGGATCAGGGGATTTTGTGGATATCACGCCTGTCCCTTACTATACTTTTAAAACTACAGCTACTCACCCGATTCCCTATATGGTGGTATTACCCGATGGTTTATATCTTCATCCAGAACACCCGGAGCTCCCCAACTTTGCAGTTGGCGGAATTTGTGCTAAAGAACCTAGCTTTATTCCAACTCCCTTAGCACAACAAGAGAGAGAAGACCACGTAAAAAGGGTTAATGAATATCTTACAAAAGATTATCAACTAGACCAGCGCTGTGAACCATTAACCGCAGGGTGTTATGATATTACTCCGACTCACTCCTTATTTATTGAAAAAAGTGTAATCAACTCAAAAATCATAATCTTTGGCGGTGGTAATGGTCATGGTATTATGATGGCAATTGGCGCCGCAATGCTGCTAGAAGTTGAATTAGAATTATGTAACGATCCAAAAAAGAAAGCTTTATTGATGAAAATCAAATCCGTTAATTGTGAAGATTCGTTAATTTTATAGGAAAAGATAATGAGAAAAAAAATACTAAATTATGATGAATTAGTCCGTGAAGCTGGCTTCGCCATCAATTCGCCAACTAAAGGATGCATAGTAATATTAGAATATGGGTATAAAATTTGGGAAATAATACAGCGTAGATTAGATCAGTTGATAAAAGACACCGGGCACAGTAATGTTTATTTCCCTTTATTTATTCCTGAATCGCTTATGAACAAGGAAAAAGAACATGTTGAGGGATTTTCTCCTGAATGTGCGGTTGTTACACACGGTGGCGGTGTGCGTTTGCAGGAGTCTTTAATAGTTCGCCCAACCTCTGAAACTATTATGTACGAGACATATCGAACGCTCATAACGTCATATAGAGACCTGCCATTAAAATACAATCAATGGGCAAACGTAGTGCGTTGGGAAAAAAGACCTCGACCATTTCTACGTACCACTGAATTTCTCTGGCAAGAAGGGCATACTGCCCATGCAACTCAAGAGGAAAGTATCGAAGAGGTATTGCGAATGCTTAATATTTACAAAACGTTTATTGAAGAATATCTGGCAATTCCGGTTATAGCAGGAAGAAAATCTGATAATGAAAAGTTTGCAGGGGCAGTTGCAACATATACAGTAGAGGCATTAATGAGAGACAAAAAAGCTCTCCAGTGCGGTACATCTCATGACTTAGGTCAAAGCTTTTCAAAAGTATTTGAGATAAAATTTCAGGATAAAGAAAATAAGCAGCAATACGTTTGGCAGACAAGTTGGGGAGTGTCAACGAGACTAATAGGAGCGGCAATAATGGCACACCGGGATGACAAAGGTGTCATCCTACCTCCACTTATAGCTCCATATCAAGTAGTAGTTATCCCTATTAATAATCTGGTAAACGCTGAATATATAGTAAGGATTGAAAAAGAGCTGAAGGACAAAGGTTTAAGATATGTGATAGACAACCGTGATGAAAGCGCTGGTTCAAAATTCAATAAATGGGAATTAAAAGGGGTGCCTATACGGCTTGAAATTGGAGATAGGGAATGCGAAAGGCAGACTATATCAGCCACTTCTAGACTTGGGAAAAAAGTAAATACTCCTATCAATGAATTTTTCAATAGTATTGATTCATTGTTATTAAATTTCCAAAATGAGCTTTTTGTAAGGGCTACTGAATTTCAAAAAACAAATACTTTTGATATTGACCAATTTACTGAATTCAAGAATCTATTCGGTCAAGGTAAGTCATCTGGATTTGTAAAAGCTTACTTCTGTGGAAGTAAGGAATGTGAAGATACTATTAAGAGTGAGACCTTTGGCGTAACTTCAAGGTGTATCCCATTAGATGAAACGAACGGTGAAGGAAGCTGTATTTGTTGTAAAAAAGATGTTAACGGCAAGAAGACTATCTTTGCCAAAGCCTATTAAAAACGTCAATTATAAAAAAATAGTCACGGATAATGATATACAAGTAAGGAAAGATGCAGCCCAGCACTTTGTTGTTATTAATCTACAGAAATACATTTGATTTTTTTGGGGATGATATAGATCATGCTATAATTAAAAATTAAGAAAGAAAAATCTATTATGACAATTTTCAAGACTTTATTAGGACAATATCTCGAAAACCGGAATATTGTTTTTGAAGAAATCCATTTGCAAAATCCTGTACATTCAGTATTGGATGTTACAAATGCTTGTTTATGTAGTGAAAATGAAGTTTTGAAAACTATGGTCTTTACAGGAAGTCAATTCAACGTAATTGTAGTTTTAAAAGGTTATGATAAAATTGAAAAAACAAAATTAGAAAAAATGTTTAATCAAAAATTTACACTTGCTACCAAAGAGAAAGTTTTAGAATATACAGGATTTGAAGTTGGAACTGTGTCGCCAATTATTGTTAATGAAAATAGTAATTTAGTCCTTTATGGCGATAAAAAAATTTTATTTGAAAATAGCTTCATAATAGGTAGCGGAATAAATAATATTCTTATCCGTATTTCAAAAGATGAATTTTTAAAAATATTTAAGGGAAATTTTATTGATATTTAAATATAATGGTACTATTCATTAATACAGGAGATACTTCAAGACATATTGCTAGTGCTAATACTGCTATTTATCCTAATTTAGGATTACTAACACTTGCCAACTCACTAAAGGCAATATCTAATAATCAATTTAAAATCGGTTATTTAGATGGTACAGTATATACTAATGACGTAATAAAAAATTATGTTGTTCAAAATATTGCCACAATAGAAATTATTTGTTTTAGTGTTCTGACTTCAAATTTCGGAATTGCAACACAAATATCAAAAATCGCGAAAGACATTAAACCTGAAATAATTATCATTTTAGGAAATGACCATTTTTCTGCATTATATAATCAGATTATGGCTAATCATCCATATATAGATTATGGATTTTATGGAAATGATGTAGTATTTGGATTTACTAATTTCGTAATGGACAAATTAAATGATAATTTGAAAGACCTTAGTAATTATGCAGGACTTATTTTTAGAAAAAATAATCAAATTATAAAAAACCAAGAAGATGCAAATGAATATTCCAATATTCCACTTATAGACTACAGCATAGTGAATTCCATTTTTCCACATCAAGAAAAATACTTTGAAGGACAAAATAGTACTTATGCTTTTATGCGTAATAGAAATCTTAAAAGTCAGGTAGTTGATATTGGAAGAGGGTGTATTAAATTTTCAGGTAAAAGAATCCAAAACGTACCATTAAATGCCTGTGATTTTTGTGGTATTATTCCAGGCAGTAAATCAATTTTAATGCCAACATATGAAAGGGCTTGGGACATTATAAAAAATGCTTATGACCAAGGATTTAACTATTTATATATAACTGCTGATGAGTTGCCATTAACAATGTGGAATTTAATTAAAAGAATGGTTGACAATATCCCAAAATGGTATTCAGATTTACCCCAAAATGTTAGACCAAAAATGTTTGGTTATGCTAGAGCAGAAGGATTTGTAACAGAAGAAAATAAAATTGATATATTAATAAATCAGTTAGGATTTGACCATTTCTTTATAGGCTTTGATGGTCTTTCAGAAATCTCATTGAGAGTTATGAATAAACGACCAATTAAAAATTATTCTCATGATTTAATGGATTATAATTACAAAGCTTTGAAAAAATTAGGAGAAGCTGGTTGTTTAATTACGGCAGGAATTGTTGTAACACATTTGGGTATTACAAAGCAAATTTTAGAGAATAATTTTAAACAACTTGAACAATTTGTAAATGCTTATCCTACAGCATTTGCAGCTTTAGACTTTGGACCACTTTGTCCAATCCCGGGTTCACAATCTTTTCTTTATTTTACCAATCCTGAATTTGGGGAAAAAAGGGCTAAAGAATTTGGCCTTAACATTAATAAAAACTATTTACTATCAATTAGGGACAAATATTTATATGGTGACACATTTGAAATGGACGAATTAATCAATGACTTTATAATAGGATGTTGTCCAGATGTGAGTGTAGACTTAATAGAATTGTATATGGGAAAAATTACAGATTTGGCAATAAAACACAACATAGTAGTTGGTGGTGGGGTATAGCATAACCAGAAAGTAAAATAATGCTGTTACCTTTATTTATACGTATTCTAGATGATTGATTATGTTTAGATTTTTGGCTATATTTACATCTTGTTTTAGTTTTAATTCCAATTCTTGGCTACACTCTGGTTACACTTTTCAGAGAAAATAGCATAAAAGTGTCCAAAGAATCTACAATATTAGAGCGTAAATTGCTGATTTTTGGTATAGATAACAAAAAAGTGGATTTTCGTTTTTGAATGGCATTCAAGAGGTCAGGAGTTCGATCCTCCTTAGCTCCACAGAGTTAAGGAAGTTATACAAATAAAATCATAATTTAATTAATATTTCAATGTTCGCAATAGTAAATTTTAAAGGTAAACAATACAAAGTATCAGAATCAGAAAGACTATTTATTCCCAAGCTTAAAGATGAAGCAGGATCAAAGGTTTCTTTTGGTGATGTTTTGATGTTCAGTAAAGATGATAAATCTTTTCAGGTTGGCGCACCAACACTTTCAATGAAAGTTGAAGCAACAGTTCTTGGTCATGTAAAAGATGATAAAGTTATTATATTTAAGAAAAAAAGAAGAAAAGGATATAAAAGAACAAAAGGTCACAGGCAGCAATATACAGAAATTGAGATAAACTCAATTAAATAATTAACCTGATAAATAATTAACCTGATTTTAATATTTTTAAAGTAAATAAATTTTTAATATACAATGGCTCATAAAAAAGGATTAGGAAGTACAAAGAATGGACGCGACAGTAATTCCCAAAGACTGGGCGTAAAGCGTTTTGGCGGTGAGCTTGTTACCGCAGGCAGTATAATTGTAAGACAAAGAGGAACAAGGTTTTTACCCGGAGCAAATACATCTCTTGGAAAAGATGATACTATATTTGCTATGATAAACGGCAAAGTAAAATTTACTGACTACACAAAGTCAAAGAAAAAGATCAGCATAGTTCCCGTAGAATCCAAGTAATTTTTTAATTTGTCTTTAAAAGGCAAAAATTTTTTTAAGCGAGTGGACACGGGTTCACTCGCTTTTTTTATTCAACTATTTTTAAAATAAATTTCTAAATAAATAATTAGAACGAGGCAAATAAATTGAAAGTATCAGTAATTGGCGCAGGAAATGTAGGTGCAACCTGTGCTGAAGTTCTGGCGCACCATGAAATATGCGGTGAAGTTGTACTTCTTGATATAAAAGAAAACTTTGCAGAGGGCAAAGCCCTTGATATCTGGGAAACATCTGCAATTAATATGTTTGATACAAGAGTTAAAGGTTCAACCAATGATTATTCAAAAACTGCGGGTTCAGAAGTCGTGGTAATTACTTCGGGGTTACCCAGAAAACCGGGCATGAGCCGGGATGATTTGATTTCAACAAATGCAAAGATTGTAAAATCAGTAACCGAGCAGGTTGTAAAATACTCACCCAATGCAATAATAATAGTTGTATCAAATCCGCTTGATGTAATGACATATTGTGCATATATAAATTCAAAATTCCCGTCGAACAGAGTATTTGGTATGGCTGGTATTCTTGATACAGGCAGATATAAAGCATTTCTTGCTGATGAGCTTAATGTATCACCAAAAGATATTCAGGCAGTATTAATGGGCGGGCATGGTGATACAATGGTACCACTTCCGCGATATACAACAATTGGCGGTATTCCGGTAACAGAGCTGATTGAAAAGGCAGTACTTGATAAAATTATAGAGCGCACCAAAAAAGGAGGCGGTGAAATAGTAAACCTGCTTGGAACATCGGCATGGTATGCACCCGGCTCGGCGGCTGCACAAATGGTAGAGGCAATTATAAAAGACCAGAAACGTGTTTTCCCTGTTTGCGCACTGTTAAACGGTGAGTACGGTTTAAAAAACATTTACCTTGGCGTACCTGTAATTTTGGGTAAGGGCGGAATTGAAAAGATAATTGAACTTAAACTTACTGACGATGAAAAGAAGCTATTAGATGAATCAGCTAAAGCTGTTAAGGAAGTAATGAATGTATTAGATAATATGAAGGATTAGAAAAATAAAATTAAATAAACAATAAAACCCGCAATTGAAGCGGGTTTTTTTTATATTCAGAAAGCTACTCATAAATTTAACAGTGATATCGCATAATTCAACACCGTTTCTATTTACATAATTTTCAACAGGTATATCTGGCAGATGTCCATTTTCAATAATAAATTTAACAGATTAATTTTAATGTTTAAATTGTGCATAACTTTTACAATATTTGAGCAATTAATAATTCATTTAATTTCTTATTGAGAGAATATCAGTAAATATTTATTGGGAGCCATCATAATGAAAAATAAAACAATTCCTGCTGTACTTCTGTTTATTTTAATTTCCGCACTGTTTATATCATGCAGTAAATCCACAAAACCCAAAAAACAAATTGATACAAAACCCGTTTCGGTTAAAAAATTTGATACACCACCGGGTGCAGACCCAAGCGTACCGCCGGATCAAGGCGGTGAGGGTTTTACCGGTGAAGGATGGGAAACAGCTGTAAATTATAATATTGCAGGTGATTCAAATGCAATTAAAGGCGGAACATTTACGATGAGAATCCCCGATTTCCCTAATACATTAAGAAATATTGGAAAGGATGCAAATTCTTACGTTAATAACCTTATGGAATACGGATTAATGTATGAGGGGCTGCTTAATCAGGATCCTGTAACAGAAGAATGGATACCTGGTTTGGCAACACACTGGAAAATAAGTGAAGATAAAAAGCAGTTTTGGTTCAGACTTAATCCAAATGCCCGCTGGGCAGACGGCAAACCTGTTGTAGCTGAAGATGTTGTTGCATCTTGGAAAATGCTTGTAGATCCGGGGATACTAGAAGCATACTCAAATATATTATACGGAACTTATGAACAGCCCGTTGCTGAGAGCAAATATATAGTATCAGTTAAAACAAAAGAGCTGAACTGGAGGCAATTTCTTTATTTTGCCGGTTCAATGAGAATACTGCCAGCCCATTATATAGGAGGCATAAGCGGCAAAGAATATTTAGAAAAATACCAGTTTGAAGCCATACCGGGCTCGGGACCATATATATTGCTCAAAGAAGATATTAATAAGGGACAGTCAGTAACTTTCCGCAGAAGAAGTGATTACTGGGGCGAGAAAGAGAGATTTAATATTGGAACAAATAATTTTGATGCAATTAAGTTAGAAGTTATTACGGATGAATCTTTAGCGTTTGAAAAATTTAAAAAAGGTGATATTGATATATATGCAGTAAACCGAGCACAATGGTGGGCAGAAAGGTTTGATTTTGACGAATTTAAACGCGGCTTGGTAGCTCGTTACCGTGTATTTAACGAAAATCCCAATGGGGTACAGGGTTTGGTTTTCAATATGCGTAAGCCGCCTTTTGATGATATAAGAATACGTAAAGCTGTTACATATTTATGGGACAGAAAGAAATTCAATGAAAAACTGTTTTTTAATGCATACGAACCTGAATATTCATATTTCCCCGGTTCAGTATATGAAAATCCAAATAATCCAAAGATTGGTTTCAGTTTAGATTCAGCCAGAATGCTGCTTGAGGAAGCGGGGTGGAAAGATAAAAACTCTGACGGTTATCTTGTTAAAAACGGAAAAGTATTTGAGTTAGATTTACCTTTTGACGGCGGACCGGGACAGGAAAGATACCTGACGATTTTTCAGGAAGACCTGAAAAAAGCAGGTATTAAACTTAACCTGAAACAAATTGACGGTTCTACAAGATTTCAGCTTGGCAATGAAAGAAACTTTACATTAATGGTAACTGCTTGGACGGGGTTAAGAATACCAAATCCGGAAAGTTCACTGAAATCAAACACAGCTGATTCACCAAACACAACTAACTGGCCCGGAATTAAAGATCCAAAAATTGATGAACTTTGCGACAAGTATAATGTTACATTTGATAAAAAGGAAAGAGTTAAAATAATAAGAGAAATTGACGGTATTGCCTGCAGTTATTTTGGATACGGTTTTGGCTGGTATGCACCTTTTCAAAGAATAGCATTTCATAATAAATTCAGTTATCCTGAATGGGTATTGCCAAGAACAAGTGATTATCTGTTTACATGTGTATTATGGTATTATGATCCTGAAAAGGCAGCAGAATATGATGCAGTAAAAGCTGATAAGAATAAAAAAATTGAGGTTAAACCTGAAGACCAAAAATACTGGTTAGGGGTAAAAGAAAAAGAAGAGGCATCAGGAAAATAAATTTGTACCGGCAGCTTTTGCTTTAAAACAGCTTAAGCTGCCTTTTTAATATAGAACAATATTATATGACAGCATATTTTATAAGGCGATTTTTACTTATTATACCTACGTTTTTAGGAATTACATTAATCACTTTTTTTATACTCCAAATAGTACCGGGCGGACCGCTTGAGCGTGAGTTGTTAAAGCTAAGAATGGGCGGACAAATGCAGGGCGGTGAAGTTGGCACTTCAGGAAATAATGTTACAGGCGGAATTGAAATACCTGAGTCAGCATTGCAGGAAATGAAAAAGTTTTATGGTTTTGATCTCCCCATACACGAGAGGTATTTAAGGTGGCTGGGAAATATGCTTAAACTTGATTTAGGAAAATCTTATGTATATGCAGAACCGGTATGGGATGTAATTATATCGCGGTTTCCTGTTTCAATTTATTTTGGGTTAATTGGATTTATTTTGACGTATCTTATCTGCATACCGCTTGGTGTAATGAAAGCGGTAAAAAATGGCGGAAAGTTTGATCTGTTATCATCAATAATGGTATTTATTGGCTATTCAATTCCCGGGTGGGCATTTGGAACAATAATGCTCGTAATATTTGGCGGCGGAAGTTTGTGGGATGTATTTCCCTTAGGCGGTTTCCGCTCAGAAGATTTTGAATATTTAACTTTTTGGGGACAAATAACCGATCAATTACATCATACAGTTCTGCCGGTTGTATCATATTTGGTAGGAAGTTTTGCAACATTAACAATTCTTACAAAAAATTCAGTTATAGAAAATTTAAGTCAAGATTATATACGAACAGCATTTTCAAAAGGACTTTCTGAAAAACGTGTTATATTTAAGCATGCATTACGTAACTCGTTAATACCCATTGCAACGGGTCTTGGAC
>WBZR01004177.1_pt1 | contig 12101 bp, 9 predicted proteins | sample 5204231 | NCBI WGS metagenome assembly WBZR01 (sample SAMN12412403, study PRJNA552823) | activated sludge metagenome | isolation source: activated sludge from anammox sidestream of wastewater treatment plant... | place: USA: Virginia | collected 2017-08
CCGACGGCTCATCGCGCCGCTGGACGATCTGCTGGCGCAGGCGCAGATCGAGACCCTGGTCGTCGTCCCCGACGGCGTGCTGCGCCTGCTGCCCTTGGCTGCCCTGTACGACGGCCGCGCCTGGCTGCTGCAGCGCATGGCCGTGGCCACCGTGCCGGCGCTCAGCCTGACGGCGGCGCCGCGCAGCGAGCGCCGGCCTCTGCGCGCGCTGCTGGCCGGCTTGAGCAATCCGGGCCCGGTGGTCGACAGGCTGCCGCCGGACCTGGTCGAGGCCGTGCTCGAACCCGAGGGCACGGTGCGCGGGCCGCGCCCGGCGGCCGCGCGCGGCGCGCCGATGAACGCCCAGCAGCGCAGCGCGCTGCGCGAGGCGCTGGCGCTGCCCGGCGTGAAGGCCGAGATCGACGCGCTCGCCGCGCTGCTGCCGGGGACGGTGCTGCTCGACGACCAGTTCACGCTGCACGCGCTGCAAGGGCAGTTGCGCGGCCAGACCTACGCCGTCGTGCACATCGCCTCGCACGGCCTGTTCGGACACGACATCGACTCGACTTTCATCATGACCTACGACGAGCTGCTCACGCTCGATGGCCTGCAGGCGCTGCTGCGCAACGCCGCGCCGCGCGGCGAGGCGATCGAGCTGCTCACGCTCTCGGCCTGCGAGACCGCCGAGGGCGACGACCGCGCGCCGCTGGGCATGAGCGGCAGCGCGCTCAAGGCACGCGCGCGCAGTGCGCTGGGCACGCTGTGGCCGGTGGCCGACGAATCGGCGCGCCTGGTGATGGACGGTTTCTACCGGCGCCTGGCGCGCGGCGAGCTCGCGCGCGCGCAGGCGCTGCGCCAGGCGCAGCTGGCGCTGCTGCTGCAGCCCGAACACGCCCACCCCTTCCACTGGGCCCCGTTCATCCTGATCGGAGACTGGCAATGAGGCATCCGCCGCCCGCACCGGCCGCCGGCACCACGGCGATCGGCGCTGCCGTGCTCGCGTTCCTGGCGACGCTCGCGGCGACGCCGCAGCCTGCGCGCGCCGCTGCCGTCACCGACGGCAGCGCCGGCGCGGTGCAGACGCTCGCGGGCCGCTTCACGGTGCCGCAGACGCTGGGCACGGTGCGCGGTGCCAATCTGCTGCACAGCTTCGCCCGTTTCGGCATCGACAAGGGCGAGGCCGCGACCTTCACGACGCAGGATCCGGGGCTGCGCCACGTCATCGCGCGCGTCACCGGCGGACAGGCCAGCGTGCTCGAAGGCCCGCTGCAGCTGCAGGCCGCGGGCGGCGCGAGCCCCGATTTCTGGCTCCTCAATCCGAGCGGCGTGGTCGTCGGCGCAGGCGCGCACTTCGACGTGCCGGCCGGGCTGCACCTGGGCGCCGCGAACACGATCCGCTTCGCCGACGGCAGCCGGCTCGACGCGAGCGCGGGCGACGCCAGCAGCCTGAGCGTGGCCGCTCCCGAGTCGTTCGGCTTCCTCGCGGCACCCGCCGCGCCGGCCGGGCCGCTGGTGGTGCGCGACGCGGCGCTGCTGCCGGCCTTCGGGGCGCCGCTCACCGTGGCCGGCGGCGAGCTGCGCATCGAGCGCGCACAGCTCGCCACGCTTGCCGCACCGCTGCACCTGCAGGCCCAGGGCGCGCTGGTGCTCGGCGCGGGCGCGGAGTTGGCGGCCAGCGGTGTCGGCCCCGGTGCGCTGCTGCGCCTCGAGGCGGGGCAGGCGAGCGCGATGCAAGGCGCGACGGCGTCGGCCTGGAACTACGGCAGCCGCCCTGGCTCGGGACTGCAGGTCGACGTGAGCGGCGCCCTGGTGCTGAGCGAGGGCGCGAACCTGGCCAGCTACACGATGGCCGACGGCATGGCCGGCCCGCTGCGCGTGAACGCCGGCTCGCTTACGCTGTCGGGCCGCGGCGCGAACGGCCCGACGGGGCTGCTCACGATGGGGCAGGCCGGTGCGCCGGGGGAGCTCGCCGTGCGCGTGGCCGACGCGCTCCAGATCCTCGGCGGCGCCAGCATCGGCTCGTCCAACCGCAGCGGCGCCGTGCCGGGACCGCTGTCGGTGCAGGCGCGGCGCGTGTTCATCGACGGGCAGGGTGCGCCGACCACGATCAGCGGTCTGTCCGGCGGCGGCGGCCCGGCAGCCAGCGTCGAGGTCCAGGCCGGCGAGCAGCTCACGCTGCGCGACGGCGGCCAGATCGCCGGCGCCACGCTGGGCGGCGTCGACGCGGGCAGCGTGACCGTGCGCAGCCCGCGCATCGAGATGCAAGGCGGCGGCAATGGCGTCGTCACCGGCATCTATGCCAACGCGCTCGGCGCCGGCCGCGGCGGCGCGCTCGTGATCGAGGCCGAAGCGCTCACGCTGCTGGACGGCGCGCGCATCTCGACCTCGACCAACCACGAGCAGGGTTCGGCCGGCCGCATCGGCATCGATGCCGGGCAGCTGCGCATCGAAGGCCACGGCGCGGCCACCGGCATCGACTCGTACGCCTACGGCGCGGCCGGCAACGCCGGCAGCGTCGAGCTGCAGGTGCGCGGCGCGCTGACGCTGCAAAGCGGCGGCGCGATCGCCGCGGGCACCTTCGGCAGCGGCAGCACGGGCTCGGTGAAGGTGCGCGCGGCAACGATCGTCATCGACGGGCGCGGCGGCGGCCAGAGCCTGAGCTGCATCGCCGGCGATGCGCTCTACAGCGGGGCCGGTGCCGGCGTCGACGTGCAGGCCACGCGCATCGACATCCGCGAAGGCGGCTTCATCGCGACGTCCACCGCCTCGGCGCGCGACGGCCAGCCGCTGCGCCTGGCTGCCGATACGCTGCGCATCGACGGCGGCGCCAATCCGCGCGCCTCGACAGGCATCTTCGCCGACACCCAGGGCAGCGGCCATGCCGGTGCCATGCGTCTCGAAGTCGGCGACTTGCAGGTGGTCGACGAAGGCATGGTCTCGACCAGCACGCTGGGCGCCGGCCGCGGCGGCACGCTCGACGTGCACGCCGCGCGCGTCTTGCTCTCGGGCGCGGGCGGGCTGTTCTCGGTGGCGGCCGATCGCGGCGATGCCGGGCGCATCGTCGTGCAGGCCAGCGAGAGCGTCGAGCTGCACGAGGGCGGCCGCATCGTCGCCAACAGCGGCGGCGGCGGCGCCTCCGGCGACATCGAGATCCGCAGCGCGCGCCTGGCCGTCGACGGCAGCGACGCGAGCGGCCAGCGCAGCCGCATCGCCAGCCGCGCGCTGCCTGATTCCGCCGGCCGCGCCGGGCGCATCACGATCGTCGTCGACGGCGAGATCGTGCTCGGCCGCGATGCACTGCTGAGCATCGCCAACGACGCGCACAGCCCGGTCGCGGCGCAGGGCGATTCGCGCATCCGCGTGCAAGGTGGGCGCATCGTGCTCGAAGGCGCGCAGATCACCGCGGCGGCCAGTGCCGCGGCCGACGCCGGCGCGATCGAACTCGCGAGTGCCGGCGCCATCCGGCTCGACGACTCGGGCCTGCAGACCTCGGCGGCGAGCGGCCGCGGCGGTCCGATCCGCATCGAGGCCGGCGGCGCACTGGTGCTGCGCGACAGCCTGGTGACGACTTCGGTGCTCGCGCGCGACGGCGGCGACGGCGGCGACATCCGCATCACCACGGCCGCACTGGCGCTGGCTTCGGGCTTCGTTCAGGCCAACACCGCGGCCGCGCGCGCCAGCGGCGGCACGGTGACGATCGACGCCGCGGTGCTGGTGCCCGACGGCAACCACGTCTACATCGGCGGCGATCGCATCGTCGACTTCCGCCCCGACGCGCCCGGCCACAACGTCATCCAGGCGGCCGCGCCCGACGGCGTCGCCGGGCGGCTCGACGTGACGCGGCCCGAGCTCAGGCTCTCGGGCAGCCTGGCCGCGCTGCTGGCGCAGCCGATCGATTTCGGGCTCCTGCGCCCCGACATCTGCGAGGCCGGCAGCGACAGCAGCTTCACGGTGCTCGGGCGTGGCGCGCTGCCCGCTGCGGCCAGCGCGCCGCTGAGGAGCCGCTGAGGAGCGGTTGGGGGCGGCTGGGGGGCCGCTGAGGAGCCGCTGAGGACGGGCGGAGGAGCGGCTGGGGAGCGGCTGGGGAGCGGCCGGCAGCGCCGCGGGCGCGCATCGACGGCACCCGTTGCACACGCTGCGCAGCGGCCCGGCCCGGGAGCGCTTCACAGCCGGCTGGGCGGCGCTTCCTCGCTTGGCGCGCGGCGGCCGTCGCGCAGCCGGCGCATCAGGGTTTCGGTCGGCTGCCGGCTTTCGCTGCCGGGCTCTTTGCCAAGCCCGCTTGCGGCGCCGCTCGGCGCCCTTGCCGGCGCGCAGCGGGCGCCGGTGCGCAGCGAAGCCAGCAGCAGGCCCTGCGCGAGCGCGAGCAACAGCAGTACGCCGAGCAGCGCGGCGCGGTCGCGCCCGAGCGAGGCCTCGGCCTCGGCGAGCGCGGCGTCGGTCGCCGCCGCTGCCTGCGCCGGCCACGCGGCGAGCGCTTCGGACAGCCGCGTGCGCGCGCCCGCGGTGTGCGCGGCATCGCCGCCGTCGAGCGCGGCCAGGTAGGCGCGCAGCGCGGCGCGTGCGGCGGCGCGCGCCCGTGCCAGCGCGGCGCCCGATGTGCCGGGCCCGGCCGGCAGCACGAACGACCGGCGCGCCGCGGCCTGCAGCCGCTGGCGCTCGCCGGCAACACCGGCAAGATCGCCAGGCGGCGTGCCGGCACGCGCCGCCTCGAATTGCGCGAAGGCCAGCAGCAGCCGCGCGGCATGCCGCGGCTCGGCCAGCCCCGGCGCGCCGGCGGTCGCGACCGCGGCGCCGCCGGCGTCGGCGAGGAAGTCCATGATCTGCAGCACCTGCTCGATCAGCAGCCGGTGCGCCGCTTCGCTGCCTGCGACCGCGATGCGCCGCGCCGCGATGCGCTCGACCAGTGCCGCCCAGTCCTCGCGCAGTGCGCCGTCTTCCTCGAGCGCCGGTGCCTGGCGTCCCTGCACCAGGGCGGCGGTGAGGCCGGCCATGCGCGCATCGACCTCGTCCTGGCGCGCGCGCCGCTCGGCCTCCAGCGCGCTGCGCTGCTCGCCCTCCAGCGCGCCGCGCCCGCCGAGGACGAGCGCTGCCGCGGCTGCGTGCGCGAGCAGCGCGCGCTGCACGTCGAGAGCGCGCGCCATCGCGTCCAGGCCCGAGCGTGCGCCCAGCAGCAGTTGCAGGTCCTGGCTCTGGCGGCGCACGACGTCGACGAGCGGGGTGGCCACCATCAGCATGCCCAGCACGCCGAGCAGCGCGAACTTGTGGCGCGTGTGCAGTGTGGGCAGACGCAGCCAGCGCTGCAGGCGCGCGACGATCGGGTGGGCGGGTGCGGACATGGACGCAGGGCGGGCGGCGGCGGCCGTGGCGCCGCGCGCCCGGCAGGCCTGAGCGTGTGGGTATCGGCCGCCGGGCGGCAGCCTTGAGCCGCCCACCGGAGCGGCCGGCCTGGCGCACGGTACCGATGCGCCTGCGAGCGTTGTTGGGGATTCACCGGAAGCGCCGAAGTTGCCACACTGCACGGCCGTGCAACGCGTCACAATGCCCCACCTCGACCAGAGCAGCGCCGCCCGCGCCGCCTCCAGATGAGTGAACTCGAAGACGCCCTCGGCCGGATCGGCAGCTGGCTGCAGCCTCTGGCCGACGCATCCGCGCCCTGCGGCCCCGACCTCGAGTACGACAACGACTTCCTCGCGCTGACGCAGGCGGCTGCCGGCAAGCCCGAGTCCCAGTTCGGCCCGGCCGAGCCGCCCGACTGGCGCGGCGCGCGCGAACTGGCCGAGAGCCTGCTCGAGCGCAGCCGCGACCTGAGGCTGGCCATCTTCTGGCTGCGCGCGCTCGTGCGGCTGCAGGGCTACGCGGCGCTCGTGCCGGGCCTCGAGCTGCTGAACGGCCTGCTCGAGTCGATGTGGGAGCAGGTACATCCGTTGCCCGATCCCGAAGACGGCGACCCCTTTGCGCGCGTCAACGCGCTGGCCGTGCTGCCGGCGGGCGAGGGGCTGCTCGGTGATCTGCGCGAGTCCTTCGTCGTGCAGGATCGCGCCGTGGGCCTGGTCACCGGCCGCGCCGTCGAACTGGCGGCCGATCTCGCCGAGCCGGCCGGCGACGAGGCCGTGCTGCCGCGCGAATCGCTGCGGCAGATGGTGGCCGACGCGGCCGAGCGCGCGCCGGCGCTGGGCGTTGCGCTGGGCGCGGCGGCCGAACGGCTGCAACGGTTGGTCGCGCTGGCCGACGAGCGGCTCGGCTCGGCGGCGCCCGATTTCGCGCGCCTCGTTGCGCTCGTGCGCGCGGTCGCCGCGCTCGCGCCCGACGCCCAGCCTGCCGAGGAGGCGGGCGATGCCGCGGGCGCCGGCGCCGAGGCCGCCGAGGGCGGCCGGCGCGGCCTTTCGGGGGCGGTGACGACGCGCGACGACGCGCTGCGCGCGATCGACATGGTGTGTGCCTACCTCGAGCGCCACGAGCCCACCAATCCGGCTCCGCTGTTCCTGCGCCGCGCGCGCCAGCTCGTCAACCACAACTTCCTGCAGCTGATGAAGGAGCTGGCGCCCGATGCCTTGCCCGAGGTGGCGCGCATCGTCGGCGTCGATCCGGAGTCGGTCGAGACGCCGCCGCGGCCGTGAGCGCGCCGCGGCGTCGCCCTGCACCCCCTTGACGAAACCGGCCGCGTGCCGCAAAACCGCACCTTCGCTTGACGTCACCCACGGAGAAACCGTCATGAGCAGCAGCCAGAAGTTCATCGCACGCAACCGCGCCCCGCGCGTGCAGATCGAATACGACGTCGAGGTCTACGGCGCGGAGAAGAATATCCAGCTGCCGTTCGTGATGGGTGTGCTGGCCGATCTGTCGGGCAAGCCGGCCGAGCCGCTGGCGCCGGTAGCCGACCGCAAGTTCCTCGAGATCGACGTCGACAACTTCGACGCGCGCATGAAGGCGATGAAGCCGCGCGTGGCCTTCCAGGTGCCCAACACGCTCACCGGCGAGGGCAACATGAGCGTCGACATCACTTTCGAGAGCATGGCCGACTTCACGCCCGACGCCGTCGCGCGCAAGGTCGACGCGCTCGGCAAGCTGCTCGAGGCGCGCCAGCAACTGCAGAACCTCGTCACCTACATGGACGGCAAGGGCGGCGCCGAAGAACTGATCGGCAAGCTGATGAACGACCCGGCGCTGCTGGGCGCGCTGGCCGCCTCGGCCAAGCCGTCCGAAGCCTGAACCGCCGCCCGTCCCGAGCCCCGTTTCCGAGGAGATCCGCCATGGCCCAAGCCCAATCCGCGTCGGCGCTGACCGGCGTCCAGATGGAAGGCAGCGACCTCGCTGCGCTGCTGCAAAAGGAGTTCAAGCCCAAGAGCGCCGACGCCAGAAGTGCCGTCGAGGAGGCGGTGCAGACGCTGGCGCAGCAGGCGCTGGCGCAGACGCAGCTGATCGGCAGCGACGTCGTCGCCTCGATCGAGGCGATGATCGCCGCCATCGACCGCAAGCTCTCGGAGCAGATCAACCGCATCATGCACCACGAGGACTTCCAGAAGCTCGAAGGCGCCTGGCGCGGCCTGCATTACCTCGTCAACAACACCGAAACCGACGAGATGCTCAAGATCCGCGTGTTCAACGTCTCCAAGCAGGAGCTGGGCAAGACGCTCAAGCGCTACAAGGGCACGAACTGGGACCAAAGCCCGATCTTCAAGAAGATCTACTCGGAGGAATACAGCCAGTTCGGCGGCGAGCCCTACGGCTGCCTGGTGGGCGACTATCACTTCGACCAGAGCGCGCCCGACGTCGAACTGCTGGGCGAGATGGCGAAGGTCGCGGCGGCCGCGCACGCGCCCTTCGTCACCGGCGCCTCGCCCACGCTGATGCAGATGGACTCGTGGCAGGAGCTGGCCAACCCGCGCGACCTGACCAAGATCTTCACCACGCCCGAGTACGCCGCCTGGCGCTCGCTGCGCGACTCCGAGGACTCCAAGTACCTCGGTCTGGCGATGCCGCGCTTCCTCTCGCGCCTGCCCTACGGCGCCAAGACCAACCCGGTCGAGGCCTTCGACTTCGAAGAGGACACCGGCTCGGCCGACCACTCCAAGTACACCTGGGCCAACGCGGCCTACGCGATGGCGACCAACATCAACCGCTCGTTCAAGGAGTACGGCTGGTGTTCGCGCATCCGCGGCATCGAGTCCGGCGGCGCGGTGACCAACCTGCCCACGCACACCTTCCCCACCGACGACGGCGGCGTCGACATGAAGTGCCCGACCGAGATCGCGATCGAAGATCGGCGCGAGGCCGAGCTCGCGCGCAACGGCTTCATGCCGCTCGTGCACCGCAAGAACAGCGACTTCGCCGCCTTCATCGGCGCGCAGTCGCTGCACAAGCCGGCCGAGTACGACGACGCCGACGCCACCGCCAACGCCAAGCTGGCGGCCAACCTGCCCTATCTGTTCGCCACCACGCGCTTCGCGCACTACCTCAAGTGCATCGTGCGCGACAAGATCGGCTCGTTCAAGGAGCGCGACGAGGTGCAGCGCTGGCTCTCGACCTGGATCATGCAGTACGTCGACGGCGATCCGGCGCATTCGTCCGAGACCACCAAGGCGCGCAAGCCGCTGGCCGACGCCGAGGTCGTGGTCGAGGAGGATCCGGCCAACCCCGGCTACTACAGCTCCAAGTTCTTCCTGCGGCCGCATTACCAGCTCGAGGGCCTGACGGTATCCCTTAGGCTCGTTTCCAAGCTGCCCTCGGCCAAGGCAGCATAGGGCCGGGTCGACACGGAGCCCATCCCCTCGCCGCAGCTGCGCGGCGCGGGCGCCCGCAGCGGGCGTTGAACGCAGTGTCTTCGGCCCGCCCGCCGGGCCACCAGGAGCGCAATCATGGCAGTGGACATGTTCCTCAAGTTGGACGACATCAAGGGCGAATCGCTCGACAAGGTGCACAAGGATCAGATCGACGTGCTGTCCTGGAGCTGGGGCATGTCGAACTCCGGCACCACGCACATGGGCGGCGGCGGCGGCTCGGGCAAGTGCAACGTGCAGGATCTGTCGGTCACCAAGTACGTCGATGCCGCCTCGCACGCGCTGCTGCTGGCCTGCTCCAACGGCCACCACCACAAGCAGGCCAACCTGTACGTGCGCAAGGCCGGCGGCAAGAACGCGCCGGTCGAGTACATCAAGATCGAGATGAAGGAGGTGATGATTGTTTCGGTGAGCACGGGCGGCTCGGGCGGCGAGGACCGCCTGACCGAGAACGTGACGCTCAACTTCGCGCACGTGAAGTACGAGTACACGCCGCAAAAGGCCGACGGCACCGCCGACAAGACCAAGGAGATGGTCTACGACATCGCGAAGAACACCAATGCCTGAGGCACCACGCCGCCGCGGCACGGCGGCGGCGTGAGGCGCGCGCCGTACCGGTCCTGAAGTTCCCGCATCCGCATCGCCCTTCCATCGCACGAGCGCGTCATGGCCCGCTTCGACATGTTCCTCAAGGCCAGGGGCCAGAAGAGCGGCGAGATCGTCGGCGAGTCGTCGGACAAGCGCTTCGCCAAGCAGATCGAGATCGTCGACTGGAGCTGGGGCATGTCGAGCCTGCGCGACGTGGCCACCGGCGGCGCGACCGGCAGGCGCAGGCTCGAGTACCTCAAGCTCGTCAAGCGCGTCGACCGCGCGTCGACCGCACTGATGTCCGTCCTGAGCGCCAACGAACTGCTCAAGGAGGCGGTGCTGTCGGTGCGCAAGGCCGGCGGGCAGGATCCGCTGCCGTATCTCGTGGTGACGCTGCGCAGCGCGCGCATCGTGTCCTACAGCGTCGAGTCCGAGCGGTCGGCCGACGGTGCGCCGGTGCTGACCGAGCATCTGGCGCTGGGCTTCGAGTCGATCCAGGTCGACTACACGCAGCAGAACGCCACCGGCACCGGGCTCGGGCAGTCGAGCTTCATGGACGACCTCGGCCCGGGGATGGTCTAGTCGGCCGGCCCGGGTTGCGGCAAGGAGGCATCATGTCCACACCCGGTGCGGCCGAGCTGGCCCTGAAGCAAGGCGACGCCCTGCAGGCGCTCAGGCTGCTCACCGAGCAGGTGCGCGGCCGCCCGCAGGACGCCCGCCTGCGCGTGTTCATGTTCCAGCTGCTGGCCGTGCTCGGCCAGTGGGAGCGCGCGCTGAACCAGCTGCAGGTGGCGCTCGAGCTCGACGCCGGCATGCTGCCGATGGTGCAGACCTATCGCGAGGCCATCGCCTGCGAGACGCTGCGCCTGGAGGTCTTCGCCGGCAGGCGCGCGCCGATGCTCTTCGGCGAGCCGCAGGCCTGGGTGGCGCTGCTGATCGAGGCGCTGTCGCGCGAGGGCAGCGGCGATGCCGCGGCGGCGCGCGCTCTGCGCGCGCAGGCGCTCGAGCAGGCGCCGCCCTCGGCCGGGCAGATCACGCTCGGCGACGACGCCGCCCAGCCCTTCGCCTGGATCGCCGACGCCGACGCGCGGCTCGGGCCCACGCTCGAGGCGGTGATCAACGGCCGCTACTTCTGGCTGCCGTGGAACCGGCTCGCGCGCATCACGTTCGAGCCGCCGCGGGATCTGCGCGACGCGGTCTGGATGCCGGCGCAACTGCAGCTCGCCAACGGCGGCGAGGCCGTCGCCCTGGTCCCGACGCGCTACCCCGGCACCGATCTGGCGCGCGGCGATGCGCTGGCGCTGGCGCGCCGCACCGAGTGGCACGAACAGGAGCCGGGCGTCTACACGGGCCTGGGCCAGCGGCTGCTCGCCACCGACTTGGCCGAGTTCGGGCTGATGGACCTGCGCGGCGTGGTGCTCGACGCCGCGGCCGCCTGATCGACATGGTCACGCTGCGCGCCCAGGATCGCCTGCAACCCGCGCTGCTCGACCGCCTCACCGACGACGATCCGGCCGCGGCCGCCGAGACGGCCGAGGCGCGCGTGATCAACCGCAGTCGCCTGCGCGAGTCCGTGCTGCGCGACCTGAGCTGGCTGTTCAACACGAGTGCGCCGGGCCGGGCGCTCGACGACTCGGGCCTGGTATACGCCCGGGCCTCGGTGCTGGGCTACGGGCTGCCGCCGCTGGCCGGCGAGACGGCCTCGACGCTCGACCCGCTGCTGCTGCAGCAGCGCATCCGCCAGGCGATCCTTGCCTACGAGCCGCGCATCCTCGCCGACACGCTGAGCGTCGAGATCGTCGTCTCGGACGACGAGCTCGACCGCCACAACCAGATCGGCTGCCGCATCAACGGCCAGTTGTGGGCGCAGCCGGTGCCGCTCGAGCTGCTGCTGCACACCGACATCGACCTCGAGACCGGTCACGTCGCGGTGCGCGAGCTCAAGCGCTAGAGGCGCTACGCGCGATGGATCCGCGCCTGCTGCGCCACTACAACGAGGAACTGCGCCATCTGCGCGAGATGGGCGCCGAGTTCGCGCAGGCCTTCCCGAAGGTGGCGGCGCGGCTGGGCATCGAAGGCCTCGAGGTCACCGACCCCTATGTCGAACGCCTGCTCGAGGGCTTCGCCTTCCTCGCCGGGCGCATCCAGCTCAAGCTCGACGCCGAGTTTCCGCAGTTCACGCAGCGCCTGCTCGAGATCGTCTGCCCGCAGTTCCTAGCGCCGACGCCTTCGATGCTGATCGCGCAGGTGCAGCCCGAGCTCGGCGACCCCGGTCTGGGCGAGGGCGTGCGGCTGCCGCGCGGCACGGCGATGCACGGCCAGCCCGGCAAGGCCGGCGCCACGGCCTGCGAGTTCCGCAGCGCGGCCGAGCTCACGCTGTGGCCGCTCGAGATCACGCAGGTCGAGTACTTCACGCATGCGGCCGACCTGCCGCCTGCGGCGCTGCGCGACTGGGCCCGGCCGCGTTCGGGCCTGCGGTTGCGCCTGCGCGCGACGGCCGGGCTCGATTTCTCGAAGATCGCGCTGGCCGACCTGCGGCTGCACTTCGCCGGCATCGACGAGCTGGCGCACCGGCTGCACGAGCTGGTGTGCGGCCACACGCTGGGCTTGCTCGTGCTGCCGACGCGGCGTCCGGCGGCCTGGTACGAGGCGCTGGAGGCCGCGGCGGTCGAACCGGCGGGCTACGACGACGCCGAAGCCCTGCTGCCGCCCACGCTCGCCGGTCTGCAGGGCTACCGCCTGCTGCAGGAGTACTTC
>WBZR01000803.1_pt1 | contig 12100 bp, 11 predicted proteins | sample 5204231 | NCBI WGS metagenome assembly WBZR01 (sample SAMN12412403, study PRJNA552823) | activated sludge metagenome | isolation source: activated sludge from anammox sidestream of wastewater treatment plant... | place: USA: Virginia | collected 2017-08
AAATCGGAAAAGCTTACAGCACACTTGAGCAGGAGTTTGAAAGAGAACCAAGCGCAGATGAACTGGCTGAACAGCTTGATATGTCTCTTTACGAGGTTTCAGATACTCTGAAAATATCAGGAAGACATCTTTCTATTGATGCACCTTTTGTACATGGTGAAGACAGCAAACTTGTTGATGTAATGCCAAATCAAAATCAGCCGCTCCCGGATAATAAACTTATTAAAGAGTCGTTAAATATTGAAATTCAACGAGCTTTAAACACATTAAATCATAGAGAGCGTGACGTATTGAAGCTTTATTATGGTTTAGATCAGGAAAATCCTTTAACCCTTGAAGAAATCGGTGAAAAGTTTAAACTGACACGTGAACGTGTAAGACAGATAAAAGAAAAAGCCATCCGCAGACTTAAACATGCTTCCAAAAGCAAACAATTAAAAACTTATTTAGGTTAAAAATAAGTTTTTATAATCAGTTGATTTTTCTGGTAATATTGTACTAATTTTAAATAGTTAAACTGCCTCCATCATTTTAAATTCATGAAATTAAAGTTTATTTTTAGAAGTTTTCTATTAACTTGTATAACTTTTATTCTGGCACTAAACTGCGGAAAGAAATCCGGCGGAGAAAATTTTACTGAACTTAAGGGCGGAATTAAAGGCGGTGGTATTTTTATTGCCAACGAAAATGAAAATATCAGAAGTCTTGACCCTGTCGGAATAAATGATGTAGTATCACACCACGTAGCTCACCAGATTTACGATCTTCTTGTTGACCTTGATACAAACCTTCAGTTAAAACCAATGCTTGCCAAATCATGGGAAATTTCTCCTGATGGTTTAATATATACATTTCATTTAAGAAATGATGTGTATTTTCAGGATAACAAATGTTTCCCTGATGGAAAAGGCAGAAAGTTTCTAGCATCTGATGTTGAATACTCATTTAAAAGAGTACTGGATCCTAGAACCGGAAGCCTTGGATTTGATTTCTACAGGAATTATGTTAAGGGTGCTAAAGAGTTTAACGATGAAATAACCAAAGCAACCAATGAAAAACGAGAACCTAAATTTACTTCAATTGAAGGATATAAAGCACTTGACGATACCACATTTCAAATAACATTACTAAAACCTTTTGCACCATTTATTAATTATATGTGTCTGGGTTTTGCGTATATTGTTCCAAAAGAAGCAGTAGAAAAATACGGTAAAGATTTCTTTCAGAATCCTGTTGGCACAGGACCTTTTGTTTTTGAAAACTGGACCCCTGATCTTGAAATTAATTTAAAAAAGAATCCGAATTATTGGTACAAAGATGAGTTTGGTAATAATGTACCTTACCTGGATGGAGTAAAGTTCAGATTTATAAAAGATCTTTCACAACAATTACTTGAATTTAAAAACGGTACAATATATGAATCGTACAGGATACCAAATGAACTGTTTAAAACTATTGTAAACGATGATAGAACCCTAACTCCGGAATATTCAAATTTCGTAATTCAGAGAAAAACATCACTTTCTACCCAATATTACGGATTTTTGGTAACAAGTAAAGTTTTTTCTGATGTAAGAATTAGACAGGCATTTAATTATGCAATTGATAGAGATAAAATATTAAAATTTGTTCTGCAAGGTTCGGCAACTGAACCTGCAATTTATGGTATGGTACCTCCTGTGATGCCTAACTATGATTCTAAAAAAGTTAAGGGATATTCATTTGATCTTGCAAAAGCAAGGCAGCTAATGACTGAAACAGGTTATCCTGATGGGAAGGGATTTCCTGAGGTAACACTGAACATCAACGAAGGTGGCGGCAGAAATACACAAATTGCAGAAGCAATTCAGGATATGCTGAAAGAAATTGGCGTTACTGTAAAGCTGCAACTGCTGCAGTTTGCCCAGCATTTAGATAATATTGATGCCGGAAGAAGTGATTTTTACCGGCTGGGATGGAATGCTGATTATCCTGATCCTGAAACATTTCTGAATCTGTTTTATGGAAAAAATGTTCCTGCAAATCCAAAAGATGTTAGCCCTATAAACAGTTTCAGATATAAAAATCCAAAGTATGATGAATTGTTTGAAAAAGCAATTGCCACTACAGATGTAAGTGAACGAAACAGACTATATGAAGAAGCTGAACAGATTGCAGTTAATGATGCTGTATGTTTATTTATTTATTATGATGAAGACTGGAGGTTAGTACAGAATTTTGTAAGAGGTTTTGCACTTGACCCGATGCACAGAGTCAATATGAGATTTACGTGGCTTGATAAATAATGTATTTTTTTTTAAGATACTGTTATTTTAGTATTACATATACCGTGTTTAGGGATTTATAAAAATTAATTAATAATTATATTTGTTAAATTTAAATTTATATTTAAAGAAAGGAGTAAAGTGTATTTGATAAAAAAACATTTTATCATAGGTTTAATAATGATTCCATTTATCATTATAAGTTTTGCTGGTTGTTCAGCATCAAGCAGTGATGATGAATATAGCGTAAAAACTAACAAGAAAACCAAGAAAACAGAACAGGTAGCCAGTATAACTGGTATTCAGAAAAAAAGTTTAATTGAGCAGTCTAATTTAGAGACACTCACAAACATTGTTTCCGAATATTCCAATAATTCTGTTGACAGGGATGCTGTAATGATAAAGATCATTGAGCTCATTAACACCCCATATCTTTGGGGCGGTACAACTACTAACGGAATAGACTGCTCTGCTTTTGTTCAAAGGGTTTTGAAATATGCTTTAGGTATAGATATTCCCAGAACATCAATAATGCAGTCAACTGTTGGAGATCCTGTTGAGAGAGAAAATCTACAATTTGGAGATTTGATCTTTTTTAACACAATTGGCAGAAGGATATCTCATGTTGGGATATACCTTGGAGAAGGTGTCTTTGCACATTCATCTTCAAGCGGGGGAGTAAAAACCAGCTCGCTTAATGAAGATTATTATAATGCTAAATATGTAACTGCAAGACGTGTTATAAAATAAAGCATGGCAACTTTTATTATCAGAAAGTTACTGTACTCAATCCTGATACTCATTGGGGTTATTACAGTAACTTTTTGTTTAATGTATGTAATCCCCGGAGATCCTGCCAGACTGATGCTTGGACAGAGGGCTGATATTGCATCTATTGATGCAGTAAGAAAACAGCTTGGACTTGATGACCCCTTATACATACAATACGGTCGATTTATGCTCAAAGCTGTACAGGGTGACTTGGGCAGATCATATTCATCTAACCGGGATGTACTTACAACTATAATTGATACTTTTCCTGCTTCCGCCTTACTTGCTGTATCTGCATTAATAGTATCTTCAATATTAGGTATATTAATTGGAGTGATTTCATCGGTTAAGCCTTATACATTTGCAGATAATTTATCTATGCTCATGGCATTATTTGGAATATCATTTCCTACTTTTGCATTTGGTTTAATTATGGCTTTGGTTTTTGGTGCATGGTTAAAATGGTTTCCAATTTCAGGATACATAAATAACGGAATGATTTATCTTGTGCTGCCAATGCTTACCCTTGCATTAAGACCGCTTTCAATAATTGCGCGATTAACAAGATCCAGTATGTTAGATGTTTTGGGACACGATTATGTTAGAACTGCCCGTGCTAAAGGAGTTAATGAATGGAAAGTGATAATTAGGCACGCATTAAGAAATGCTCTGAATCCAGTTATTACAACAATCAGTGCGTGGCTTGCTGCTTTACTTGGGGGAACTTTCTTCATTGAATATATTTTCAACTGGCCCGGTATTGGACTGTTAGCTATTAATTCAATTCTTTCATTGGATTTCCCTATGATTCAGGGGACAGTATTATTTACTGCCGTAATTTTCATTCTGGTTAATATGATTGTAGATATTATATACGCATTTCTTGACCCAAAAGTAAAATTATCATAAATTAAAACGAATTTTATTAACATGAAGAATTTATTCTATATTACTTCAGTTTTTATTTTTTTAACAGCAGGTTCCTTTTCTCAATCAAATCATTATTCACCATTCAGTGTCAATGTATCTAAATCGAACTTAAAAAGTACAGAACTTCTGAATTCTGTAACCGATGCAAAAATTATTGATGTGAACTTTGATGAAGTGCTTCGAATTATCAGAAATCGTGAAGAAAATATCAGTCTTACAGTTCCATTTGAAGGGAATACATTAAATGTAGAGCTTAAAAAATTTGATATAATTAACAGCAATACAAAATTTGTAAAAGGAACCGGCGCAGGTGATGTTATTATAAATAGAATTAATGATTTTGTTTCATACACAAGTGATCTTAAAGATATTAATTCACCGCTTGTAGTAATTACTTTTTTTAAAGATGAAATATCTGCCTTAATTATTACCAATCAGGATACCTATGTGATTGCAAAAGAACATTCAGGAAATGACATTATTGCATATAAAACAAGTAATTTAAAAAAACATAACGATTTTAAATGTACAAGTGAAGAGTTAGGAATACCTGAAGAAATTACAAATCTTCAGAAAAATCTTAGGAGCAATATGTTTGATATTGCAACCAGTAATCTTTTAAAAGCTAATATAGCTGTCGAATCTGATTTTGAACTTTTTTCATTCTTTAGCGGATCAATTGAACGTGCAACAAATTATATAATTTCTTTATATGTTCCGGTCTCGGCAATATATACCCGTGATGTGAATGTGAAACTTGAACTCACATATATAAGGGTTTGGTCAACTTCAGCTGATCCTTATCCTGATGCTACTTCATCAAGTACTTTGCTCAATGCTTTCAGAAGTTACTGGAATGCAAATATGCAGGGCACACCCAGAACGATTGCACATTTTATTTCAACACGACCCGGTGGGCTAGGGGGTGTTGCCTGGGTTGACGTTTTATGTGCAACCGGAGGTAACAGCTATGGTTATGCTTTCAGTGATATTGACGGTACGTTCAATAATCTTCCAACTTATTCATGGGATTGTATGGTTGTTGCACATGAAACCGGTCATAATTTTGGGTCACCTCATACTCACAATTGTTCATGGCCAGGCGGACCTATTGATAGCTGTTATACAGTAGAAGGAGGATGTTATAATGGTCCTCAAATTCCTCGGGTTGGAACAATTATGAGTTATTGCCATTTGAACGGATCAATTGTATTGTATTTTGGTCCGTTACCATCAAATTTGATTAGAACTAAAGCTGAATCAGCAGGATGTATGAGTTCTATTACGGGTTATTTACTTGCAACACCAAACGGAGGTCAATTATTCAGATCAAGTAACCAAACATTAATCATTTGGGGAACGTCTAATTCAGGTACTGTTGATATTGACTATAGCTCTAATAACGGTGGGAATTGGGTTAATATCCAAAGTAACATTGATGCATCGTTAAGAAACATAACATGGACAATACCCTATATTTCAACAACCTTACAGGCACGTGTTAAAGTGTATCAATCCGGTATGCCAGCAAACGGAGATCAAAGTGATAGTGCGTTTCAAATCAGACCTTTAATGAATACTTTCAGTATTTTTAATCCACCCCAGCTATACAGAACAAACGTATCTCAGGGAGATACTTCATTGCTCAATTTCAGTTTCGGGAAAAGCGGTACATTGCCTGAATTCAAATATAAATTTACATTAAGTACACTTAATAACTCAAATTCATTTTCATCTTTTTCAAATAATTCAGGGCATGATACTGTTTTTTCTATAACCAGAAACAGGTTAGACTCTTTAGTAAATAGTTGGGGTACTGTTAATATTGGAGATTCACTCAGATTAAAATGGGGGATAAGAAGTTACACTATGCTTGATTCCCTTTCTTCGCAAAATAATTTTTTAATTACATTTATCAGAACTGTAATTGGGATTCAGCAGATTTCATCAAACATTCCTGAAAGATATTTTATCAGCCCTAATTATCCAAATCCGTTTAATCCAGAAACAAATATTAAATTTGGATTGCCGGCACATTCCAGTGTAAAACTTGTAATATTTGATATACTGGGAAAAGAAGTTGTTACATTAATAAACGGAAAACTTGATGCCGGAGAATATAATGCACAATGGGATGCCTCAAGTTATTCAAGCGGAATATATATTTATAAAATTGAAGCCTTTGATATAAAAGGTAATAAGTTTACTGAAACAAGAAAAATGGTTTTAGTTAAATAGGTTCATATTTTTTTATCCGCCTCTGAAAAATAGGGGCATTTTTATAAATTTTAATATTTTAATGAAACTGTATATATAATTTATCAATTAATATAAATGTATATATTAAATTTAATGTAATGGCAATAAATTTCAATAAATTCACAATAAAAGCTCAGGAAGCAATGCAGGAAGCAACTGAAATTGCATCAAATTATTCTAATCAGCAAATAGAACCTTTGCATTTACTTGCGGCATTAATGCAAAACAATGAATCTATTGCTGTATCGCTGCTTAAAAAGATTGGTACTGATGTTAATTTTCTTAAAATAAAAATATCCGGTGAAATAGATAAACTTCCTAAAATATCCGGTGCAACTTCTTCAAACCAGTATATTTCCAGCAGTCTTCAAAAAGATATTGATGAGGCTATTAAGATAGCTTCTCAGCTTAAAGATGAATATATCAGCATTGAACATCTTTTAATATCAATTGCCGAAGATAATACACCATCCGGAAAGCTGCTTGCAGAGCAAGGTGTTAACCGAGAATCAATTTTAACAGCATTAAAAGATGTTAGAGGGGCTCAAAGAGTTACCAGCCAAGCCCCCGAGGAGACTTACCAATCTCTTAAAAAATATGGGCGTGATCTTAATCAGCTTGCTAGTCAAGGAAAACTGGATCCGGTAATTGGCAGGGAAGACGAAATTAGAAGGGTGCTGCAGGTACTATCCAGAAGAACTAAAAACAACCCGGTTTTAGTTGGTGAGCCCGGAGTAGGCAAAACTGCAATTGCAGAAGGACTTGCATTCAGAATTGTAAATGGTGAAGTACCCGAAAATTTAAGAACTAAAACTGTAATTGCTCTAGATATGGGTGCACTTATTGCAGGAGCCAGTTACAGAGGTCAATTTGAAGAACGATTGAAGGCAGTTGTTAATGAAGTTAAGCAAAGTGATGGTGAAATTATTTTATTTATTGATGAAATACATACATTAGTTGGTGCTGGTAAAACCGATGGTGCAATGGATGCAGCAAATATTTTAAAACCGGCTCTTGCCCGGGGAGAGCTTCATGCAATTGGCGCAACAACTTTAGATGAGTACCGTAAATATATTGAAAAAGATCCAGCCTTAGAACGCAGGTTTCAGCCGGTATTGGTTGACGAACCAAGTGTTGAAGATACTATTTCAATTTTACGAGGATTAAAAGAAAAATATGAAGTGCATCATGGTGTTAGAATAACAGATGCAGCAATTGTTTCTGCAGCGGCACTTTCTCATCGTTATATAACAGATAGATTTCTACCTGATAAAGCGATTGACCTAATTGATGAAGCAGCAAGTAAGTTAAGAATAGAAATTGACTCTATGCCAGAGGAGCTGGATATTGTTGAAAAAAAGATTAAACAGCTTGAAATTGAACGCGAAGCATTAAAAAGAGAGTTGACAGCGTAACGTAATGCAGCTATTTTCTGAATTTTAGCAGTTAAAAAATAAAATCTATTTTTTCTTTTTTTCTAAAATTGGAAGTGTAAAGAAAAATGTAGTTCCTTTACCAACTTCAGACTCAAACCAAATCTTGCCGCCATGTTTTTCAATAACCCTTTTGCATAATGCCAATCCAATTCCTGAACCGGGATATTTTCTGTGGTCATGCAGTTTCTGGAAAACTATAAATATTCTTTCAGAGAACCATTGTTCTATACCTATTCCATTATCTTTAACAGCAAATAACCACATATTATCTTTCTTTTCAGCTGAAATGTTGAGTTGCGGTGTATTTTCACCCTGATATTTTATTGCATTTGCAATTAGATTTTGGAAAACCTGAGTAATTTGAATAAAGTTTCCAAATATTTTAGGAAGGGTAAATTGATTTATCTCAGCTTTTGATTCCCTTATTGCAACTTCAAGATTTGCTTTTGCATCGTTTAATGCTTGGTTACAATCAACCTCTTCTTTAACTGCTCTCTCGGTCCCCACTCTGGAGTACATAAGAAAATCTGTAATAAGCCGGTACATTCTTGTAACACCATCATCTGCGGATGCAATTTGTTCTTCCATTTCGTGCCCAAGCCGTTTTTTATATTTTTTGTTAAGAGTTTCAAGAAAATTCTGTATTGAACGTAATGGTTCCTGAAGGTCATGGCTTGCTGCGTAAGAAAATACATATAATTCTTCATTTGAAAGCGCCAATTCTTCAGCGTAGCGTCTAAGTTCTTCTTCAACCTGCTTTTTAAAAGTAATATCACGTGAAATTGCTGAAACACTTGTTACAATACCTGCTTCATCCCAAATAGGTGAACATGTCAATGATACATCTATAACAGTTTTGTCACGTCTTTGACGTTTTGTTTCTAATGCTTCAATTCTTTCTCCCCTTGCAGCTTTGTTAAGCAAATTTTCAAGTTCATTTTGTTTATCATCCGGTACTACTATTGAAATATTCCTTCCAATAGCATCTCTTTTAGTGAACCCGTATAGATTTTCTGCACCCGGGTTCCAGCTTTGTATCTGTCCATCAATACTTATAGAGTAAATTGCATCACTTGAATTAAGTACAATTGAAGCAAGTTGATTTTTAATTTCTTCGTTCTTTTTCCTTTCTGTAATATCTCTTAAAATTGTAATTACATGAGGAATTGAATGATAAAGCACAGGAGTAGAAGCAATACTTACATCTACATAGCTGCCGTCAAGTCGTTTAATTGTAATATCAATAACAGGCACCTGTTTCATATATTTTACCATTTCTTCAACACGCTTTGCAACTTTTTCTCTAAATGAATAGTGTATAAAATCATTAATATTTGAGCCAAGAACTTCTTCTTCGTTTTTTGCGCCAATAAGTGTTAATCCCGCTTGGTTTATAAACAAAAGTTTTCCATCTCTGTGTATTGTAATAGTATCTGGTGATAAATTTACAGTACTTCTTAATCTGTTAACATTATCCTGCAGTTCTTCAATATTTTTTTCAAGTTTTGCAATTTTAACCTTTAATTCTTTTGCTCTGCGTCTGGTAAAAATTGCATAGGCAAATCCAAATAAACATAAAACAAAAAGCAGTTCTACAATTCTGAAGCCTTCTTTATCTGATGCAATACTTCGCATCCATAAAAAAATATCAAGCATTGAAACAGCAACAAGTATAACAATTATTATTGAAAATATAATAATTATATCTTTTAAATCGCTGGAATCTTTTATTTTATTGTTTTTTTCTTCTGGCAATTAATTCAGGCTTTAATTCTTTCTTAAGTTCAAATATCTCTTTAATGGTTCTGAAAATTATTGAAGGACGTGCTGCAGTTGAAACCCCGTCAACCCTTGGTAAATGTTTAACCCCAAGCTCAGTAAAAGTGTATCCTAAAAGTTCTGCCCTTATCATAATTTCTGCATCAATAAATGCATCTTTTGTTTTAACGTTAATATTTTTAAACAGATCGGTTTTAATAATTTTAAAAGCACAATCAATATCTATGTAATCAATATCAAATACTAAACGGAGCATAAAATTATACACAAAACTAGTTAGTTTTCTGTATGGTGAATATTGTTTTTTCTTTCTGTAGCCAACAACCATATCAGAATATGGAATAAGAGCAACAAATTTCTTTAGTTCTTCCAGGTCAAACTGATTATCGCCATCAGTATAGAACACATATTCAAATCCTGCTGTTGAAAAACCTTCCCAAAGAGTAGCACCATAACCCTTATTTTGTTTATGGTGTATAACTTTAACTTTTGGATATTGCTCTGCAAGCTTATCAGCAACTTCACCTGTTTTATCGGGACTGCCATCTTCAATTATAGTAATCTCAAAATCTTTTAAGTTCAACGATTCAAGTACTTCAACTGCTTTATGAACGACTTTATCAATGTTTTTTTCATCATAATAAGCAGGAAAAAAAACTGAAAGTCTAATATCTTTATTTGTAATATTATTACCCATTATTTAAAAAATATTCCCAGGTATTTATTAATCCCTCATTAAACGTGAATTCTGGTTTCCATTTTAAATATTTTGCTGCAAGTCTGTTATCCAATACATTTGTTTTAACATCAAATTTTCTGCCATCAAGATATTTTACATTAAAATTAAGCTTTAAAACATTTCTGAATCTTTGAAGTATCTGATTTACTGATAATCCTTTAGCACTGCTGATATTGTAAATTCTGTTAGGTGATTTATCTTTAATAGCTTTGTATATGGCTTGAGCCCCATCTTTTATATAAAAGTAATCTCTAATAACTTTCCCATCTCCCCATATTTCTATAGTATTACCATGTTTAATTTTATAAAGCAGGTGTGCTATTAAACCCTGTGTAATAAACGGATTCTGTCTTTCGCCAAAAGGATTTGAAAACCTGAGGATTTTATAATCCAGACTTTTTAATACATTATATGAATAAAGATATTTTTCAATTGATAGCTTAATTATACCATAAGAGCTAATCGGTTCAGTGGGATGCTTCTCATTTATTGGCAGTTTAATTGGATTGCCATAAACTGTACCGCCCGAAGAAATGAAAATTATCCGTTTTATACCGTACTCAATACACTTTTCAAATAAACGCAGTGATGAAACTAGATTACTTTCAACATCGTAAAATGTATTTAAATTAGATGTAGCTGGAACAGTTGAACTAACCAAATGAACTGCGTATGTGTTACCTTTTAAAGCTTTGGAAATATCTACTTCGTTATTAAAATCACCTTCTATAAAATTAATCTTATCTAATATGTGGGCAACATTTTTTTTTGAGGCATTCTGTTTATCAAATACATTTACTCTTAGCCCGTTTTTTAGCAGGTCTTCTGCTATATGCGAGCCAATAAAACCACCGCCTCCAAATATGATACAGCTTTCTTGCATTAATTTAATTTGCTTAATTGTAAAACGTACCTGTAAGGCAAAAAATAAAATGGTATCCTTTTTATTAAATTAATTTTAAACATAATGTTTACCTGCATTTTAATAAGTTTAAGATTATAGTTGTGAATGTGCCACTCTTCAAGATTATTTTTACTGGCTAAATCCCATTGGCTTTCCTTTGGCTCCAAAACCCATTTGAATCCTGTTTTTAGCAATAGATTTTTGGTAAAAATAATCAAATTTTCGTTTGGAATTGATAGCGAAATTAATCCGTTTTTTTTAAGTACTCTGTGCATTTCTATTAGTACCTTTACTGGATCAAGTACATGTTCAAAAACTTCTGTGCATATAATCCTTTCAAAACTTTCATTTTCAAATGGCAGGTTTTCTCCGGCAGCTCTAAATATTTTTGCTTTACTCCCTAACCGGGCTTTTGAGCGATTAACCTGAATTTCTGCAATATCAATTCCTGTTAATATTCCGCATTTTATTCTTTCTAATATATGACCTGCTCCGCAGCCAATTTCAAGCACTGTATTATTTGGGTTAATTTCTGCTAGTTTTAACAGAACATCAATTCGTTTGTTTTCAATGTATCTGAAAAGACGGTTTGGATGATTATAAAATTTATCAAGGTCATATTTTAAAGCATGCTCTTCATTCCAAGTTTCAAAATCCTCAGGTAATGGCTTCATTGTTTTTCAAAAATGAATGAGCCAAAGCGCTGGTCTTGAGAAATAATCTGTTTAATAAATTTATATTTTGTTGAATCTCTCAAAGTTTCCAGCTGAACATCATTTTTAAACTCGGGGCGATACCCATAATGTGACTCCCATATAATAATTGAACCGCTTGACGCTTCTGCAAGATTTTTCTGGTCAAGTTTTTTAAAAAGCTGCTGATTATTTTTATATTGCCCTGAATAAAACATTATAAATGAATGATTAGTAAGCTTTTCTTTTTTATCAGATTCGGGTATTGAATCAATAAATTCTGCAGTTTCTTTTACCGTTATGTTTTCCGGAGAAAGCTTTTTTGG
>WBZR01004178.1_pt1 | contig 12099 bp, 12 predicted proteins | sample 5204231 | NCBI WGS metagenome assembly WBZR01 (sample SAMN12412403, study PRJNA552823) | activated sludge metagenome | isolation source: activated sludge from anammox sidestream of wastewater treatment plant... | place: USA: Virginia | collected 2017-08
TTCCACGCCGAGGTCGGCTGCGAGCTCGATGAAGGCTTCGGTATGATCGATGTTGTAGCGGCTGACCGGCACGTTCAGGACCATGGGGAATCCCTCGGCCTTGATCTCGCGCGCGATGGCGATCTTATGGTCGAACACATCGAGCCCGACGAGCTTCTCGTTGAGCTCCTGATCGCAGGCCTGCAGGCTGAGCTGGACCTGCTTCAACCCCGCTTTCTTCAGTGCGCGAAGCCGTTTCGAATTCAGCCCAACGCCTGACGTGATCAGGTTCGTATAGTACCCGAGCTGATCCGCTTCCGCGACCAGCTCCTCGAGGTCGCGCCGCAGCATCGGCTCGCCCCCCGAGAAACCGAGTTGCAGCGACCCCAGACGCCGCCCCTCGCGCAGGACCTCTTTCCACTCGCTCGTGGTGAGCTCATTGCGATAGCGGTCGAAATCGACCGGATTGCTGCACCAGGGACATTTGAGCGGGCACTTGTACGTCAGCTCGATCACGAGCCAAAGCGGCATGCCCAGGCCGTCAAGACTTAATCCGGATCCAGCCTTTGGCATGGGCAATCTCCAAGAACTTGAGAACCTCGGCGTCGAGATCGGGCTTTTGATAACGGCGCGCGAGCTCCGCGGCGCCGTCTGCGATCGACGCGGCCCCCGTACAGGCCTCAAGGATCGCGGCCGCGGTCTGGTTCAGCTTCACGATCCCTTCGGGATAGAGGAGCACATGGGCCTGTTGCGGCTCTTCCCATCGGAAGTGGTAGTTCGGATTGAGCTCAACGACGTCGTTGAGTCCAATCTGCCTCTCAGCTTGCATGCGCTCCTCCACGATCGGGGGCCGTCTCCGGCACCCCGCCCCTCAGCGAACGTAGACGTAAGCGGTCACTTCGAAGCCGAGACGCACATCGCAATAAGCGGGCGCAGCCCAGACCAGCTTGACGGTCTCGTCGAGGCAGGCGGCATCCAGAGATGTCATCGCGAATTTCCTCCTTTTTCATGTGAGAGGCCGATGCGACCTCCCGCGCACTATCCCCACCAGCCTCCGAGGGCCGTTTGACTTTCGTTAAGCGGGGGGTGGGGGGCGGCGCCGGGAAAGGGCCTTCTCACGCCGTTTTGATGATCTGTCTGCTGTAGAACAGGAATCCGTGTCTACGCATCATCCTCAGGCGCATACTCGACGAAGCTGAGAAGGCTGCGGACGTCGGCGATGCTGACGGTCCCGCGCTCGACCGTCACGCCATAGGCGCGCAGCTGAGCCAGCGCCCGCGAGAAGCTCTCGGGCTTCATGCCGAGCCGGTTGGCGATCAGCCCCTTCTCGAAAGGCAGCTCGATGACCGCGGGGCCGTTTCTGACATGCGTCATACGGACCATGAAATCGGCAATCCGTTGCGGTGCCGAGCGCACCTTGATCTGCTCGATCTGCTCGACGAGGAATTTGAGCTGATAGGAGGCGGAGGCGAGCATCGACATGGCCAGCGCCGGGCGCTCCTCGATGCGCGTGCGGAAGGCAGCCCCATCCACCCTGAGAAGGCGGGAGGGTGCGGCCGTCTCACCGCTCGCCGGGTAGCGCCCGCCGAGGAAGATGGCGGCCTCGGCAAAGGTCTCGCCGCTCTTGAAGACGTGCAGAACGACCTCGAGGCCATCCGGGGTCGTCCGGTAGATCTTCACCCACCCGTCGAGAACGATGAAGAAGGCCTCCGCGGGCTCCCCCTGCATGAACAGGGTGACGCCCTTCTCGTAGTGGCGCGGCACCGCATTCCCGACGAGCGCCTGCGCCGTCTGCGATGCCATCGCGCCGAAAAGCGGGGTGGATTTGACGATATCCCAGTCCGCGGCGTCCATGATTTGGAGAGAGCCTGGATGTTCGATTTCTGCTGCGTGTGCATTTACACGAAGCGCATTTGATACAGAATAAACAACAGCCAAGCTTATTGCCACATCCGCCGGCCGCCGGCCAGCGACTGACGGAAATCAGCACCCATCCAGGATCACATTTATTTGATCGATCGGTGCCCGGCGCGGGCGAGCACCAGCCTCCGCGGCTCGATCACAAGCCGCGGCGTTGAAGCACGTTCTCGATATCGCCGACGCTGCGGATCTCCATCATCTCGTCCATCGAGAGACGAATGGAGAACGCCGTCTCCAGCTCGCGGATCAAGGCGATGTGCCGGAGCGAATCCCATCTCGCAACGCTATCGGGCGACGTCGCCCGCGTCAGCGGCTCGGTATGCTGAAACACCTCCGCAAAGATCGATGCGATCTCCGGGTAGGACAGGGCTGTCCCCGCCGCATAAACGTCCATTCAAACCTCCCAACTTGGGGTCACATAGGGGGAAACAGGCAGGTCATTGACGCCGACCGGGAACAGCCACGTGGTCCCTCCCTCGCCAGCGCCCGTCTGCTCGAAACCGCAGGAGCTGTAGAAATCGCGGACCATGGCGTTCTTCGGCGTCGGAATGTATTCGCCGAGGACACGCCGGACGCCACGCCGCCCGAGATCCCGCAGCAACTCGCCCATGAACGCCCGCTCGACATCCCGGCCGATCACGCGGCAGCTCATGAGCAGCGTGCGGATGACCGCCTCGTCCCCGTTGATGGCGACCGTTGCGACGATGACGATGCCATGGTCGCCGAACTTGTCCGCCACGCGGCCCACGACGGCGATGCCGTCCGCCTCGTCCTTCACAAGTGCCGCGATGTCGGGCTCCGTGAGGCGCCGCGTCGTCAAATTGAACTGGTTGGTCCTCTGGTGCATTTGCGCTGCGCGCGCAACCGTTTTTTCATCCACGAAACTGAGGACCAGGCGCTGCTCCAAGGAGGAGAGATAGGCCTCCACGCTGACGGCGCTCGCCTTCGCGTCCCGCGCCTTGCGCTCGACCGCATAAAGATCGGCGCGCGATTCATCCTCGGCCGTGAGACGGAGAAGCCAGGTTGCGCTGAGCCGGCGAAGCCAGAGCGGCCTCTCGGCCGGATCGGACGGCATTTCCGGGACCAGCACCTCCGGGCACAGGCGCCGCATGGCCTCGCGCTCATGCGGGCTGTCGTCGATGAACACAAAGCTGTCGAGCCCGAGGTTGAGGTCACGGGCCAGCTTGCGGATGTTGTCCGGCTTCGGCTCCCAGTTGATGGCCGACGCTGTGAAATCGTCCGACCTCAGAGCCATGCCGGAGTGGCGCTCGAACACCGTCAGGGCATCGGAATTGTTCTTGCTCAGCGCCACCAGCACGAACCCTTGGGCTTTGAGCCTCAGGCACTCCCGCTGCATCGCCTGGAAGGCGTTGCCCGGAAACTCCTCCCCGCACGCCAGCCGCTCGATGCCGTCGTCGCCATAGACGCCGCCCCACAGCGTATTGTCGAAATCAACGGCGAGCACCTTTGCCGGCCCCCGCCGCAACAGCCGCCATGCCTCCGCAAAAGCGTTCGCCAGAAGTTGCGTTGCTTCCGCCGAATAGGCCACCCGGCCATAGTACCAGAGCCGCGCATCGCTCTGGTCGCGCACCGCGAGCGGGGCGAGCGCCTGGTCGGCATCGACGACCACGATGCGGTTCGATTTTTCCGCCGCATCCAGAATGCGCGCATTCAGCCTGTCGACGGCGCAACGCACCCCCATGGCATGGCGTCGATCCAGAAATCCCGCCGTGGGGGCTTGAGGGAGCGGGATCGTGCTGATCAGCAACGGGACGCCCGTCCGCGCCGAGAACGCATCCAGGGCATCGCCGAGAATGTCCGTCGCGTCGGCGAGCCGGCTTTGCATGTCCGCGGATCCGAGCCGCCAGTCCCGCGGCACGAGACTGTCGAAGTCGAGCAGCACGACCAGGGCATCGATGCCGTCGGGCGGGGTCATGAGATCGGTGAGCGCACGCCCGAAGTCCGCTTCCGTGCACTCCGCCCGCCAGCCCTGAACGGCGAAGGCGGGACGGAGCGCGTCCATCAAGACCCATGTCGTCGACGTGCCCGAGATCCGCATCCGTGCGGCGGGCAAGGTGTCGAGGTAGGCCTCGAACGCCTTGCCGGTGTGTTTCAGCGCTTGCGGAGCGCGGCAGAATTGCGCGAGCGCGAGACTGAGCGCGTCATCGTCCCAGCTCAAGGCCATGAGCCTTTGTACGAGGGCCGCGGTGACGCTGGGCTCCATGTCCGCGTCATGCGCCAGCGTGGCCAGCGGGGCAGACATGGCCTTCCGCTCGTGCCGGTCTCCGCCCGCCTGGTTGAGGCGGTTCAGCGCCGCCAGGCCGGCCGGCAGCTTCCGCGCGGCGTTGCCGTCGATCGCGTGGCCCGCGACGAGGAGGGCTTGCGAAAGCCATCGCGGGATGGCGAGGCCCGCCTGCTCGAGCGACGACAGAAGAAGGCTGACCTTGTGCGGCGTGACCAGGGACCAGTCGATGGACGGCAGGATGACGCGCTGGCGCAGGCACTCCGGCGCCGCTGCGATGACGGCATCGACGATCTCGTCGATCTTGTTGTCGGGCGCCGGCTCGAGGCTCCGCTGCCCGGCGCTCTGCGCGCCGCCGCCGTTTCGCGGGTCTAGGACCGAAGACATCAGAGGTTCCTCAAAGCATGTGCTCGCCGCCCGTCACGAGCAGGTTTTCTCCGGTAATGAACCCAGCGTACGGCGAGACCAGCATCAGGGCCGCGCCCGCGACATCCTCCGGCGTGGCGAGACGACGCAAGGGCGTGCGCAAAACCGTCATCTCCCGCATGCGGTCGGGCACATTGGCCACGAGATCGGTCTCGACCAGCGACGGAGAGATCATGTTCACCGTGATCCCGTCCGGCCCCAGCTCCTGAGCCAAATTCTTGTTCATCGCCAGGAGCGCGCTCTTGGCGGCAACATAGGGCATCCAATTGTGCGCGGTCCGGCCAAGAACAGCCGACGAGACCACCGTCACGATCCGGCCCTTGCTCGCCTTCAGGGCCGGCAGCGCGGCCTGCGTGACGCGAAAGGCGCCGCCCGCGATCTGATCGTAGGCATCGCTAAGGTCGCTCCATTTGAGGCGGGAGAACGGCGCGGACAGGATCTTCGGGCCGGCGTTGTTGACGAGAATGTCGAGGCCGCCCTCCGCGGTCACCTCAGCCATCATCCTCGCGACGTCGTCCTCGCGCGTCACGTCGGCATGAACCGCGCGCGCAGCGCCTCCGCTGTCGGTAATCTCTCGTGCCAGCGTTTCGGCCGCCGTCTGGCTCTTGTGATAGTTGATCCAGACGGTTGCGCCATGCTGGCCGAAGAGTTGCGCGATCGCCCGGCCGATGCCGCGCGAGGCGCCGGTGACGAGGGCGACACGCCCCTCGAGAAGCCGGAGGCCAGCCTGCGGGGCCGCAATCGGCTCCCGCGCCCTGGGCTCGGCCAGCCGAAGCACCTTCACCGTCGCCGCCCCGCGCATGACGCAATCGTCCTCGGAGCGCAGGATTTCCGTCCTGAGCGTGACCAGGCGCGTTTCCCTGTCGATTTTCTCGACCGTCGCCCGCGCCTCGACGGTATCGCCGATGAAAACCGGCTTGGTGAACTCGATGCTCTGCGAAATGTAGAGAGCACCGCGACCGGGCAGTTTCATCCCGACCAGCGTCGAGAGAAGGCTGGCGTGCAGGAACCCGTGCACCACGCGCTGGCCGAACTCGGTACGTGCGGCAAATTCGTCATCCATGTGCAGCGCGTTGCAATCCCCGGAAAGTCGGGCGAAAGCGGCCACTTCTTCTGCCGAAATCGTACGCCGCAGGCTCTCCGTCTGGCCGATCTCCAGCTCCATAAGACGGTCTGTTTCGCGTGCGATCATGGTTGACGGTCTGTCCCGGTCCTTTGCCATGCGAAGCGATAGCCGCCGCAATCGCTTGCCGATTTGATTTTCGTCAAGCGGGGGGGGCTGCGGCGCTGCTAGTAGCCAACCTGTCGCGCGGACCAGGCTTGTGCTCCGGATTCGGGAAAGGCGGAGCGCGACTGCGGAAAATCCGCGCGTTTACCAAACCGGGAGTATGCTGATGGCCTCAACCTACGAAACTGTTTCCGGCATCATCTCATCGAGCAGCGACGTTCCCGTGGAGCAGATCACGCCGCAGTCTCATGTCATGAAGGACCTGGGCGTCGACAGCCTCGCCTTCCTCGACATCACCTTCGAGATCGATCAGACGTTCGGCATCAAGCTTCCCGTCGAAGAGTGGATGGCACGGGTCAACGAGGGCAAGGAAAAGGGCGACGACTATTTCATCGTCGGCAATATCTGCGCCCAGATCGACTCTCTGCGCGTCGCAGCCGCGCAATAACGACCCGACAATGCGTTTAGAATACTTCCAAATGCTCGACGAGATCGAGGCGCTCGACGCTGAGCAGGCCTCTCTCGTGGCGATCGCACGCGTGCCCCTCGAAAGCCCCGTTTTCGAAGGGCACTTTCCCGGTTATCCCATCATGCCGGGCGTCCTTCTTCTCGAAACCATGGCGCAAGCCGCCGGCTACCTGCTCATGACGCTCGACGGCTTCACGCGGATGCCGTTCTTCGCGTGCGCCAAGACGGCGAACTTCCGCTCGTTCGTGCCCCCCGGCTCGGTGTTGAAGGTGAACGCTGCGCGCATTCACGCGGGGTCTGGCTACGCGGTCATGTCGACCAGCCTCGAGTGCGAGGGCACGCGCGTCAGCGATGCCCAGCTGACCATGCGCACCACGGCCTTTCCCTCGAGCGCGCTGGAGCAGCACGTCCGGCGGGAAGGAGAGCGGCTCGGCTTCCTGAAGCCGGCAGAGGCGGGGCGATGAGCCAGGCGCGCGAGGAGGTCTGGATCACCGGCATCGGGCTCGTCAGCTCGCACGGCGAAGGCGGGGACGCGCATTGGCAGAAGCTCGCCCGTTCGGGTGCGCCCACGCCGGTCGTCGACCACGAGCGCTTCGCACCCTACGCGGTTCATCCTCTCGCCGACATCGACTTCGCCAAAGAGATCCCCCGCACCAGCGATCAGCGCCAGATGGAGCGTTGGCAGAGAATTGGCGTCTACTCCGCAGCGCTCGCGCTCGCGGATGCCGGGATTGCCGGAGATCGCGATCTTCTCGAGCGGACGGATCTCTGCATTGCCGCCGGCAATGGAGAGCGCGACCTCGCCCTCGATTCCCGCATCCTCGCCGGAAGCCCGGCGGAGGGACCTGCCGGCGCCTATCTCAATCAACAGCTCGCGACGGGCCTGCGCCCCACCCTCTACCTCGGGCAGCTTTCGAACCTCCTCGCGGGGAACATCTCGATCGTCCACAAAGCGACGGGATCGTCGCGCACCTTCAAGGGCGAGGAGATGGCCGGCGTCTCGGCCGTCGCGGACGCGGTGCGCAGGATCGAAGCTGGCCAAGGCGAGGTATTCCTTGTCGGCGGAGCGCTGAATGCCGAGCGCGAGGATGCGCTTCTGGGCTCCGAGCTTGCCGGCGCCCTTTGCAGCGGACCTTACCGGCCGATCTGGGAGCGCCGCGATCAGGGCGGCGGCCTCGTGCTTGGCAGCCTTGGTGCGTTTCTGGTGCTCGAGGCCAGAGAGCACGCGTACGCAAGGGGCGCTGTGCCGTATGCCCGCCTTTCCAGCGTTCTCTCGGATCGCTCGCGCCGCCGGCCGGGAGAAGCAGCCGCCGCAGCAGACCGGATTTTCGCCCGCCTCCCGCTCGACGCGGACACCCCGAACATCGGCGTCCTGTCGGGCGCCAGCGGCGCCGAGCCGGCAACGGCCGAAGAGCTGCAGTTCCTCGCCGGCGTGAGGCAGCGTGGCTTCAACACGCAAGTGAGGGCGTGGGGAAGCCTGCTCGGTCATTCGCTCGAAGCCCATTTCGTGGCGGGCCTCGCGCTGGCGGCCCTGGCGATGTCCAAAGACGGTTTCTACCCGCCGTTTGGCGCCTCCGACGTCGAGAGCCCGTCCAACCGGCGCGTGGATCGAATTCTCGTCACCGCCTTCGGCCATTGGCGCGGCGAGGCGCTGGCACTGGTGCAATCGGCGTGGTGAGGGCGAGCAGCATGAATGGCCCACTCCTCGACCACAGCGGCCGGCCCGTGGTCGTGATCACCGGCGTCGGCCTAGTGACGTCGCTCGGCGTCGGCGCGTCCGATTGCTGGACGCGGCTGCTGGCCGGCCAGTCGGGCGTGAAGTCCATCACGCGCTTTCCGACCGAGGGCCTGCGCACCACCATCGCGGGCACCGTGGATGATCTCCCCGTCACGCCCGTTTCCGCCCACGATCTGTCGACGGCCATCGCCGAGGCGGCCGCCAGCGAGGCGATCGCCCAGGCGGGTATCGGCCGCGCATCCTATTTTCCGGGCCCGCTGATCGTCGCAACACCACCGTCCGAGCTCGAGTGGCCCCACCTCGGTGAGCTCTACGGCCCCGGTCGCGACGAGGAGCTCCAAGGATACCGGCGCATCCTTGCGAATGCCCGGACGGGCGCGTTCGCGAGCCTGGCGCGGCATGTGCGGTTCGCCGCCATCGCCGACCGCTTGCAGGAGCGCTTCGGCACGCAAGGCGAGCCGCTTTCGGTCTGCACCGCATGCGCCTCGGGGGCGACGACGATCCAGCTCGGCCTGGAAGCGATCCGCCGCGGCGACACCGATGCCGCCCTCTGCGTCGGCACCGATGCGACGGTCCACCCCGAGGGACTGATCCGTTTCTCTCTGCTTTCGGCCCTGTCGACGGCCAACGAGCAGCCGCACAAGGCGTCGAAGCCCTTCTCCAAGACTCGGGACGGCTTCGTCATGTCCGAGGGCGCCGGCGCGCTCGTGCTTGAATCCTACGCTGCGGCGAAGGCGCGCGGAGCTAGAATTCTGGCGGTCGTGCGCGGCTGCGGCGAGAAGGCCGACGAATATCACCGCACGCGCTCGAAGCCCGATGGTGCGGCGATGATCGGCGCCATTCGCAAGACTCTCGCCGACGCCGGAGTTGAGCCCGGGCAGATCGACTACATCAACGCCCACGGCACCAGCACCCCCGAGAACGACAAGATGGAGTACCTGTCGCTTCGGGCGGTCATGGGTGACCACCTGACGCGCACCCCGATCAGCTCGAACAAGTCGGTCGTCGGCCATACGCTGATTGCGGCCGGCTCGGTGGAAGCGGTTTTCTCCGTGCTGACGCTAGAGACCGGCATGTTGCCGCCGACCATCAACTACGACGAGCCGGATCCAGATCTTCCCCTCGACGTGGTGCCCAACGTCGGCCGGGCCGCTCGCGTCTCGACGATCATCTCCAACTCGTTCGGCTTCGGCGGCCAGAACGTGTGCGTCGTCTTTTCGGGAGAGCCCGCATGACCTCATGTCAAAACGGCTTCACAACCATCAAAGCAGGTCCTCATCATGTACGGTAGCGAAGGCGAGCGGATGCGCAGCACAACCATTCGGGCAGCCGAGCTTCACGGCCAGCGCCATGTCGTCGTCAACGTCGTCGACGACGTGCCGCCGCCCAAGCCCGATGAGGTGAAGATCCGCATCGGCGCCGTCGCGCTCAACCACATCGACGTGTGGAGCTGGCGCGGAATGGCGTTTGCCAAGCGCGAGTTGCCGATCGTTCTCGGCGCCGAGGCGGCGGGCGAGGTCGTCGACGTGGGTGATGCGGTCGAAAATCTGTTCCGCGGCGACACGGTGGCGATCTACGGCGCAAGAACCTGCGGCACCTGCACGCCCTGCCGCGAGGGGCGCGACAATTTCTGCGAGGGGCCGCAGGCGATGTACGGCTTCCACATCGACGGCTTCCTGCGCACCCATGTCAACGTGCCCGCACGCATCGCCGTCAAGGCACCGAAGGGGCTTGACGTGATGGCGGCCGCCTGCGCGCCGATCACGTTCGGCACCGTGGAGCACATGCTGTTCGACAATGCCGGGCTCAAGGCCGGAGAGACGATACTGGTTCACGCGGGAGGCAGCGGCATCGGAACCGCGGCGATCCAGCTCGCCAAGGCCGTAGGCGCGACCGTGATCACGACGGTCGGCACCGCCGAGAAGGCGAAGAAGGCTGCGGCCCTCGGCGCCGATCACGTCATCAACTACCGCGAGGAGCGCGTTGAAGGCCGTGTGCGGAAAATCACGGGGCGGCGCGGCGTCGACGTCGTATTCGAGCACGTCGGGCCGGCGACGTGGGAGGGCAGCATCATGTCTCTCAAGCGCGGCGGTCGTCTCGTGACCTGCGGCTCGACCACCGGCGTCGCGCAGAGCACCAACCTGTACCTGCTGTTCCAGCAGCAGCTCCGCCTGATCGGCAGCTTCGGATGCCGCATGCAGAACATGCGAGACGTCATGGAGAAGATGGCCAAGGGCCTCGTCGCTCCGACCATCGACACCGTCATCCGCCTCGACGAGATCGAGAAGGGCTTGGCGCGTCTCGAAGCGCGCGACGTGTTCGGAAAAATCGTGGTGGCCCTCTAACCTTTCGAGAGTAATGTGAGCAATCCCGCAGGACAAAACGAGGTTTGGATCACGGGCGTGGGGCTCGTGAGCTCGCTCGGCGCCGACGCCAACGAGCACGCCGAACGGCTTTTCTCGGGCGCCCCCGTCGCACCCGTCGTCGACGAGACCCGCTATGCGCCCTACCCCGTCCATCCCCTGGCGGAGCTCGATTTCTCGCGGCAGATCCCCAAGAAAAGCGATCAGCGGCAAATGGAGCTGTGGCAGCGGATCGGCGTGCACGCGGCCGGGCTGGCGCTCTCCGACGCCGGCATCGCCGGACACCCCGATCTGCTCGACCAGACCCATCTGGTCGTCGCCGCCGGCAGCGGCGAGCGTGACACCAAGGTCGACTGCGAGGTGCTCGACAAGCTCGGCCCGCGCGACGACGCGGCACTCCTCGCCAAGGAAGTTCTGCCGAGCGCCCTGCGCCCCACCTTGTTTCTGGCCCAGCTCTCCAACATGCTCGCCGGCAACATCTCGATCGTGCACAACGTCACGGGCTCGTCGCGGACGTTCATGGGCGAGGAGATGGCGGGGCTGGCGGCCATGGAGAACGCGTTCCGCCGCATTGCCGCCTCCCAAGCCGATGTCGTTCTCGTTGGCGGCGCCCTCAACGCCGAGCGCGAGGATCTGCTGCTCGGCTATGAGATCGGCCACAACCTCTGGCGCGGCCCCGTCCGGCCGGTGTGGGAGCGTCGCGACGACGGTGGCGGCTTCAGCCCCGGCAGCATGGGCGCGTTCGTCGTGCTCGAGTCGGCGGCGCACGCCGAAGCCCGAGGCGCAAAGCGCTATGCGCGCTTGAGCGCGGTCGAAACCGACCGCGCAAACCGGGAGCCGGGAGAGGTCGTGCACACCCTCATGCAGCTTCTCCCGCGCCTCAAGCCCGAGAGTTGGACGGGCCCGCTTCTTGTATTGAGCGGCGCCAGCGGCGTTGAGCCGGCGACCGGGGAAGAGCTGGTCTTCCTCTCCCGCCTCGCAGCCCGCGATCGGTCGGCCGCGGCGCGCTGCTACGGCAGCCTGCTCGGCCACGGCGTCGAAGCCCACTTCCCGATGGGCGTGGCGCTAGCCGCCCTCGCCCTCGAGCACGGGGCCTCGCCTCCGGCCTCGGGTCCAGCCGATATCGAGTGTCCCCTTTCGGCGCCGATCGGGCACGTCCTGGTCACGGGCGTCGGCCATTGGCGGGGCGAAGGCCTTGCCCTCGTCGAAAAAATCCAGTGAGGCCGCAATGAGCACGGCATATCGTGACAGCAAGGGCCGTCCGCGCGTCGTCGTGACGGGCATGGGGGTCATCACCTCGCTCGGCGTGGGCAAGAGGGACAACTGGGCCGCGTTGACCCAGGGGCGGTCCGGCATCCGGTCCATCACGCGGTTTCCCACCGACGGCTTGCGCACGACCATCGCCGGCACCGTCGATTTTCCAAGCACGCGGCCCTACTCCGCCGCCGCGCTCTCGACAGACATGGCGCTCGCCGCCGGACGCGAAGCCATCGCGGAAGCGCGCATCGGATCGGGCACGGCCTTTCCGGGGCCGCTCTTCCTGGCGACACCTCCCGCCGAGATCGAATGGCCGCAACGCAGAGCCCTCTACGAGGCGTCGTCGGAGCCGGCGCAGACGGGCTACAAGCGCCTGCTGGCTGCCGCACGCGCATCCGATTGGAGCGAGCTGCAGGGGCTTTGCCAGTTCGCCAGCGTCGCCGAGCATGTATCCCGCGGGCTCGGCACGCGCGGCCTG
>WBZR01004180.1_pt1 | contig 12091 bp, 7 predicted proteins | sample 5204231 | NCBI WGS metagenome assembly WBZR01 (sample SAMN12412403, study PRJNA552823) | activated sludge metagenome | isolation source: activated sludge from anammox sidestream of wastewater treatment plant... | place: USA: Virginia | collected 2017-08
ATTGCCTGATGTGCAGAAATCCCCTAATACAGAACAGGCTTACACTTGCGCCAATTTAGTTATGTTTATCCACAAGATGTGTATATCTCAGAGTTTGAATTACGGGTACTAAAAAATATTTTCGTTTCCTGCGTTAAAGATTACTTAACCCGACAAATTCTTTAGAGTTATGGCTATGAATCAAATGGCTTCCGCCGGAGGCGGATTGCAGTTTTCTCGTCGCTTTACCCGAGACGACGTGAATGTTTACGATATGTTCGAGTATGACTACCGTACTTCAATTATTCGTAATCCTACAGGAGAGATCGTTTTTGAAATGCAAAATGTGGAAGTGCCGAAGCAGTGGAGTCAGATTGCAACAGATATCCTGGCACAAAAATATTTCCGGAAGGCAGGTGTGCCGCAACCGGATGGAAGTACAGGCCGGGAAACTTCTGTTAAGCAGGTGGCACATCGTCTTGCCAATTGCTGGAAAGTGTGGGGAGAAAAGTATGGATATTTTGCAAGCGAGAAAGACGCCGGGATATTTTATGATGAACTGGTATATAGCATTCTGAACCAGATGTGCGTTCCTAATTCACCACAGTGGTTTAACACCGGTTTGTATGAGAGTTATGGTATTCAAGGAAAGCCGCAGGGGCATTATTATGTTGATCAGGCCGACGGCCAGTTAAAGAGATCTACTTCTGCCTATGAGCGTCCTCAGCCGCATGCTTGTTTTATACTCAGTGTGAGTGATGATCTTGTAAATAATGGTGGAATTATGGACCTGTGGGTACGTGAGGCAAGGATTTTCAAATATGGTTCGGGGGTGGGTACCAATTTTTCTAATCTGCGCGGCGAAGGAGAAAGATTGAGTGGTGGGGGAACTTCCTCCGGCCTGATGAGTTTTTTAAAAATTGGTGATCGTGCTGCAGGAGCCATAAAATCGGGGGGAACCACACGTCGTGCTGCCAAAATGGTTTGCCTGGACCTGGACCATCCGGAAATCGTGGAGTTCATCAACTGGAAAGTGGAAGAAGAGAAAAAAGTTTCTGCATTAATCAATGCAGGCTATCCCAGCGATTATGAAGGTGAAGCATACAGAACGGTAAGCGGGCAGAATTCCAACAACTCTGTCCGTATTCCCAACTCATTCTTTGAAAAATTAAATAACAATGATGATTGGGAATTAATAGGGAGAATGGATGGAAGAGTGATGAAGAAAGTGCCGGCAAGAGAATTATGGAATCAGATCGCATATGCTGCCTGGCGTTGTGCGGATCCGGGAACACAATATAACAGCACCATTAATGAATGGCACACCTGCCCTGAGGGAGGTGAGATAAGGGCGTCCAATCCTTGTTCTGAATACATGTTCCTGGATAATACAGCTTGCAACCTTGCCTCTTCCAATCTGGTAAAATTCTTTGATAAGGAGAGAAATATTTTTGATGTGGAAGGATATGAATACAATTGCCGTCTGTGGACAGTAGTTCTCGAAATTTCGGTTTTGATGGCACAATTCCCTTCCAGAGAAGTGGCACAGCTGAGTTATGATTACCGCACTTTGGGTCTTGGATTTACCAATATAGGCACTTTGTTAATGTTGAATGGAATTCCTTATGACAGCGAAGAGGCAAGAGCTATTGCAGGAGCGATCTCAGCCATTATGACGGGAACAGCTTATAAGACATCCGCAGAAATGGCCAGGGTATTGGGTTCATTTCCTAAATATGAAGAAAACAAAAAGCATATGATGCGGGTGATGCGCAATCATCGCCTGGCTGCTTATGATGCGGATGAATATGAAGGCTTGAGCATCAGTCCACAAGGTATCAAAGCAAAGTACTGCCCTGATTATTTGTTAACTGCAGCATGCAAAGTTTGGGATGAAGCGGTAGAATTTGGAGAGAAATATGGTTATCGCAACGCACAAACTACAGCGATAGCTCCTACCGGGACCATTGGCCTGGTGATGGATTGTGATACAACCGGCGTCGAGCCTGATTTTGCATTGGTAAAATTTAAGAAACTATCAGGTGGCGGTTACTTCAGGATCATCAACCAATCGGTACCCTCGGCTTTGAAAAACCTTGGATACAACGAAAAACAAATTGAAGCCATTGTTAAGTATGCGGTAGGCTCAGCATCTTTTGCCGGAGCTCCTCATATCAATCATCAGACATTGAGTGAAAAAGGATTTATTGCCGATGAAATTAAAAGACTTGATGCCGATGTAAAATTCGCCTTTGAGATCAGTTCGGTATTCAGCAAACATTATTTAGGTGAAGAATGCCTGCAACGCCTTGGGTTTACTCCTGAACAATATAATGACGCAGAATGGAGCCTTTTGGAAGCACTTGGTTATAGCGACGAGCAGATAAATGCTGCCAACGATTATGTATGCGGAACCATGATGCTGGAAGGCGCTCCTTACTTGAAAGAAGAACATTTGCCCGTTTTTGACTGTGCCAACAAATGCGGAAAGAAAGGCCAGCGATATATTCATGCAGACGGCCATATCCGCATGATGGGCGCCGTACAACCATTTATCAGCGGCGCCATTTCGAAAACTATCAACCTGCCCAATGAAGCTACTGTAGATGAGATATCCGATGCTTATTATCTGAGTTGGGAACTGGGCCTCAAAGCATGCGCTCTTTACCGCGATGGTTCCAAACTAAGTCAGCCCCTGAGCAGCAAGAGCGATAAGAAAAAGAAAGCATCATCAGAGGACGAACTCAGGGAAAAAGCGCAGTCAACAACCGGAGAAAGCGACAAAGAACCCGGGAAGGTGAATCTTGCCGATTTGACGATCGAACAACTGCTTGATGAAGTGAATCACCGGGTGCAGAACAGCGCTGACACAAAATTGAAACGGCAGCTGGCAAGGATCGTTGAGCGCCGCACTTTGCCGGCCAAACGCCGTGGGTTTACACAAAAAGCCAAGATCAACGGCCAGGCACTGTTTCTTCGTACAGGAGAATACAGTGACGGCACATTGGGAGAGATCTTTATTGACATGGCTAAGGAAGGAGCCACCATGCGCAGTATGCTGAATTGTTTTGCGATCTCTATTTCATTGGGGCTTCAGTATGGCGTACCCCTGGAAGAATTCGTTGACAAGTTTGCTTTTACAAAATTTGATCCGGCAGGTATGGTAGAACATCCTAATATCAAAACCACCACCTCCATTGTAGATTTTATTTTCAGGGTATTGGGATATGAATACCTTGGCCGTACCGACCTGGTTCATGTTCTGGACAAACCTGAGAATGTAAATACCGGTTCCGATGATTGGGATGAGATCCCCACCAATCTTGAATATGAGGAATCCTCCAATAAAGCGGATAGCCGTGTAATACCTCAGACCGGTGGCGCTGTTTCACAGCCGGCAAAGAATCAAAGGACAGCTCAGTTCTCTAGAACCGAAACAGGCACTGAAGCCGTGAATGCAGCATTTAAAAGCATGCAAAGTGATGCCCCTGCCTGCAATGTTTGTGGTCACATAATGGTGCGCAGCGGAACCTGCTACAAGTGTTTGAACTGTGGCAATCAGGGAGGTTGCAGTTGATGATCCATAGTAGAATGGACGGAAAACCACATAAAACAGTACCCGTTAAATTCCATCCCGACCAAAGCGTCGGGATGATTTTTTTTTCGAGTATAGCTCCTGAGTGGTTTTCCCTTGTAAAAAGCGGATATTTCATAGACATTTCCTAATTACTTTTTATATCCGCTTATTTAGTTTTGTAGTGCTAAATCCTTTGTCTATGAAAACGAGAATTCTACTACTTATTTTTTTAGCAGTCATTTTACAAGCCTGTAGTCATTCACTCAGCCCATATGATGCGGCTAACAGGCATCATAGGACATTTAAAAGTGTAAAATGATTAGCCGGATCAGGATCCGAATACACTGTTCACTGCTCCTTCCAGCATAGGAAATTTTTCAATAACGTAACCTTTGATGGTTTCGATCACCTTTTTTGCCTGCTCATCATTCAGGCCGGCTTCATTTTTCAATCGTTCTATCAGTTCCTGCATAGTATAATTTTTGAATTAAATAAGTGATGGCACAAGATAATTTCAATTCTGCAATTACCTGACAAACTCAATAAAACCTTTTCAATGAAAAGGGAATAAAAAGAAGTTTCAGAAAAACTCTGGAAACTTTTAAAACTTTGACAGGATTGAAAACTATCAGGCTACTTTCAAAAGGCTGAGCCTGCTCTTATCGAATTTCCGCTTTGCATATTCGAGATCCAGGATAAACTGATTTTGTTTTGAAGAAGGGAGTTCAAACATGGCATCAGTAAGAATGCTCTCACAAATACTTCGCAATCCTCTTGCGCCCAATTTATATTCTACCGCTTTTTCCACCATAAAAGAAAGTACATCGTCTTCAATAATCAGCTGTATGCCTTCCAGTTCAAATAATTTCTTGTATTGCTTTACCAGTGCGTTCTTGGGTTCGGTAAGAATGGCTCTGAGCGTTTCTGCATCCAACGGATTCAGATGAGTGACAACAGGAAGGCGTCCTAATAATTCAGGAATCAATCCAAAAGATTTCAGGTCCTGCGCATTCACATAACTTAAAAGGTTCAGCTTAATGTTTTCCTGTTGTTCTTTATCTACATTGAATCCGATCGTATTGGTCTGAACACGTCTTGCAATCACTTTGTCAATACCATCGAAGGCCCCGCCGCATATAAAGAGAATATTTTGAGTATTGATCTTAATAAGTTTTTGCTCCGGATGTTTACGTCCGCCCTGTGGGGGTACCAATACATCGGTTCCTTCCAAAAGTTTCAACAATCCCTGCTGTACACCTTCGCCGCTAACATCCCTGGTGATGGATGGATTATCCCCTTTTCGGGCGATCTTATCAATTTCATCTATATACACGATGCCCCGTTCTGCTGCTGAGATATCATAGTTGCAAACCTGTAATAAACGGGTCAGAATACTTTCCACATCTTCTCCTACATAACCTGCTTCAGTGAATACCGTAGCATCAACTATCGTGAAAGGAACATTCAGTAACCGGGCAATTGTTTTGGCGAGTAATGTCTTTCCGGTGCCCGTTTCTCCCACCATGATGATATTGCTCTTTTCAATCTCAATATCATTGGGATTGGTTTCGGTGACTTTTTGTTGTAATCTTTTATAATGATTGTAAACAGCAACCGATAAAACCTTTTTTGCTTCATCCTGACCAATAACATACTCATCGAGGAATTTTTTTACCTCCATGGGTTTTTTAACCGACAGCTTAAATGCGGTTCCGCTTTTTTCATCCCGTACCATCAATTCCTGTTCGATGATCTCCCGGGCATGCTCTACACAGTTCTCGCAAATATGGCCTTCCTGACCTGCAATAAGGATCTTTACCTCATCGCGGCTGCGACCACAGAAAGAACAATGAAGCGGATTTTTTGCCATAAAGATGAAAAGCTAAGTGATCAGACCTTTTTATGCTGCTGCAAAATTATAAAACGATTCTGATTTGAAAGTATTATTTGATAAATCTGTACTTTCTGCTGAGATTTTACCCGTGATAATATGTTACCGCCTTATGGCCAGGCGGTTATATTTTATTAACAATTTGATCAACTATCCCATATTCCAGAGCTTCCTCTGCATCCATCCAGTAATCACGGTCGAAATCTTTCATTATCTGTTGAATGGTTTTCCCGCAATTATCGGCCAGGATCTTTGCACCGATTTCTTTAACCCGCCTGGTTTGTTTTGCCTGAATCTCCAGGTCGGCGCTTACTCCCTGTATATAACCACCTAATGAAGGCTGATGGATCATTACTTCACCATGAGGATAAATATATCTTTTACCTTTTACTCCGCCACTAAGCAAAATACTTCCCATGGAAGCTGCCAATCCCATGCAAATGGTGCTGACAGGCGATTGTAGCATTCTCATCGTGTCGTAGATAACCATACCGCTAGTGACCACACCACCCGGACTGTTAATGTAAAATTTGATCTCTTCACCCTGCTTGTCAGCATCCAATAAAAGCAGCTTTGTAACCACGTCTTTTGCGGATCTGTCATCAACCACTCCCCAAAGTTGAACGATCCTGCGTTCAAAGAAATATTTTTCGATCCGCTTTTTATAAATCATCAGATCAGACTTGGGCTGATCTTCACTTTCTTCCTCATCGTCTGCTCTCCAATCGTAGAGTGAAAACTTTTTTGGATCCATTTGTCTTTACTTTTTCTTTTAAAATTCAATATAATATTTCTTGCAATTATCAGTCTTTCTTGTCTTTTCTGGTATTGGTTGCCAGCACTTCATCCACCAGCCCATATTCTTTTGCTTCCGCTGCAGTCATCCAGTGATCACGGTCAAAATCTTTTTCAATTTGTTTGAGTGGTTTTCCCGAATGATTGCTGATCACTTCATACAGTTCTGATTTTAATTTTTTGATTTCAGCCACTGTAATCTCAATATCACTTGCCTGACCGCCAATGGCACCGCTGGGCTGATGCATCATCACTCTCGCATGCTTCAGGGCTGCTCTTTTTCCTTTTGTGCCTGCAGCCAGCAGCACTGATGCCATGGAGGCAGCAATGCCTATGCAAATGGTAGCAACATCCGGAGTAACATATTGCATGGTGTCATACACTCCAAGCCCCGAATAAACACTCCCGCCGGGACTGTTTATATACATATTGATATCCCTTGTTCTATCGGTGGAATCCAGGAAAAGTAACTGAGCAGTAACAATATTGGCCACTTCATCATTGATGGGATAACCCAGGAAGATGATCCGGTCCATCATCAGACGGCTGTACACATCCATCACGGCAACATTCATAGGCCGTTCTTCAATAATATTGGGTGTAAGCGCCGTTACCAGGTGTGATGCGTAGCTATGTAGTGTATTACCGGATAATCTGCGATGCTTTATCGCATATTTTTCAAATTCTGACTGAAAACTCATAATGATCTTTTTGTTGAATTGTCTTTTCTAAGTATCAAATATCCGTCCAAATGCCAAAACAGCAAAATTGGCGAATAAAACACGAAAATATCAGGACGATTTGGCAAAATGTATTGCCGGGCCTGAATGGAAGCTAACTCTAATTTGTTTCCGGATTAATGATGATGGTGCTGGTGTGCTTCGACCATATGTGTGAATTCTTCAGCACTGATCACTTTATCTGTCGGTTTCACCTGTTGCTCTGCCCATTCCAGGATCTTTTGAGTTTGTATTCTGTTAAAAGCATCTTCCACATATTTGCGATCCTTCATCATTTTATCCAGATAATCCTTGATCCAATCCTGCTGTTCCATAGCAGCATTTATGCCCATGTATCCAAGCAATTGCTGCAGGGCAAAACTTCTGATCTCTTCAGGCGTAACTTCTATATTATTTTCTTTTACGATCTTGCCAGTGATGAGGGTCCATTTCAGTTGGCTGATAAAGACGGGAAATTCATTTTCTGCTTCTTCATCTGTTTTTGGATTTTCTCCTTGCGTTTTGATCCATTTCTTTAAAAATATTTCCGGGAAATTGATAGACGTATGGTTGATCAGTTCATGATACACCTGGTCCTGGATCTGGTTCCGGGCTTGATTTTCCCAGTGTGCCTGTATTTCTTCCCTGATCTTGCCCCGAAACTCTTCTTCAGTTTTTAATTCCAGGTCAGGGTATAATTGTTTGAAAAAATCTTCATTCAATTCTCTTTTCTCCAGTAAGCCGATCTTGGTGATCACCATTTTAAAATATTTGCCTGCAGAAGTTGCATCGTCCTTATCCAACCCCAGGTCTCCCGTTATCCACTCTCTTTCCTTTTCATCGAAAGCCGTAGAGAGCTGCAATACCACGAAGTCATTTACTTTCTTGCCGGTCAGTTGTTTTCTGAAATCTTCCCTGAAATATTTTACCAGGAGTGAGTTATCTTTTTTGATGCCGTTTTCAACCTCATTGCCGGCCTCATCTGACTCGATAAAAGTTACATTCAAAATATTTTCATCATTGTTTACTGTTTCTTCGTCTTTCATATTTCCGTAACGGTTTTGAAGACGGGTCACTTCATTATTCAACATCTCATCAGTCACTGTTACCTTGTATCGGGTAATTGCTGCATTGGAAAGATCCGGCAGGTTGAAATCCGGCCTCATTCCTACTTCAAAATGAAATACATATTCGGCAGGATTGTTCATGTCCAGCTGGCGGATGTCGTTTTCAAGAGGCAATGGCTGTGCGAAAATGTCCAGCTTGTCGGTTTCAATATATTTGATCAGTTCCCGGTCAACAGAACGAACTACTTCATCGGTAAAAACGGAAGGCCCATACATTTTCTTGATCAGGCTGGCAGGAACCATTCCTTTCCTGAATCCTGGGATATTTGCCTTTTTTGAATAATCTTTCAAAGCTTTTTCAAAAGCAGGCAGGTAATCTGTCTTTTCCAGTTTAACCGTCAGTTTTTCATGGAGCGGTCCGATGCTTTCTTTTGTAATTGTAGCCATTTCAAAATTCTATTTTATGCAGTTCGGGAAAGTCAAAAGTTGATAATTGTGATTCACCTGATTTCCTGAACCTTAAATTGGTGCGGGTGGAGGGACTCGAACCCCCATGCCTTGCGGCGCCAGATCCTAAGTCTGGTATGTCTACCAATTTCACCACACCCGCAGTATTAAATACTCATAGAACTGTTTTTTAAGTTGCCGGTAAGTCTGCCAATCCTGCCTTCCGTCAGGAAGGTTCACCGCAGCGGCAAACTCTTTTTCCCAGTTCAGGCCAATCATACCAATGTTTTCTGATATGTAATCCGCCGTTATGACGGAATGGCTCTAAGCCTGAAATTTGGGCTGCAAATGTAGGTCATTTAGCCCGACTTTCTGCAAGGCATTTCTTTTGCGTAAATTTGGATGAATGGAAACAATTGCAAAAACGCCTAAATATAATCTTAACGAGGAGCAGGAGAAGAAACTTATACTGAGGGAATACCGTTCTTTGCTGAGATCTCTCAAGGCAAAATTGAAATTGAAACCCGGAGGTAAAGCTCAGATCCGTACCGCTTTTCAGATGGCTGCCGAAGCTCATAAATCCATGAGACGTAAAAGCGGTGAGCCTTATATTTTGCATCCTATTGCAGTCGCTAAAATCTGTGTGGAAGAGATCGGACTTGGTATTCGATCAACTATATGTTCTTTACTGCATGATACAGTAGAAGATACTGATGTAACCCTTGAAGACATTCAGCGGGAATTTGGTTCTGAGATCGCAAGGATAGTAGATGGGTTGACCAAAATCTCCAATGTAATTGATATAAACGCTTCCAAGCAGGCAGAGAATTTCAAAAAGATATTATTAACGCTTACGGATGACCCCCGGGTGATACTTATCAAACTGGCTGACCGGCTTCATAACATGAGAACGCTGGACAGTGTGAAAAGAGAGAGCCAGTTAAAGATCGCTTCTGAAACGGTTTATGTGTATGCCCCTCTGGCACACAGAATGGGTCTTTACAATATCAAAACCGAGATGGAAGACCTGGCGATGAAATACCTTGAGCCGGAAATATACAGGGAGATCGTTCGCAAGCTCGCCGAGACGAAAAGAGTACGCACCCGCTTCATCACTGAGTTCATCAAACCTTTGAAAGAAAAACTGGAGGAAAATAATTTTAAGGCAGAAATCTATGGCCGTCCTAAAAGTATTCACTCGATCTGGACAAAAATGAAAAAGAAAGAAGTTTCTTTTGAAGAAGTGTACGATCTCTTTGCCATCCGGGTTATTATTGATTCTCCACCCGAAAAAGAAAAAGAGGATTGCTGGAAAATCTATTCTATGATCACAGATGAGTACACGCCTGCGCCGGAAAGATTAAGGGACTGGTTGAGCAATCCCAAAGCAAATGGCTATGAGGCTTTGCACACCACCGTAATGGGACCGGAAGGCCGTTGGGTGGAAGTGCAGATCAGAAGTAAAAGGATGAATGAAATTGCTGAAAAGGGATTGGCAGCGCATTGGAAATATAAAGAGGGCACTACCGATGAAAGCCGGTTTGATAAATGGTTTCAGCAGATCAGGGAAATGATTTCCAATCAGGAAACAGATAGCGTGGATTTCTTACAGGATTTCAAGACCAGTTTTCTTGCAGAAGAAATTTATGTATATACTCCGAAAGGAGATGTAAAAATGTTGCCGGTGGGATCGTCTGCACTTGATTTTGCATTTTCCATTCATAGCGCTATCGGGGGGAAAACGATAGGAGCCAAAGTAAACCATAAGCTGGTACCAATCAGTCATAAATTAAGAAGCGGCGACCAGGTGGAGATCATTACTTCCAATAAGCAGAAACCTTCTGAGGATTGGTTGAATTTTGTGGTTACTTCCAAAGCAAGAGGCAGAATCCGGGATGCTTTAAAAGAAGAAAAAAGAAAAATTGCTGAGGATGGAAAATATACAGTACAGAGAAAACTGGAAGGAATGGGTGCTGCTTTTACCCAGTACAATATTGATGAATTGATGCAATGGTATAAACTGCCGTCACCACTGGATCTTTTTTATCAGGTGGCAGTAAAGAACATTGACCTTAAAGATCTGAAAGAATTCAAAGTGCTGGGCGATAAACTTGAAGCCCCCAAGCCGGTCAAGCCGGTAACTGAGCAAAAGACCGAACTGCTTTCCCATCAGCATCAAATTCCAAAAAAAGACGCTGAGCTGATTATCTTTGGAGAGAGCAGTGATAAAATAGTATATAATCTCGCCAATTGTTGCAAACCGATTCCGGGAGATGACGTTTTTGGATTTGTCACTACCGGGAAAGGATTGACCATTCATCGTACCAATTGTCCCAATGCAGCTAAATTGATGGCTAATTATGGCCACCGTGTTGTAAAGACCAAGTGGGCAAAGAACAAAGAGATCTCTTTCCTCACCGGCCTGAAAATTGTCGGACTTGATGATGTAGGCGTAGTCAATAAGATCACCAACCTGATTTCAGGTGAATTGAAGATCAATATTTCTGCCATTACCATTGAGGCAAAGGAAGGCTTGTTTGAGGGAAATATTAAGTTATTCGTTCATGACAAAGAAGAGCTTGATGCCCTGGTGCATCGTCTGAAGGACTTGCCAGGTATAGAATCCGTAGAACGTTATGACACCTGAAAATTTAGTAAGGAAAGAATGAGTGTCCGAAAAGTGGAGGAAGATGAAGGCTATCGCCAATGTTTTTTAATGAATGGAAGCTTTTCAACGGCAAATGTGAATAAATATTCCTGCTACGATCTTGATTAAATTCGCTTATCCTTTCTTCAAAGGTTATTTTTGCGATGCTGAATACATGAAATAAATATGGTAGATGTAATTCTCGGACTACAATGGGGAGATGAAGGAAAGGGAAAGATTGTTGACTGGTTTGCCAAAGACTATGATGTGATTGCCCGTTTTCAGGGCGGACCTAATGCAGGGCACACTCTTTATGTAGGTGACAAAAAGATCGTACTGCACCAAATCCCATCCGGAGTTTTTCATCCGAATACTGTTAATCTTATCGGTAACGGGGTAGTACTGGATCCCGTGACCCTAAAAAAGGAGTGTGAGACTGTAAGTTCTTTTGGGATCGACCTTAAAAAAAACCTTTTTATCTCGGAAAGAACACACCTGATACTCCCTACTCATCGGGCATTGGATAAAGCAGCTGAATTATCAAAGGGCAATCAGAAGATCGGTTCAACTTTAAAAGGTATTGGCCCAGCTTATATGGATAAAACAGGAAGGAATGGATTAAGAGTGGGCGATCTGCTTGATAAAAATTTTACCACTTCTTATATCAGGCTCAGGTTGAAACACCAGAAATTACTCGATAATTATTCTTTTTCAGAGGATATTTCTGCATGGGAGGAAGAATTTTTTGAAGCTGTTGATTTTTTACGTGGCCTGAACATTGTAAATGGAGAATATTTTATAAATGAAAAATTAAACCAGGGTAAAAAGGTCCTTGCAGAAGGAGCTCAGGGTACCATGCTGGACATAGATTTCGGAACTTTCCCTTATGTTACTTCCTCCAATACGATCTCTGCAGGAGTGTGTACGGGATTGGGAGTAGCGCCGCAGCGTATCAGGGAAGTGATCGGT
>WBZR01004181.1_pt1 | contig 12089 bp, 14 predicted proteins | sample 5204231 | NCBI WGS metagenome assembly WBZR01 (sample SAMN12412403, study PRJNA552823) | activated sludge metagenome | isolation source: activated sludge from anammox sidestream of wastewater treatment plant... | place: USA: Virginia | collected 2017-08
GCCAAGAGCCAGACGGCCTTTGCCAATGGACTGCGCCAGGCGCTCACGACTTGGCAGGAGTCTGTCTCCGAGGCATTCGGCGCGAGTGGCGACGCAGCCTCTTTCACGCAGCTTTGCCAGCGCTGGGCGCAGCCCTGGACCGCCCCAAGCGCCGTACCCCAGGGCAGGACCAAGAAGTGAGGGGGCGGCAATGAATACGACGCAACGGACGGCGCTGGTGACGGGAGGCAACCGGGGGTTGGGCACTGCGATCGCCCGTGCCCTGCACGATGCCGGCCACCGCGTGATCGCCACGCATACCCCCGGCAACACCACGATTGGCCAGTGGCAGCAGGCGCAAGCGACACAGGGCTACACATTTGTTGTCTACGAGGTGGATGTATCCGACTACGAATCAACGCAGGAACTGGCGCGGCGCATCCACGCCGACGGTCATCGGATCGACATCCTGGTGAACAACGCCGGCATCACGCGCGACGCCACGCTGCGCAGGCTCGACAAGGCCGGGTGGGATGCCGTACTGCGCACCAACCTGGACTCCATGTTCAACGTCACCAAGCCGTTCATCGACCCGATGGTCGAGCGTGGCTGGGGCCGCATCGTCAACATCTCCTCGATCAACGGCAGCAAGGGCCAGTTCGGGCAGACCAATTATTCGGCGGCCAAGGCCGGGGTACATGGATTCACCAAGGCGCTCGCACAGGAGGTGGCGCGCAAGGGCGTGACCGTGAACACCGTCTCACCGGGCTATCTGGCCACCGAGATGGTGATGGCGGTGCGCGAGGATGTGCGCCAGAAGATCATCGATGCGATTCCGGTTGGCCGTCTCGGTCAGCCGGCCGAGATTGCGGCACTTGTCGCCTTCATCGCCAGCGAATCCGCCGCCTTCATGACCGGCAGCAACGTGGCAATGAACGGCGGCCAGTATATGTATTGAGTAATCGACGGGCCTGCGCCATGAAAGTCTGGACCATTCGCTTGGGCAGCGTCTTCCCCGGTCGCTGCGATTCACCGAAGAGCATCCTTGGCACGCCCAGGTGCTCGAACACGAACCATGCACATTGACACGAGGGTCTTTGCGTGCTGACGGATAGCGATCTGCAAGCCCTCCGGTTGACCGCACGTTTAGCAGGCGTCGTCACTCTGATCCTGGTCGACACCCCAGTCGCTTGGTGGCTGGCCCTCGACGAGGCGCCCGCCGGTGCAGAGGCATTCGAGGTCGGCAGGCACGTGGCAATCACGCCCGGCAAGGTCGTCTACCGCAACCGGCTGATCGACTTGATCCAGTACGAGGCTGCCACACTCGAGGTGCAGGCGGAGCCGATCCTGATCGTGCCGTCGTGGATCATGAAGTACTACATCCTCGACCTGTCACCGCACAACTCGATGGCTAAGTACCTCGTCGAGCAGGGTCACGCGGTCTTCATGGTTTCCTGTAAGAACCCGGGCCCGGCCGAGCGCGACCTGGGGATGGAAGACTACCGGCGCCGCCGTGGCCGTCGGTCTACAAGATCCAACCGCGAACGATGAACAGTTGAGCAATGCGATTCCGGTCGATCACGGCAGGCTCTCGATCTCGTTGGATCCGGCGACTGCTCGTTGTGTTTGTCGTGCTGGCCACCGTGGCAACGGCAGTCCTCGGCATGCGCACTTGGGGAACCTTCACATTGCTGCGTTCGGCTTACGAGGCGGGGGTCCCCCAAACCAGCAGCGTTCGACCGTGGATGACTCTTCGATACGTCGCAACCACGTATCGCGCGCCCGAGGCAGCGCTACGCGAGCAATTGCAGGTGCCGACGGACACCGATCCCGACAGGACGCTCCTGTCGCTCGCCAAGCGCACGGGCGTCTCGCCGCCGGACTATGTGCGGCGCGTACAACTCGCAATCGCCGCGGTCGCTTCGGTCCCGATCGATTCGTCCGGCGCCAGGCACACGGGCTGGCTCGGGACAGCGGGCGACACCTTCGTTTCGTTGGTTCTCGCGTACGGATATCCCGCTCTGGCGCTGTCGCTGCTGCTCGGCGCGCTCGGCGCGCCGCTACCTTCGGGTCTGTCGATGGTCGTCGCCGGTTCGCTTGCGGTGCAGGGGCAGATACGTTGGGAACTCCTCGTCATCGTCGCTACCGCGGCGTCGGTGACAGGAGACCTTGGCGGGTACGGTATCGGACGCGTTCTTGGCGACGGTTTTCTCGAAAGCAGGGGACGCTGGTTCGGGCTCACGCCCGATCGCCGTGCCCGCGCCGAACAACTCTTCGATCGTTGGGGCGCGCTCGGCGTGCTGCTCAGTCGATCGCTCGTCTCGCTTCTGGGCCCCGCTGTCAATCTCATTGCCGGCGTGAGCCGCTATCGCTTCGGCGCATTCATGGTGTTCGCCATCCTCGGGCGCCTGCTCTGGTCGTCGGCCTATCTGGGGCTCGGATACTTTGCGGGCGGCGGGCTCGAACCTGCGGCCGATTTTCTGGGGAGCCTCACCGGCTTTCTGGTTTCGCTGGCGCTGCTGATCGGGCTCGGCGTCACGATCCGACGATCGAATCTGCGAAGCGCGGCTTTCCTGCCGGAGCCCCGATCGAAGTAGCCCGGGAATCTACGGTTCGCTTGCCCCGATTCCCGCCAGAAAGATCGGAAACAATCGCTTCGTCTCGTCCGACAGCGACTTTCGCGAGTCCAGAGAAAGGAAGCGGATCGCCAGACCCTGAATGATCCCGATGAACAGCGTCGCCGCCGCTTCCTCGACGAGGTCGGAGCGCACGAGTCCAAGTGCCGTGGCATCTGCGAGCAGACCAGCCAGCTTCGTCTCGTAGCCATCGGGGAACTCCTGCGTCAATCGCTTCAGCAGCGGATTGTTGGTCAGCAACAGGCGTGGCAATGCCGGATTCTTTTCGGCAAAGGCGATGTGCGCGAAAGAGATTCGCCCGATGGCGTCCAGCGGATCACTCGCCCGGCTGGCCGCGCGATCGATGACGCTCAGCAGGCGTGCACGAACCCAGTGCACGACAGCGATTCAGATCGTGCCGCTCCTCGGAGCTCAGTCGCTGCCTGGCCGGTGTTTTCATACGCGCTGCGCGCCGCGCAAGCCGATCAGGTACACGTACAAGAGACGCCCCGCTTCGTCCTGCAGTTGCTCGCGTGGCAGAAAACCCGCGAACAGGCGCAGCATCAGGCTCTGCGCGATTCCGACGAAGAGCACCGCCGCGGTTCGCGGCTCGACATCGGGACGGATGCGGGCCTGCGCCTGCGCGCGCCTGATGATGAACGAGATCCGTGACACGAACTGATCGATGACCATCTGCACGCGCCTTCGGATACGCCGGTGACCGCTTTGCGCGGACCATCGAAGCATGCGGGACGGCACATCGGGGTTTCGCGCGATGAACGTGACCAACGAATGGAAAATCCGTTCCAGCTCGCGCACCGGATCCGGGTCGTCCACCGGCCGGCGCATCGTGAGACGCAAGAGATGGCCGCGTACGCGGGCGATGCCGCGCGTCTGGGCGCCGCGGCCTTCGGCAGCCGATGCGGTCGGCGCTTCGATGGCACGGTCGCCGGTGCCCGAAGGCTGTAGAGGCGCGAACAGATAGCTGCGAGTCGTCTCGAGCCATTGCGCCAGAAATGGATTCTCCGGATTACCCGGATTGTCTCGCGTCGTGTCTCCCGTCATGATGTTCCCTCCTGATGTGCTTCGATCGCGCCCGCCGATCAGACGTACAGATCATGGCGCAACCGCGCATCGGCCTATGGCCAATCCGCTGTCAGCGTTTCCCGTAGAAGTGTTCCCGGAACGTTTGGCGAAATTCCTGATGGCACGCCAGACAACGCTGCTGCGCATTGGCGAATGCCGCGATCACCCCCTCGCCGTCGCCGCGCGTGGCAGCCTTGGCCATCACGACCGTGGCATCGTGCAGCTGTCCATCGAAACCCCGGAACTTTCCGGCATCGGCGCCGAGCCAGCCGAGGATGCGCATCTTCTCGCCGGCGGGCGGTTCGGCGTGACTGCCGATCTTCGGCGCCAGATCGGCCACCGAGGCCCAGTTCTCGCTGGAAATCGCCCCGGTCACGGCTTGCATGTCTTGCCCCAGTTGCTGCATCACACTGCGCAGGGCCATCGGCTTGGACGGCTCCGGCGTCTGGGCCTGGGCGATCGAAGCCGCGACGAGAAACGCTGCGACCATGAGCTTGGCTGTGCGGCGAGCCGCGGGGTGTGCTGCTTTGTTCATCGTCTTCTCCGTTGATCGGACGCAGTGAGCTTTCATTGCGTTGCCCGAATCCCACGGAGATAGATGGCAAACACGGCTGGTGCGTCACGGCGGATGCGACTGACCTTGGCGGCCAACAGCGACTGCATGACCAGTCCCTGGATCGTGCCGATGAACAACACGGCGGCAGCATCCACGTCCAGATCCGAGTCCAGGTCGCCCTGCGCCTTGCCTGCTTCCATCAGGCGGCGCAGGCGCTGTTCGTATTGACGGAGCAAGGTCTGCACCATCCGCTTGGCGAGCGTCTCGCCAGAGCGCTGCAGTTCTCCGAACAGCATGCGCGGCACGCCGGGATGCTTGGCCACGAAGTCGATGTGCGTCATGAACATGGCTTCGAGCGCCGCGGCAGGCGACGCGGCGCCTTCGGCCGCCTTGTCCACGCGCACCAGCAGACGCTCGCCGACCCAGGTCATCGTTGCCTCCAGGATCGCGTCCTTGGTGGGGAAGTGGCGAAACAGCGCGCCCTGCGTCAAACCCATTCGATCAGCGATGGCCGTGGTCGTGATTTCGGCCGGGTTTTGCTCCGCGGCCAAGTCCACCACGGCTTGCACTGTGGCAGCGCGCCGCTCTTCGGCGGACAGATATTGAGGGCGTTCGCTCACCGATCAGGCTCCATAAAGTAAGTGACCTATTACTATCCTAACATGCAAAACATCCGCGTCGCAAGATCGGACATACGGTTCATTGGTACGGGGGATAGCTCCTGCCACATCCATAGGCCGTGGCCAGGTGAGCTTGATGAGACCCAAGAAGCGAACACGCCCTTCAGGCGGTTCATGAGTCATCGGTCGGCAAGTCGGCCGCCCCAGTCAGAACAAGAGAAGCGATTTCGTTCGAGCGAAGACGGAAGTTCCCCCAGGCGCTCAGCAAGGCTTTGTGCCATGCCTGAGAAGCCCGCGCCGGCACCGTCCGACCGGGAGCCCGCCGCCGCGGACCGCCTATTCACGCGTGTCCACCCTATGCGCCGCCCGAGCGTCGCCACTGCGCCGGCGTCTGCCCGGTCCAGCGCCGGAACGCGCGCGTGAACGAGGTCTGCTCGCGGTAGCCCAGGCGCGCGGTGATCTCGACCAGTGGCGTCGGGCCAGCCAGCAGGCGGACCGCTTCGTCACGCCGGAAGGCCTCGACGACATCGCTCCAGCTGCGGCCGCTCGACGCCAACCGGCGCTGCAGCGTGCGCACCGACAAGCCAAGCAGGCGCGCCACGCGATGCATCTCGGCGCCGCGGTCGGCCAGCGCGTCGCGCAGCCGGGCACGGATCGCCAGTTCCAGCTCATCGGCTGCGCTGCGCAGCAGGCCCAGTCCCTCGACACTGTGCCCGAGCGTCCCGTGCAGATACGGATCGGCGCGACGCAGCGGCAGGCTCCACATCGACTCCGGCAAGACCAGGGCGGCCACCGGGCTGCGATGGCGCACCGGCACGCCAAGCAGCCGTGCCTGCGGCGAGTCGCCCGGCGGCGCGTCGCCACGCAGGCACGCGAAGGCTGGTCGGAACGCCCCTTCGGTGCCGTCGCGGAAGCGCCCGACGAACAGCGCCACTGTCATCTCGGTGGCGACGAAGGGCGGGTCTTCGCCCCCCGGAGTGTGCAGCCGGACCCAGCGCAATCCGTCCGCCGCGTCGAGTTCGAGCTGGATGCCGCCAGCGACGAGCCGCAAATGCTGCGTCAGCGACTCGAAGCCGCCTCCCAGCGTGTAGCTGCTGCCCGTCAGGTAGTCGGTGAACCCGAAGGCCCCGAAGGGAATGGCAAGGCCGAGCGCCGTCGCCAAAGCCGGGTCGGGGCGTTGCTGCATGGCCGCTCGCCACAACCGCCCAAGCGCATCGCTGCCGACCCGGGCTGCTGCGGGTGGGGGATCGCCCAGATCGACGCCGATCGCCCGTGTCAAGGTCGTGCGATTCAGGCCCAGCCGCACCAGCCCTTCGAGCATCGCGTGCACCGTGATCGCGGCAACCTGGCCTTGCATGGCGCGAAAGGCTCAAAGGACGGCGCGTGCGGGCAAGCCCGGATCGGCCGGCGCGAAGACGATGACGAAGTTCATCGCCAATAGGATAAACGCATGACGACGAGCCTTGAGAGCCGCATCCGCAACGCTCGCTGGCGTGGCGGACGAGGTGAGTCGACGCCATGAAGAGCTTTCATCACGCAGGCCTGCTGCTCGCGCCGCTCATTGTCTTCTGGGAGGTGGCCGGCTTCGGCCAGCCACTGGCCGGTGCTGCCGCCGGCACGCTGGCGGCGATCGCACTGGCCGCCTGGACGTATCGCCGGCATGACGACCTGTTGCTGCCCGCGGGCTTTGTCCTGATCTTCGGCATGGCCGCGGCGATTCTGGCTGCCGGCCCTGGGCCGTGGACGGCCCGGGTTCCGGCGGGGGTGTCGATCGCCGCAGGGCTGCTGATGGTGGCCGGCGTGGCGATCGGCCGGCCGTGGACGGCCGTGACCTCGGCCCCCGACTGGCCGGGCATGACGGCCGACCCGGTGTTCCTGCACGTCAACCGCGGCATGTCACTGCTGTGGGCCGCGTTGGTGATCTGGGTCGGTGTGGCCGGATCCGCCGGTTTTGGCCCGATCGCGCGCTGGGCGCCGCTGGCGGCGGCGATCGGGCTGTCACTGTGGCTGCCGCGGCGCTGGGTGCATGCCGCGCTGCGCCGCCGCCTGGCGCAGGCCGACCCGAACCCCTGGCCTTCGCCGCTGGTGGCCGCGCGCCGACGCACCGACGATGCCGAGGTGGTGGTGGTGGGCTCCGGCATCGGTGGGTTGACGGCCGCGGCGCTGCTGGCGCGCGCCGGCGCCCGCGTGCTGGTGTTCGAGCAGCACGACAAGCCGGGTGGCTTCTGCCACCACTGGGAAGGCCGGGCCGGCACGCCGGACGGGCCGCTGGTGTTCCGCTTCGATGCCGGTGTGCACGACGTGTCGGGCTGCCACCCGGGCGGCACCGTGCACACGCTGCTGCAGCGGCTGAATCTCGAGCAAGCCATCGAATGGCGCGCGCTGGACCACTGCTTCATGGACGAACGTGGGGCCTGGACGGTGCCTCGCGGCTGGGACGCCTACGTCGCCGCGCTGGCGCAGCGCCACCCGGCCGACGCGCCGGCGCTGCGCGCAGCGTTGGCACTGGCGCGAAGCATCCACACCGGCATGTACGCCACAGCGCCCAGCCGTGGCGGCGTGCCGGGGCAGCCGGACACGGTGCCCGGCCTGCTGGCGTTCGCCCGCGAGTTTCCCGAGACAGTGCGCTGGCTCGACGCGCCGATGGTCGAGCTGCTGGCGGCGCATGGCGTGGGTGAGGGCGCGCAGGACACCGTGCTCGGCCTAGCCGGCTATGTCACGCACCAGCCGCGCGGCCTGCGCGTGCGCGACTACGTGCCGATCCTGGGCTATTTCATGCACGGCGGCATGTACCCGGTGGGCGGCTCGGGCCAGCTCGCACAGGCGTTGGTCGGCAGCATCGAGCTCGACGGCGGGCGCGTACACCTGGGGTGCCCCGTCGCGCAGGTGCTGCTGCAGGGCACGCGCGGCAATGGCGTGGTCCAGGGCGTGCGTCTGGCCGACGGCAGCGAGCGGCGCGCGGCGGCCGTGGTGCTGAACGCCGAACTGCTCGGCGCCGCTGACACGCTGTTCGCGCCCGGCGCGCTGCCGCACGGTTGGGCGCAGCGACTGCGCGCGCTGCAGACCTCGACGTCGATGTTCTCGGTGCACCTGGGCATTCGCGACGACCTGCAGGGCCTGGCGTCGGTGAACCACCTGCACGTCGAAGGCCACCGGATCGAGATGGTGTTGCCCAGCCTGGTCGACCCGTCCGCGGCACCGCCGGGGCATCACACGGTCGAGCTGATGCAGTTGCTGGACCCGGCGTCGGCGCGCGGCTGGTTCGAGCAGCCCGAGCTCACCGATCCCCTGGCGCAGCGCCGCAGCGCGGCCTACGCGGCGCGCAAGGCCGCGTTCGCCGAACCGCTGATCGACGCAGCGGCGCGCCTGATTCCCGACTTGCGCGAGCGCATCGTCTGGCGCAGCGAGGCCAGCCCGGTGAGCTTCAGGCGCTATGGCTGGAGCAGCTTCGGCGCGATCTACGGCAGCCGCGATGCCCATGGGGCGGTGGCGCGGCGCAGCCCGGTGCCCGGTCTGGTGATCGCCGGCGCCGCCACGCACGGGCCGGGGGTCGAAGCGGTCGCGATCTCCGGCGCCGAGGCGGCCGATGCGCTGTGGCCGGGCCTGCTGCAGGGGTCGTCGGAGCGGGCCGTGGCGGCGTGATCGCGACGCAGGCTTCGACCCGTGTCGCCCTGGTCACTGGCGGATCGTCGGGGCTGGGCGCGGCGATCTGCGCCGAGCTCGCGAAGCGCCATTGGCATGTGGTGGCCGCCAGTCGACGAGGCACGTCGCCGACCGCGGCGTCCGCGGGCGCCGGCGTGATAGAACCCGTGGCGCTGGACGTGTGCCACCCGGAGTCGATCGCCGATCTGGCGTCACACCTTGCGCGACGCGGACAGATGCCCGAACTGCTCGTCAACGGCGCGGGCATCAACATCCACGGCGTGTTCGAGGAGGTCTCGGCAGCGCAAGGCCGCGCGATCGTCGACACCAACCTGCACGGCGTGGCCGACACCATCCGGGCGTTCCTGCCGGCGATGCGCGCACGCCACCATGGCACCATCCTGACCATCGGATCGCTGGCCGGGCTGCTGGCGCCGCCCGGTGAGGCCTATTACGCGGCCAGCAAGCATGCGCTGGTGGGGCTGCACGAAGCGCTGCAGCATGAGTTGCAGCGCTTCGCCATCCGTGTGTGCCTGGCCGAGCCCGGCTTCATCCGCACCGACCTTGCGCGATCGGCGGCCGAGCCGACAACGCAGATCGCCGACTACACACCGGTGCGCCAGAGCCTGCGCGAGCACTGGACGGCGTCGGTCGCGACCGGGATGCCTGCCGAACGTGCCGCACGCGACATCGTCCAGTGGGCACTCGGAGGGCGAGGACTGCGTCGACGCTTCGGAGCCGACGCGTGCTGGTTGCCTTGGCTGAAAGCCGTCCTGCCGCAACGGGCCTATGCCGAAGGCTTGCGACGCCGGTTTCGCATCTGATCCGATCGTCGGCCGGACCGCCATGCGGTGCGCGACCCGATCCGCGGGTCGCTGCGACGCTGCCGCCCCGGTGCCAGCCCTGCTCGGAAAGCACCATCGCGCCAGCCGCGGATCGGTGCTGCACGCTCGGGCGGTGCACTCGATTCGGCCGGCGGCAACGCCCACGCGGCGCCACTTCAGCCCGCCTCGCACACCAGGCGCATCACCTCGGCGCCGACCGTCAGGTCATCGAGCCGCCCGAAGTGCCGGCGGCGGATGCGCCCGGCGCGGTCGATCAGCACCAGTGTCGGCGTGCCCTGCATGCCGTAGGCCTGCATCGTCGTCGGGACGCGTTGGCCGGGTATCGGCGCGTCCACGCCGACGGGATGCGTGACGCGGAATTCATGCAGGAACGCCTGCAGCGACACGGGTTGCATCGCGTCGTGATGCTCGAACACGGTGTGCAAACCGACCACGGCGACCCCTTGGCCGGCGAACTGCTGATGCAGGCGCTCGGCCTGTGGCACGCCGTGCAGGACACAACCGGGGCAGAGCATCTGGAAGGCATGAAGCGCGACCACCCGGCCGCGCAGGCCGAGCAGGTCCGGTGGCGACTCCGCGTTGAACCACTGACTCACCTGCCAGGCTGGCGCGGCCGGATGATGGCTCACGTCGAATCCTCAATCGCGGGTGGCGCTGAACACGAAACCGTGGTCCTTGCGCGCGACGTGACAGGCATGGCAGGCCGTCGCGGCGCTGGCGCCGACGACCCGCCTGTTTCGATCGCCGCCGCCGAAGCCCTCGTAGCCCCAGCCGCCGGTCGCCGCGTACCTCTTCGCGTCCTTGTGCATCACGCCGGCCACCTTGCGCGCACCCTCGGTGATCGCGTTGTCCGCCGCGGGCGCCTCCAGCAGGTCGAACACGATGACGGCGCCGTCGGGGAACTTGCCGGTCCTGTAGCCTTGCATGGCCTTCTTGTTGGCATAGAGGTGATGAATGCCGCCGAAGGACTCGTGCAGCGGGTGGCCGGGTTGGATCACCATGCTCTTGACGTGGCGCCAGTCGCGGTAACCGTCGGGATACGGTACCTGCGGTGCATCCGCGGACAGCGCGGGGGCGGCAAAGGCCAGCAAGGCGAGTGCGGCGAGCGAGTGTTTCATGTCGGTCTCCTGTGTGGTCGCGGCAGGCCGGGAATCCCGAGTGACGAAAGACGGCACCGCTCATCGGAGTGCCCTGGATGCCCGGGAAGCCGGAATATGAATCGACTCGATGCATAAAGAGCATAGAGTCGAAACATCGAAACTGTCAAGACATGCGTCGAGGCGATACAATCTCGGCATGAGTCAGCTCACGTCGCTGCTGGAACGGCTTGGCGCTCTGGTCCACCGGAGCGTGCGCGACGATGCCGCGCGCCACGGTCTTCTGCCGATCCACGTGCTGGTGCTGGGATATCTGGCCCGAGCCAACCGCTACAGCGACCTGCCCATCGCGATCGCGGAATACTTCGGCATCACACGGGGTACCGTCTCGCAGAGCCTGGCCGTGCTGGAGAACAAGGGCTTGCTGCTGAAGGAACCCGATGAGAGGCACGGCAAGCGCATCCACCTTCGGCTGACCCGTGCCGGGCGCGCGGCGCTGAACGATTCCTGGACACAACGCATCGAGCGGGAACTGACGTCACTGCCGCCGGGCGCTGTCGAGCTCGAGGATTCGTTGCGCGGCGTGCTGGCGACGCTGCAGCGCCTGAACGGGCAGCGGCCCTTTGGCGTGTGCCGCCAGTGCGCGCACTTCCTGCGCGAGCCGCGCAGCGCTCGCTGCGGGCTGACCGGCGAACCGCTGGCGACCGGGCAGACCTCGAAGATCTGTCGCGAGTGGACGGCGCCGGCCAGGGATGCCGCTTAGGCAGGCAGTGAGGATCCCTGGTTTCCCCTGAGTGACAGGCGGGAGCGGTCTCCTATCGATTCCGGAAGCCGGCCGATGATCGCTTTCCCGCCATGCTCGAGCTGTTCTGCCGGTCCCCCGAGGCCGGCGCCTGGCTGGACCTCCGCGAACGTCAGGCCAAGGGTGAGCCGATCGACACCAGGAACATTCGCAAGCACGCAAACGACGTGCTCCGCCTGTCGCAACTGCTCGCACCGGACACGCGAATACCAGTCGTCGAGCGAATCGCTCAGGACTTGAACCGCTTCCTCGACGCGATCGAGGCAGATCGCTCGATCGATCCGAAATCGCTCAAGATCAACAGCAGCGTCGGCGAGAGTGCCGAACGGATCGCGCGGGCCCACGGCTTGAGACGATGGCGCGACGCGTGACCGCGACGAGGCGCCATCTAACTGGAGGCCTGCAGACCGCGTCTTGGACTCGGGTAGCGCTGGCGATCCTTGCAATGCTATGTTTACTGCGCAGCAAATTTCGCCGTTTCGTCGATCATGGCGGGGTATACGGAGATGGCTTGCGGCGTTCATCGATGCGTAGACACTTCCTCTTGTCCCCACACAAGACGAACGGCAGCGTGACCAAGAGTGTGCTGATCGATGCGCATGTAGAGGTGCTGGCCGTGGCGGACACTCGCCCTGCCGAAGAAAGACGTTACGATGAAACCCCTTGCGCTGTTCGGCGGCCGGACAGGCGCCGCCGTCGCGATCGAAGATCGGCAGCCAGCGGGCCGCGCGGCGCTGGAGGCAATGCGCGTAAGCGGCGATGAGCGGGCCTGATTCTCATGGGACGACGCAATGGAGCTCGGGTTATGGGTTCCTGGTCGCAACACTTGGCGCAGCCGTAGGGCTGG
>WBZR01004182.1_pt1 | contig 12089 bp, 12 predicted proteins | sample 5204231 | NCBI WGS metagenome assembly WBZR01 (sample SAMN12412403, study PRJNA552823) | activated sludge metagenome | isolation source: activated sludge from anammox sidestream of wastewater treatment plant... | place: USA: Virginia | collected 2017-08
GAAAATCCGCTTCCGATAGCAGCATTGCGGCCCCTGCCCGCGGCGACAATCCACCGGCCCGTCACGCCTGCAACGCTATACCGTACGACTATGCGCCGTCAAGATAATTGACTAACTAGCTAGTTAGTTATCTGCCGGAATGACCGACGAGCGGAAGCAGCGAAAACCGCCGGCGGGAGACCGGCTTTTCCGCCTCACTCGGCGCGGATGATGCGCTCGAGCGCCGCCGCAACCGCCAGCAGCCGGCGGTCTGCTCCGCTCTCCCCCATCAGCATCAGGCCGACCGGCGCTTCGCCCGGCGCCTGACACGGGATCGAGACGGCGCAGCGGTTGAGAAAATTGGCCACCGAGGTGTTGCGCAAGATCAGGCCGTTTGCCCGGTTGGAGGCCTCATGGTCCTGCATCGCCTGCACCGTGGGCGGAACGATCGGGACGGTGGGCAAGATGAGCGCATCGAAGGCGGCGGTCCGCGGCGCCAGCCGCGCGATCAGGTCCGCGCGCAGCGCCAACATTTCGAGATAGTCGGCGACGTTCATTTTCCGCCCGACATCGAAACGTCCGAGAACCCAGCGATCATAGCGCTCTGCCGCGGTCGCGACATAGCGGCGGTGATAGCCCCATGCTTCGGCATTGACGATGCCGCCCCGCGCGTTGATCTTGGGAATCTCGTTCAGTTCCGCGCAATCGAGATCGATCAAGCGCACGCCGGCCGCCGAGAGCCGGGACACCGCGCGCTCGAAGGCGCCGCCTACGTCGGGCGCAAGCCCGTCCAGGACAAGTGTACGCGGGATGGCAAGCCGTGCGATGCCGCTCGGAAACGGCTCGAGTCGATCGGGCGGCAGACCGCCAAGGACGGCATCGATGATGGCGCAGCACTCGACGCTGTTGCCGATGCTGCCGATGGTATCGAAGCTCGACGCCAGCGGGACCGTGCCTTCTGTGGAGATGCGCCCGACGGTCGGCTTGAAGCCCGCCAGGCCGCAGAAGGCCGCCGGGATGCGACAGGAGCCGCCTGTATCGGAGCCAAGCGCGACAGGCGCCATGTCGTCGGCAACGGCGACCGCGCCGCCGGAGGTCGAGCCGCCGGGAATGTGCCCGACCGCGCGCTTCCAGGGGCTGCGCGGTGTTCCGAAATGTGCATTCAGGCCAAGCCCGGAATACGCGAATTCGGTCATATTGGTGCGGCCGAACGGGATGAAGCCCGCGGCGCGCAGCCGCGCGACCGCAACCGAGTCCCGCGCGGCGGGCGGTTGGTCGTCGAAAACCCGCGACCCGGCGCGCGTGCACTCGCCGGCGACATCGAACAGGTCCTTGACGGCGATCGGAATCCCCTCGAATGGCGAGCGCAGGCGCCCAGCCTGGCGCAAGCGGTCGGATTCGGCCGCCGCCTGCCGCACCGCCTTCGCATCGAGCGAGATGAAGGCGCGCCCCCCCTCGCCCGCCGGATCGGCATAGCGGGCAAGGCAGCGTTCGACGATCGCCACACTGCTCAACCGTTCGGATTGCAGTTCAGCGGCGAGCTTTGACAAGCTTTGCATTGGAGCCACGTGGTGTCAGGCGCGGCAGCAGCGATCACTGCGCCCGCCTGCGGTCGCGATCGCGACCGTCACTGCGGATCGTAGTAATGCTGTTCCAGCAGCAGGCAGCCGGTTTCCGACTTGAACGGGCCGTGCGGCACGCCCGGCGGCCGCACGCAATAGGTATTGGCATAGAACGCCTGGCCGCCGTTGCCGTGCTCATCATTGCCGACGATCAGGTCGCCGGAGATGACAAAAACCTCTTCCCAGTAGTCGTGCTCGAACGGCTTGGTGCTGTAGGTGCCGGGCAGAAACCGCAACAGGCGGGTGTGGCCGCCGCGACGGTTTGCCATATCAAGCTTACCGGACAGGATCTTCTGCTGAATACCGCTCGGATAGCCGGGCGGCGTCTCCCATCCCTTGGTCACGTCGACCTGATAGAATTCGCGATGCTCTTTGTTGACAGCCACGACTTGCCCTCCTTGATAAGCGTCGCGCCGGTACGGCCCGTCAGCGCTCCGGATGCGACAACTTTAGCCCGCGCTGAAACTCCTTGGCGAATTTGTGCTGCTCGAAGCTTTCCGCCGGCATCTGATAAAACTCCCCGCTCGCCAATTCCTCGGCGGTCGTCTCCTTGAGAACGATCGAGTCGAATGGGCAGGTGTTGAAGCACAATTCGCAGCCGATGCAACTGTCATGATGCACCCCGACCTGCTTGTCCGCCTGCGAGAGCGCGTTGTAGAAGCAGGTCTGGATGCAGATCGTGCAGGACGTGGCGTTCTTGCAGGTCTCGCGATTGACGGTCGAATGGATGCGGGGTTTGACGAACTGCTCGCTGTAGTCCTTGACGGCGCGGCGCGAGGCGATGCCGTGCATCGAGGCAATGTCCGGATAGCCATGACTGTCCATGAACTTCTCCAGGCCGTCGATGACCTTGGGCAGCCACTTGATCCCCTTGACCATCAGCACCGAGCCGATCTGCACCAGCCCGGCGCCCGTCATGATGAATTCGACGATATCGCGATGGTCGAACACGCCGTTCGAACCGGTGATCGGCATGCCGAGCTCGGTATAGATGCGGTGCACCCAGCGCAACGACAGCGGCTTGGTCCACGGACCGCCGATCCCCGCCGGCCCGGCAAGCCGCGGCTCACCGGTTTCGATGTCGACCACGAAGCCGGTGTAGCGGTTCGTGGCGGTGACCGCCGCGGCGCCCGCCTGCATCACGCGGCGGGCGACGTCGAGCGGCCGCGACTGATCGGGCGTGAGCTTGACGATCATCGGGATGTCGCACACTTCCTTCACGGCGCGCACGACCTCATAGGCAACCTCGGGCTCCTGCCCGATCATCGAGCCGCCATGCACGCCCGGCATCATGGCAGGATGCGGACAGCCGAAATTGAGCTCCACCATCCGCAGCCCGCAGTCTTCGATCGTCCGGCAGATGTCCTTCCAGCTTTGCACGGTCTTGCCGCCGGCCGAGCCGATCAGCACCGAGCCGTGGTCGGCGGCGTAGCGGTCGAGTTCCTTGAGATAGGGCACCCACTCGTCGACCGGCGTGGTGGAATAACCGGAGCGCGAGAAGAAGCGGAAATCGTGCGGGACCTTGCCGCCGAGGAGTTCCCCCTTGTCGTTCAGAATGGCGTATTTCGAGTTCTCCGTCAGGATCGCCATGTCCTCGATATCGGTCAGCGTCTTGACAATCATACCGCCAGCGCCGGCATCGACGCATTCGCGGATCATTTCCGGGCTGTTGGTCGGCTCGATTGAGGACACCACGACCGGATTCTTGAACTCGACCCCGCAGAATGTCGTTTTCATATCGGCCATGACTGCCCTCCAAACGACTCCAATCCAATCAGTATACTGACTTATTTCGAAGAACCGGTCAATGCCGGGCACGACAGCAACTTGCAACGCTGCACAAAGCCCAAGCGTTGACGTCCCCCGTTCATTTCGGCTCCCGTTGACCATGAAGGAATGAGAAAGCGCTTATCGATTTTCGCCCGCGCTGAGCCGCCGCCCATATGCGACGATTGCCTTATGCCGTGCCCGCATCTATTTATGCCCGAGCCCGCATTTGCGGGAGGCGTAAGACCTTCTAGCAAAGGAATTTGGCTCCGTGACCAAAGCCAAGCCCGTGCCGGCCGCGCGGCATACGCGCGAACACGTGAAATCGTCCAAGTCCCATACCTCGATTTGGGATCGGCCGGGCTTTCTTGTCCGCAGGCTGCATCAGATCCATGTCGCCATGTTTCTGGAGGCGATGTCGGAGGTGAACGTCACGCCGATCCAGTACGGGTTGCTAAGCATTCTGGTGGACCGACCCGGTCTCGATCAATTGTCCCTGGCCGAAGAGCTGGGTATCGATCGCGCCAATGTCGGCGACGTGCTGCAGCGGCTGCAGCAACGTCGGCTGCTTACCCGGGTGATCGATCCCAACGACAAGCGGCGGAAAATCTGCCTTCCCACCCGCAGTGGCATAGCCTTCGTGCGCAAGTACCATGACAGTATGCAACATACGCAGCAGCGGTTGCTCAAGCCGCTTAACCCCGAGCAACGAGAGACCTTTACGACCCTGCTGCGCCGTCTTGTCAGCCAAAACAACGATGTCGGCAGAGCGCGGCTCAAGCCGTCGAGAGGCAGTCTGATCGAATGACCGGAGCGACGTAGCGTAGTTACGCACGACTAATGAGGGTCGGAGTATTGCCGCTTATAGCTTATGCTTTTTAGCGATTGGCATCCCCGGCGGCGGGCCTTTCGTGGTGATGACCGGCCAAAATCCGCAATATTTGGCATTCGGTTCGCCCCACGGCTTGGCCCTGCGTCCAGCGCTGCCAGTTCGCCTGATTGACTTATTATTTAATCAGTATACTTGTTACATTCAGGGAGGCTCGGGGGATGTCGAGCGCGGTATCGCTGACCTTTGATTTCGTTGACGGTCCTACGCGACGTACCGAGGCGATCGCAATACGCCACGCCGTCATCGCCGGCTGGACGGGGCGCGATCAGGCGGCGATGGCCCACCACATTCACGAACTGGAAGCGATCGGCGTCAAGCCGCCGAGCAAGACGCCGTTATTCTACCGGGTCGGCGCGCGCCGGCTGACGACCGCCAGTGCGATCGAAGCGATCGGAACGCAATCGAGCGGCGAGGTGGAATTCATTCTCGTGCAGAGCGGCGGTCGACTATGGGTGGGAGCGGGCTCCGATCATACCGACCGCCAGGTGGAAAGCGTCTCGATCGCGGTCGCCAAACAACTCTGCGACAAGCCCGTGGCACGGACCCTCTACCCCTTTGAGAGCATTGTGGATCATTGGGATGATCTCGTCCTGCGGTCGTGGATTCCGGAAAACGGAAAACGCGTCCTCTATCAGGAAGGGACAACGGCCGGCATGCTGCGTCCGGAGTTTCTGGTAGAGAATTTTGCCGGCGGTACGCTGGCTGACGGTACACTGATGTTTGGCGGGACAATTCCGGTCAAAGGCGGCATTCGGCCCTCCTCCAGGTTCGAGTTCGAACTCGTCGATGAACAAAGCAAATGGCGGATTGCGCACGCTTACGACGTGCTGACACTTCCGATCGTCGAGTAAGGCCGGCGGACGCCGAATTCCATCGCGACGACTGGGCGATCGGTTCAAGGACCGGATAGCTTTCAGCGTGGGACGAACCACCGGGCGGCGGTCAGAACGGCATCTCGCGGTGCCCGATCCGGCACCGTTAGCCGGGCGCCTGATCAGCTCGATGAATGGTCACTGGAAGAACGCCGCCCGTGGGCGTGGCGTCCCGGAAGGGAGTCGAACCCCTGACCCCTGGTTTAGGAAACCAGTGCTCTATCCAGCTGAGCTACCGGGACTGAACGTTTCATCTTCGGTGCCTATCCGGTGCTCGGCCGAGCCGGGCGGCGCCTAAGCTTATGATCCGAATCGCCTTTCCGGTTCAAGCGCGCCCGTTTAGGAAACCAGTGCTCTATCCTGCCGAGCTACGGGATCTTGCGCGAGCCGAAACATAGGTTCGGTCGAAGTCGCGGGCAAGTGGGCCACTCGCGCAGCGAGCGGCCTAACGGCCTTAAGGGGGTTTCGCGAATTTCGTGCAAGAAAGACCGTCGGGAGAGTTATGATTGCGGTCCCGGCGTCGATGACGAGTTGCCATGTGTCCGAGTAATTTGAATTTCCGCAATGAAGCCGAGAGCCCAGATACTCACCTTTCATGAGTCACGATATGAGCGACGATGCCGCCGTTCTGGCCGCCAACGCGGCGTATTACCGCGCATTCGCGTTAGATGATTTCACCGAAATGAGCCGCCTGTGGGCGGACGACGGAATTTCCTGCGTTCACCCCGGATGGCCCCCGCTGATCGGGCGCCAGGCCGTCATGGAGTCCTACCGCGAGATCATGCGCAATCCGGGCAGGGACAGGGTCGAGCATCGCAACAACCAGGCGATCGTCACCAGCGGTGAAGGCCGGGTACTGTGCATCGAACTCGTCGACGGCATTGCCCTCGCCACGACCAACTGCTTTCGCCGTATCGGCGGCGCGTGGCGGATGATCCATCACCAAGCGAGCCCGATCGCGGGACTTGTCGAAGCGGCCGATCCGCCGCTCTCTTCGCAGCGGCTTAACTGACCTGCATATCCAAGACGATGCCCTTCGACGGCAAGCGCATGATCTTCGGCGGCTTCAAGTCGCTGGTCGACGGTTAGGACGAACGGAGCCTGCCTGATGGCTTGTCCGCTTGCGCGCCGTCCGGCACCAGCACGGCCGCGCCTTCGAGGTTGCCCGAGCGAAGGTCGGACAGCGCTTCGTTCGCCCGCGACAACGGGTAGGCTTTTGTTGTCGTCTTGATGTCGGCTGTGGCGACAAAGCCGAAGAATTCGCGGGCATCCTCGCGCGTGAGATTGGCGACCGAGACGATCTGCCGTTCCTCCCACAGGAGCCGGTAGGGAAAGCTCGGGATGTCGCTCATGTGAATACCGGCGCAGACCACGCGGCCGCCCTTGCGCACCGCCCGCAGCGCGGCCGGCACCAGCGGGCCGACCGGCGCGAAAATAATGGCGCAATCGAGCTCGTCGGGCGGCTTCTCGTCGGAGGCGCCAGCCCAGCACGCGCCGAGTGCGCGGGCGAAATTCTGCCCCGCCAAGTCGCCTCCCCGCGTGAAAGCGAAGACCTCGCGGCCCTGCACGCGCGCCACCTGCGCGATGATGTGCGCCGCCGCGCCGAAGCCGTAGAGGCCCACCCGCCTCCCCTCCCCGGCGATGCGCAGCGCCCGCCAGCCGATCAACCCGGCGCAGAGAAGCGGCGCGGTGGCGACATCGTCGCCGCGCTCGGGCAGGGCAAACACGTAGCGCGCGTCTGCCACGGCGGCGGTCGCATAACCGCCATCGCGCGTATAGCCGGTGAACAGCGGGCGGTCGCAGAGGTTCTCGTGGCCTCCCAGACAATAGGGACAGACACCGCAGGTGTGCCCGAGCCACGGGATGCCCACCCGCATACCGATCTCAAGTCCCTGCACATTGCGGCCGATGGCGTCGATCCGTCCGACGATCTCATGGCCGGGAACGATCGGCAGCTTCGGATTGGGAAGCTCGCCGTCGACGACATGCAGATCGGTGCGGCATACGCCGCAGGCCGCCACCGCCACGCGGACCTCACCTTCGCCCGGCTGCCGGTCCGGCAACTCGGCCCGGATCAGCGGCGTCCCCGGCGTTTTCAGTTGCATCGCCCACATGCGGTGCTCCCAGTGCGGCGGATTGACGTTCCCACCAGACTTGCGGCGAGTCCATCCCATGCTCGGCACGCGCTCGCAGGTGCAGGAGCAAGTCCTGCTCACTCCAGGATATGCAGCAGCAGGACCTCCTCTTTGGCCGCGAGCGGCTTGTCGCCCGCCTGCTTGGCCCGGGACGCGACATGCTTCTCTTTGAGCGCGTCGTGCAGCGCTTTGGCGGCGTCGCGCAGCGCTTCGCGGTGCGCCACATCGTGCGGCGGCATGGCGGACACCGTCCCCGCCGCCTCCTGAAGAATGTCGGCGAACAGCGCATAGTGGAAGTGCAGGCGTACCGCCTTCTTTTCCGCCGCGTCGCCGGTGCGCTCGAGCGTGATCGAAATGCCGGCCTTGTCGAGATGCGCATCGAAGCGCGCCGTGCGCTCGAAGGTGCCGATGTAGAACTTGTTGGGATATTCCAGCGCGATCTCGGCCTTGTCGGGGATGGGCTTGGTCACGACACGCCTTCCTTTCATTCACTCTCGCCGATTGCGGACGTCCGGCATCGCGCAGCGGCGGCCAAGCAACGCATGCGGCAAGCGAGATGCATTGACCTAGCTCAAGCTGTGGGCTTGAAACGAACATGACAATGAGATCGTTGCGAGCCGTATGGCCGGATTTTCGCCTCCGGAAAGTTCCTTAGGGTGAACACCGCAATTTTAGGCCTATTGTGCGATCGGTAACCATTGTATCGAGGTATTATCGGAAGAAATCCGCCGTCGATCCGATCCGTTTGGGGGCGGCGTCAATCGGTTGAAACTGGAGCATCGCCATGAAAGCCAAGGACGTGATGACCTCCCCGGTGGTGTCGGTCGAACCGGACAGCACGGTTGCGCAGGCGGTTCGCATCATGCTGCAGCGGCACATCAGCGGCCTGCCGGTGATCGACAAAAGCGGACGATTGGCCGGCATGGTGACCGAGGGTGATCTCTTGCGGCGAGCCGAAACGGGCACGCAGCGCCGGCGGCCGCGCTGGCTCGAATTCCTGGTCGGGCCGGGCAAGCTCGCCGATGAATACACCCGCGCCCACGCCCGCAGGATCGGCGAGGTAATGACTGCCGACCCGGTGACGGTAACCGAGGACACGCCGCTCGAGGACGTCGTGCGACTGATGGAGAAGCGGCGCATCAAGCGCGTGCCGGTCGTACGCGGGCAGGAGGTCGTCGGCATCGTCAGTCGCGCCAACCTGATGCACGCGCTGGCCGGCGTGGCGCGCGAGGTCAAGCCGACGCAGGCAAGCGATCAGGCCATTCGCGAGCAGATCATGACGGAGCTTCGGCGCCAGTCCTGGGCGCCGATCGCTCTCATCGACATCGTCGTGCGCGATGGCGTCGTCGAACTCTGGGGCACGATTACCGACGAGCGGGAGCGCCAGGCGATCATCGTCGCGGCCGAGAATGTGCCCGGCGTGAAGAGCGTGAAGGATCAGCTCGCCTGGGTCGATCCGACCTCCGGCATGGTATTTTACCAATCGAACGAGACGCCGTCCCCGGCCAAGGCTTCTTAGCTTTCGACCACCAGGCAGCGCGGGACCGAGCAGCGCCCCAAGCTCGGCGTGCTCGTCGGCGCGTCCGCCGGTGGTAATCCGGAAGTGCTCTTCGCCATTCTTGTCGACACCAGGCCGCCCGATATGGCCGGCGTGGTGACGGCCGCAGGCGTTGACCAAAATCAAGGCCGCGCGCGCCTGAAGTGATTTGTTGCAAATGCGACCAAGAGGCAGGGAACTCACGGCCATGGAGCATCGCCAGATCCCCGGCACGCCCGTCTTCAACGGCGAAGCGGCGCGCAAGGGTTACGCGCTCAACAAGATGTGCTTCTCGTTCAACGACGCCGCCAACCGCGCCGAATTTCTGCGCGACGAGGACGGCTACTGCGCGAAATTCGGCCTCACGCCCGAGCAACGCCTCGCGGTCAAGCATCGCAACGTGCTCGAGATGATCGCGGCCGGCGGCAACGTCTACTACCTCGCCAAGCTCGCCGGCATTTTCGGCCTCAACGTGCAGGACCTGGGCGCCCAGCAGACCGGCATGACGGTCGAGGCGTTCAAGGCGAAGCTCAAGGCAGCAGGAGCCTGAACCATGGCACAGATCGTCGGCGGCATCGGTACCACCCACGTTCCCTCGATTGGCAATGCCATCGCCAAGGGTTTGCAGCGTGATCCTTACTGGAAGCCGTTCTTTGACGGTTTCGGCGCCGCGCAAACATGGCTCGGACACGTGAAACCCGACATCGTGGTCCTGATCTACAACGATCACGGCCTCAATTTTTTCCTCGACAAGCTGCCCACTTTCGCTGTCGGCGCCGCAAATGAGTACAAGCACGCCGACGAAGGCTGGGGCCTGCCGGTCTCAAAGCCCTATCCGGGCGACCCCGAGCTTTCCTGGCACCTGATCGAGTCCCTCATCGCACAGGAATTCGACGTGACGATGTGTCAGGAAATGCTGGTCGATCACGCCTTCACCATTCCGTATGCGCTTCTGTGGCCCGAGCCCGACGCGCGGCCGGTGCGTGCGGTGCCGGTCGCGATCAATACCGTGCAGCACCCGCTGCCCTCGCCCACGCGCTGCTTCAAATTCGGACAGGCAATCGGCCGGGCGATCGAATCCTATCCTTCCGACCAGAAGGTGCTGGTCCTGGGAACGGGTGGGCTCTCGCACCAACTCGACGGCGAGCGCGCCGGATTCATCAACAAAGATTTCGACCAGATGTGCCTCGACAAGCTCGTCGCCGATCCTTCGACGATTACGCGGCTCTCAAGCCTCGACATCGTCGAGCAGGCGGGCTCGCAAGGCGTCGAGTTGTTGAACTGGATCGCCATGCGTGGCGCGCTTACCGGCCACGTCTCCAAGCTGCACAGCAACTATCACATCCCGATTTCCAACACCGCATCGGCGCTGCTCGTGCTGGAAAACGAAGCGGCGGCGCGGGCGCCCTTGCGCAAGGCGGGGTGAGCAGCCTCTGACAGCGCAATAATCTTACTGCGTCACAAATTTCATCCTCATCCTGAGGAGCGTGCGAAGCACGCGTCTCGAAGGATGCCCACAAGCAAGCGCTGAACCTGCCGCCATCCTTCGAGACGCTCGGCCTGCGGCCTCGCCCCTCAGGATGAGGGACGTGCGTGTTGTGACGCAGTAAGGATAAGCGCATTGCGCTGGCGCCGCCGCAATCCCTCGCCCGCCGGGCATTACGGGCGGCGATGAGGCCGGCAGAGCAGAGCCCTAGCGGCTTCCGCGTTTCTTGGTCTGCAATGTCGAGATATACTCGATCAGCATCAGGATTCGCGCGCGCACGATGGCTTCGGCCATCTCTTTCGAGGCAAAATCGCTTGATGACTGGGCGGTCATGCCCTGCATATAGACATTTCCCCACACCGGCATGTCCCGGGTGCCGTGCACCAGTGTTTGGATTCGACCGTCGATGACCTCGTAGATGCGGGAGACCGGAAATACGCCATTGTTCCTTTCCGCGAGCCTGGTCAAATCCGCCGGCGGCTTGACAAGAGACTTTGCAACCGGTCCGTCACCCCTGCCGGATTCTCCGTGACACGACGCGCAGGACGCCATGAACTCTTTTCGTCCGAGACTTTCTTCCTGCTGCGCGTGCGCGACATCAATCATTCCGATCGCCACCGAAGCGGCGATGCAGAGCCTGCACCATGTCGCTCTCATGAGACCTCTCTCCGCAAGTCAACCGAAATTTCCAAAGGCTCTTGTAGCGGGAAATGGTAGCGATTCTCGCGATCGCGCGGAAGCCCGGCACGCGGCGCACCGCCTCGCCCACCTCCTGAGCTGAAAGATATCGGCGCCGCCGGCGACGCGCCTGCGCGCGGTCAATTCAGAACTTGGGAAAGATTTGCTTCTCGGCAAGCCACGCCGACATCTTGGGCCGCTCCGCCCGCGATGCAGATCGGAACGCCTCGTGGCTCTCCGTGTTCGGCCAGACGCTTTCCGAGGTGACCGCCATGCGAACTACGATGTCCCTTGGCGTCACGTTGAAGACCATGAGATCGCGAGCGAGCACAAGCGGGCCTTTGTAATAGCGACGCGCCGCCTCCTCGATCTCGCTCGCGGTGTCGAAATCGTTGTAATGATGATAGAGGACGCCCATGCGAGGGTTGATCTCGTTGAATACATAACCCGCCTCCGCCGGATCGGAGTGTGCGATGGTGCCGATGCCCCTGGCCGTTCGCTCGTCGTAACCCGATCGCTCCATCAGTTGCTTCACCGTATTGAAGGCCTCATGCACCACCAGATCCGCCTGGCGCGCATGCTCGAGGAAGAAGTGGCTCGGCGTGGTATCGCCTGAAAATACAAAACAGAGTCCATTCCATTCGAGACGAAAGCTCACCGGACCGTCGTAGATGTGGATCGCCGGGAAGGTTTTGATCGTTACGCCATTCCGGTCATAAATGATGGCCGACTTGCTGTAGTCGAATTCATGAACCTCCACCTTCGCCCCGATCTCCGGGAGCAAGCCGACCCTGGTCATCGTGTCCCAGGCAAACGAATCGACCTGGCACTGCACGAAGTGCTTCATGCCGTGACGCGGTTCGCGGCCCGAAGGACCATAGACAACGAGCGGCTTGACCCGCCCGCCGGCCCAACTCCCGATCCATATGTTGGCAAAGTCGCCGACGTGATCGGCGTGTAAATGAGTCGCAAAATAGGCGGTGATCTCCTGGTATGGAATTTCCAGCGCTGTAAATTTTAATTGCGATCCGGAGCCGAAATCCATCATGAACTTGTCGCCATTGCCTAGCTCGACCAGCCACGAGGTGTTGGCCTGCGCGCGCCGCACAAATGGACGCCCC
>WBZR01002695.1_pt1 | contig 12084 bp, 11 predicted proteins | sample 5204231 | NCBI WGS metagenome assembly WBZR01 (sample SAMN12412403, study PRJNA552823) | activated sludge metagenome | isolation source: activated sludge from anammox sidestream of wastewater treatment plant... | place: USA: Virginia | collected 2017-08
AACAGCGACGGGCGAGCCTCTCAAGCCGCGTCCCCTGTGACAACCATAACGACGAGAGGCGGCCTCTAGGCCGCCTCTCAAACCGATCCGAAGGGGGAGATGTCGAGGGGGCGTCGGACCGGTCCGTCCAATCAACGCCGGACGGCGAGGTTTGTTCCGGCCCCGGGCAAAAACAAGTCCTCATGGTGGTGAGGAGTATCGTAGATGGGTTGAGCGTAGCAAAACCCATCTGTGTTTTTCTCCTTGGCGAGAGCGTGATGGGTTTCGCTTTGCTCAACCCATTCTACGGGTTCAACCCATCCTACGGGCCATCCTGGCGGCCGAGCGCCGCAGAGCCGTCTTGACCGAAACTGGAGCGTCGCGGGCATTCTCGATGACTTTGGCGAGCAGCGGCATCGATTTGGCCCCGACGCGCTTTCGTCGCAGCCGCCCGAGCCGTCCGCTCTCGAACGCCTCGACGATTGCGTCGTGCACATAGCTGCGCCGGGCGATTGCGGGCGTGTTCACGAGTTCGTCCGCAACCGCTCCCATGACCTGGCGCACCTGTTTGCGGCGCAGCCGCGCGCTCCTCTCGGGCGTCATTCTCACGAGGATGCTCAAGGCCGCGGCCGAGGCCGTGAGCGTACGGAAATCCTTCAACGAGATGGTCACGCCGGCGAGTGAACGCAGGTAAGCGTTAACGTCGCTGGCGCTGACGGTGCGGATCTCGGCGTCCTCCATGTACTGGAACAGACGCCGTCCTTTCAGCGGCATGAGCACCCGGAGCGCGCGGGCAAGGCGGGGCGCGCTCACGCTCTTCTCCACTTCACGCCCTCCCTTCCCGCGGAACTTGAGCTTGATCCGGGGACCTTCAAGAGCCAAATCGGACTTGAGCAATGTCGCCGCGCCTCGCGTTCTGTTCGACCGCAAGTATTCTTCGCCGCCGGCGCGGATTGCAGTGCGCGAAACGAGATCAATGATCGCTGCAAGCGCGAACTCTCGGACCGGTTGGTTCAAAGAGAGGCCGCGCTTGACGCCGCGGCGAATACGCGGGAGCGCCTCCATCAGCCGAGCCAGCCGACGCGCCTTTCGCGCCTCGCGCAACTTTTCCCATTCCGGATGATAGCGGTATTGAAGGCGTCCGGCGGCGTCCCGCCCGATCGCCTGAATGTGAGCGGACGGATCAGCCGCGTAATGCACGTCGGCATAGGCCGGAGGCACCGCCAGCGACCTTAACCGCCGCACCGTCTTAGCATCGCTGATGCGTTGATCGTCGGCCGCGTAGAAGGCAAAACCCTTCCCGGCGCGTCGACGCGTGATGGCCAGATCATCCGGAGCGGCATAGCGCAGCCCGTGCTTGCGCAAGACCCGCTCGGGGATTTGCTTATCCAACCCGCTGCCCATTGGACCAAACGAGCCGCAAGCAGGGGACGTGTCTCGCCTGCTCCGCGGGCCTCGGCGCGGCTCGCTCGGCATGCCGCCCGTGCAACTCGAATCCTGACAAGAGCAGCCGCTTCGCCAAGACCCGCATCGAGAGAGTCCATCCGTCCCGTCTTTCTGCCGCAAGATCGTCGATCATCAGCAGCGCACGGGCGTCATTGCCCGCTTGAAACGCCGCGAGAATCGAGACCAGATGCAATTCGAGCGGGACCTTGCCGGCGGATTTGCCATTGGCGATCGCCGCCGCTCCCATTTGCGACAAGACAAGCAGGCAATCCGAAATGACGGCCTGCGCCATATCCTCCGGCACGGGCGGGCAGAGGGCGTCGCGCGCGCGTCTGAACTCGTGCGACGGAAATGAAGGAAAGCCGGAGATCAGCACGCCCAACGCATGCGTAAGGCGCAAATCGGCGGAGGCAAGAGCAGGTCGCATCGGATGGGCTCTTTGGAACTTGGTGGGGGGAAAACGAGGCGCTCCCGCTCCAGTTCCACGTCACGTGGTCGCGCATCCGTGTTCAATCGACGATCTCCACCACTTTATTGTCCGTCATATCGACCAGCGCGATTTGACCGCCGGCGATGAAGAAGCCGTAGGATCGAATCTGCGGCACCTTCTCCGCTACGATGTCCGGTATGCGGCGAAGTTCGACGTCGGCAGGCGGCGTCTCTCCCATCTTGATCGTGCGCGAGGGCGGCGATTCCGCGGGTTCGCGCCCAGGCAGCAGGTTTTCTTTGATCACGTGGCGCTGCTGGGCGGTGATGTTGATTTTGGAAGTCGTGATGACCGGAGCTTTGTCTTGCTCCGGCGCGCTCTGAGCGTGCGCCGAAGGCCCATGCGATAAGATGAGCACACCCGCGACCATGACGAGAGCCGCGGCGCGCATCACCTCGCTCTCCGGGTTAAGAAGATTAGCATGCTCCCTCCTCACCCACCCTCTCCCCCTCCCGCGCGCGGAAGGGGGAGAAGGAGGAGGAAGCGCAATGATGCTAGAGCAAGTCGCATCCCGCATACCGTTCATTCCCGCGCAGCGGGAATGAAGCGTTACTTGACCCTGGCTCCCTGCTTGCGCGGGGACGAACGGAGTTGATCCGACCTGATCGCAACATGCCTAGACTTCGAGCACCGCCACGATCCGGCGCGTGTTCGGATCGATAATCAGGATCTCATCGCGCACGACGATGTACCGGTATCCGCGCCAGGCCGGCACCACCTCGATGATGTCCGCCGGCAGGGTGTAGAAGGTCACCGTCTGCGGCACCACCGTGCCCACCGAAATCGAGAAGTTCACATGATCGACCCGGTGTTGGCTGATATTGCCTGACTTGAAGTGCTGGACCACCTTCGTCCGCTGTTCCTGCGACAGCGAAGCCGAAGAGCCGCCGGCCGCGCCTTGGCCCGTGGTCGGCTGATCCTTCTGGTTGGACTGACCCCTCTGCATCTGGTCCTTCTGGTCCTTTTGCATCTGGCCGGTCGCGCCCTTCTGCCCCTCGCGCCGATCCATGTCGGATTGGCCCGTGGTTCCCCGATTGCGGTCGCGCTCGGACTGCCCGGTCTTTTGCCGCTCGCGTTCGGACTGACCCGACTTCTGGCGCTCGCGCTTATCCATGTCGGACTGGCCCGACTTCTGGCGCTCGCCCTTTTCCATGCCGGACTGACCCGACTTCTGGCGCTCGCCCTTTTCCATGCCGGACTGGCCGGTCGTTCCGTGGCGCTCGGACGCGCCGGACTTCATGTTGTCCTGCTGGCCAGGCGCGCTGCCGGAGCGAGAGCCCGGCGCCTGATCCGACCGCGAGCCGGGGGCGCTGCCGGACATGCCGGACGAACCCGATGCGCCAGGTTGCTGTTGCCCGCCCTGCATCCCCGATTGGGCCTGCGCGGCCATGCCGCCGGCCACAAGCAATGCCACCGCCGTGGTGGTCAGAAGAATTCGCTTCATGAACTGTTTCTCCGCTGTAGGTCCCTGGTTGATCTGGACGATGGTCGAGACTTGGGATTGCCTTCCAACGAAGTGCCGAGCCGGTTGGTTCCGGAAAGCTTCGAGCCCTAAAAAAACAACAGCCTTGTCATTTTCTGTTCATGTTGCCCGGCACAAATGAGGCGGAGTTTTCAATTCCGATCGCCCGGATGCAATCGCCCTAAATCCTGGACGTTGCCGCCCTAAACCAATGCATGAACTGAAGATTCCTCAAGAAACCGCCTGGACTTATTGATTCCGAATACGAACCCGTTCGCGTGCTCCGGCCGCCCCTGCCGCCTCGCAGCCAAATCGCCTCCGTTCACGATGCATGTCGCCTGGCGACATTCCACTCAATCCACCGGGGGCTTGCGTCAAATGCCATCTGGCGGCCACAATTACGTGAGAGCCTGACAGCGGAGCAATATCTTTGACCAGTGTATTGAAACAGCCGAGTTCTGCGGAACAGCTCAGCGAACAGGGCGAGTTGGGTCGTCGCGTATACGATCTGGAACGCCAGCGCGAGTGGATGAGTCAAGAACTGGATCGGCGCACCGCCAACGTCTTCTCCGCCGTTCAATCCATCGCCGCCCAAACGCTGACCGACGAACGGCCGATCGAACAAGTCCGCGAGCTGTTTCTCGACCGTCTGCATGCGCTGGCGCGCGCCTATGCCGCGCTCGACAGGAGCCTCGGTTTAGGGGCTTCGCTGGAAGACATCGTGCGCGGCGAGTTCGATCAATTTGCCGAGGCCACCGAGATCGACGGACCGCCGATCACCTTGGCGCCTACAGCCGTGCAGCCGCTCGCCTTGATGGTGCACGAGCTCGCATCCGACTCGATCCGGCACGGCGCCCTGTCGGTGCCGAGCGGAAAGATTTCCGTCCAATGGGCCATTGAGGACGACGCCATTTTTCGGCTCTCCTGGACCGAAAGAAGCAGTTCGCGCCAGCATCGCCATGTTTGGGCGACCGAGGGCGGAACCTTGCTCGACAAAATCAGCTCCGCATGCGGCCTGCATGGTCACGCCGAATACTCCCCCTGGGGATTGAAATACGATATCGAGGCGCCCCTGGCCGCGATCGCGGCGGGCGAGATTCGCCTCGTCACACCCTGACCCACGCCTTCGATTCAGGTGCGCCGCGGGCCGGCTCCCAGGCGCCGTTTTGGTGCGGACGGCGGGAGTCGAACCCGCACGGGGTTTCCCCCGAGGGATTTTAAGTCCCTTGCGTCTACCGGTTCCGCCACGTCCGCATGGCGCATCCTCTAGCGCATGAGCCGGGAAAAGTGAAAAGCCGGCTAGAGTCCCACCTCGCGGATCGGCGGCTGGAAGGCAAGGCCCGTGTCCCAAGGGAAGTAGATCCAGGTGTCCTGCGAGACCTCGGTGATGAACGTATCCACCAGCGGCCGCCCCATCGGCTTGGCGTAGACGGTGGCGAAATGCGCGCTCGGCAGCATCTCGCGGACGATCTTCGCGGTTCTGCCCGTATCGACGAGATCATCGACGATGAGGACGCGCCCTGGTCCCCGATCGAGCGCTTTCACGGACTCGCACGCTTCTTTCAGCACCGTCAAATCGCCCTGATCGGCATCGACATAGCTCGTAATGCACACGGTCTCGATGAGCCGAACCCCAAGCTCGCGCGCGACGATCGCGGCCGGAACGAGCCCTCCCCGCGTCACGCAGACCATCGCCGCGAAGGGCCCTGCCGATGTCAGCCGCCAGGCCAGCGCTCGCGCATCGCGGTGAAACTGGTCCCAGGACACCGGAAATATTTTTTCGTTCGACTGCTCGGGCATGTGCTCCTCCGGCGCAAATCGTTCGCAGCGGCTCTTATCAGCCGGGAACGGAAGCTGCGAGCCGAATATCGCGACCAGCTGAAGAACGGCATGAGCCCGGCGGGCGGAGCGGGATGAAAGCAAGACGCCGCCGTCCCGCTCGCAGTTTCGCGTCAATGGTGGTGAGCCGAAACGCTCCGGACGCATTCGGAAAGAAGCTCGTTGGGAGCCGAGCCGCTGACGTCGCCCAGGCTGAGCATGCCGGTCATGCGCTTGCTCTTGTTGATGACCGGCAGTCTGCGGACCTGGAGCTTCTCCATATGCCGTACGGCCTTGGCGAGGTCGTCGTCTTCCCGACAACAGTGGATGCCCGGCGTCATCACATCGCGCGCGGTCGCACGGCTTAAGTCGATGCCGTCCGCGAGCCCCTTGCACACGATGTCGCGGTCGGTCACCATGCCGATGAGCCGATCGTTCTCGCCGATCGGTATCGCGCCGATGTCGCTGTCGCGCATCATCTCGGCGAGTTCGTGGATCGGGGTGTCGGGGCCGACCCATTCGGCGCCTTTGTGCATTGCCTCTTTGACTTTCATGGCGGACCTCCGTTTGGCCCCCCAGCCTATTTAAGAATTCTACAACAGAACGATGGCGGCGGCGCGGCGGCGACAATATTTGATCGGCCTGGTCCTGCCTCGCTTGCGGCAGGGCCGGATCAACTTGCGAGCCGGACCGTAGACCCGAGCCCGCCAGCGAGCCGCGCCGTAATCTGCTCCGCAGCCTGCGATCTTCCGAACAAGAAGCCCTGCATCGAGTGCACTCCCGCGGCGCGCAGGAACAAATGCTGTTCGGCCGTCTCGACGCCCTCCGCGGTGACGTCCATGCGCAGCCCGCGCCCCAGACTGACGACCGCGTGCACGATCGCAGCCGCCTCGCTCGCGGGATGGATGCATTGGACGAAGGTCTTGTCGATTTTCAATTTGTCGAACGGGAAGGTGCGCAAATAGAGCAAGCTCGAATAGCCGGTGCCGAAATCATCGAGCGCGAGGCGCACCCCGAGCTCCTTCAGCCGCCTCATCACCTTTCCGGCCTGTTCGACATTGCCGAGCAAGATCGACTCGGTCACTTCCAGTTCCAGCCGTTGCGGGTCGAACCCGGTCTCCTCGAGAATGCGCGTGACCACCTCGACGAAGTCGATCCGCTTGAACTGCAAGGGCGACACATTGACGGCGAGCATGACGCCGGGCCAATTCTTCGCGTCAAGACAGGCCTGTCGTAAAACCCATTCGCCGAGCGGAATGATAAGCCCGCTTTGCTCCGCAATGGGGATGAATTCGGATGGCGGCACTTCTCCGCGCGCCGGATGGCGCCAGCGCGCGAGCGCCTCGACCGCGATCATCTTCTCGCCATCGGCGCGCACCAGGGGCTGGTATTCGAGCCGGAAGCGGTCTTCCAGGATGGCTTCGGCGAGTTCGGTTTCAAGCTGCTTGCGCCTGCGCAAGTCCGCATCCATGTGAGCATCGTAGATGCAGGCGCGATTCTTGCCGTCGCTTTTCGCCCGATAGAGCGCGACGTCGGCGCGGCGCATGATCGCGGCCGGATCGCTCGCATCGTCATCGATGAGCGCGATCCCAATGCTGCAGCCGATCGCTATGCCGTGGCCCATGATCGAATAAGGCGCAGCCAGAATCGCGATCAGGCGTTCGGCGAAATCGAGACACTCCTCCGGCCGCGCAAAGCCGCCGGTAATGATGGCGAATTCGTCGCCTCCGAGGCGGGCGACGAAATCGTCGCGGCGCAAATTGTGCGTGAGGCGCTGCGCCACCACGCCGATGAGAGCATCGCCGACATGGTGTCCGAGCGTATCGTTCACCTCCTTGAAGTCGTCGAGATCGAGCGACAGCACCGCCGATTGCAGCCCGTCGGCCAGCGACTCTTCAATCTCCCTCATCAGCTGGTCGCCGAAGAAGGTGCGGTTCGGCAGCTCCGAGAGCGGGTCATGCAGCGCAAGATGCCGCAGCCTGCTTTCGCCCGCGCTGATGCGGGCTGAAGTCATGCGCATGTATCCGAGAATGAAAGCGGCAAGCAGAACGAAGCCGATCAGGGCGGCGGCGACGAAGGGCCATGCAAAGGCGATGAGCCGTTCGCGATCTTGCGCCATGTCGTGCGTATTATGGGCCGACCAAAGGAGGGCCACGACAATGGCGCCGATCGCCACCGCTGCAACGAGCAGAATCGGGACGATCGTCATCCGCGCATGATCTGCGAATTGAAGCGCCCGGGGCTGCTTGACGCGATCGGCGAGGTCCTGCAACGGCACTGCGTGCTCCATGAGCAGCGGGGGCGGAGCCGTTTTACGCGAAGAGCGTTTTCAAACGTTTGACCCCTTGCCTGCGCCTATGCGCCACAAGCCCGGCTCTGGAACTTTCGCTTCAAATGGTTACCCGGCGGTATCCGAGTGCTCATCCGCGTCCGACAAACGGCATTTTCGACGCCATCACCGTCATGAAGAGCACGTTCGCATCGAGCGGAAGGCTCGCCATATAGGAGATCGCGCGCCCGACATCGGCCGCGTCCATGCGCGGCTCCGGCGCGAGCCGGCCGTCGGGTTGGAGAACGCCTTGCGCCATGCGCTCGGTCATCGGCGTCGCCGCATTGCCGATATCGATCTGGCCGCAGGCGATGTCGTATTGGCGGCCGTCGAGCGCCGTGCACTTGGTCAACCCCGTCACGGCGTGCTTGGTCGCGGTGTAGGCGACCGAGAAGGGGCGCGGCGCGTGCGCCGAGATCGAGCCGTTATTGATGATGCGTCCGCCGCGCGGGGTCTGCGCCTTCATGATCTTGAACGCTTCCTGCGTGCAGACGAACATCGCCGTCAAGTTGACGTCGACGACCTCCTTCCATTTCTCGAGCCTGAGCTCCTCGAGCGGCACGGGCGGCGCGCCGATGCCGGCATTGTTGAACAGCACGTCGAGCCGGCCGAACGCCTCCTTCGTCTTCGCGAACAGCGCGCGAATCGAGTCCGGGTCGCGCACGTCGGTGGGCGCGACCAGGCTCGCGCCCGGCTTGCCCTCCTCGGCCGTCTGTTCGAGGAGCTCCGTGCGGCGACCCGCGAGCACGGCCGCAAAACCGTCCTTCATCAGCGCCAGGGCCGCGGCTTTGCCGACCCCTGTTCCGGCGCCCGTGACCAACGCGACCTTTTGCATGTGAGCCCTGCCTCAGAGTGCGCAAATACCGGCGCACAATACCATGCCGACTAAGCCCACGTCGTTATTCCGGAAGCCGAGCGTAAGCGAGGCTATCCCTCGTCATTCCGGAAGCCGAGCGTAAGCGAGGCTATCCGGAATCCATATCCCCTGTCTTCGCCGTACACGTCGACCTATGAGTATGGATTCCGGGCTCGCGCGCTTCGCTCGCGCCCCGGAATGACCCGTCAGCCCCTGAACGGATTCCGAACTACCCAGCCGCCTGCCGCGCGCGCTCCGGACGCTCCGCCGACAGCCGCTTGCCGATCGTTTCGGCGTCGACAGGCCGCCCGAAATGATAGCCCTGCATGGCGTGCACGCCGGCCGCGCGCAGAAAAAGGTGCTGCTCGGATGTCTCGACGCCTTCGGCCGTCACTTTCAGACCCAGTCCACGCCCCAAGCTGACGATCGCATGGACAATGGTCGCGGTCTCGCTGCTTCCATCGATGCTTTGCACGAGGCTGTGGTCGATCTTGAGCTTGTCGAATGCAAGCCGGCGCAGGTGTTTGAGACTCGAATAGCCGGTTCCGAAATCATCGAGGGCAAACCGGACCCCCAACGATTTCAGAGCCCGTATCGTATTGGCGATGGCGTCGACATTGCCGAGAAGGCTCGATTCGGTCAGCTCGATCTCGAGGCGATGCGGATCAAAGCCGGTTTCGGCGAGAATGAGGGCGGCGGTTCGTTCGAATTCCGGGCGGCGGAATTGCAGCGCGGAAATATTGACGGCGACGGGAAGATCCGGCCAGTTCGCCGCATCCAGGCAGGCGCGGCGCAGCACCCAGTCGCCGAGAGGGACGATCAGCCCGCTGTCCTCGGCGAGGTGGATGAACTTCGCCGCCTCAAGCTCGCTGCCGTCGGATCTAGGCCAGCGGCAGAGCGCCTCGACGCCGATGATGCGTTCGCCATCCGCCGTCGTGATCGGCTGATAGACGAGCGTCATCGATCCCGTCTCGATCGCTTCGCGCAATTCGCATTCGACCCGCTTGCGCTCCTTGAGCTCCGTATCCATCGCGCTGTCGAAAATGCAGGCGCGGCGCCGGCCCTCTTTTTTCGCCCTGTAGAGCGCGATATCGGCGCGGCGCATGACCTCCGCCGCGCTCTCAGCCTGGTCATCGGCGATGGCGACGCCGAGGCTCGCGCCGATGACGATCGTGTGGCCGCCGATCATGAACGGAGCGCAGATCGCCTTCACGATGCGTTCCGGGATGACGTTGATCGCGCTTCTGCTGACCGAGCCGGCTGCGATCACGGCGAATTCGTCGCCGCCGAGCCGGGCCACGAAATCTTGCTCGCGCACCGAGGCGCGCAGCCGCTCGGAAACGACCGCGATCAGATCGTCGCCGATATGATGCCCGAGCGTGTCGTTGACGTCCTTGAAATGATCGAGATCGACAAGAATGACGGCGGCTTTGAGCCCCTCCGTCCGGCTGCCTTCGACGATCTTCTCAAGCGCCTGGCTGAAGGAAAAGCGGTTGGGAAGCCCCGACATCGGGTCGTGCAGGGCGAGATGGCGCATCTGTTCGCCGCGTTCCGCGAGCGCCCGCGTCGACTTGTCCATATAGCGAAGGACGAAACCCGCGAGGATCAGGAACTCGCCCAGCGCGATGACGATGAAAGGAAGGACGTTGCGTATCACCTCCGCGCCGAGGCGCTTCGGCTTCCATAATATGCTGGCGACCGGCTCGTTTCCGCCGCCGACAAGTCGGAGGACATGATCATCTCCGACGACATCCCCCGGTTTCGCCAGCCGCAGGATCGGCAATTCGAGACGGGAGCTGATTTCGGAGAGCATTGCAGGCGTGATGAATTGAACGGCGAGCACGACCGGCGCCGATCCGGCCGGGGCGGATACCGACGGCTCGATCACTGCCGCGCTCGAGACGATCGCCGGCTGATCGAGGAACCGCATGAGGCGACGCAGGCCGATCGCCTTTAATCCCGACTGGGGATCGGCGCTGCGCGCCCGGACGGCGTCCGAGACGAGCGAAAGCTGCGGCTTGTCCGCGAAATCGCCCGGATCGAATTCGCGCCCGTCATGGCTCGCATAGATGTAGCGGTTGGCCGCGTCGATGACGAAGACATAATCCTGGCCGAAGAAGCTGGTCAGCCGCTGGCCGATATGGCGGTGGACCCATTCGCGGTCGAGCCCGTGACGGATGTTGCGCACCGCGAGTTCGGAATTGGCGACGCTTTGCACGGCCCGCAGCGCCTGCTCGCCGTAATCCGAGATCGCCTTGTTGACGCGCTCCTGCTCCTGCGAGATCGCCAGCTCGTCCGCATTGCGCGCCGAACTGAACACCGCGGCGACGATGCAGATGATGGCGAGCGCCACGATCATGGAAATGGGCGCAAGCGCGCTCGCCTTTGCAGGCTTTTGCCAGCCGGCGATCTTGTACTGAGGCTTTTCGCGCCGCTCGGGCGTATCCTCGCGAGGAACTGACGTCACGTTCTCCTGCCCTCGATTCCGGGCCCAACCTTAATTGTGTCGAATTAGGAGAAGCTTTTCGCCGCCCGGAAAACCGCCGCGACCTGCGGCTCCCGAAGGCCCATTCTCGGAGAATGCTTAAGGATGCGTGAAGGTGCGCCCTCCCGGTCGCTCAAGAGGAGGTCCCCTCTTGACGGCGCGCAGGCTTGGCGGTCGACTGCGCGATTGTGATCGGCTGCGGGACCAATCCATGAAGATCTGCATCTACGGGGCCGGCGCGATCGGCGGTTATCTCGGCGCTCTCTTGCACGAGGGCGGCGCGGATGTGTCGCTCGTGGCGCGCGGCGCGCATCTAAAGGCGATCAAGGACCGCGGCCTGACGCTTCGCATCGGCGGCGAGGAGAAGACCGCGCGCCTGAAGGCGGGCGCCGATCCCGCCGAGTTCGGCGCGCAGGATTACGTGATCGTCGCGCTCAAGGCGCATCAGGCCTGGGAGGTCGCTGAGCAGATGACGCCGCTCTTGGGGCCTTCCACGGCCGTCGTCACCGCGCAGAACGGGATTCCGTGGTGGTACTTCTACGGTTTCGACGGCCAGTACGCAAACCTGCAGCTGCAAAGCGTCGATCCCGACGGCCGGCAGTGGAAGGCGATCGGGCCTGAGCGCGCCATCGGCTGCACGGTCTATCCCGCAACCGAAATCGTCGCTCCGGGCGTGATCAAGCACATCTATGGCGACCGGTTCGGCTTGGGCGAGCCGACGCGTGAGGAAACCGACCGGGTGCTGAAGCTTGCCGAGGCGTTCGAGGCCGGCAAGCTGAAGGCCAGGATCCATCCGGAAATCCGCAACGACATCTGGCTGAAGCTTTGGGGCAATCTCTGCTTCAACCCGATCTCGGCGCTCACGCGCGCCACCCTCGACATCGTCGCGACCGATCCGGGGACGCGGTCGGTCTCGCGCGCCATGATGGCCGAGGCGGAGAAGATCGCCCGCCGCATCGGCGTCCATTTCCGGGTGGATATCGAGCGGCGCATCAACGGCGCCGCCTCGGTCGGCGCGCACCGGACCTCCATGTTGCAGGATCTGGAAAAGGGCCGGCCGATCGAGCTCGACGCGCTGCTCACCGTGGTTCAGGAACTCGGACGCATCGTCGCTGTTGAGACGCCGATCATCGACGCCGTGCTGGCGCTTGCGCAGCAGATGGGCCGGGTCGCCGGCGTCTATCCGACCTTTCCGGAAACGGCGCAAGCAGAGGCCGCCGCG
>WBZR01004186.1_pt1 | contig 12077 bp, 10 predicted proteins | sample 5204231 | NCBI WGS metagenome assembly WBZR01 (sample SAMN12412403, study PRJNA552823) | activated sludge metagenome | isolation source: activated sludge from anammox sidestream of wastewater treatment plant... | place: USA: Virginia | collected 2017-08
GACCGGCCCTGTGTGCTCCTAGGAGGTGACGAGAACTACGCCCACTGGGTAATCCGCAACCTGCTGAAGCTCGTGCTGGTGGACACCCGACCGGAGCTCGCCGCGCTGCCGTTGCTCCTGAACGACGACTTGCGCCCCTACCAGCGGGAGTTCCTCGAGCTCCTGGCAATCGGCGACGCGCGGCTGATCAAGGTGCCGTGCGGCGTGGTCGTCGCGTGCCGCGACCTGGCGGTGCCGACGCAACTGCGCAACCACCCGCGAATGATCGAGGGAATCGAGTGGCTGCGCGCGCGGCTTGCCGCATGGATGGCGCCCGGTCCTGCGCATGATCTCCTGTTCGTATCGCGGCGGGACGCACCGGTCCGCGTGCTGTTGAACGAGCGGGAACTCGAGGCGTCTCTTCATTCGCTCGGCTTCGCGACCGTGGTCCCGGGCGCGATGCCGGTGCGCGAGCAGATCCACGCGTTCTCGAGCGCCGCGGTCATCGTCGCGCCGCACGGCGCCGGGCTCGCCAACCTGGTGTTCGCGCCACGCGGCGCGACGGTGATCGAGATCGCGAGCAGCAACATCGCGCAGATGGCCGACTTTCGGCACATCGCGCGAGCGCTTGACCAGCGCATCGTCACGCTCGTCTCGGACGACTACGACTTGACCCGTCCGGAGACGCTCGCCGCGAACTGGGACTACCGGGCTGACGTCAGCCGCGTGCTTGGCGCGCTGAAGGAGGCCGTGCCCGGGATCTTCGCGCCGACCGGCTAGGGAAAGGCCGCTTACCGCCTGAGCGAGAACATCACCACGAGGACGATGAGCGCGGTGATGCCGATCAGGGCCTGCCGCGCGCCGCGCCGCAGCTTCGCGCGCTTCTCGCGCGCCTCGCGCTGCTCGGTTGCCATGATTGCGGCGAGCCGCGCCCACTTCTCCTCGGCGGCGATCTTGACTTTCGGTTCCGCGTCGCGCGCGGCGGGGTGGGCCCAGCCGACGACCGTCGGCTGATCGAGCGGTGTCTGCGCCGCCGTCGCGCGCGCCGCGGCGGGCGGGGCGGGACGCGCGGCTCCCGCGGGTCTCGCCCGCGCCGACTTCAAGGTCTCCGCCTCCTTCCGCGCCTCGCGGAGGAGCGAGCGCGCGCGCTCTGCCGAATCGGGTTTCGTGGCCATGGCTGGACCCTGCTAGATCAAAATAACGTCGAACTGCTCCTGCATGTAGGTCGACTCCACCTGCATCGACACCGGCTTGCCGATGAAGTCCGACAGCATCGCGAGCGACTGCGACTCCTCCTCGAGGAAGAGATCGATCACCGCCTGCGCGGCGAGGATGCGGTACTCCTTGGCGCTGAACTGGCGCGCCTCGCGCAGGATCTCGCGCAGGATCTCGTAGCACACGGTGCGCGCGGTCTTCACTTCCCCGCGCCCGCTGCAGGTCGGGCAGGGCTCGCACAGGACGTGCGCCAGGCTCTCGCGCGTGCGCTTGCGCGTCATCTCCACGAGCCCGAGCGCGGTGAATCCGTTCACCGTCATTTTGGTGCGGTCGCGCGCGAGCGCCTTGTTGAACTCCGCGAGCACGGCGGCACGGTGCTCCTCGCCGGTCATGTCGATGAAGTCGATGATGATGATGCCGCCGAGATTGCGCAGCCTGAGCTGGCGCGCGATCGCCTGGGCGGCCTCGAGGTTCGTCTTGAAGATGGTGTCGTCGAAGTTGCGCACGCCGACGAAGCCGCCGGTGTTGACGTCGACCGTGGTCAGCGCCTCGGTCTGGTCGATGATCAGGTAGCCGCCCGACTTGAGGTCGACGCGACGGGCGAGCGCCTTCTCGATCTCGTCCTCGACGCCGTAGAGGTCGAAGAGCGGCCGCTCGCCGGCGTAGTGCTCCAGCCGGTCGAGGACCTTGGGCACGTAATCGCGGCCGAAGTCCTGCAGCTTGACGAAGTTCTCGCGGGAGTCGATCGAGACGCGGTCGGTTTCGTCGGTGACGAAGTCCCGCAGCACGCGCTGCGCGAGGGAAAGGTCCTGATACAGGAGCGTGGGCGCGCCGGCGGTTGCGGCGCGCACCTGCAGGTCCTGCCAGAGGCGCTTCAGGTACTGGATGTCGTTCGCGAAGTCCTCCTCGCCGGCCGATTCGGCCATGGTGCGGATGATATAGCCGCCCTTCTCGCCGGGGGCGAGCAGTCGCTCGAGCTTCTCCTTCAGGCTCTTGCGGTCGGTCTCGTCTTCGATCCGCTGCGAGACGCCGATGCGCGGGTCGCGGGGGAGATGGACCAGCAGCCGCCCGGCGATCGAGATCTGCGTCGAGAGCCGTGCGCCTTTCGAGCCGATCGGATCCTTGACGACCTGGACCACGAGCGGCTGTCCCTCCGAGAGGATCCGCTCGATCGGCCGCGTCGCCTCGCCGTTCACGCGCTCCTCCCAGATGTCGGCCACGTGCAGGAACGCCGCGCGCTCGAGGCCGATGTCGACGAAGGCGGACTGCATGCCGGGCAGCACGCGCCCGACGCGCCCCATGTAGATGTTGCCGACGAGCCCGCGGTTTCCCGTGCGCTCGACGTGCAGCTCCTGCACGACGCCGTTCGCGATCACGGCGACGCGCGTCTCCTGCGGGGTGACGTTGACGAGCACCTCCTCGCTCATCAGCGCCCCTGCAGCCTGCGCAGCAGCATCGCCGTCTCGTACAGCGGCAGGCCCATCACTCCGGAGTAGCTGCCGAGGATCTCGGGGATGAACATCGCGGCGCGGCCCTGGATGGCATAGCCGCCCGCCTTGTCGAACGATTCCCCCGTGTCGACGTACTGCTGGACCTCGGTCTCCGAGAGCTCGCGGAACCGCACCACGGACTCGTTCAGACTGCATTCGGCTGCGGCGTCGAACCGGACGGCCACCGCGGTCAGCACGCGATGCTCGCAGCCGGAGAGCTCCATGAGCATCGCCACCGCCTCGTGACGATTCGCCGGTTTGCCGAAGATACGCGTGCCGATGCACACGGTCGTGTCGGCCGCGAGCACCGGGAGCCGCGGCAGGCTCCGCTGCATCACCCGGAGCCAGCCGGTCTCGGCCTTGGCGGTCGCCACGCGCTCGACATAGTCCGCGGGCGTCTCCCCCGGGTGCACGGTCTCGTCGACGTCCGTTGCGCGCGACCAATGCTCGCGCAGGAGCAGGACCTCGAAGGAGACCCCGATCTGCTTGAGGAGCTCCCGGCGCCGCGCGCTCCGCGACGCAAGATAGATTCGCGGCAGCTGCTGCGCCATCTCAGCCGCCCCTCACGGTCCGGGCCGCGCGCGGGGCGGACCGGTCAAGCGAAGCCTGCTCGTCGAATCCTTCCTCTGTCCACATGGGTTTTCGCCCTCGCGACGGCGTGCTCTGGGACCCCGACCGGGCCCGCGAGCCCTTTATTCTCGGTGATAAGGCAGGTGGTCGAGTATGGAAAGTGCCCGGTAAAGCTGCTCGACGAGCACGACGCGTGCAAGGCCGTGCGGCAAAGTGAAGCTCGAGAGCCGCAAGGCGAGGTCCGCATCCCCCTTGAGATCCGGGGCGAGCCCGTCGGGGCCGCCGATCAGGAAGGCCACGTCCTGCCCGGCGGCCAGCCAGCGCTCGAGCCGGGCGGCGAGCTCGGCGGTCGTGAATGTCCGCCCGCGCTCGTCCAGCGCGACCTTCGTGCAGCGCACGGGCAGGCTGGCACGGAGGCGTCGCGCCTCGGCGGCGACGATCCGGGACGCGGGGGCGGAGGCGCGGCGCGGTTCGGGCCGGATCTCGACAAGCTCGACGCGCGCCTTGCGCGGCATGCGCCGCGCGTAGTCCGCGAAGGCCGCGTCGACCCAGCCGGGCATGCGGTTGCCGACCGCGGCGACGATGAGCCTCATCGGGCGAGCCTGTCACGAGCGCAGTGCGTGCCCAGGCGCGCCCGGGCGAGGCTCAGGTGCGCGCGTGCGCCTCCCCCTTGGCGCGCGCGGCGCGCGCGGCTTTGGCTCGCCCCACAGCTCCTCGAGGTTGTAGTACTCGCGCGCCGCGGGCTGCATGATGTGTACCACGATGTCGCCGAGGTCGACCAGGATCCACTCGCCCCCGAGTTCGCCTTCGGTGCCGTACACCTTCTCGCCGAGGGCCTTCACGCGCTCCTCGACGTGGCCCGCGAGCGCCTTCGTCTGGCGCGCCGAATCGGCGCTGGCGATGATCACGCGATCGAAGAGGGAGGTGAGATGGGTGACGTCGAACGCCGCGATGTCGCGCGCCTTGATGTCCTCGAGCGCGGCGATCACCGCCTTCTGCTTCTTGCGTATGTCCAATGCGGGGGGCTCTCCTACCTGTACAGCCGGTGCGCTCGAATATAAGCCAGCACCGTTTCCGGAAGCAAATAGCGCGCGCTCGCGCCGCGCCCGAGGCGCTCGCGCAAGCCCGTCGCCGAGATGTCGAGCGCGGTCGTCGGAAAGGTCGCGATCGCACCGGCGGGCATCCCGCGCAGCGCATCGGGATCGGCGGCGCGCCGCGCGTATTCCAGGGCGAGCCCGCCCACCATGGTCTGGGCGGAGAGCTGAAAGCCGGGCCGCTCGCCGACGGCGAAATGCGTGAGGCCGAAGAGCTCGGTCCACGACCGCCAGGTCGCGAGCGACAGGAACGAATCCATGCCGAGGATCGTCACGAGCGGCCGCTCGGCGCCGAGCTCCGCGCGCAGCCGGTGCAGGGTATTCACCGTGAAAGTGGGATCGATCGTGCGCGTCTCCGCGTCGTCGAGCCGGAAACGCGGCTGGTCGGCGATGGCGAGGCGCACCATCTCCACCCGGTGCAGCCCGCTCGCGACCGGCGGCTCACGATGTCCCGGGTGGCCGGACGGGATCCACCGCACGGCGCCCAGCGCGAGCGCCTCGAGCGCCTCTTCGGCCAAGCGGAGATGGCCGAAGTGCACGGGGTCGAACGTGCCCCCCATGATGCCGAGCGCGTCCATCAGGCGCGGCGAAGCTCCTTCAGGTCCTCACCTGCCCGGTGCCGAGGACGACGAACTTCTGCGAGGTGAGACCCTCCAGGCCGACCGGACCGCGCGCGTGCAGCTTGTCGGTCGAGATGCCGATCTCCGCGCCCAGGCCGTACTCGAAGCCGTCGGCGAAGCGCGTCGATGCGTTCACCAGCACCGAGCTCGAGTCCACCTCGCGCAGGAACCGCCGCGCGTGCTCCGCGTCCTCGGTGACGATCGCGTCGGTGTGCGCCGATCCGTAGCGGGCGATGTGGTCCATCGCCGCGTCGATGTCGCGCACGACGCGGATGGCGAGGATCGGCGCGAGGTACTCGGTCGTCCAGTCCGCCTCGGTGGCTGGCTCCATGTCGGGGAAGATCGCGCGCGCCTGCTCGTCGCCGCGGAGCTCGACGCCCTTCTCGCGGTAGATCCGGCAGAGCGGCGGGAGCACCTTCGCCGCGATCGCCTCGGCGACGAGCAGCGTCTCCATCGTGTTGCAGGTGCCGTAGCGCTGCGTCTTGGCATTGTCGGCGATGCGGATCGCCTTGTCGGGATCGGCGGCATCGTCGATGTACACGTGGCACACGCCGTCGAGATGCTTGATCATCGGGATGCGGGACTCCGCCATCACGCGCTCGATCAGGCCCTTGCCCCCGCGCGGCACGATGATGTCCACGTACTCGTTCATGCGCAGGAGCTCCCCGACGGCCGCGCGGTCGGTCGTCTCGACCACCTGGACCGCGTCCTCCGGGAGCCCGGCCGCGCGCAGACCTTCGCGCACGCACGCGGCGATCGCCTGATTGGAGCGGATCGCCTCGCTGCCGCCGCGCAGGATCGCCGCATTGCCGGCCTTGAGGCAGAGCGCCGCCGCGTCGGCGGTCACGTTCGGACGCGACTCGTAGATGATTCCGACCACCCCGAGCGGCACGCGCATGCGACCGACCTCGATGCCGCTGGGGCGCTGCTCGAGGTCGGTGATGCGGCCGACCGGATCGGGCAGGGCGGCGACCTCTTCCAGCCCCTGCGCCATCGCCTCGATCGACGCCGGCGTCACCGTCAGCCGGTCGATGGCGGCGCTGTCCAGCCCGGCCTGTCTGGCGGCAGCGACGTCCTCGGCGTTGGCGGCGAGGAGCCGCGCCGCGTCGCGCCGGATCGCAGCGGCCATCGCGTGTAGCGCGCGGTCCTTGGTCGCCGTGTCGGCCTTCGCGACCAGGCGGGCCGCGGCGCGCGCGCGGCGGCCGGTCTCGTGCATGGAGGCGCGGACGTCCATGCGAGCAATGCTACGCGAAATCAGTGGGATGGGCGATGGGCAAAGCGGAGGCCGAACTGCAGCAGCTCGTCCCACGCGTTGCCGCCGGCAACCCCCTTCGCGATGCGGTCGATGCGTGCGGCGTGCCCGAGCGCTTCGCGCGCCACGCGGTCGGACACCCGTCGCGCGCATTGGGCGAGCAGGCGCTGGCGCGGCTCGCCCCAGATGCGCTGCTCGCGGAAGATTTCCGCGTCGGCGCGCCCCGCGGCGCGCCCGGCCTGCAGCCGCAGGACCGCGCGGACGTCGTCGCTCATCACCCACAGCACCCGGAGCGGCGGCTCGCCCTCGCCCCGCAGCCCGTCCAGCACCCGTGCCAGGCGGACCGGATCGCCGCCGAACGTGGCTTCCGTGAGCTGGTACACGTTGAAGCGCGCGACGTCGAGCACCGCGTCGCGCACCTGGTCGAGGGTCAGCTCGCCGGGCGGGTAGAGCAGGCCGAGCTTCTGGATCTCCTGATGCGCCGCCAGCAGATTCCCCTCGACCGCCTCGGCGAGGAACTCGAGCGCCTCCGTTCCGGCGCGCTGCTGCTGGCGCGCGAGCCGCCCGGCGATCCACTGGGGCAGCCTTGCACGCTCGACCGGGTGGACGTTCACCACTACGCCCGTCTCCCCCAGCCTGGCGAACCACGCGGCGTTCTGCGCCTGGCGATCGAGTCGCGGCAGCGTGACGAGGGTGACGGTGTCGGAAGCGAGCTCGCGACAGTGCGCTTCCAGCGCCGCCGCGCCGTCCGCCCCGGGCTTGCCGCCGGGGATGCGGAGCTCGATCAGCTTCTTGTCGCCGAAGAGGGACATGCCGGCCGCGCTCGTGCGGAGCTGCGACCAATCGAAGCCCCGCTCGGCGAGCAGTACGACGCGCTCGGTATGGCCGCGCGAGCGTGCGCTTGCGCGCACCGCATCGGCGGCCTCGAGCGCGAGGAGCGGCTCGTCGCCGTGGATCACGTAGAGCGCCCGCAGGCTTGCCTCGAGGTGGGCGCCCAGCTGGTCGGCCCGGAGCTGCATCGCCCGGGCTACTCGGGCTTGACCAGCCTTGCCACGGCGAGCCGGCGCAGGATGAGCTGCACCATGTCCGAGCGCATCTCCGCGTAGAGGAGCTCTTCCTCGGACTCCTTCGCGAGCACCTGGTCGTTGAACGTGATGGCGCGGGTGAGCACGATGCGGTTGGACGGAACGTACTCGCCGCCCTTCGGCGCGTACGCCCGGAACGCCACCATGTAGCGGAGCTCGTACTCGCGCACCCGGCCCTGCGCGTTCAGCGAGAGGATCAGCTTCTCGCGGGTCTCGCCGAGGATCGCGAGCACCGCATCCGGGCTCTCGTCCGGCGGGACGAGCTTCGCGTTCGTCGCCGCTGCGATGTTCCGCTGGAGCTCCACGCCGAGCGGCGTCTCCGCCGGCACGCTGATGGTCGAGAACGGCAGGGTCGCCTCGCCGCGGAGATGGAAGCCGCAGCCCGAAACCGCGATCGCTGCGACCAGCGCGAGGAGGAGCCTCGGCAGCGCCGCAAGCGCCCATCCCCTCCTTTCCAAGGAGGGGTCCGGCCGCAGGCGACAGGGTGATCTGGGCGCAGCCCATCCCCTCCTTTCCAAGGAGGGGTCCGGCCGCAGGCCGGGGGGTGGTTGCGGCGTTCGCGTTCGCATGCACCCCCCCCCGGCCCGCTGCGCGGCCACCCCTTCCCGCAGAGGGGGAGTAATGAACGTGGCATCGGGCGCGCGCATCGTCACGCCACCACGACGTTGGCGAGCTTCCCCGGCACGACGATGACCTTCTTCACCGCCTTGCCCTCGGTGTGCTTGCGCACGGCGTCGACGGCAAGCGCGGCCTGCTCGATCGACGCGCGGTCGGCGTCCTTCGGCACGCGAACGTGCCCGCGCAGCTTGCCGTTCACCTGCACCACGAGCTCGATCTCGTCGGTCTCGAGCGCGGCCTGATCCACCTCCGGCCAGGCAGCGTCCATGAGCTCCCCGGCGAACCCGAGCTCGTGCCACAGCGTGTGCGCGAGGTGCGGCGTGATCGGATAGAGCACGCGCAGCAGGATGGACATCGCCTCGTGCAAGGCGAGCCGGAGCTCGTCCGCGAGCGCGCCAGGCTGCGTGACGGCGGCCTCCTGCAGCGCGTTCAGCATCTTCATCGCGGCCGAGGCGACGGTGTTGAACTGCATGCGCTGCATGTCGTAGTTCGCCTGGCCGAGGACGCCGTGGATCTCGCGGCGGAGCTTCGCGACGTGCGGCGCCCGTGCCGCGAGGTCGCCCGGATACGCGTGGCCCGCCACGCTTCCGGCACGCATCTTCGAGGTCTCCAGCAGCGCCGGGCGCCACTGCGCGGCGAACGCCCACAACCGCCGCAGGAAGCGGTGTGCACCGTCCACCCCCGCGTCCGACCACTCGAGCGACTGCTCGGGCGGGGAGGTGAAGATGATGAAGAAGCGCGCCGTGTCGGCGCCGTACTGCTCGATCAGCGCCTGCGGATCGACGCCGTTGTTCTTCGACTTCGACATGGTGCCGATGCCGTCCGACTCCACCGCACGGCCGTCGGCCCTCAGCACCGCGCCGAGGCGCTTGCCGGCGTCGTCGAGCTTCACCTCGACGTCGGCGGGGTTGTAGTAGGCGATGCGGCCGCCCTCGCCCTTCCGGTAGAAGATCTCGTTCAGCACCATCCCCTGCGTGAGGAGGTTGGTGAACGGCTCCTCGACCGCGACGAGCCCGAGGTCGCGCATGACCTTGGTCCAGAAGCGCGAGTAGAGCAGATGCAGGATCGCGTGTTCGATGCCGCCGATGTACTGGTCGACCGGCATCCAGTAGGCGGTGCGCTCGTCCACCATCGCCGCATCGTTATCCGGGCAGCAGAAGCGCAGGTAGTACCAGGACGAGTCGACGAAGGTGTCCATGGTGTCGGTCTCGCGCCGCGCCGGCCTGCCGCACTTCGGGCACTGGCACGCATAGAACGACGGCAGCTTGGCGAGCGGGTTGCCGCTGCCGTCCGGGACGCAGTCCTCGGGCAGGACGACCGGCAGATCGTCGTCCGGCACCGGCACGTCGCCGCACGCGTCGCAGTGGATGATCGGGATCGGCGTGCCCCAGTAGCGCTGGCGCGAGATGCCCCAGTCGCGCAGCCGCCACTGCACCTGCTTCTCGCCGAGGCCGCGCCGGGCGAGATCCGCGGCGATCGCGTCGACCGCGCGCTCGTAGTCGAGCCCGTCGTACTTGCCCGAGCGCACGCACACGCCGTAGTCGGCGTACCACGGCTGCCACGCGTCGGTCGAGAACCGCTTGCCCGGAACCTCGATCACCTGCCTGATCGGCAGCCCGTACTTCTTCGCGAACGCGAAGTCGCGCTCGTCGTGACCGGGCACGGCCATCACCGCGCCCTCGCCGTAGCCGATCAGCACGTAGTTGCCGACCCAGACTTCGATTCTCTCCTGCGTGAGCGGGTGCGTCACGAAGATGCCGGTCGGCACGCCCTTCTTCTCGATGGTGGCCAGATCGGCCTCCATCACGCTGCCGCGCTTGCACTCCTCGACGAACGCCGCGACCTGCGGGTCGCGCCGCGCCGCCGCCTCGGCGAGCGGATGCTCCGCGGCCACCGCGCAGAACGTGACGCCCATGATGGTGTCCGCGCGCGTGGTGAACACGCGCATGACGCGCCGCTCACCGTCCAGCGCGTAGGGGAAGCCGAAGTTGACGCCGTGGCTCTTGCCGATCCAGTTCGCCTGCATCAGCTTCACGCGCTCGGGCCAGCCGGGTAGCCGCTGGAGCGCGTCGAGGAGCTCGTCCGCGTAGGCGGTGATCCGCATGTAGTACATCGGGATCTCGCGCTTCTCGACGAGCGCGCCGGTGCGCCAGCCGCGCCCGTCGATCACCTGCTCGTTGGCGAGCACGGTCTGGTCGACCGGATCCCAGTTCACCACCCCGGTCTTCTTGTAGACGAGCCCGCGCTCGAGCATGCGCAGGAAGAGCCACTGGTTCCAGCGGTAGTACCTGGGATCGCAGGTGGCGAGCTCGCGCTCCCAGTCGAGGGCGAACCCGAGCGACTGGAGCTGGCGCTTCATGTAGGCGATGTTGGCGTACGTCCAAGCCGCCGGCGGCTGGGCGTTCGCGATGGCGGCGTTCTCGGCCGGCAGGCCGAATGCGTCCCAGCCCATCGGCTGCAGCACGTTGCAGCCGCGCATGCGGTGATAGCGGGTGAGCACGTCGCCGATCGTGTAGTTGCGCACGTGCCCCATGTGCAGCTTCCCCGAGGGGTAGGGGAACATCGAGAGGCAGTAATACTTGGGCTTCGCCGCATCCTCGCGCGCGCGGAACGCGCCGGTCGAGCGCCAGTGCGACTGCGCCTCGCGTTCGGTACGCGCCGGGTTGTACTGCGGCTCCATCGGTCCTCTCGCTGGCCTCGGCTGCCTGTCGCTTGATGCGAAAAGCGAAAATTATAGCGTGCGCACGGGTTCCGGACGGACGGGATCGCCGTGCCGCAGGTGGCGCAGTTGCGGAGCGGACCGTGCGCGTGCGGTAGAATCGCGGCTGCCCGCGGGGCATTCGCCGCATGTCGCTGCTCGACCACCTCAATCCGGAACAGCTCGCCGCAGTCACCCTCCCGAACCAGCACGCACTGATCCTCGCCGGGGCGGGGAGCGGCAAGACGCGCGTGCTCACGACGCGCATCGCCTGGCTTGTCCAGACCGGCAACGTGAGCCCGATGGGCATCCTGGCGGTGACCTTCACCAACAAGGCGGCGCGCGAGATGCTCACGCGGATCTCGGCCATGCTGCCGATCAACACGCGCGGGATGTGGGTGGGAACCTTCCACGGCCTGTGCAACCGCATGCTGCGCGCGCATCATCGAGAGGCCGGCCTGCCCCAGCTCTTCCACATTCTCGACACGCAGGACCAGCTCGCCGTCGTCAAGCGCGTGCTGAAGGCGCTCAACGTCGACGAGGAGAAGTTCCAGCCGAAGCAGGTGCAGTGGTTCATCAACGGCGCGAAGGAGGAGGGGCGGCGCGCCAAGGACGTCGAGGCCTACGACGAGTTCTCGCGGCGGACCGTCGAGCTCTACGCTGCCTACGACGAGCAGTGCCAGAAGGACGGCCTCGTCGACTTCCCGGAGCTCCTGCTGCGCTGCTTCGAGCTGTTGTCTCGTAACGAGGTGCTGCGCGCGCACTACCAGCAGCGGTTCCGCCACATCCTGGTGGACGAATTCCAGGACACGAACCGGCTGCAGTACCGGTGGCTGAAGCTCCTCGCCGGGCAGGGCAACGTGATCTTCGCCGTCGGCGACGACGATCAATCGATCTACCGCTTCCGCGGCGCGAACGTCGGCAACATGGCCGACTTCGAACGCGAGTTCAAGGTGCCGAACCTGATCCGCCTGGAGCAGAACTACCGCTCGCACGGCAACATCCTGAACGCGGCGAACGCGCTCATCTCACACAACCGCCGGCGCCTCGGGAAGAACCTGTGGACCGCCGCCGGTGAAGGCGAGCCGGTAAGGATCTACGAAGCGCAGAGCGACGGCTACGAGGCGCACTGGATCGCCGGGGAGGTGCAATCGCTCGTCGGCGAGGGTTACACGCGGGGCGACATCGCCGTGCTCTACCGGTCGAACGCGCAGTCCCGGGTGATCGAGCACGCGCTCTTCAGCGCGGGAATTCCCTACCGCGTGTACGGCGGGCTGCGCTTCTTCGAGCGCCAGGAGGTGAAGCACGCGCTCGCCTACCTGCGCCTGCTCGCCAATCCCGAGGACGACAGCGCGTTCCTGCGCGTGGTGAACTTTCCGCCGCGCGGGATCGGCGCCCGCTCAGTGGAGCAGTTGCAGGACGCCGCGCGCATGCGTGACGCGAGCCTATGGCGGGC
>WBZR01000781.1_pt2 | contig 12076 bp, 13 predicted proteins | sample 5204231 | NCBI WGS metagenome assembly WBZR01 (sample SAMN12412403, study PRJNA552823) | activated sludge metagenome | isolation source: activated sludge from anammox sidestream of wastewater treatment plant... | place: USA: Virginia | collected 2017-08
GACAAGGCGATCTGCGCCAGTTGCACTTGCGCCTGGGCCTGGGCCACGCTGGCTTGGGCGGTTTGCACCTGGGCCTGGCCGTTGATGATCTTGGCTTGGGAAGCAACCAGACCGGCTTGTGCAGCCCGCACGGTGGCGTCGGCGGCGTCGGCCTTGGCGCGGGCTTGAAGCAGTTCCTGTTCGCTGGCAGCACCCTGACGGATGGCATCGAGGCGTTTGAGATCCTGCTGGGCAAAGCGCTGGTTGGCTTGAGCAGCGGCAATATCCGCCTGGGCCTGTTCGGCGTTGGCTTGGAGAACATGAATGGCGCTATCAGCTTCGACGAGCCGACTCTGCGCGGCCGTGAGCGCCGCCTGAGCCGCTGCCAATCGTGCTTTGTAATCCTCGTCGTCGATACGGACCAGTATCTGGCCGGCTTGGACGTGCTGATTGTCATCGATCAGCACCTGCTGAACCCGCCCCGTTGCCTGGCTGGCGATGGCGATGACATGACCTTCAATAAAAGCATCGTCGGTGCTTTCATAGTTCAACGAGTAGATGTAATACGCGCCACCGGCCGCCAGCGCCAGCACAACCAGTACGCCGATGATCAGATGGCGCACGTGTGATCGTGATCGCGGCGGCAGTCCGGCTGGTTGATCCAGCGCACTGGCTGTGGCAACGGCGCCGGTTTTTGGGCGCGGCATTTGTGAGGATGGTTCTTCTTCGATGATTCCGCTGCTCATAGGGGCGACCTGTTCATTATTCGATGGTTGGAAATAATCCTGATTGCCAGACTGCGATGCACGCCGGCCAGTTAACCTGAACGGGCCTGAATCTGGTGACTGGCCTGGCGCAATCCAGCGGCTGCGGTGGTGGTCAGATAATCGGTCAGGCGCTCCAACCCGGCCGGATCATATTGCCCAGCGGGCAGGAACCGATCGATGACATAACGCGCCTGACGATGGAAAACGATAGGCCCGACAACGCAGCAGTAACCAAAGCGCAAATCTTCATCACTGGCTTGGGGGCCGAGAAAATCACGGATGATCTGCGCAAGAATTTCACTGGAAGGGCGCATCAGCGCGTCCATCTGTTGTTCGAGAATTCCGGTGTAATCGACCATTTCGCGGGCGATCAACTTGCCGTGAATGGCGTTGCGCCCGGCGCTAAGCGCGCGGTGAACGAACGACCAGATGTAGGCGTGCAGGCGCGTTTGCGGCGGGTCGCCGGCGCGGATGTTCAAATCGGGTGGATACTCCTGAACCGCGGCTTGAACCCAGTAATCAAAAGTCTGGCGATATAAACCTTCCTTATCACGGAAGTGATAATTGATCGCAGCCACGTTGGCGTTGGCGCGGGCGCAAATATCACGAATGGTCGCGGCTTTGAAACCGTGTTCAGCGAAAATCTCGCCGGCGGCCTCCAACAGACGATGGCGCGTTTCCAGTGTCGGTGCCTCGTCGCTGGAAGTGCCCGATGTTGTGGAAATCTCAATCTCAGTCATTCAAGCATAAGATTAAAACACTTGTTTTAATAAGTCAAGAAAATGAGGCGAATAAACTAACTCAAGCATAGGGAAATCAAAAGTAAGGAGCAGGATGGATGGGATGATAAATAGATATAACCTAAATTAAGCCAACAAGTTATATGGTTTACAGGTTGCGCGTTCGAGCTGGATCGAGACGAAAATCGAAATCAAAAAAGAGCACTCGAAATTAGCAATAAACAGCAAGATATGGTTGAAATTGTAGAAAAAAAGATGATCGCGGGAGTATTATTCGCCGCGATCATCATGTTTGTGGCCTAGTGATTTTGATGTCACTGGGGGTCAGTTGATGCGCTGATAACGGATGTCCATGCGGAAATCAGCTGCTCGAGCGGTTGTGCTGTTGGCGGTCAGGGTGGTCCAGACATTGGGAGCCAGTGTCTTGCGTACCCAACTGGCTTCGGGGTTGATCTCCATGCCTGATTCGTCGATGAAGACAACGCGATATTCGACATAAAGCTGCTGATTGGTGGTGGCGCGAACCGGCACTTCGACAAACAACAGTTCGGTCTGGCTGTCGCGTGCCAGCCGCGGCTGAAGAAACGCGGTGCGCTGGCGCAGGTCATTCTGGGAAAGATTGATCTGCTGGGGCAGATAGGGATCAGCCCGGCCAGCCACGGGGGCGGGGACATTCTGCTGGCAACCCATCAGGACGGTCAGCATCAATAACAGGGGAAGCAGGTGTTTCATAGCAAAGCTCCTTGAAAGATCTCGGACAACCAACGGTCAATCGTGGGTCATTACAACGGACAATATCGTAAAGCTCAAGGCGTCAGGGTATGGCTTCGGCATCGGGTACGCGCACGGCAGTTGCTTGCGGTGGTGATGCTTCAGTCGATGTCGATGCAGACGGATTGGCTGGAGAAGCGTCGATCTGACTCTGTGGCGCTGTTGTTGGTGCTGGTGTCGGTGCAGGCGCTGGTTGATCCTGTGGCGCCGGTGCAGGTGCCGGGGCGGGAGCAGGTGCTGGCGCTGGTTGATCTTGTGGTGCCGGCGCAGGTTGCTGCGGTTGTGCTGGAGTCGCTGGTTCTGGTGTGGGGGCAGGCGCCGGAGCAGGTGCAGGGACGGGAACAGGTGCTGGCGCTGGTTGATCCTGTGGCGCCGGTGCAGGTGCTGGCGCTGGTTGATCCTGTGGTGCCGGCGCAGGTGCTGGGGCGGGAGCAGGTGCTGGCGCTGGTTGATCCTGTGGTGCCGGCGCAGGTGCGGGGGCTGGGGTAGGCGTCGCAGGGGATTGCGGTTGAGGTTGCGGTTGAGCCGCTGGTTGTTGGGGTTGTGCTGGCGGTGTTGCTGGGGCAGCAGGGCGCAGCGCACTCCATGTTTGGATCATGCCATCCATCAACTTGCGGGCCAGGAACCGGGTGAAGCGGTTGATTTTGGTTTTTTCCAGGGGTGGGGGAATATCGACCACGGCCCGGCCAACCGATTCGCCGCCGCGAATGTTGAACGCATCGACCACCAGTCGCAGCTCGATTCCCTGAGGCGTCTGACGGGTGGGGCGGGCTTGAACCTGCACGAGGATATCCGTATCAAGCTGCTGGGCGATTTCGCGCATTACCTGCGGCCGTCCTGATTCCAGTTCCTGAACCTGGGTGTCGGTCAGACGCTGGCGCACCATGTTGGGGGAAATGATGGTGACATTGCCATCGGCTGCCAGCCAGTCGGTCATAATGGTTTCAATGGCTTGATAATCGATGCTGGTCGCGGCGATTTCATCGCGCTTGGGCGGGGGCAGATAGACTTCGCTGGTTTGGCGCAATTCGGCCGGGCCGGTTGTTTCAAATCGATCCACCTGCTGACCGCGGGCACGACTCCAGTAATCATCGTAACTGACCTGCCCGGTGCTTTCGGATTTTACGGCACCGCTGGCTTGCTGGGTCTGCCGGACGGAAATGGCTGGATCATGATCGACCGTGGGAACAAGATTGCCTTCCAGCGTGCGGTTGACGAACAGGGTTATGCGCGGACGGCCGACCGCGTTGTACGCATCGACAAAGGCGCGCTGCTCCGGCGGGCGTTCGGAAATGAGGGGTTGGTCATTGTACAGTCGGTCATCCACCTCATACTGCGCGGACTGCACCGGCCGGGCGGGATCACGCTGACGCACTGGCCCGTAGCCGGGAGGGGGCGCCTCGGTGCGGGCGGGCGGGGGCAGCTTGTTGGAGCTGCAACCAACCAGCGCCAGCGTGATGGCGGGAATCAAAACGGCGGTACTGCGTTGAATCATTGAAAACACGGTCTATCTCTCCTGTTACAGGTGAAAAGAGCATCTCCGGTTCATTAGACACCCGGCTTGACCGATTGGTTGGCTGGGGAGTCCACAAAATAATTACAGCCGTCAACTAACCAACCGGGGTACGGCAGGTGTCTGACTTTCCGGTCAAGCAGTATCGGCGTTTGCGCCGATGTTGGATCAATCTGTGCTGGTGGCGCCGTGATGCGCGACTATGGCGGCGCAACCCCGTTGCCGACAATAATATAGACATCAGCGCAGTTATCGATAGGATTGGGTTTGTTTTGATCAGGCGATCAAGTCGGGCGTTAATTTCAGCAAGCAGGAGAATAAATCTATGCGAAAGTTCATGATTGCATTGTGTCTGGCGGCGCTGGCTGGTGGTTGTTATTCCGACCGTCCGCATGAAGCCGGGCAGATGCGTCCTGATCCGGGTGACCTGGATCGTCGGGATCGTGGTTTGCAGTCGCGTGATGTGCTGGAAGCCTCGGAGCAGATCGTTCAGCAGGTGCTGGCCCTGCCGGAAATGAACCAGAGCACGCGCCAGACGATCGTGGTGACGCGCGTGACCAACGATACGACCAATCCTTATTTCAACTACGATATTTTCCTCCGCCGGTTGCGGGGCAACATCGCGCGCTATGGCCGCGATCGTATTTTCCTTGTGGAAAACCGCCAGCGTGTGGCGCAGGTTCGCAGCGAAGAAATCGAAACCAACCAGGGTGATGAATTTGGCCAGGGCGGCGGTAATACCGGCGCGCCCGTGCCCTCAACCAGCGTCCAACCGGAATGGGAGCTGTATGGCCAGTTCACAAACCTGCCCAATCGCGGGACCGACTATTACCTGGGTGAGTTCATCCTGACCAATATCCGCACGCGCGAACAAATCCCGCTGTACTGGGAAGGTCGCGTGGCGCGGTAGCCATTGATTCCGCGCCGTGTCCGACACGGCCGCTGACGATGGGGCGGGTGTGTGGCCAGCGCCGTGCAGGATTGGGCGGAGGGGAGAGTGTGAAGTCGAATCGTAGCAGGAGCCATGGCGTGTTGAACCGAGTGATGTTGGCGGGCACGGGGTTGTTGCTGATGCTGCTGCTGGCAATGAGCGGATGCGCCAGCGCCACGCAGGCGGGTTATAACGCGGGGCTGGATGGTTCTGATCTGCAGCAAATGACCGAAAAGATGGCGCAGAGTCTGGGCAGCGATGCCCGTGTGCGCGCAGCAGCCCAGCAGGGGCCGTTGACCGTGGTTGTGTTGCCGGTGCAGAACTACATGACCGGCGAAGTCATGCCCGAAGGGCAAAAGAAGGCTTTTGTCGGGCGCATTCGCGCTCTTTTGCAGCAGCAGACGCCGGGGTTGTTCACCTGGATTGCCAATCTCGAAGCGTATAAATGGGTTCGCGCGCATGAGCTGGAAAATGTCGAACCGGGGCCTGATCCCGAGGCGATGAATCCGCGCTATGCGTTGCAAGGGCGGTTCGATTCGTTGACCAATGTCAGCGCCAAGACGCGCAGCATCAGCTATCTGTGCGTTTTTGAATTGACCGATCTGCAGACCCGCGAAACAGTCTGGGCGGATAGTTTTGAGTTGAAAAAAACGGCGGTGCGCGGATTTCTCGATTAACGGGTTGCCCGTGAATCAGACCTATCACGCCAGCCGGATCGTTGAAGGATGAAGGTGGCTGAAACCCTCAATTTTTTTCGTCAGCGGGCAGGTGTGTTGCGCCACGTGGGTGCAAAGTGCGCACCGCGCCGTGCTGCCGGTTCCACTGTGCCAAATGCAGCCATGAAGCTGATCGGTTTGTTGATTGTGGTCGCGGCGGTGGTTCTGGCCGGTGGTTGCGGGCCGACGAAGCAGGAACTGGCTGCCCGGCAGGCGGTCGGGGATTATTTTCGCGGCGATTTTGAAGCTTCGCGCGTAATTTTGCGCAAGCTGGCGATGGAAACGGATGAAAATTTTGCCCTGAACAATGTCCGTCTGGGCTCGGCGTCGTTGATTGACTATCACTTGGACGAGGCTGAAGCTGCTTTTCTGCGTGCCTATGAAGTGATGAACAGTGTGGGGGTTAATCAAGGTGGGCGCACGGCGGGGGCGACCCTGATCGACGAAAAGATCAAGATATGGAAGGGCGAGCCGTTCGAGCGCGCCATGGCCAACTACTATCTGGGCGTTGTTTACTACATCAAACAAGACTACGAGAACGCGCGGGCGGCGTTTGAAAATGCCTTGTTCAAACTGCGCGAATATGGGGACAAAAAAGATGGTGTCGATGCTGAGGATTACACGGATATCGAGAGCAATTTTGCCCTTGGGTATCTGATGCTGGCTAAGAGCTGGGTGCATCTGGGGCGGGATGATTTGGCGCAGGCCAATTTTACGCGGGCGGTGGCGCTGAATCCTGAACTGGCGGGACTGGCTGATCTGCATCTGAACCAGCAGTCCAATGTGTTGTTGATCGTGGATTATGGATCGGGGCCTCGGTTTGTGCGCAGCGAGGAAGGTTCAACCGCGGGGTTTCGTCCCACGCCGGATCAGGTCGGGCCAGTACCGACACCGCAGGTGCGGGTGGATAACGTAATGTACCGCTTGAATGGTCTGGGCCGCCCTCCGGTGGATATGCTGGCGCTGGCGCAGGAAAAGCGGTGGCAGAGCATTGATACGATCCGTGTGATCAAAAGTGTTGTGGGTACGGGGTTGGTTGTCGGCGGGGCTGGATATGGGGCGTACCGGGCGTCGCGTGGCCGGTTGAATTCGCAGGATGTGCTGATCTCCGGCGCGATGATCGGCACGGGGCTTTTGCTTCGTGAAAGCAGCAAGGCGGATGTGCGTCAGTGGGAGATGCTGCCGCGCAGCAGTTTTGTCATAGCACTAAAACTTCCGCCGGGGCGGCATGATATTGCCGTGCGGTTTGGCCCGACCGATTTTGCGTCCGATTATGAACAGACCTGGTTGGGAATCGAAGCGCCGGCTCAGGGGGAGGCGACGTATTATCTGCGCATGCGCCGCTGGGCCAATGGGCCGTTTTTGTGGGCCGATTTCGCTGTTCACGAATCACAGGTGGTTGGCCAGAATGATACAAACCCGGCGCCGACAAACGCTGCGGTTGATCAGTAAAACCGCATGCGCTGATCATCCGTGGGTTTGCGCAAATGCGCCCTCTGATTACCTGACATCTGAAGCAACTAACATCAACCCACCCGCACACTGCGCCAACGTGAGGTTTTGTGCCGGCTATTGCATCAGACGTTTCAGGCGCTTGGGGTCGAACAACGGGCCGTCTTCCAGTTGCAGTTGTTCTTCGGTGACCAATGCGCGGGTTTGATGGGTCAAACCGATCTGATGAAATTCAACCTCGTAGGTGATCTGCGGCGCGAACCAGGTGCTGCGCACCACGCCGATCGTTCCGCGTTGCAGGTCAAGATCAGGCAGATCGTTTCGCAGCCGAACGTAATCATCGATGTGAAGATGTTGCATGATAAACTCCTGGAGCATCCGGCTCCGCTAAGTCAACCGATGTCGTTATCCCCTCGATCTGATTCGATTATAGGCGCTTCGATATTCAGGCAGCGCTGAAATTAAATTTCGCGGTGGCTTGTTTGTACAGATGGGGTTGCCTTGGGTGATGCGTGAATGGGTCAGATGATCAACGAATCATCATGAGGTTGCTTTGGCAATCATCATGCGCGCATCTACCATGCTGACAATGCTTGGGTTGCTGCCGACATTTCAGCGACGACTGGTGAACTGGTATCGCGCTGCGCGCCGTGATTTGCCCTGGCGGACTGAGCGGCAGGAAAAATCGAAACTGCCCGATCCGTATCGGGTGTTGGTCAGCGAAACGATGTTGCAGCAAACGCAGGTGGCGACGGTTATTCCGTATTTTCAGCGGTTTGTCGATCGATTTCCAACTGTACACGCGCTGGCGCAGGCGGATGAGCAGGAGGTGCTGCAGTTATGGCAGGGGCTGGGTTATTATTCGCGGGCGCGGAAATTGCGACTGGCTGCGCAAATGATCGTGCAGCAATACAACGGGCGCGTGCCCGATCAGATTGAACAACTTTTGCTCGTGCCCGGCGTCGGGCGCTACACGGCCGGCGCGATTGTGTCGATTGGTTATGACCAGCCTGCGCCGATTGTGGATGGCAATGTGATCCGCGTTATTTCGCGGCTGGATCTGATCAGGACCAATGCGCGGGATGATCCTGGGGCGCTGAAACAGATCTGGTTGCGGGCGGAGGCGGTTGTGCCGCGGCGAAATTGCGCTGATTTTAATTCAGGACTGATGGAATTGGGGGCAACAATCTGCCTGCGGCGCAATCCGCGCTGCGCGATCTGTCCGGTGCGGGCGCATTGTCAGGCGCTGGCGACGGGTCAGCAGGATGCAGTTCCGCCAGTGCGCAAAAAAAAGATCCTCGAAAAACAGCGGCGATGGGTTCTGTGTATCGAGCGCGATAAGCGTTATCTGATTCAGCAGCGGCCGGCGCGGGGTCGATGGGCGAGCATGTGGCAATTCCTGACGGTTACGCCTGGCACCGAAGAGAGCACGACGGATGACATCACGCCGGCTTTGGCTGTGATGAATCGGCTCGCGGGGTTGAAATTGCGTTCGTTGCGGTTGCTGTCGAGATTCGATCATCGTCTGACGCACCGGCATTACACGTTTACGGCGTATCATTGCCGGCTGGCGAAAAAGGCCCGGCTGGGCGCAACGCAATGGCAGCGCTGGGTCAGTCTGGAGGAGCTGGAACAATACCCCCTGCCCCAGCCGCACCGGAACATTGCGCAGCTGCTGCCGTCGGCAGCAGAGGATGGTTCGGCGTGACTGCGCAGGCAGTGCGATGGGTATTGTCATTCGTAATTGTGCGTCAGCGAAATACAAATAACGCACCTGCCCAGCCGGTGACTGGTGCTATCGTGTCATCGCCTGGCCGAGCAGACCGATGCTGGGATCAAGTCGCAGCGTGCCGGTCTGGCGCAGATAGTCCAGCACGGAAATCTGCAGCGACGCCTGGGCATCGTTCCAGTCGTCCTGCGCTTCCAGCAGGGAGGATTGAGCATCGACGAGATCGCGCGTGTCGCCCTGGCCTTCCTTGAGCAGTTCGCTGGCGTAATCCAACTGACGGCGGGCTAACTGGATGCGCGATTCGGCGATGCGTGTTTGCAGCTCAGCTGCGTGAATGGCGCGAAGCGCGTTGCGGGCGTCAATGCCGATGCGCTGGCGAAGCTGCTCGAAGGCGCGCTGGGTGCGTTGAAGATCGATCAGCGCCCGTCGATAGGCGTTACGTTCGCTGAGGCGATCCAGCGGCAGGTCAAACCCGATGCCGGCGCTGTAGAGGGTGGCTTGGCTGGTCAAATCGCGGGCGGGCGTGCTTTCCTGGTTGCTCATTCGCGCTTCGGCGGTGAGATTCAGATCGGGCAGCAGCCCGTTTTCCGCCACCAGCACCCGACGATGAGCGTCATCCATGCGATCACGGGCGGTTTGCAGATCGAGTCGGAACCGTGAGGCAATATTCAAAACTTCATCGGTGGTTACATCCGGTGGAATGATCTGGGCATCGACGGGTACGATTTCCAACAGTTCATCGATCGACATGCCGATCAGCAGTTTGAATTCATCCATCCGGCTGCGGTAGGTGTTCTGCGAGCTGACCAGTAATCGTTCGGCGCGCAGTTGCGACTGCTGGGCGCGCTGTACCTGGTTGAAGCTCATGCGACCGGCTTCAAAAAGAGCCTGCGAGCGGCGCGTCAGGTCCTGAAGATTCATCAGGTTAAGCTGGCGATTGAGCATGCCACGCTGGCTGGTCAGCAGGTTGAAATAGCTGCGGGTGATCTGCAGCAGCAGTTCGCGGCGATTCGTTTCAAATTCACGAATCTGATAGATCAATTCGCGTTCGCTGGCGATGAGCGGTTCAAGGTTGGTCCAGCCAGCCCCGCGCAAAAGCGGAATGGATCCGGAAAGCACCAGCGCGGCGTTCTCGCCATCCTGCGCCTGGTCGTGCAGGGTGTCGACAAAATCAACCAGCGCCTGCGCGACGACCTCGCCGCCATAGGGCAGTTGCTGGCGCACGCCCACGGTGTTGGTCACTGCCAGGGCTGAGCCATATTCAGCATCCTGGGTTCGATCACGCCCGCCGGTGTACTTGAGACCCGTACGGGCGAAGAAACGCGGTTCGAACAAATGCCGTTGCAGGGTGACGTCCAGAGCCGATAGATAGACTTCTTCGACCTGGCTCTGATAGTCGCGGCTGTGCTTCATGGCGTAGCGCAAGGCGCCGAACAGATCCAACCGTTGCTGCTCGTCAAGCGGAGGCGGCGGGCCATAGACGTATGAACCCTCGGAATTACTGGATCGGGTTTTAAGACCGTAGGGATCGTCATCGGCGGGGCTGGTGGCCGGTGACAGGGCTTGCGGATCAGGGCCAAGTGCTGCAAAGGGTAATCGATGCTCCGCCCCGACCAGGCCGCTGATCTGCGGCGGTGGCAGGGTGGTTACGGGGATACGTTTGAGAATAACTTCGGACGGTTTGTCAGCGGTCAACTGATCAGGTGCCAGCGTCGAATCGGGCGTGTAATCCAGCACCCCTTTTTTACGTTCGTCAAGCAGGGAGTAGACCTGATCATCGGCGGAGCGACGATAATCGTCAGGCGTACAACCGCTGACCGCCAGTGCCAGAATCAGCAGTGTGATGGTGGAAGAAATCCGCAACACAGCAGCGGGCGACAATAGCAGATTTCGCCGTAGTAAACCAGTTGATTGACGGGAAAGGTATGACACGGATGCGGGAATAAAAGGGGATGCGCGATCATCCGGTGCTGGCGTGACCTTAACGATCGTTCAATAGCTGGTTGACCTGTTCCTGCAGTTTGCGCATCTGGGTGACCAGCTCCGGCAGGCGACGCAGCGCGGCCTGTTCGCGCAGCGATTGACGATGCGGCAGGGCGGGTATGCCTGAAACGATCGTGCCGGCGGGAACATTTTCAGCAATGGCTGAACAGGCGGCAGCCATGGCGGCATCACCGATGGTGATGTGGTCGCGCACGGCGGCCTGACCACCCAGCACGACGCCGGTTCCCAGGCGGGCGCCGCCGGCCAGCCCGGCTTGACCGACAATGATGCAGTGCGGGCCAATCTGCACGTTGTGACCGATCTGCACGAGGTTGTCGATCTTCGTGCCCCGGCCAACGCGCGTGGTGCTGAACTTGGCCCGGTCGATACAGACGCACGAACCGATTTCCACATCATCCTCGACAACAACCGTGCCAATCTGCGGAACCTTGACGTGCGCGCTGCCATCCCAGCGATAACCAAAACCATCCGTGCCCAGCACGCTGCCGGCGTTGATCGTCACGCGGCAACCAATGGTGATACGCTGGCGAATGACGACATTGGCAAACAGTTCGCTGTCATTGCCGATGCTCACCTGGTCGTCGATATGGACGCCGGCGTGAAGAACCACATTGTTCCCGATCCGGCAGTTTTCGCCGATGAACACATTGGCGCCGATGCGTACGCCGCTGCCCAGCGTCGTGCTGGGGGCGATGGTGGCGCTGGAATGCGCGCCCGGAGCCGGGCGGGGAACCGGCGGTGCAAACAGCCCCAATACTTTGGCCATCGCCAGATCGGCGTCGTCAACGATCAATGTCGGCATGGGCGCCGGTTCGCGCAGCTTGACCTTGCGATGAACGATCACAGCGCTGGCGCTGGTGGTGGCGAACTGGCGCAGGTATTGTTCGGAGCTTAAAAAGGAGAGATCGCCGGTTGACGCCTCCTCCAGCCCCGCCACGCCGGTAATGACGCGCGAGCCGACATCATCGGCCAGCGGCACGTCAAGCAGATTGGCGATTTCCGTCAGGGTAGGCATGGCGTAAAACGAAGCGAAGTTGTTCAGTTGCCTTTGTATTTGGCGTCAAGGTAGGTGATGACCTCGGCGCTGATATTCAGATTATCCGCTGCATACAGCACGGTGCGCTCGTTGATCAACTGCTTGAGCTGATCGACATTGATCTTGTCCAGATCGTCGGGGAGTTCCATCGCCTGTTGCGCCAGAACCAGATCCATGTTGTGGGTCTTGGCGACTTCGGTAACCGCCTGTTCGATTTTGTCGAACAAACGGGCGATCTGCTGCTTCTGCTGGCGCTGAACGCTGGCCTGCATCATCCGGCCCCAGACTTCAAATTCGACCGACGCCTTGAGCAGTTCTTCGTTGCGCTGCTGGTACTGGGGGCTGTCCGCCTTGAGCTGGTCGCGGGCCTCGCGCAGCGCCTGGATATGACCGCGTTTCTGGCGTTCTTCATCGGCCAGACGATCACGATCCTGCTGC
>WBZR01004188.1_pt1 | contig 12075 bp, 10 predicted proteins | sample 5204231 | NCBI WGS metagenome assembly WBZR01 (sample SAMN12412403, study PRJNA552823) | activated sludge metagenome | isolation source: activated sludge from anammox sidestream of wastewater treatment plant... | place: USA: Virginia | collected 2017-08
CAGTTTACTATATAATCTATTCCGTTTTTATTAAATCTTAAAGCAGGCAGGGGGAAAAATCTGAAATGATTAATAACATTTTTAAACCATAACATAAATGTTGAATTTCCCGGTATTATTTTTTCCCAGTTTAAATCTAATCCTAAATATATATCAGAATATCTCTTATCAAATTCCGTGTAATTGTTAACGCCTCTTCCAACAACTATATTTAGATAGTCGGGCCAAAAATTCTTCGCCTTCTTTCCTAAAAAATCATGTATATTTACCGATAGCCACATTGTCTGCCCGTTGTAATCATCTAAAAATGCACCGTTTTTATTTCCGCTCGTTATTTCTTCTGATGGGTAATAACTCCACTTTAGATTAAAGCTCCTCAGCGGTTTCCAGTAATATTGTGCTACCGGATACAATGCGCCTGTAACATTGCAAATCTGATCTCCGGGTGAAAATCCCCATGTTGTAGCAAAACCATCTTCAATTTCAATATCAGTCATATATGCAATACTGAAAGCTGCAGCTATCCATTGTGCTGCGGTTGGATTGAATCCTACCCATTCAAAAGCACCTCTGTACAATGCCTGAATAAATGCACCGTCAAAAAAATGCCCAAATTTATCTGCACTCATTGCATAAGCCCAGTCATTTGCAAAATGAAAACTTCCACGCTGATCTTTCCACCAGGCGTTTTTTTGGTAATTATGCAGCCACCAGAATGCACCCGCTGTAACTCCTGTTATGGCTCCGAACTTTATGTAGTTAATTTTATATTTTGTTTGGGGCAGCTGTGAATTGCTGTTTTCACTTACAGTATTATCTGCTCCGCTCTTAAGGGTATCCGTAAAATTGTACTTATCTTTTAATTTCAATTTTAAAGGGTACCCTGAAATTTCCTGAGTATATGTTTTCTGCAGAAAACATGATGTAACAATAAATATTGTTAAAACATAAAAAATGTAACTGATTCTAAATTTAATTTTCTTTTGATTAAATATTTTCATTTTAATTATGTAAGTTTAAGCTAAATTTTCGGCTTATTCAATACTTTGATTTATGACGGAATATTTTTGCTGCGGGCTGTATTTGTGGTGATATTTAACTAAACAATTAAAATATTTAATAAAATTCCGGTTACATAAATCTTTCTAAATTGATTTTTCTCTCATTTAAGGGTATTTTTGTAAATTATATTAAAAATTCTTGAAAACATTACCTATTTATACTTACGGTTTTGATGTCTTAAGAAAAAAGACTAAAAAGATCACGAAAATTGATGATAAACTTATTGAGCTTATTGGCAGTATGTATAAAACTATGTATAAAGCATCTGGTGTTGGACTTGCTGCTCCGCAAATTGGCAGTGAGTTTGCTGTTACTGTGATAGATATTTCCAGAACAGAAGAAAATAAAAAAGTTAAAACCGAACCGCTTACTCTAATAAATCCTGCAATTAAAGATTATCATGGTGAAATTACACTCGAGGAAGGTTGCTTAAGTATTCCGTATGTTAGGGGAGAAGTTACTCGTCCTGAAACTGTATATATAGAATATCAGGATCTTGATCTTAATAAACTTTACATCGAATTAAATAGCTTTCTTTCACGTGTTGCTCAGCATGAAATTGATCATTTAAATGGTGTGCTTTTTATTGACCGGTTAAATAAAGATCAGAAGAAAAAAATTAAACCTGAATTAGACCTTATCAAAAAAGGTGAAATTGAAACTGATTACCTCCTTGCGGAACTTCCTCAAAAGGGAAAACAAAACAAAAGAAAATGAACATTATATTTATGGGTACCCCTGAATTTGCCGTACCTTCGCTTAAGATTCTTTGCAATTCTTATCATAAAATTTCTGCTGTTGTAACTACCCCAGATAAACCCAAAGGCAGAGGGTTACATTTAACTGCAAGCCCTGTGAAAAAATTTGCTGTCGAAAATAATCTGAAATTACTTCAGCCCCAAAATCTGAGTGAACCCGTATTTATTGATGAGATTAAAAAACTTGAACCGGATTTGATTGTTGTGGTTGCATTCAGGATACTTCCTAAATCTATTTTTAAAATACCCGAATTTGGTTCAATTAATCTTCATGCTTCTCTTCTGCCAAAATACCGCGGTGCTGCTCCTATTAATTGGGCTATTATTAATGGTGAAAGAGAAACCGGAGTAACTACTTTCTACTTACAGGAAAAAGTTGATACCGGAAATATTCTTTTGCAAAAAAGTATTGATATTAATCAATCTGATAGCGCCGGAACCATACATGATAAACTTATGATAATTGGTGCAGAAGTTGTTTATGATACAGTTGAAATGATTGCATTGAATAAAAGTATTATTTCTGCTAATAGACAAAATAACAGTGAAGCAACCCCTGCCCCAAAAATTTTTAAAGAAGACTGCCGGATTAATTTTAATCAGTCAGTTGATAGAGTTTTTGATTTTATCAGGGGACTCTCGCCCTATCCCGGTGCCTTTACTGAACATAACGGTAAAATTATTAAGATATTCAGTACCGTCAAATCACGCTGGGATAGTTTAAAAGGTCCCGGTAGATTTTTTATAAAAGATGAAAAGTTATATGTTTCCTGCCTTAATGAATTTCTTGAAATAACTGAACTTCAGTTAGAAGGGAAGCGTAAAATGAATTCAAGGGAATTCCTTAACGGACACAGTGATATGTTCAAAAAATTTAAAGGTTAACTGTATTTAATTATTCTTGAATTAAATTTCTTTTCTTGTTTAATTACTGCCAAAATTTGTGGTATTCCTTAAATTATTGCGGTTTCTGCATTTCCTAAATCGTTTAATCCTCTAATTTTATTCATTCCCTTTGAAAATATTCTTTTTTTCACATTTTTATCAAATATTTTTGATGTTTTCTTTGACCCGCAAAACTAACCAAACAAGCTATATTCTTAGCTTGACAATATTATAAATTCCATATATATTGCAGTAGTCTTGAACTACAGCAATATTGAATAAAGAAATATTAATAGAAAGATTAAAAACGCTTGGATTCAAAGAATATGAATCCAAAGTGTTGATTGTATTGCTCTCAGGTAACCCTATGAGTGCCTCTGAAATTGCCAAAGAAGCAAAAATAATTCGGAATTCTATTTATGATATTTTGAAATCTTTTGTTGAAAAAGGATACTGCAATGAAATAGAAACCAACACAATTTTAAATTACCAAATAATTGATCCGCAAATTATTCTGGATAAAATTACCAGTGATTTTAAAAAATCTTTTAACAAGAGGATTGAAAGTCTTAATGATACTTTTGGCGACCTTCAGCTAATTTATAAAAAAGAATCAGAAAAAACAGATGCTCCTGATAAAAACATACAGCTTATCAGAGGATTTAATAAACATAGAGTTTCAAAGTATATGGAATTGGTCAACTCTTCAAAAAAAGAGATTTTGGGAATGTACAGCCCGCGAAGGGTTGTCGTAGAGGAGCTTAGCCGTGATGCCCAAAACTTTATTAAATCAGGCGGTGTGATACGATCCATTTACCAGCTTCATGAAAACAGAGAATTGAATAATGATCTGCTTATTGCCTGTGAGTTGTTTAAAAATGGCGGCGAAGAAGTAAGGCTTGCTGAATTTAAGCTCCCCAATATTTCAATATTTGATTCTGAAAATGTTTTTATCAATCTTTCTTCTGATAAAAATGTGCCTAAACATAAACAAGCAGATCTTATAATTAAAAATCCTGATTATGCATCTCACATTAAAGATTTATTTAATACATATTGGGAGAAGAGTTACAAAATTGAAGATTATAAAAATAAAAAATAAATAACATTGTAATGGAATTTAAAATAAAATTTTCTTTGCCGGGTATCATTAGTTTATTTCTGATTTTTTTGATTCTATTATTGATAATATAAAATATTAAACTCCTTAATATATTGAAATATATTGACTTAATAAGAATCACAGGCTGAAAAACAATTTTAAATCTAATCTAAAAGATACTGATTTTTATGCTGTTATTTTTGTAAATATCTGTTAAATTACGTATAAGTGGTGTTATATATTCATTTGATAAGTTTTATGCTCTAAATTTTCTAATAATAGAAAATGATAAATAAATACATAAAAATATTAGTTGCTTCTATATTTCTGTTTATGATATTTATGTGCAGCACTTTGTTTGCACAAAACGGCTGGTATCCTTTGCAATCAGGTACTCAAAATATTTTAAAGTCTGTATTTTTTATTAATGATAACACCGGGTTTATGGCTGGTAATAGTATTGTCCTTAAAACTATGAATGCCGGGAAAAACTGGCTTGTGATTTCAAATTCATTAAGCGGCAGTTCAATTAGTTTTTCAAATGCATATACAGGTTACATCTGTGAAGGTACCGTATTTAAAACTACCAATGGCGGTGTTTCTTTTAATGACCTTGGTTTATCTTCACTTTATTCAATAAGTTTCCCTGACCCTAATACCGGTTATGCTGTTGGAAACAACAGTAAAATAATTAAAACCACCAACGGAGGAGAAAGCTGGGAGCTTCAGTTTGTTAATTTGTACGGAAATAATTTTAATTCAGTTTATTTCAGAAATATTAATACCGGTTATATTGCCGGAGGAAAAATGAATTCACCATACAGCGGTGTAATTTACAAAACTGTCAATGGTGGTCTTTCCTGGTATGAAGTTTCTCCTCAAACATCTGATATTGAATTTCGCTCAATTCATTTTCCTTCTGATAATATTGGTTATGTTGTTGGCGGATATGAATATGCATCTTCCGGTGTAATTTACAAAACATCAAATAGCGGCGAAACCTGGATACAGCAAGGTATTGTGAATAAAGATCTGAACGCTGTGCATTTCAGAAATGATAACACCGGCTATACAGTTGGTGAAGGCGGAATAATTCTTAAAACTACAAATGGCAGTTTTATATGGAATTCACAGGTTTCAAGTTCTGATAAAGATCTGAATTCAATTTATTTTATTGGTTCAGAGCTTGGTTATACTGCCGGAAAATCCGGAGCAGTGCAGAAAACTATTAACGGCGGTGAATTTACCCCGCCTTTTGCTGTCGCTGGAACTGTAAAATTCCCTAACGGGCAGCCCGTTACTAGCGGAATTGTTAAAGCACTGCGCTATAATCAACAGACAAATACTGTAGTAGTTGTTGATACTGCCCGCATTCAGCCAAATGGTGATTACATTCTTACTCAACTAAGTATTGATAGCACCGATATTATGGCATATCCCAATGATGAGGATATGGATTCAAATCCTCCGCAATTTGTACCTACATATTTTGCTGGAATTAATAACGGTACTATCAGCTGGTCGCAATCTAGAACTTTATATACTAATAATAACATTTTTAATGTTGATATTAAAGTTTTTCCTGTAACAGGGTCCGGTGGAAGTTCATTTGTTAGCGGTGGTGTTTATGTTGCTCCTCCGCAATCAGGCGGACTTCAAAATGCTATAGTCTATGCTATGTATGGTAATGAATTTAAAGGTTTCAGTGTTTCCCGCAGCGGCGGACCTTATGATATAAACAATATTACACAAGGGTCATATCGTGTTATTTGCGATAGGTTTGGATATTTTCAGGCTGAAAAAAATGTTGTTGTTGGTTCAGTTAGTCCGGATACAATTAATTTTTATATGACGGGTATTGGTGTAATCGGTATTGAACCGGTAAGCGGAAATATCCCTAAAACATACAATTTAAGCCAAAATTATCCAAATCCATTCAATCCTTCTACTAATTTTAAATTTGATGTTCCCAAAACCGCTTTGGTTAAAGTTGCTGTTTACGATATGCTTGGAAAAGAAATTGAAATTTTGGTTAATAGCCAGTTGAATGCAGGTACTTATAATATTTCATGGAATGCAGCTAAGTATTCAAGCGGAATTTATTTTTATCGTTACATTACAAAAGAGTTTACCGATACTAAAAAAATGATATTGGTAAAGTGATGCAGGTTTCTTTTTGTTTTTTCTCCTCCTTTAGAAAAGGCTGACATTCTCACATCTCCGAAGAATGACAGCCTTTTGTTTTTATAAAATTTTATCAGCTAAATCATTGTTAATTTTTTGTTATGTCAGATAAATTAAATAAATATTACGAATTACTTAACGGATGGCTTAAATATTACAGCTTTGAAGAGCTTAATGTTAATGAACAGGCAGGCGTTGATAGAGTTTATAAACGGAGCAGGGTAGAGGCATCTAAATTTGGGAAAGTTGATTGTTACGTGTGTGTTAAAAATATGCCGGAGGGTATAACAGGTAACGAATTAAAAGAGTTCAGCGAAAATATGTTTACAATGGCTAATAGAAATCGTTCAGGTGCACCTTTAGGATTTGGTGCTATGATGGTGGTTTACCCCTTGATTATTACTGATAACATTACCGCCGAGCTGGCAGAATTTATAAAAAATTATTGTCCAAAACATTTCGCCGCTGCAGAGTTTCCTTCTGTATTGGATCTTAATTCATACAACTTATACTATTACCCAAACACACCTGTTTGGGGGTTTGCATATTATTCAACATACCGCTCAGAAACATATAATTTTTTCTCCCCAAATGCCTGGGAAGAAGTTTCTAAAAAACTTTCTCTAAAATAATTTAATTTAATCTGAAAATTTAGTGTAATGCCTATTTAATACTTGGCTTTACTTTCTTATTGCATTTAATCTGATTTAACTCTTTACTATCTTTAATTAAGGAGCTAAATATGCTGATAGAAAAAATTAGAAAAGATATGCAGCAGGCAAAAATTGCAAAAGAAACCGTAAAAGCTAACCTGCTTTCAACATTATATGCTGAAATTTTCACTTATTCAAAAAGGGGTAAACAAATGACCGAAGATGATGAATTTAAAATAATCCGCAAATTCATCAAAAATGCTGATGAAACTTTATCATTAAATATTAGTGATGATGCAAAAACTAAACTTCAAGAAGAAATTAAAATACTTGAACAATATTTGCCTGCTCAGCTCAGCAATGAAAAGATAGAAGAAATTGTTATCTCGCTAATTTCCGAGGGGAAAGGTATAAAAGATATTATGCCGTTTTTTAAAGCTAATTATAACGGACTTTATGATGGTAAAACCGTTAGCGAATTAGTTAAATCAAAAACCGCTTAATTTACAAAGCATTAAAATAATATCATTCAATGATACAATTTAAAATATTTGTTTGTTTATTTTTAATTAGTTCGGGTATTTGTTTTGCACAGGAATCGGAAGTTTTATATACACAAGGTGAAATTTACTTTCAGGAAGGACGTTTTGCTGACGCTTATTTTAATTATACAAAATATATTGAATATAATCCCGATAGTGCCAAAGGGTATATTTCACGCGGCAATGCTGCTATTTTTCTTAAAAAAATTAAAGATGCAATGAGTGATTTTGAAACTGCAATTAAACTCGATCCTTTAAACTACCGTGCATATAGCGGAATTGGAACCGTTTATACATTCATGCAGGATTCTGATAAAGCTTTAAAAAATTATAATAAAGCATTAGAGCTTAATCCAAAAGATGTAATTTCAATGAATTCAATTGCTATAATTTATTATGCTGATTCTAATATTACCAATGCCCTTAAATTGCTTGATAAAGCCGTTCAAACTGATCCCGAAAATGTAGATACTTACCGAAATCGAGGTTCAATGAGATTATTTACCGGCGATACTACCGGAGCACTTGATGATCTTAATAAGGCAGTTTCCCTTGGTCCTAACAGGGTTGATATATATAATACTCGTGGTGCAATTTACAGAGAAATGGGTAAATATGATGATGCAATTGCTGATTTTAATAAAGCTATTGAACTCGATCAATTTTCCGCTGAGGCATATTGCAGACTTGGAATTACATACCTTAATAAAGGTGAATATGATGCTGCAATTTTAAACATGGAAAAAGGTATCAAAATAGACCCGTCTCTAAAAGATTCTGTTAAAAAGTATATTGATGAAGCAAAAGAGAAAAAACATCAGTAAAATTTATATAGTATGGAAATAATTTTGTTAATAGCAGGTTTAATAGTTGGTGTTCTTATCGGATATCTCATTTCCAACAGCAGACTTTCTGCAATTAATGCTAAACTTGAAGAAAAAGAAAAGTTGATTGGTGAAAAAGATAAAACAATCTCTGAATTTCAACAAATTAACGATACAGAACGCAGTAAAACCATAAGACTTTCAAGTGAACTTGCAGCAGCAAATGAAAGAAATCATAATTTTGAAACGAAATTAACAGATCAAAAACTTGAACTTGAAAAACTGGAAGAAAGATTCAAAAAAGAATTTGAAAATCTTGCATCCAGAATACTTGAGGATAAAAGCAGAAAATTTACTGAACAAAACAAAGAAAATCTGGATACAATTCTTACACCCCTTAAGGAACGTATTGCTGATTTTGAAAAGAAAGTTAATGATGTTTATCTTAATGAAACCAAAGAACGTGCTCAGCTTGCTGAACAGCTAAAATTTCTCCACGAACTAAATAAACAAATGTCAGAAGAAGCCAATAACCTTACAAGAGCGCTTAAAGGTGATACAAAAACTCAAGGTGCTTGGGGTGAGTTTATTTTGGAAAGTATTCTGGAAAAATCTGGACTAGAAAAAGGGAGAGAATTTGTTATTCAGGAAACAATTAAATCTGATGACGGCAGTAATTTAAGACCTGATGTTATTGTAAATTTACCTGATAATAAATGTATGATAATTGACTCTAAAGTTTCTTTAACTGCTTATGAAGCATATTGCTCTTCTGATAAAGAAGAAATTAAAGATAAAGCATTGCATGAACATGTTAATTCAATAAGAAGGCATATCAAGGGATTAAGCCCTAAAGAATACCAGAATCTTTATGGATTGAATAGTTTAGATTTTGTACTGATGTTTATTCCTATTGAACCGGCATTTGCACTTGCTGTTCAAAATGATTCAACACTGTTTTACGATGCATTTGAAAAGAATATTGTAATCGTAAGTCCCTCAACTTTACTTGCCACTTTAAGAACTATTTCCAGTATCTGGCGTCAGGAAAAACAGAACAGAAATGCATTGGAAATTGCTAAGAAAGGCGGTGAATTATATGATAAACTTTCTGCATTTGTGGATGATCTTATTAAAGTTGGTACAAGAATGGATGATGCTAAAAAATCTTATGAAGAAGCTATGAAAAAACTTGCAGATGGAAGAGGTAATATTATCAGCAGGGCAGAAAACCTTAAGGTTATGGGTGCAAAAGCATCTAAATCAATTGACCAGAGAATTGTTGATAGATCAGTAAATGATGACGATATTGAGGATGAAACTCAGAAATCAATAACCTAAAAATTACTTACATCTCTTCCAAATACAAATGTCTTAAACCAGTCAAATAATACCAATATCTTATTCTTCAAGCTTACAAGCTTTGTAACATAAACGCTTCTCCAAAATATCCATGTAGCAAAACCTGACCCTTTGTATTGATTCAAATTCGCTAGTGCCTTATGACTTCCAATATAAGCTAGCATTCCAAAATCTCTGTATTTAAACGTCTTTACCTTTTTGCCTTTTGCAAGTGTATTAAGTAATTTACCGGTATATTTACCTTCAATTTGAGCGGTCTGTGCTGTTACGGGGAATGCTTTTCCTGGGATTTCTGAACAATCACCGATTGCATAAATATTTTCATGACCAATTACCCTCAGGTAGTCATCTGTTAAAATTTTATACCTGTTATCTTTTGGTAGTGATGTGGTTTTTACAAGTTCTGATGGTGAATTTCCCGCTGCCCAAACAAGAATACTGTATTTAAAATGATTACCATTACTTACGTAAATTTCATTCTCTGTTACTTTGTTAATATTTTGGTTGATTTTTACTTTTATCTTCTGCCTCTTAAATGCTTTCATTGTATATTCACTTAATTTCTTATCAAATGAATTTAACAGTTTATTACCTGCCTCTATTAGTATTATCTCAATATCATCCTTAAGTTCGGGATATTTCCTGGATACATCTTCTTCAATAAAATCATGCAGCTCTGCTGCAAACTCTACACCTGTTGGACCTCCGCCGCATACAACAAATCTTAAAAAATTTTTCCTTTCTTCTTTGCTAATTCCGGGAAGTGAAGCATTTTCAAAACAATTTATTACTTTGATCCTGATCCTTCTTGAATCAGTAACTTCCCTTAAAAAAAGTGCATATTCTTTTACCCCTTCAATCCCGTATGTGTTTGTAACTTCACCTACAGAAATAAAAAGTATATCGTAGCTTATGTTGAATTCTTTTTCGGTATCTGTATCTCTGCATATCAGCATATTATTTTGCTCATCAATTTTTATACACTCTGCCTGTATATAATATATATCTTTGATATTCCTGATTGGTTCAATTATACTTCTGAATTCTAATGTGCCAACTGTTGTTGAGGGAAGCAGGGGGGTAAATAAAAAATGATTTCGCGGACTTATTACTGTTATATCATACAAATCTGTATCTAATTCTTTAAGTGCACTAAATGCCCCAAACCCAGTGCCAAGTACTGCTAATTTCTTTTTCAATTTTTGTAAAATTATATACTACAAAAATAATCTTTTAATATCGTTCAAAACAGTCCAAAATTTGTAATTTATGACTGATATTTACATTCTTTGTTTATTATTTTTGTGAAATTAATATTTAGATTATAATTATGAAAAGTTACAGGAAAGAACTTTGGTTCAATATTCCAAAACGCAGGGCTTATATAAATATTACCCCGCAGATTGAAGATTGCCTGAATGAAAGCGGCATTTCAGATGGTATTATATTGTGTAATGCTATGCATATTACTTCAAGCGTTTTTATTAACGATGATGAAAACGGTTTGCACTCTGACTTTGATAAATGGCTAGAAACGCTTGCCCCTGAAAAACCATATTCACATTATGCTCATAATAATACCGGTGAAGATAATGCAGATGCACATTTAAAGCGTTCTGTTATGGGAAGGGAAGTCCTTGTTGCAGTTACAAACGGAAAACTTGATTTTGGTCCCTGGGAACAGATTTTTTACGGTGAGTTTGATGGTAAAAGAAATAAACGGGTTCTGGTAAAAATTATTGGAAATTAAATATCATTTCCGGGATTTATATAATGCTTCTTCAAATATAATAATAAATTCAGTACCTTTTTCAGGTGAAGTATTTATCTCCAAAGTACCGTTTAATTGCTTTGTCAAAAGATTTATAAGTTGTATCCCAAGAGAATCATTTTTCCTTAAATCAATTCCCTGAATTGCGCCGGTACCATTATCCTTTACATTAAGCTTGTAGTGGTTCATTTTAGTCTGTATAATTGATATCATTATTTCGCCTTTCCTGTTATCCGGAAATGCATGTTTAACCGCATTGCTTAACAGCTCATTAATTATCAAGCCGCAGGGTATTGCAGTATCTATATTTAATATTAGCTCTTCTATCTGTACTTTAAATGAAATATTTCTTAACTTGTAGCCATAATTATCCTGAAAATTTTCTATCAGGTTATTTACATATTCATTAATCTTTATGTGTTCGTAATCTTTGCTGTTATATAGTTTAGTATGTACAATTGCCATTGATTGTACCCTGCTTCCTGTTTCTTTAAGGTGCTCAAGCATCTTTTCATCATTTATGTATTTTGATTGAAGCTTTATCAAACTTGACATTACCTGCAGATTATTTTTTACCCTGTGATGTACTTCCTGCAGTAATGCCTCTTTTTCTTTCAAAGATCTTGTTACTTCTGAGTACAAGTAAGAATTTTCTAATGCAATTGCTGCCTGTGAGCTTATTGTTGTCAGTAGTTCTAATTGTTCTTGTGAAAATGAATTCTCAATTTTATAATCCTGAATTGTAATTACACCAATAACTTTTTCTCCGGCAATTAACGGTGATGCAATAAGTGATTTTGCCTCCTGTACACCGGGTTTTATATCCATCATTTTTAATGTAACAGGCAGATTTTCGTTTAATATAATCCCTTTCCTCGTTTTTATCACAAATTCACTGAACTCATTTGCATATTTTCTTGGTGGAATTTCTT
>WBZR01002325.1_pt1 | contig 12070 bp, 12 predicted proteins | sample 5204231 | NCBI WGS metagenome assembly WBZR01 (sample SAMN12412403, study PRJNA552823) | activated sludge metagenome | isolation source: activated sludge from anammox sidestream of wastewater treatment plant... | place: USA: Virginia | collected 2017-08
CCGGAGAAATCCATGCCGTCCTTGGGGAGAACGGCGCCGGCAAATCGACTCTGATGGGCGTCCTGTCGGGCTTTGTCCCCCCCGACGTGGGCGCGGTGTCGATCCACGGTGAGCCGGCGCCCCTTGGCGACCCGTTTCGCACGAGACAGGCTGGAGTCTCGATGGTGCATCAGCACTTCACGCTGGTTCCCGCGTTCACGGTTGCCGAGAACCTAGCGCTCGCCGCGGCCGGCTCGTTGGCATGCGTCCATCCGGAAGGCCTTGCCGGGCCGGCGTTCGCCCGGGCGGCCGAGCTTGGTTGGGCGATGAATCCAGAGGCTCGCGTTCGCGATCTGCCGGTGGGCGTTCGACAGCGCATCGAGATCCTCAAAGCGCTCACGAACGAGGCGCGCGTGCTGATTTTCGACGAACCCACCGCGGTGCTCTCCGGCGATGAGGTGGAGGACCTGTTCCGCGTGCTGAGAGCCCTGAAGAACCAGGGCAAGTGCGTCATTTTGATCGCTCACAAGCTGGCTGAGGTGATGGCGATCGCCGATCGGGTGACGGTGCTCCGGCGAGGACGCGTCGTGGCGACAGCGACGATCGAGTCGGTCGATGCCCCCACGCTGGCCCATTGGATGGTCGGATCGGCCGACATCGCAGCGTCTGCTCCGCCCGCATTGGACACGGTAAAAGGGCTCGCTCTGAAGGTGGAGGATGTGCAGATCGTCGGCGACCGAGGCGAGTTGGCGGTGCGCGGGGTTTCCTTGTCCGTCGAGCCAGGCGAGATCCTGGGGATCGGGGGAGTCGACGGCAACGGCCAAATCGAGCTGGCCGAAGCGATCGCAGGAGTCCGTCCGCTTCGGTCCGGAGCCATCGTGGGAAGGAGCGACCGCGTGGCGTATGTTCCCCAAGATCGCCAGACCGACGGTTTGGCACTCTCCATGTCGATCCTCGACAACCTCCTCATCGAAGGGCATCGCCGCGCGGATCTGCGCAAGGGACCGCTGCTCTCCGGCCGGACGATCCGCCGATGGGGTCGCGAGTTGGTCGAGCGGTTCGACATTCGGATCGGCAAGCTGGCCGACCCCGTGTCGACCCTCAGCGGAGGAAATCAGCAGAAGATCGTCGTGGCGCGGTGCCTCGACCGGGCGCCAGATCTCCTGGTCGCGGTCAACCCCACCCGGGGGCTCGACATTCAGGCCACCCGGTTCGTTCACGATCGGATTCGGGAGGCGGCACGGCGAGGGGCGAGGGTCGCGCTCTTCAGCACCGATGCCGACGAACTCGCTGAGCTCGCCGATCGCCGACTCACCATGGCCTCCGGACTTGTACGAACCGACGACCTTGTGGGTGCACTGGTCGGAGGTTCGCCTTGAAGGTCCTCTGGACGATCCTCGCGCTTGCCGGAGCGCTGATCCTGACGATCGCCGTGTTCGGTTTACCGGTCGGCGAGAGCCTTAGGCTCATGTTCGAGGGATCGATCGGAGACCGCGCGGGCTGGTCGCGAACGCTTGTCAAGGCCACGCCCTTGATCCTAACCGGCTTGGGAATGGCGGTTGCCTGGAAGGCGGGCATGTACAACATTGGAGGGGAGGGGCAGTTCGTAGTCGGCGCCCTCGCGGGGGCCGCCATCGCGAAGCTCCTAGGCGCCCCGTCGGGCGGAACAGCGACCGTCCTCATCCTCTTGGCCTCGATGGTGGGGGGCGGGATCTTCGCCGCCGTGGCGGGCTGGCTCCAAGTTGTGCGCGGGGTTCAGGCGGTCATCTCGACCATTCTTCTTAACTTCTGCGCGCTCCAGTTGCTTGGATGGGCAGTCAGCGGACCCCTACGTCGCCCGGATGGCGGCATGCCGCAAACCGCACCCCTACCTGAAGGCGTGATGCTGCCCAGGTTCGACCGGCAGCTCGACGTCCACTTCGGGTTGCTTCTTGCGATTGTGGCGGCATTCCTGGTGTGGCTCTATCTGTACGGGACGACAGGCGGATTCAGGCTGCGGCTTGTCGGGGCGAACGCGTCAGCGGCTCGGGCGAATCGCATCCCGGAGGGTCGCGTCGCTGTGAGTGCGATGGCGTTGTCGGGTGCGCTCTGCGGCCTGGCCGGCGCGATCGAGTACACCGGGATCACCGGGAAGCTCGGCATCGGGTTTCCCCAAGGCTGGGGGTTTCTCGCGATTCCAGTCGCCCTGCTCGGAGGCCTCCATCCGATCGGCGTCTTGGCGAGTGCGTTGTACTTCGGATCTCTGTTCGCCGGGTCGGAGAATCTTGGGCGGTTCACGTCCGGAGGCGCGACCCTTGTCTATGTGATCCAGGCGGTCGCGGTCTTGGCGATCGTTGCCGTCGGGCAGGTTCGATCGAACCGCAAGGTCATGCCGGAGGCCGAGTGAACGACTTCCTCCAGACGTGGCAGTTCGCGGTTCCTGTGGCGCTTGCCGCGATCGGTGAGGCCGTCGGGCAGAAGTCAGGCGTGATCGACATCGGGCTCGAGGGCAAGATGCTCGCCGCTGCCTTTGCGGGCGCCCTCGTCGCGATTCGCACCGGCAGCCCGGCACTTGGCCTTCTGGCAGGGCTCGTCGTCGGCGTCGTGCTGACCCTCGTTCAGTCAGCGTTCGTCCTCCAGCTCGCCGCAGACCAAGTCGTCGTAGGCACGGCGATGAACCTGCTTGCTCTTGGAGTGACCGGCACGCTCTTCCGGGGCATGTTCGGCCAATCGGGCCAGCTGATTGCCGTCCCAGCGCTCCCTCGGGTAGGGGGCGTCGACGTCGTGATGATCATGACGTTGATCGCTGCCGCCACACTGACCTGGAGCCTTTGGAGAACCGGCTGGGGGCTCGTCGTCAGAGCTTCGGGGGAGTATCCCAAGGCGGCGGCGGCCGAAGGCTATCGTGTGCCGAGGCTCAGACTCGGCGCGAGCTTGATCTCGGGAGCACTCGCGGGGCTGGGAGGGGCGTATTTATCCATAGGGCTCGCCGCGTCCTTTGCAGAGAACATGACCGCAGGCCGCGGTTTCGTCGCGATCGCCCTCGTCACGTTCGGTCGCTGGAACCCGCTCCTCATCGTGGTCGCTGCATTTCTGATGGGTTATCTCGACGTGCTGCAGTTCAGTTTCCAGGCTCAGGGGTCCGCCGTGCCATTCCAGTTGCTCCTCGCGCTTCCATACTTGGTGGCGTTGGTTGTGCTCGTCGTTGCTGGTAAGGGGTCTGCGGCGCCGGAAGCGCTTGGGCGCCCGTACCGGAGGGCCGAATGATCACGCTGACCCGCCGTGTCACGTTCAGCTCCGGACACCGCTATTGGCGCTCCGACTGGAGCGACGAGGAGAATCGCCGCGTCTTCGGCGAGTGGGCCAGCCGCTTCAACCACGGGCACAACTACGTGCTGGACGTCGCAGCCGAGGGCGCGGTCGATCGTGAGACCGGGATGGTCGTGAACATCAAGCTCATCGACGACCTGCTGCAGGAGCAGATCGTCCGACGCTTCGACGGCAAGAGCCTGAACGACGAGATCGCGTTCTTCGAACGTCGGGCGCCGTGTCTCGAAAACTTTCTTCAGTACATTCGCGATCTGCTCCGCCCGGAGTTCGGCCCTCCTCCCGGAGGGAAGATCGACGTCCGGCTTCGCCGACTTCGCCTCGAAGAGATGCCGACGTTCTGGGCCGAGCTCGACTTGGTAACGAACATGACCACGCTTACGCGCACCTACGAATTCGCGGCGTCCCATCGCCTGCACGTACCCGCCCTGTCAGCCGAGCGCAATCTCGAGCTGTTCGGCAAGTGCAACAATCCTTCGGGTCACGGCCACAACTACGTGTTCGAAGTGACGGTCACCGGCGATGTCGACCCAACCACCGGCATGATGCTCGACCTTGTCGCCCTCGATCGATCCGTTGAAGCGCTGGTGGTGGACCGTTACGATCATCACAATCTCGACACCGACATTCCCGAGTTTGCGGGTCGGGTGACCACGTCCGAGGTCATCGTCCAAGCCATTTGGGATGCGCTCGACGGAAAGCTGCCGGCAACGCTGCACCGGGTGCGGCTCTTTGAGACAGCTCGCAGCTCGTTCGAGATCGAGAGGTCATGAAACGGATCATTCTGACCGGCGCAAGTAGTGGAATCGGTCTCGAGACCGCCAAGCTTCTGGCTCGTCCCGGGCACGAGCTCGTGTTGGTTTCTCGTCACCAGCAGTCCCTCTTGGAGTTGATGGAGCAGTGCCTGGAAGCGGGCGCTCGTGCGCACGCCGTAGCCTGCGACGTGACCAGTGCGACCGACTGCAAGGCGCTCGTCTCCGAGGCCCGCAGGCTGGGGGGAGCGGTCGAGCCGGTCCTTGTCAACGTTGCGGGCCTCGCTGCCTTCGGCGACTTCGCGACGATGCCGTTCGAAAGCATCGAGTCTCAGATTGCCACCAATTTGCTTGGACCGCTGCGGCTTTGCCATGCGATGGTGCCGTGGATGCTGGAGGCTGGCTGCGGGCAAATCGTGAACGTCCTCAGTATCGCCGCGACGCACACGTTTCCCGGATCGGTCGCCTACTCAGCGTCGAAGGCGGGGCTGTTGATGGCGGGCCGGTCGCTTGCCGCCGAAGTGCGGCGCAAGGGAATCAGGGTCACTGCGATCCTGCCTGGAGCGACTGACACGCCGCTTTGGGGCGATGGCGGCCCCGAGCGTGCCGATATGCTCCCCGCGTCTGCCGTCGCCGAGGCGATCGCCGGAGTGATCGATCAGCCCGGCGATCGCTGCGTCGACGAGTTGGTGCTCATGCCTCCCAAGGGAATTCTGTAGGCTCTCCGCCGAACCGCCATGACGCCGGAACCTCGATCGCCGATCGGTGTTCCGGAGGTTCGCCCCGATGTCGTAAAAGGCACGTGAAAGCGCCTGCGCCGAGCCCTTGGTGCGGGAACAGACGGTAGCAGGGCATTGACGAGTGCTTGGACCGAAACTCCTCGAGGAACGGCACCGCCACCGGCTCGAACAGCGGAGCTTGCCCGACCAGCCACTCGATCACTTTCTCATTCTCTTTCCGGGAGAATGTGCATGTGCTGTACAGCATCCATCCACCTGGGCGCACGCAACGAGCCGCATTGCCGATGATGCGGCGCTGACGCCCGACGTTCATGTCGATCATCTGGGGCGAGAAGCACCCCTGAGCGTCCTGGCCCTTGGCGAGGAGCGACTGGCCAGTACAGGGTGCGTCCACGATCACGAGGTCGAACGCCTCGGGGAACCGATCGCTCCAGACTGACGGATCGGCTGACCAGACGCTAGAGCCTTCCACTCCGCAGCGGCTCAGGTTCTCGATGAGCGCCCCTGTCCGTTTTCGTATCGTCTCGTTGGCGACAAGCATCTCGGGGTGAAGCGCGCGGTAGGCGAAGATCGACTTGCCTCCCGGGGCGGCGCAGAGGTCCAGAACCCGGAAGCCACTCTCAGGCTCGATCAGGGTCAGCGGGCTTGCCGCGAAAACGGAGGAGAAGTCCAGAATGTAGTAGGCGCCCGAGTCGTGGAGCGGATGGCGTCCGGGGCGGAACGTGTCGGGCACACGCCTCACGAAGTCCGGCTGCCACTTCAGCCTGGGAAGAGCTGGGATCTCGGCAAGGCCGGGGTCGTCGCGCATGACGACGATCGCCTGTTCGCGGCTGTTGGGCTCCATCAAAGCGCGCACGAACCGATCGCGCTCCGCAGGGTCGGCGAAGAGGGCTTCCGCCTGCTTCCTCATAAGGCGAGGCGGTGCATCCATGAACCTATTGTGAAGCGCCGGTCACCGATTGCGCATCCAAGGAGGATCGAGCGACGCAAGATGGGCGAAAACCGGGCAATCGTCGTCGTGGCTTCCAGGAAGGTAGCCCAGGCTCATCAAGAACTCGTTGACGATCTCGCCTCCGGTGAAACGAAACGTCTTCTTGAAGACCTTGACCCATTCGTCTTTGGTCAACGGGTGATGGGCGTCGATCCACGCTGCGAACGAGCCGTGGGACTCGCGCAGCCCCTGAATAACCCGCGCGTTGTGAACGGCGGCCTCGACCTTGAGCCGGTTCCTGATAATCCCGGCGTCGACGAGGAGACGATTCTTGTCCGGCTCCGCGTAGGCAGCAACGGCATCCACGTCGAATCCATCGTACGCCCGTTGAAGGCCCTCGCGCTTCTTCAGGATCGTCTCCCACGAGAGGCCGGCCTGGTTGATTTCGAGAACGAGGCGTTCGAAGAGCACCGTCTCGTCCGAGCTCGGGAAGCCGTACTCGGTGTCGTGATACGCGCGGTGGAGTGGATGGGCCCTGGGCTCAAGCACGAACCGGCAGTAGGAGAAGGCCACACCTGATTTTAGAGTGCGCGACCCATGGTCGCGCTTTGACTCCGCTCTCGGTCTAGAGCGCGCTGCCCATGGTCGCGCTTTGACTCCAGGTTCGGTTTAGAGTGCGCGACCCATGGTCGAGCTTTGACTCCGCGTTCGGTATAGAGTGCGCGGACCCATGTTCGCGCTTTGAGCCCACGTTCGGTTTAGAGCGCGCGACCCATGGTCGCGCTTTGACCTCAAGCTCGAAATTTGTTAGAGTACGGATGATGCGAACGTGGCCCCATGCTCCTTCCCGTGCGGTCATCGGACCTGGCACTTACATCCTCACGGCATCGACATGCGGAAGGAAGCCGCTCTTCCGGGGCGTGGAACGATTGACCCTGCTTCATGATGCGTTACTCTCGATGTCGGAAGGGCTGGAATGGCGCTTAGAGGCATGGGCGGTATTCCCCAACCACTACCACTTGGTGGGTCACAGCCCCGCGACGGAAGACCCGTGCGGGGACCTTGTGCGTCGCGTGCACGGCTACACCGCTCGCGAACTCAATCGCTTGGATGGCGAGCCTGGCCGAGTGGTCTGGTATCGATCCTGGGCAACGATGCTGACCTTTGAGAAATCGTTCCTCGCGAGGCTTGCCTATGTTCACAACAACGCGCGTCATCACGGATTGGTGGGCGATCCGGTGGACTATCCCTTCTGCTCGGCCGCTTGGTTTGCCAGGGGAGCGGACACGCCCTTCTACGACACGGTGATGTCGTTCAAGACCGACCGCGTGAACGTAGTTGACGGATACGAGGTCGAGGCGGAACACTGGAGAGGTTCCTAAAGCGCGACCATGGGTCGCGCACTCTAAAGCTGCTCAAAAGCGCGACCATGGGTCGCGCACTCTAAAAGTCTCTCACACACTCCGCCGCGAATCTGACCTGTTCATCGGTCAAATGCTGGTGGATCGGCAGGCTGAGGCACTCGTTCGAAACCTGCTCCGTCACCGGCAGCGACCCTCTCTGCGCAAGGCGCGAATACGGTCCATGGAAATGGATCGGCACCGGGTAGTAGATCATGCTGTCGACCTCGCGCTCCTTCAGGTGGGCCTGGAGCGCATCCCGGCGCTCCGTGCGGATCGTGAACTGGTGGTGGGTGTGGTTGTTTCCTGGGAGCGTCGTCGGGAGCTTGACCGACGAGCCTGCGAGCACCTCATAGTAGATCTTCGCCAGCTCGTCGCGGCGTGCGTTCCAGGCTGCGACCTGCTGGAGCTTGACGTGCAGGATCGCTCCTTGAATCTCATCGAGTCGGCTCGTATAGCCCAGATGGTCGTAGTAGTAGCGCTCGCGCCCCATCCCGTGCACGCGCCGTGAGCGGCACTCTTCCGCGATCCCGTCGTCGCTCGTGAGGATCATCCCGCCGTCGCCGGCGGCGCCGAGGTTCTTCGTCACGTAGAAGCTGAATCCGGCGGCCACGCCGAACCCACCGGCATAGGTGCCGCCGTTGTGGGCGTGCAGGGCCTGGGCCGCATCCTCCAGGAGGATCAAGCCTCGCCGGTCGCAGATCGCCTTGATCTCGCGGATCGAGCACAGTTGCCCGAACAAGTGGACCGGCAGAATCGCCTTCGTCTTGGGCGTGATCGCGGCTTCGATCTTCGACGGATCGACGTGGAAGGTCTCCGCTTCGATGTCGACGAACACAGGGGTCGCCCCCGTCTGCATGATCGTCTCGACGCTCGCGACGAACGTGAACGCGGTCGTGATGACCTCGTCACCGGGGCCGATCCCTGCGGCGTCCATCATGATCCGGAGCGCGTCGGTTCCGCTGTTGACCGCGATGCCGTGCTTGCAGCCGTGGAGGGCGGCGATCTCCTCCTCGAGCATCTTCACGTAGCGCCCCGGTGCGTAGTTCCCCGAAGCCAGCACCTCATGTACTGCCGCCTCGAGTTGCGCGCTCAGTTCGGTGTACTGGGCTTTGATGTCGTAGAACGGGACTCTCATGGCCGAGTGAATTGTAGAGCGGTTGCGATCGGCGGCGCTGAGTTGCCTCGACCCCGTGTTCAGTGGGGGTTGACCCGCCCAAGTACAATTGAGTCAATGCCCTCCTCTATTCGCAACGTCGGCATCATCGCGCATGTCGACCATGGCAAGACCACGCTGGTCGACGCCATCTTCCGCCAGGCGGGCATCTTCCGCGAGAACCAGCACGTCGCCGAGCGCGTGATGGACAGCAACGATCTCGAGCGGGAGAAGGGGATCACGATCCTCTCCAAGGTCGCCAGCGTCCGCTACAAGGATTTCAAGATCAACATCGTCGATACCCCCGGCCACGCCGACTTCGGCGGCGAAGTCGAGCGGGTGCTGTCGATGGTCGACGGCGTGCTCCTCATCGTCGACGCCAACGAGGGGCCGATGCCTCAGACGCGGTTCGTTCTGCGCAAGGCCTTTCAAAACAGACTTAAACCGATCGTTTGCATCAACAAGATCGATCGTGACGGCGCCAGGCCACTCGAGGCGTACGACAAGACGATCGACCTGTTCATCGACCTTGGCGCCGGCGAGGACGATCTCTTCTTCCCCCATCTCTACACGAGCGGCTCGGGCGGATTCGCGCGAGTGAGCCCGGACGGCAGCGAGACGGACATGCGCGAGCTGTTCGAGATGATCATCAACTCCGTGCCGCCGCCCTCGGTCGAAGTGGACGGGCCGTTTCAGGTCCAGATCAACAACCTCGACTACAACGAGTATGTCGGCCGTATGTTCGGCGGCAAAGTGCTACGCGGCCGGGTTCGCGTAGGGGACCGCGTCGCCCACGTCACGCCGGACGGAAAGGCGCAGGGATTCAACGTCACCAAGCTCTGGACCTATGAGGGCATCCAGCTTCGGGAGATCGAAGCCGCCTCAGCGGGCGAGATCGTGATGCTGGCCGGCCTCGACAACGTCCATTTGTTCGACACGATCGCCTCCGCCGATGATCCGACGCCGCGCCCGGCGATCGAGATCGAGCCGTCGACGCTGACGATGAACTTCTTCGCCAATAATGCGCCGCTGGCCGGCAAGGACGGTGGGAAGTTCCTCACCATCCATAAGATCCGCGAGCGGATCGAGCGAGAAGAAGCGGTCAGCGTTTCGATCAAGATCGACAAGGACGCGTCTCCGGACACGGTCAAAGTCGCCGCCCGGGGCGAACTTCAGCTCGCGATTCTGATCGAGACGATGCGCCGCGAGGGCTATGAGATGCAGATCTCCCGCCCGCAAGTCATCTTCAAGAAGGATGCGTCGGGAACCCTCGAACCCTTTGAGAATGTGACGTTCGAGCTTCCTGACGACACCGTAGGCTCGGTGATGGAGGAGTTGGCCCGCCGCAAGGGAGAGATGCGCGACATGAGCAGCCTCCATGGCACCACCCGGCTGGAGTACTCGATCCCGACCCGTGGCCTCATCGGCTTCCGGTCGAACTACTTGACGCTGACCAGGGGCCTCGGCATCATGGGATCGCTGTACGACGGCTACAAGCCCTACAAAGGCGAAGTCTTGTCCCGCACCCAGGGTTCGCTGATCGCCAAGGATTCGGGCAAGCTCACACGCTATGCGTACACGAACATCATGGAGCGGGGGACCCTGTTCTACCCGGTGGGAGCCGACGTCTACGGCGGGATGATCGTGGGAGCGTGCTCGCGGGACGAGGACATGATCGTCAACGCGACGATCGAGAAACACGCGAGCAACATCCGTTCGGCGACCTCCGAGCAGACGATCGCGCTCGACCCCCACAAGGAGTTCTCGCTTGAACAGGCGTTAGCCTGGCTCCGCGACGACGAACTCCTCGAGGTCACTCCGAAGCAGCTCCGGTTCCGCAAGAAGGTCCTCGACCACAGCGAGCGGCGGGTCTCCGAGCGCCGCAGCGAAGTCTCGGTCTAGGGTCCGAAGTCGTGGGCGACGACGTTCATCGCGCCGTCGTCCAACCAGATTCCACGATCGTCGCGCAGTCCGAGGTAGCCCGAGTGGTTCCGTCCCGTCGCTCCGGAAGGCTCGAGCCGACCGCCTTCACCCACTGCCTTCAGCTCCGCCGAGACGTCGCGGGACACGTAGTTCCTCGGAGCCTTCGCGGGGTCCTCCAGGTCGTCCCGACCGACCGCGCGGTCGCCGTCCTTGATCGGGAAGAACTTCCCGAGTTTGTCGTCGCTCGGGCTGAAGTAGTTGGTGAAGGTGCCGACCCGCCGCTCGATGGCTCGCCCGTACTTGGAGTCGATCTGCAGCTCCTCGTTGTCGATCGCTGCGCCGAGCAGGTGGACGGAATCGAGGCGCCAGCCGCCCGGATCGAGTTTGGGGTCGGAATCCAGGGCAAGGATCGTTTCGGAAACGAGCCTCGCGCCCATCGAGTAGCCGATCAAGTGGATTCTCGTCGTCGGACTCTGCGCATGAAGATCGAGCAGAAAGCGCGCAAGCTTCGGTCCGTTCGCGATCGCGTTATGCTTCGCTTCGTGGTATCCGGTCGCTCCGAAAGGATCCCAGTTGGTCGATCCATCCCAGGACCAGCCGACGACCAGCCCGCGAAACCCGTTCATCTGAAGCGACTCGCGTGCCAGGCCAAACCGGTTCTCAGCCTTCATCTCTGAGTTGTTGAGCCCATGGGCGACGATCACGATGTCCTTCTCGCCGCCGAGGTTCAGCTTCAGCCCAGCCTCCAACGTGTAGTCGTACCGGTCGTGGCCGGGCAAGATCGCCCCGTCGCGGCAGTGCCCTCGGGTACTCGCGAAGCCGATCGGCGCGAGTCCGTTGAGAAACACCCGATCGTCCGAGGCGGCCTGTCGCACGCCTCGAAACCACACGATCGCGCCGGCGGCGGCGATCGCGATCACGGCGATCACCCAACCGATCGGCTGCCTTGGTGTCCTAGGAAACCCGGACATGAAAGTTCTGACTTTGCGAACGGCGACGCATCAGCGAAACTATGACCATCTCGAATCGAAACGACACCGATTCCCCATGCCGGTGAACGTACGAGGAGGAGACTTCCTTGGGGGCACGACTTTCCTTCCCACGTGCCCCCTTCGAAATTTTGTCCCTCCTCCCTATCGAGACAGAGTCTCCAACGCGCGCTCGAGCCTCGGCTTGGCATCGGAGGCGACGTCCTCCAGAGCCGGCAGCTTGGGGGCCGCCGCCAGCATCGCGAATGGATCGACCGCCGTCACCTTGACGCGCCCGTCCTCCTGCTCGACCGTCACATTGCAGGGCAGGAGCAGGCCAATCTCGGGCATCGCTTCGATCGCCTTCTTCGCCAGGGTCGGATTGCACGCGCCCAAGATCAAATAAGGGCGGAACTCCACTCCCAACTTCTGGCGGAAGGTCGCTGCGATGTCGATTTCGCTAACGATCCCGAAGCCCTCTGCCTTGAGCGCGTCGCGCACGCGCTCGGCGACCTCGGGGAACTCTCCGTTCACCGTGACCGAAATTCCAATGCTCATGACCCGATTATGACGTTGGAATCGACTCGCGGAGCTCTTGCATCAGGCGCGCATAGAAGGCCAGGTTGTGCAGGGTCGCCAGGCGCGGCCCCAGCGCCTCCCCCGCCTTGAACAAGTGCCGAACGTAGGCGGCCGAGTAGCGCTCCGTCGCCGGGAATGCGCAGGCAGGATCCCAGGGTCCGTCGTGCTCTTCCCACTTCTTGTTGCCGACGTTGACCCGTCCGTGCGTCGTGTAGACGACTCCATGACGCGCCATCCTGGTGGGCAGCACGCAGTCGAACAGATCGACTCCGCAAGCGACCGCGTGGCGGATGTCTTCAGGGTGGCCGACCCCCATGAGATAGCGCGGCTTGTCCT
>WBZR01004190.1_pt1 | contig 12061 bp, 11 predicted proteins | sample 5204231 | NCBI WGS metagenome assembly WBZR01 (sample SAMN12412403, study PRJNA552823) | activated sludge metagenome | isolation source: activated sludge from anammox sidestream of wastewater treatment plant... | place: USA: Virginia | collected 2017-08
CTCCGGCACTGCTGGCGAGGTTCGCGGGGTTCGAGGCATAGGTGAGGGCATCGAGGTTCGTAACCTGCCAGCCGCCGGCGAGCAGCGCCCGAACCATGTGGCTCCCGATGAAGCCACAGCCGCCAGTCACGAGTGCCTGTTTCACTGGCGGACCTCGAAACGCGAATGGTCGCCGAGTGTCAATCGCGAGCCCGCCGGCGCCCCCGAGACAGTAGTGAACCGGCCGATCATCGATGACTCGATTCCCGGGCAGGCAGTCAATGCCGCGTCCTGCATCACGATCGAGTCGCGGATGCCGACTGACTGGAGGCTGGCCCCGTCCGCGATTGCGACGTCGGGGCCCACCTCACAGTCGCCGAGGGTTACGCCGGCGCCGATGACGACCGGGCCAATTATCCTGCAGCGTTCGAGTGTTGCCTTCGCTCCGATCGCCACTACCCCTTCGATCACACTGTCGCTGACCGTCGCCGAAGGATGCACTGACGTCGACAGGCCGGCGAGGAGAACGCGGTTGGCATCGAGAATGTCCTCCATCTTCCCGGTGTCGATCCAGTACTCGGGTGTGACACTGGCGGTCACCACGAGACCGCGCTCGAGAAGGCCGTTAATCGTGTCGGCGATTTCCAGCTCACCACGGGCGCTCGGGACCTGGCGGGCAATGACATCGAAAACCCCCGGCGCGAACGCGTAGATACCGATGACCGCGAGGTTCGAGGGCGGGTCGGCGGGTTTCTCGACAACGCGAACCAGCCTCTCGCCACAGAGTTCGGCGACCCCGAAGGCACGGGGATCGCCGACAGCCTTGAGGATGACTGACCCCGCCGCGCCGCCCGATGCGAAGACGTTGACGAACTCGGTGATGCCCCCGTTGAGAACGTTGTCGCCGAGATAGAGGACGAACGGGTCGCCGCCCACGAATTCACGGCACGCAAGGACGGCATGGGCTATTCCAAGCGGTGCAGCCTGCCGGACGTACGTGAACTTCGCACCGAAGTCCAGTCCGTCACCCATGGCAGCACGAATCTGGCCGGCGGTATCACCAACAACGAGGGCGATCTCTGTCACACCGGCGGCAACGAGTTGGTGCACAGGAAAATGAAGGACGGGAGTATTGGCGACCGGGACAAGCTGCTTCGCCCCCGAATAGGTGAAAGGGCGAAGGCGGCTCCCCTTGCCCCCGGCAAGCACGATCCCCTTCATGAGCAACGAAGTATAGGCTGATACCACGTTGGACGCTGCCCTCGTACCATCCGGCGAATGGCCGGCCATCCGCTGCGAGTGGTGTACAACGCGAGTGCCCTGCCACGGCAGCCGGCCGGGGCAGGCGTCTACACGCGCGAGCTCGCCGCCGCCCTCGCCCGCCGAGATGATGTAGAGCTGGTGGTTGCGGCGCCACCATGGGCAGAGATCCGGGGGGGCACCCGTGTGGTCAGCCCTCCGCGGGGTGCTCTGCCGCGCACGGTATGGGAGCAAACAGGCTTGCGGAAGGCTCTCCGGGATGCGGACGTCTGCCACGGAACCCACATGGCGATCCCGCTCATGGTATCAACGCCCACGGTCGCGACCGTCCATGACCTGACCTTCTTCCGGATTCCACGGCGCTACACGCGCGCGCACCGTTGGTACTATCGGATGCTCGCCCGAATTGCCGCCCGGGCGGACCGCATCATCGTCCCGTCGGCAGCGATCGCGACTGCGACGGTGCGCTACCTCGGGTATGCACCCGAGCGCATCCGTGTCATCGCGGAGGCGCCGCGAACATCCTTTAGTCCGGCCAGCACGGGGGAAATGGAGCGCGTTCGCCACCAGATGGGGCTGGCTCGCGACTACATTCTCTGCCTCGGGACCGCGGAGCCGGGGAAGCGCGCGGTCGACGCGATCCGTGCACTCGCACTGCTCGAAACCACCGCCAACGTCGACCTCGTGCTGGCGGGCAACCCGGGCCCCCTTTCGGGCGCTCTGCAACGCGAGGCCGAATGGCTCGGGCTAACCGGACGAGTCCATTTCACCGGGTACGTGCGGGACAGCGACCTCGTCGCACTCATCATCGGCGCGCTGGCACTGGTCTTTCCATCGCTGTATGAGGGGTTCGGACTGCCGCCACTTGAAGCGATGGCCTGTGGGACACCGGTGATAACGACGAATGCGCCCGCCATGGATGAGGTGCTCGGTGATGCAGCCCTCTTCGTGCCACTTCGTGATCCGGAGGCAATCGCCCGGTGCGTGCGCCGCCTGCAGGACCCCCGCGAACGGGCAGACTGGTCGGCCCGCGGACTCGCGCACGTCCAACGTTTCAGCTGGCAGAAAGCGGCTGATGAAACGGTCGAGGTCTATCGTGAGGTGGCCCGGTGAGTGAACCGCCGGGGTTCGTCATCGTGACCTACCGGTGCCGGGAACTCGCCCTGCGTTGTCTCAATTCACTGGGGGCGCAGCTTCCGGGTGTACTCGAACGGACCATCGTCGTCGACAACGCCTCGGGCGACGGAGTGATCGAGGCAGTCCGGCAACACTTCCCACGGGTCCGGACATTGACGCGCCAACGGAACGTTGGATTCGCTGCGGCGGCGAATGCCGGGATTCGCGAACTGGCCGATTGTGATGTGGTCTGCGTGCTCAATCCCGACACGATGGTGCTCGATGGGGAGATCACTTCCGCCGCCCAGTACCTGCGCGACCACGAAACAGCAGGGGTTGCCGGAATCCGCATAGAGAACGCGGACGGGACCCTCCAGCCATCCTGCCGCGCATTTCCGGGCCACCGGACCGCGATCTTCAATCGCCATTCGCTCGCTACGAGATTGCTACCCGGCAACCGCTACTCGCAGCAGTACCTCATGACGGATTGGCCCCACGACGAGGTGCGGAACGTCGACTGGGTCTCCGGCGCGTGCATGCTCATTCACCGCCGGACCATCGAGCGCATCGGCCTCTTCGACGCCCATTACTTCTTCAGCATCGAGGACGTGGATTACTGCAAGCGTGCGCACGATGCCGGGCTGGCTGTCGTCTTCTACCCCATGGCCACGATTCAGCACCGGGTGGGCGGAAGCTCGCGGCATGCGGTGTTCAGGGCGATGGCCGCACACCATCGTGGCATGTGGCGGTACTACCGCATGCACATGCAACGAAGCACCCTGCTCGACATACTCACGGCGGGTGGCATTCTTGGGCGGCTGGGCATTCACGCTATCTCTTACTCATTGCGAACAGCCATGAATGTCGTCCGGGGAGTACCGAACCCGTAAGGTCTAAACCCGTTGCCGAGCGTCGTCGCGGCGTCCGCGAATGCTGGCCACACGGGCTGAATTCCACATCGTGCCGATGTATCCAAGTGACGCCAGGAGGCCGGCCGCAAAGAGTACGACCGCCGCGCCGACCACCGCCGATCCGACATTCTTGTACCAGGCGTGGAGCAGCAGGGCCGCGCCACAGAACACCGCCGTAATCCCATACGCGGCAAGCGTGACATGGAGCGGCTTCAACCCGAGGGTGCGTTCGAGGCGGTCATGCATGTGATCAAAGTCCGCTTCAAAGGGGTGGCGTGCGTCGAGATATCGGCGAACAAACGCGAGGCCGGCATCGAGAACCGGGAGCCCGAGTGCAACGAGCGGAATATAGAGCGGGACCCGGCCGGTAGTGTCGACGAACCCGGCGATGCTGAGGCCACCGATCGTGAAGCCAAGGAAATACGCGCCGGAATCACCGAGAAAGCGGCGGGCCGTGGGGAGGTTGAGCGGGACAAACCCCAGCGAAGCCCCCGCGAGGGACGCAAAAAGCAGCGAGATGAGGTCGTGGCCAAGATCCCACGCGACGAATGCCATGGTCGCTGAGACGAGCGCTGAAATGCCAGCTGCCACGCCGTCGTGGCCATCGATCAGGTTCATCGCATTGGTTGCGAGGACGAGCCAGACGACGGTCAGTGCTGGGTCGAAGATACCCAGCGTGATCGTATCGCCTCCGGGCAGGGTCATCTCTCCCACGCGGTATCCGGCAATGTACAGTGCGGTCGCGGCCCCCGTCTGGATTGCCATCCGCACCTGCCAGCTCAGGTCGCGGAAGTCGTCGCGCGCGCCTGCCAGGAAGACAACGCCTCCGCAGAGGCCAAGGGCAAGGAACTGGCCCCAATCGTTCCCAAGGGTGTGCCTGACGCTGCCCGAAAAGAGAGCGAGGATGAATGGAGCCAGCAGGAAACCAGCGACGATGCTGAAGCCGCCGATGCGAGGTGTGAGAACCGGGGACGGCCCACGCCCGGGCTTGGTGCGGAAGCGGATAACGTACGTAACCGGGAGGGCGATGGCCATCGCAACGGCAGCCATCTCGAGTTCCAGCCTCACGCTCGTGCTGCTCCCATCGCCGGGTTGGTCTCCGCTCGCCCCGGCGATGGGCGGATGTTACGCAATTCCCCCGGCTGGGGAAACCCACCGGTTGTGAGGGGGCGAGGCGCGGCTATCCCAGTTCGACAACTGGCTCGAGCACCACCTCTTCCGTTCCCTCCACCTTCACCGCCTTGCCTCGCAGCGGGATCTCGGGAAGGGTGATAGTGAGCGCGAGCACGATGACCCCCGTGAGCGTCGCTCCAAGGAAGAGGCGTTCAATCGCCTCGGCGACCGCCGTCTTCTGCGACTTCACGGCATCGCTGAGCACGGCCTCCCCATCTGGAAGGTGGCGCAGTTCGTCCCGGACAGCCTCGTAGCGGACCGGGTCCAGCGGGAGAGTCGGATCGTGGAATCGTTCGAAGGCGTCAGCGGGGATTGCGCTGCGCGTCGCTGGCGCGATATCCGCATTGAAAGCGCTGGCATACGTCGTGGTGAAGATGAGGCCAAAGACGGCAACACCCATAACCTGGCCGATCTGCATGAAGAACTGCCGGCCCCCGGTCGCAACACCCATCATCTCCTGCGGTACCGAACTCTGGACAATCACGGAGATGGTAGGCCCAATGAGGCCCGAACCAAGCCCGAAGATGACCATGAAGATGGCGATGTTCATCTTGGAGGTGCCAGCGTCGATCGTCTGCAGCAAGTACGCCGCGACTACCGTGACTGCAGAGCCAAGGATCACCTGGTATTTGAAGCGGCCGGTCCGGGAGATGATCTGCCCGCCGACGACGCTCGTTGCGAGCAGGCCCAGCGACTGTGGCGTCGAGACGATACCGGATGCCGTAGCAGAAGCACCGAGTGCAGTCTGGATGAATGTGGGCAGGTATTGGATGGCGCCGAACATACCGGCCCCCTGGACGACCGCGATGAGGTTCGACTGGACGAAGACGCGGTTTCGAAATAGCGAAAGCGGCAGGATAGCCTCACGGTGCCGCCCCTCCTGGAAGATGAAGGCCACGCAGAGGACGGCGCCAGCAACGAATAGCCCGATCGTCTCGGGCGAAGCCCATCCGTACTTCTCGTTGGACCAAACAAGGCCAAGGAGCACGCAGATCGTGGAAGCGGACAGGAGCCCCGCGCCGAGGAAGTCGATTCGGCCCAGCGAGCCGCCCTGGCGCACATTCGGGAGGTTCGCCCAGATGAGCGCTGCGGCAGCCGCACCCACAGGAAGGTTGATGTAGAAGCACCATCGCCAGCCCGGGCCGTCGGTGAGGATTCCGCCGATTGTGGGCCCGGTGAGCGAGGCGAGCGTGAACGCCATGATGAAATAGCCCATGTACTTCGCACGCTCGATGGGCGTGTACATGTCGCCAATCGTGGCGAACACGGAGCCGAAAAGCATGCCCCCGCCAATGCCCTGAACGGCACGCGCAAGGATGAGCAACGGCATGGTGGTTGCTGCGCCACAGGCAGCCGATGCGGCCACGAAGACCGCGATACCAGTGAGGATGAACGGCTTTCGCCCGAACATGTCGCCAAGCTTGCCAACGAGCGGCACGACGACTGTCGATGCCAGCAGGTAAACGGTGAAGACCCACGAGAGGAGATTGAACCCGCCGAGGTCGGCGAGGATATGCGGGGTCGCGGTGGAGACGATCGAGCTATCGAGGGCGCTGATGAACATCGCCATCATCAGCGAGTTGAGGAGCAGGAACTTCTGGCGGGAGGTGAGGATATCTCCGAGCATCGGCGCGGACGACTGGGACATGCGTGGACAGAACCTCGCTAGGACACGACGGGCGGGGGCCGGGGGGCCGAACGTTACGGTGAGTTACATTACCACGCCGGCGCACCGGCGTCGCTCGGGAAAACGTTCAGGAACCCGACCGCGGATAGCAAATCCCGGTGCCCCGCGGCCAACCCTCTCCGGGCTTGCCATGAGCGTCACCTCAAGCCAGTCGCTCAGCCACCGACGTCGACATCCATGGATTGGGCACCTACCGGCCCAGCCGCTCGAACTTCGCCGCCCGCCGCTCCATGAGGGCGCGCGCACCCTCCGTCGCATCGGGACGCGCAAGAGCACGCCACTGGAATGCGTCTGCATCCTCGAGCGCAGCACGATAACCCATGCCCAGGTGGCGGTAGACGAGGTCCTTCGACTCGGCCACGGTCAGCGGCGCCGCCTCCCGAGCGATCGTGCGGACATACTCCTTCGCCGTTTCGAGAAGGTCCGCCGGGGAGACCACATATTCGACGAGGCCGATTCGGAGAGCCTCCTCCGCATCCACCATGCGGCTCGTGAAGATAAGGTCGAGGGCGCGGCCCGGCCCGAGCAGGCGCGGAAGCACCCACGATGAGCCGTGCTCGGCGATGAGGCCTCGCTTGAGGAAGGTGGTGGTGAAACGCGCCTCGGTGGAGGCGATGCGTACGTCAGCCATCATCGCGAACATCAGCCCGCCGCCGGCCGCGACGCCGTTGACAGCGGCGATGATCGGCTTCGGGGTGGTGAGGAAGTAGCTGAAAATCCCGGGGACGTCCTCGCCGGCACTATCACGCTGGCGCGATTCTCCACCATCAGCGACTGTCACAGTGAGCGCGGCAGAATCGAGCCCGGCGGTAAAACCGCGGCCTGTTCCCGTGACGACAATGCCAACCACGCGGACGTCCTCGGCGGCGGCGGCCACTGCGCGGCGGATGTCTCCAAGCATTGGGTATGTGAGGGCATTGAGCTTCTCGGGCCGGTTGAGCCGGATGACGCACACCGGGTCATCAATCTCCACTTCGACGAACTGCACTTCGGACATCGCCATCCCCTCCTCTCGGGATTCAGACCAGGCGGAAGCGCATTCCGCCGATCAGGATGATGCCATCGTCACGGAGGCAACCACGGTCACCGGCTGCGGCTCGGGCAGCAGCGGGATTCGTAGCGAGAAGGTCGAGCCCGCCCAACCCCTCCGGGCGGCCATCGGTGGCGGGGACGAACCGGATTGTTGCGTTCTCCAGCATGATCGAAGGCGCACCCGATCCATCGACAACCAGCGGCTCCTGGAGGATCTCACTCCAGCCCTGTGCCACCTTCTCCGGGCTGGGTGACTGGATTTCTGCCGCGGCGATCGCCTTCACCCGTCCGGTTCGGATGAACTCGTGCCAGGGGCCGCGAATGGCATGACTCCAGCCGGGGAATTGCTCGTCCGGATTTTCGTGCCAGTCAATCTCGAGGAACGAGCCACCCGTATCCTGCGGGTGGAGCTGCATCAGGCAGGAGGCATCGGTGTCGTGAGCCGCCACGACACGGATGCCGAGTTCGGCCACACGTGCCTTTCGAGGTGCGTGCTCGTCGCACTGGCAGATGACCATGTAACCCCCGTCGCCGCCACGGCGTTCGAGATAACGGCCCCCGGCCGTGTTCTCCCGGATGGGCGCGCAAACCTCGAGGAACTGGGTGCCGATGGGGAGCAGCCTGTTCTGGAGCCCGTACGCCGAGGGCAGATGCTCATCGATATAGGCGGTCTCGAGCCCAAAGACGGCATTGAGGTCGTCCACAACCTCGTCGGCGTCAGCGACGATGAGTGCAATCTGGCGAAGGCGGAGCCACATACCCGCTATACCCCTTTGAACACAGGTTCGCTCTTCTCGACGAACGCGCGGAAGGCTGCCCGCGAATCCTCGGAAGCTCCGGTGCGTTGATGACGCTCGGTTTCGATGTGGATGTACTCTCGGAGGCTCATGCTTTCGGCGGCGATGAAGTTCTGCTTCATCGCGCGGATGGCAAGTGGTGCCGACTTTGCGAGCCGAGCCGCGACCATGGCGACCTCGTCGCGAAACGCCTCATCGGGGAAGACCCTCACGACGAAGCCGATTCGCCCTGCCTCGGCGGCCGAGAACTTGCCATGGAGGAACATGAGTTCGCGAGCTCGTTGCGCCCCGAGGATCCGGGGAAGGAACCATGGCGAGGCCATGTCGCCAGAGATGCCAACACCAAGGAACGCGGAGTTGAAGTTCGCACTCTCCGCTGCATAGCGAAGGTCGCAAGCGGCCGCCCAGCCGAGGCCCGCACCTGCGCACGCGCCATTGATCGCAGCGATTGTGACCTGGGGCAGTTCATGGAGCATCGCCGTCAGTTGGAAGTGCTCGGATGTCGTCGGTCTCCCGGTGACGCCCGAGCTGTAATACTGGAGGTCGGCTCCGGGGCAAAACCCTTTGCCGGCCCCCGTGAGGACGAGGACTCGCGTGGACGTGTCAGAAGCGAGTCGCGAGATAACGTCGTAAAGATCGAGCATCATCTGATTGGTGATGCCATTCAGCCGGTCTGGACGGTTGAGGGTGAGCGTACCGACCCCGCCAGACGATTCGAACATGACTGTTTCGTAGGGGCCCCTCTGAATGCTTCCCCTTCCCGATGCTGGCTGTGGATTCTACCAGTGGCGGCAAGCCCCCGGTGTCAGGCGGGAGGGATGAGGCGTTTCTGTTGCAGGCGGCGGAGCTGGGCACGAAACATATCTTCAGTGTCCATGCAGTCGTGAAATCCAGCCTCGCGCACCTTGATGGTGCTATTGAGGGCTGGAACTGGCTGCCGGCTCGTCGATGTGAGGACCATATCCGTGTAGACGAGCGAGTTGTAGCCCACGACGTCCAAGAGGTTCGGCGAGGCCGCGAGGTTGTACCTTGCGACCATCGCCGCCCATTCACCCTGGCGCTGCGGGAGTTCCTCCGCGAGCGAGAGCGGGCGCCGTTCACCTGCTTTCATACCCAGTGATTCAGCGAGCACCGGCCAGGTGTTCTCCCAGAGAAAGACATCGCCGTTCGTGAGATTGAAGGTTTCGTTCCATGCGTTCGGCGATTCAGCTGCCCAGGCGATCGCACGGCCCACGAGTCCGGCATCTATCGCCTCACGAAGGATCGGCGTTTCGCCTCGGCCAGGGAAGTGGAGTGGTTCACCACGCTCGCGAAGGAGGGCTCCATAGACGGCGAGTACGAGGGTGGGATTCATATTGTTCCCTGGCGCGTCGCCATAGATGACCGTCGGCCGGAAGACCGTCATGCCCCAGCGGGCAGCGCGCTGTTGCTCGCGAAGGTAATCCTCCTGGAGGAAGTAGAAGTTCGGATGCGGGTTGCGCGGATCGCGCTCGCGAAGCGGAATACGGATCCCTTCGTAGCCGACACTCGGATGATGGAGGCCGTACGCCTTCGTACCGTGCAGGAGGGTGATGTGACGAAGGCCGCCCGCAGCCCGGCTCAACGGTTCGAAGAGGTTACGGAGCATGGCAGCATTGCGCTCCATAAGGTCGTGGTTGAGCCAGCCTGCGAACAGGCCTGGTTCCTCCTGGAGGGCGGCATACACGAGGTGCGTCACGTTCCCCATCGCGGAGAACACACGGTCACACGCTGCACGGTCGAGGAGGTCAACCGGGCGGAACTCCGCACCCGCCAGGTCGGCTGGTTGGCGGCGTGACACACCGACCACACGCCAGCCCGGCCGTGCGGTGAACTCCTCGATTGCCGCATGGCCGACGAGGCCCGAAGCGCCGGCTACGAGGACCGTCCCGGTCATGGCGCGGCCGCATCCGCCGGGGGAACCCATCGGTCGTGCCAGCCCGTCTCAGGTTGCTGTTCTGCAAAGGGCCAGCGCTCACCCCACTTGCCCATGTAGACGACATCCTTCACCGGCTTGCGGCGCAATGGCCCGTGCCGGTCCGTTGGATAGCCGATCGCCAGGAGGCAGTAGACCTGGTTGTTCTCGGGTATCCCGAGCAAGGTCCGAAGCTCATCGGGGTGGCCGAGCGGGAGATTGAAGACAGAGCCTCCGAGTCCAAAGGCCCGCGCCGCAAGGAGCAGGTTCTGGACAGCCGGGAATGTGCTGCCGCCCGGTGTGGAATGGCGGCCCGAGAGGCCGCAGACCAGTACGAGGAGCGGTGTCTCGGCGACGTGGGCGGCGAGATGACCGACGCTCTTCATCGACAGGCGAATCGTTCTCGGAAGAGCGTCGAGAGCTGCAGGGTCGCCGGCCACGCGGGCGGCGTAGCGCTCCCATGCCTGGGCTGCCCACTCACCAAGCTTCGCACGCGTTGCGTTGTCATTGACAACGAGGAAGCGCCAGTCCTGCGAGTTCTGGCCCGACGGCGCGCGGATTGCGGCATCGAAGAGCTGGAAGACGATGTCCTCGGGCACCGGGTCGGGCTTGAAGCGCCGGAGCGCCCGGGCGGTATACATCGTTGCGAACAGGCCTGGATCCCGGTCCATCGTCATTTTCTCACTGGGAATCAGCGTTCGAGCTCAAACGCTTCGAAGGCGTACTCGGCGTGAGTCTCTTCTTCCGTAAGAAGCTTGAGCTGGGACTGTATGGCGATATCCTGCTGCTGGCCGGCCATCGCCCGGATGTCCTCCTCACTCTCCCACATGGAGAGGCGGCCAAAGCTCGGCGCGGTAGGGGCACCGCGGCCAACGAGGCGGTAGGCAGTGATGAAGCCGTGGTGGCCGGGGTAGAGCGCGATGAGGCGGTCCAGGAGGTCGGACACCTCCTTTTCGTGGCCAGCTTTGGCAGTCATGACAGAGATGCGAACGAACGGCATGGAGGCCTCCAGTGTCGGCCGATTCAAGATCGGCAGGCCCGCATTCTACGCAGGTTGCCGCGTACGTGGTGCACCAGGCCCGGGCGGTTCAGAAGGTCACCACAACAGTCTGGGCAGCGTAAAGGAGCCGGCGGCGTGGAACGTCTTTGACAGGCGGTGTCACGGGTTCGCAACTCATTGATCGGTACGAGATTGCGACCTTGGTTGTGCCTCGAACGAGCCAGAGAACGTGCATGCGCCCCCCGTCGCATTCAATTCGCTCGCGAGAGTGACTACTCGCCTGGAGAATGGGATGCATCAAAGTACCGGGTTCCTCAATCGCCCGCTGCTGGGACTCGTCGTGGTGGTTTCCGCCGTCATGGCACTCCTCTCGGTAACCAGCGTGTTCGCGGCTGTACCGGTGGTGGGAACGGTTTCGCCAGCGTCGGGCCCGACAGGCGGCGGAAATACCGTCACCATCAGCGGAACCGGATTCACGGGAGTCACCGCCGTGCACTTCGGCTCAAACGCAGGGACAGCGGTTAGCGTGACGACGAGCACCTCCCTGACGGTTACCGCACCGGCAGGAAGCGGGACCGTGGCCGTCACGGTGACCAACGGCGACGGAACGAGCACAGTGAACGGTTCATATACCTATGCACCGGTCCCAGCCATTTCGGCCCTCAATCCAGCGACAGGGACGACCGCTGGTGGAACCACGGTCACTATCACGGGACTGAACCTGACGGGTGCGACTGCTGTTGCTTTCGGCGGTGTGCCGGGCACTGCGGTTACACCGGTCAACGCAACGACCGTAACGGTCGTCAGCCCCGCCCATGTCGCCGGTGTGGTTGGAGTCACCGTGACAACACCCGGTGGCACCAGCGGTACATTTAACTACACCTACACGGCCGCCGCTCCAGTAGTTTCGAGCGTTACGCCGGCATCAGGTTCGGTACTGGGCGGGACACTCATCACCATCACCGGTTCCGGTTTCACAGGGGCAAGCGCGGTAACCATTGGTGGGACGGCCGCAACGAACGTGTCAGTCACGAGCGATACGACAATTACCGCCGTCACCCCCGCTCACGCAGCCGGCCTTGCCAACATCGTCGTGGTTGCTCCTGGTGGTACGGGCACCGGGACGAATATGTACACTTACGTCACCCTGGTGTCACCCCTCATCCTGTCAGT
>WBZR01004193.1_pt1 | contig 12056 bp, 8 predicted proteins | sample 5204231 | NCBI WGS metagenome assembly WBZR01 (sample SAMN12412403, study PRJNA552823) | activated sludge metagenome | isolation source: activated sludge from anammox sidestream of wastewater treatment plant... | place: USA: Virginia | collected 2017-08
TCTATTTTGTCCAATCTCACCTGAACGGTCTCACCATCCGGTATCGGCATGGCTTCCCGGTCGTCCGGAAACAATGCCAGTTGTCTTGGCTTGGGTTCTTTACCAGACACCGCCTCTATCGTCCGAATCCACCCAGCCCGTTGATTGTCATTGAGTTCTCCCAAATAGAGAACCTGCCGCTGCACCACCCTTCTTCCGGTAACCCGGCGGTTCTCTACCACACTCCAATAACGGTGGGTTTTCCCATCTTTCGTTCGTGTCTTTTCCCGGAGAAACATGCGAGCATTTTCGCACTTCCTCCTGCATGCGTCAAGAGGGTAGGTCGGCACTACAAGCCGTTTTTAAAATTCACCCCTTGAATTTCAAGGGTTTCCTGGCGACTCTTGCCCAAAAATAACCTTTTTCGGACGCGAATTGCGAAAGTCGGGCTAATACCCGTGAAACCGATTATGCAATATTTTGCCTGGGGTAAACATCCGTTACAAAGCTAATCTCGCCTCAATTTAACTCTATTGACTCTATATACAATTCTTTTTCTGTAGATTTTGTGAGATTCACTTTGAAAATTATACCGCGAACGCCAACGGCTATCGGTCTATCAAAGAAACGCCGTAAACCAATCGCAGTATCCGAGGCAGATACCACATTAACAGACCCACCCGGCACCGACTGATTTCCCAAGTTTTTGTTATACTCATTGATTTTCTTTGCTAGTGCAAACGCATCATCTTCTTCTTTTATCTCTATATTCTCAGCGATAGTCCGTCCTTCTGTGTCTTCTTTAATGGGAGAAGTTTCGGTTATTTTCGATTTTTTAGATGCTCCAATCTTTGTTAGCCTGTCTAATTCCTTCAGCATCTTTGTTGTGATTGGCTGAACATTTGCGGCGCCACCTCCAAACCTTCTTTTGCGAATATTCATATCGATTGCCCTGGCATAATACACTTCATTAATTACCGCTATCCATAGGAAATCGCGATAGGCAATTAGACCTTTTTTATCCCCAAGTATTATCTTGGCTGCTTCATCAAATTGTGACTTGGCCAACTTCAAAGTTATATAGTTTATACCAGCAATTCCTTGAAATCTATTGACAGTGTCCGTTGAATTATAAACATACGGTTTGAGAATAAAATTATTTTCTTTCCCAAGTTCTATTGAATTAGTTTCAAAGAAAGTCTTTGTAAGTAGCTTTGCAGGAATAGCATAAGACTCCGCAGAGGGAATTTTCAAAGAAACCTGTCCGATTTTATTAAATGAAAATCCTAGGGCAACATTTAAATATTCAATCGGGACTAATGCATTTACATCGGCTTGAGTAATATTGGTAACTGAAAATTCAGGAAAAGCCACTTGCCTTAAACGGTTACAATCACCATCATTAAAAACATCCTTATTACCTATTACAACCGGCATTATAGAAACATCCGTTAAGTGCGCTTGATCCTTGGAAATGGCGTTTTTTATGGCCTCCGTTGTGCTCGGAAACGAAAAACGATTTTTATAAAAATCATTTGCCAATGTTGACGTACCATACATGAGTTTTAGTTCATAGAGAACATTGGTAACCCAAATCCCCGTTTTGCCTAATCCCCCTATATCTTCAATTAGCTTAGTTTCATATGGATGTGTTGGAAGCAGCCAAATGTCTCCCACCTGCACATCTTCACGGGGAGGAAAGACGGGAAAAATACCTTCTTCGGACATGGTTCTTGTCCACTCTTTATATACCACTCCATTCTTAAATTCCCGGGAACTACATCCCAAGAATCCCACAACCGTTACCAGAAAGAACGGTAAAGTGATTTTTTTCGTAGCTCGAAAAGCGTTCCTAATGCCCTGCTTCAAAATCATTGGCTTCTTCATAATATTCTCCATTTCTTAAAATATTCGTTTAGTTTCTTCTATGATGATAAATCGTAACACTTTAGTTTTTTGAAAAATGGCAACAACAACGATGTTTCCGCACGGTGTAGGGGCGAAGCATTTGCCATCAATTGGCATAAATGTCTGCACACCCCAAGCAGGCAAATGCTTCGCCCCTACCTTTTCAAAAAACTAAAGTGTTACGATAAATCAATTTTTCCCCAAGTGAGTCAGGTTTGCATAATCGTCCATCCTTGTTTATTACGATAATATGCCTTTTGATATTTGGAGTTAACTCTGGATAAATTTCTTCACAAAGTTTTCCTATGGACAACGGTAGCCTGAATTCGCTTTCATCAAAGTCTAACCGATTAACATTTCTTGAATTTTCCTCACAAAATGCGTCATTACCTGTATTACCATGATACTCGACTTGGTCCGAATAGCAGGGCGTTATGAAACACGAATACAGATTCATTATGAAAACGGGAAACACTAAAAGAACCGGTAGTAATTGATATCTTAAAAAGGGTCGATTTAATCGATATCTCATAATTTTTGAATTCCCTCTGTGCCAAAACACCTTCGATCCAAAAAATTCTCATGAAATAAAAAAAGCCTTACTGCAAAGATTTTTCAAAACATCTTCGGCAGTAAGGCTGTCTTTATTCCTGGGGATCGTGTTTTCTAAACCACTTCCGTGTCGGCTTAAAGATCCACTACTTTGCGCCCCCTGATCACTCAGGGTTTACCTTTCTCGTTATGTTTCCTAAAATGATAATTCGCAAAATAGTAGCCATTGAAAGGTAATAATAACAATTTTAGTGAATCATTTCATAATTCCCTGAATCCATGAGGCTTACAAATAGGAAAAGTCTAGGAATAGCTAACGGTAAGTGAAAGGAGGTTGGCAAAAAAGTGTGTCATGGCACAGATGTGCCAGTCACAAAAGTGTGCCATGACACACTTTTTATTAAGGCATGCATTTGAGTTCTTCTGGAAAAGGAGAGAGCAGAAGTCTATCAAAAACCTTTAACACGCCTCAAGCCGCTCTTTTTAGAGTGGAAGTTAATGTTTCCGCTGCCGACAAAGGACTATGCATTTCCTTCCAAGCAAGCAAAAAACTCTTTTCTCCAATACTAAGCGATGCTTCTTTTGTAGTATTTTCCAAAAGATGTTGATGTCTTTAGCAAAAATATAAATAAAATTAGCCCGGTCTTGGCTTAAAACCCTGACTGAGCTAACTGACAAATTTCGTGCTTCAGATTTCGTTTTTTTCAACTCATTTGGGTTAGGTGGTAACGGTTCGGTAAATCATCCGAAAGACCACAAGAATCATGCCGGCAGAAAAGAAGAAGATGGTTACAAAGGTGAGTGGTATGCTGGGGTTCTTTTTTACGCTGACTAAGACTCCGGGCACCGAATTAATATCTTCAAAACTAACCTTTGCTCCATGAATCTCCTGTGCATTGTCATCACCAATGGACAAAAAAACCGGATTCGTTCCCGCAGCAGTCACCAATTTTAATACGGGATAGCGATATTGCGGAGGCATATACAAATCAGCAACGCACACCTGCTTGCCATTTGCAGTAAAGGTTTCGCTGACCTTCAAACGGTACGGATGATTATCCACCTTCAGGACTACGCCTGATGCAATCCATCCATAATCCCGCATCAGGATTTCCGATATCCCATGCTGCAGGAGAACGGGATTGTTATAACCGAGGGTGTCCGTAAATTCGTTTCCGTCCTTTCTGACGACAACGGATGCCGTTATTTTTCTCGGCATACCATTTGGGTACGAACTCGTCTTCAGGTCGGTAACCTTCATTTCAATACCGCCCAGGTCAGTCCATTCCTCTGCTACAGATATCGGTGGTTCCGTCGTTGAATAGAGCCCGCCAATAAGATGTGCAATCAGGGTGATAACAAATCCAATATGCACGACCGATGCACCATACAGAGTAATCTTTTTTACGCCACTCCTCGTCTTTCGTATGATGGAATCAAGGGTGCACAAAAAGGTGTTAACACCATAAAGAATACAGGCAAGAAACAGGAGATAGAACCACAGATGGATCGGCCGTTTGTGCGCGAAGAAGAAAGAGATGTCTTCACCGGAAAGTCCTTCATATGCACGAGGATTATAGTTCATAATCAGACTACCGAGGATGAGAAGGGCGGTGACGGTAAATCCGGTGATGATACCCAGTTTTTGCGACTTAAATATTATGTAGATCGTTCTCATTTTACCACACCAAACCTGAAACAAGTCGGAACGGAAGAAGTTTTACCGATGCACAGGACACGCCCGGTTATCGAAAGCTGTGTGAACTACCGATCAAAAAGCTGGTGCCCACGTATGTCATCATGAGTATAATAAATCCTACGATAGCCATTGGCGGCTTATATCGTTTTGCCTCCTGCCAGTAATCAAGATGCAGACACGTGGCATAGAAAAACCAGATGATTACAGACCAGACAACTTTTGCATCCCAGAGGAAATATGCCCCCCATGCGACGTAGCCCCACAAGCCTCCAAAAATCATTGAAACAGAAAAGATAACGAGACCATATTGAAATCCCAAATCAATAAGATGATCGTACGCCTTTTTTTCATCACGGGTAAAATAACGCGCTACAGCCGCAGACATGGCGCTCACCCACAAGGCGTAACAAAAAAAGGAGAGGGGAACGTGTAAAACGTACCAGAGGGTCAGCATCAGGGGCGGCGCGTAGCTTAATCCTTTTGGGAAATATGCAGCCGCCGCATAAAAACCATAGCCAACCCCAAAGAGAGACATGCGGTAGATATGGCTTTTTGTTCTCATATTTATGAGCAAAATAATAAAGGCTGCAACGGCAAATGCATTAAAGGACTCGAATTTGTTGGTCAAGGGAAAATACTCAATCGATATGCCACGCAGCGTAATCGATGCAAGGTGGAGAACGATCATCCCTGCCAGAATCGGAAATCGGAGTTTTAACCGGGTAAATCCAATGCCCCAATATGCGGTATAGGCAATGAAACAGAGCCAATATAAATTGACTGACAATTGGTTGAGGAAATGAGCCGTATCCATAATTACAAGGTAATCTCTATCTTTGCCTTTTCCCTAAGATCCTTAATCGTGTTATTCATTTCAAGGGCAACCAGCTCCTCCCGGACTCTGTCTTTTACCTGGCTGAAACTGACATCTTTGGGCGGGGTTTTTGCAGTAACCTTGATAAGATGATACCCAAATTCCGTTTTGACCGGATCACTCACCTTACCCACCTCCGTAGCAAAAGCAGCTTTGGCAAACTCTTCTACCATGACGCCGTGCCGGGGGAACGAACCGAGCTCTCCGCCCGTTTTGCCGGTCGGACAGTCAGAATATTTTTTAGCCAATTCGGCAAAATCGGCCCCCTCATCGAGTTCTTTTTTTATTGATGCGATCTTTGCCCGCGCGCCCTCTATTTCCTCCGGCGTCTTCTTTCCTTTGGTATCAACCAGGATATGACTCGCCGTAACGGTTTCACCATTGAAATTACTAATATTTTTCATAAAATAATCTTCTAGTTTTTTCTCGTCGATACCCTTGGATACGTAATTTTCAATCGCGGCCGACATGTTAATTGCAGTTTTTAACTCTTCAATGTTACTCCCCTGAAATTCCAAAAACTGCTCCAAGGTTTTGTCCTTCGTGGCAGGATTATTTTTAATATTATCCCGCATCTTAGCAATCTCTTTGTCTACCACTTCCGCCGGGACGCTCAGCTTTTTTTCCACCACGAATTGCCGTAATAAACTCTGCGTTACGAGCTGATCGGTAATCTGCTCCTCCATAGAAGATATTGTGGCAGGATTCACATGATTTTTAAACCGGTCCAGAATTTTATCGAGATCTTTTCGGAGAATTTTTTCGTTATTTACCGTTGCAATAACTTTGTTAGGATCGGCCTTTTCTTTCTTGCCATGGACACTGCCCATACCGTGTCCACCCGAGCCGTTTTCTTCCGCAGCCATTCCTAATGAATGCATTTTTTCCTTATCTTCTTTGTTAAAATTAACATTCTGATGTATTTTTGCAAAATCCTGTTCTGCAGATTCATTGCTTGCCTGTGAACTGCCCGATTCATTCCTCTGACAGCCACAAAGAGAGAAAGCCACGAAAATTGCAAAAACAGAAAAAAGAGCGATTCCTTTTACCATAACAACTCCTTCATTAATGATACTTCTGGCTAGAAAAACTAAAAATTAGTTAAAGAGATGGGGCGGTATGCTTTCTTCCATAATAATCCGTGATAAGCTTCAGGAGGTCTTCTTCCTTCAGGTTTGAGATATAGTCGAGTGCAATATCTACAAGAAGGTCGACAGAAAGCCGGGGATTCTTTGCAGTAATCGATTGTAATGCCTCATAAATCTCAGGACTGATTTCTAAGGCTGTTTTTGACTTAAATAGATGATATTTTATGAGCTTGATATTATCCATGATTTTATCTTTTCAAAACACCTGATAAAGGAAATTGGTTCCGCAATTATCTTATTTTCTATAATTAATTTGGACAACCGATCTCATCCGCGCATTAAGAGCTGTCATATGGGCGAGGTGGGAGTCGAACCCACACAACCTTTAAGGGTCAAAGGATTTTAAGTCCTTCGTGTCTGCCATTCCACCACTCGCCCACTGGTATCTTTGTTTGCCGTTTCGTCACAAATGGTAAGAATAAAAAGAAATTTCTCCCGTGCACAATTTTCACACGCCGCTCTCACTTTTTTCTATTTTCTTTCTTTCTTTCTTTCCTTCCTTCCTTCCTTCCTTCCTTCCTTCCTTCCTTCCTTCCTTCCTTCCTTCCTTCCTTCCTTCCTTCCTTCCTTCCTTCCTTCCTTCCTTCCTTCCTTCCTTCCTTCCTTCCTTCCTTCCTTCCTTTTCCCGTGGCATTACATTCACTCGCATCTAACCGTATTTTAACAAAAGGCGGCTCTGGGATTCGAACCCAGGATAACGGTTTTGCAAACCGTGGCCTTAGTCCACTTGGCGAAGCCGCCACTTCTGTCTTTTAATATTTAAGTTTTTTATGTTACCATCTAAAAATAATTAAGGCAAGATGTTTTTTCGCCACTTCAATCTACTCGCACGAATTCTTCTAAGTTTTCGGTAACGGTGATTCCTCTGCAAACAAAAAGGGGAAGACAGAGCCTTCCCCTTCGTCGCATCGTGAACAGCGCGCAAAAAACGCAGAAGTTTTTACTTTAAATTTTTTAATGCCTTTTCCATTCTGGACAGGAGGATACTCACCTCATCAAGCGCTATCTCAGGCGCAGTGACCCTTTCGCATAATAAAGCAAACGTCTTATCAATCTCTTCGGCGGTCTTATTTCCTGATTCCGTGAGCGGGAAACGCGGTCCTGATGTGGAAGAAGTTTCAGGCGTCACCGATGCATCCGGTTGCTTGATCTTTGCCAATTCTGCCTCTAAGGCCTCTTTTGCCTTCTGGAGTTCTGTGATTGCCTTCTGTTTTTCTGCAAGTTCCTGATCCGCTAATTTTTTTGCCTCGGTATAATAAATAAGCTGATTTTTAACATCTTCCCGGTCTCTCTTAATATCCGTAATCTGCAATTCAAATTTCTCTGACAAACCCTTACTATCTGCTTCAACGGCATTAAACTGTTCCGCTAATTTGGCTTTTGCATTCTCTAATTCCGTGAGCTTGTTTTGCTGCTCCAGGATGGTATTTTGCAATCCGCTTATCTGAACCCCGACAGCCGCCTTAATAGCGCCGAAGGTATCCACCTCTTTCTGGAGCTCAGACGCCTTTGCCACAAAACCATCTTTTTCGGCAGTACATGCCGTTAACTTATCCTCGACCTCTTTCTTTGCAACTTCAGCCTTATCTAAATTTTCCATAAGTTCCGGAACTTTTAAAACCTCCTTGCGACCGGCACCCAGTTGCCGTTCAAGGCCGTGCACCCGCTCTTTCTGTAACCGGTATTTTTCAGTAACCGATACGCCAAATCCAACACACAGCAGTCCAAAAAGACCTACCAATACTACCATAATTGCCTTTGCCTTCGTATTACAGCTCGACATACCTGCCCCCCCTTTTGGTGTACTTTGGTTAAATTTTTAATAGTTGCTATAGAAGATTTTAAGGTATTTACAAAAATGATCGGATACAAATAATAGCAAAAGGCAGCTCTCGTTTCAAGTAAAATTGTTCCTGCAAATTGGCAACAATTTAGACTTGATTTTCAGGATCGCAAATTACGATAATATGATGAGGGTGATAATCCACAATAATAAATCCGCGATCAAATAACGACAATCTGCAGAAACAATGGACCTCATTCCATTTTTTGTATCTTGTTAACCTGCATTAATGAAAGACCCGTATGAAGAACGAAAATTTTGTCCATCTCCATGTCCATAGTGAATATAGTCTTCTTGACGGCGCCTGCAAAATCAGTGATCTTGTTGATAAAGCCTTGCAGCTGAAAATGCCCGCCCTTGCCCTGACCGATCATGGGAATATGTTTGGCGCTGTGGAGTTTTATGAAATGGCAAGGTCAAAAGGAATAAAGCCCATATTGGGATATGAGGCCTATGTGGCACAGGGCAGTCGTTTTGATAAAGAAGCGAAAAACGGAAAGGAAACGATCAGCCACATCACCCTCCTTGCAGAAGATAACGAAGGATATCGCAATCTTCTTAAGCTCACAACATCAGCATATCTTGAGGGCTTTTACTACAAACCAAGAATCGACAAGGCAATCCTGAAGGCGCATGCCACAGGGCTCATTTGCCTCAGTGGCTGCATGACCTCGGAAATTAATCGTTATTTAGTACAGAACCGCACGGAAGAGGCATCACAGGTAGCAAGGGAATTCAAGGATATCTTTGGGCCAGAGCATTTTTACCTGGAAGTCCAAAACAACGGAATCGAACATCAGGCAAAGTTGGTATCAGACGCGGCGGAGATAGGAAGGAAGTTCGGCATCCCGCTTGTTGCAACCAACGACATCCACTATTTGAATATGGATGACGCTACCGCCCACGATGCCCTGCTCTGCATTAATACCGGGAAACATCTATCGGACGTCCAAAGGATGCGTTTCGGAACGAACGAATTTTATTTCAAAAACTTTCAGGAGATGCACACCGTCTTCCAGCATATACCCGAGGCCCTTGAGAATACAGTAAAAATCGCCAACCGCTGTAATGTGGAAATGACCTTCGGGAAGATGCACCTGCCCAAATTTACCGCACCAAACGGTATGACCAACAATGCCTATCTGAGAAAACTCTGCGAGGAAGGCGCCGTGCAAATATACGGTTCTCTTAACCAGAATATCCGCGACCGTCTGGATTACGAGCTAAAGGTTATCGAAAGCACGGGATTTGTGGATTATTTTTTAATTGTCTGGGACTTTATTCACTTTGCCATTCAGCATCGTATTCCCGCTACAGGCCGTGGTTCAGGCGCCGGCAGTCTCGTTGCCTACGTGCTGAATATTACAAACATTGACCCCCTCGAAAACGATTTGCTCTTTGAACGGTTTCTGAATGCGGAGAGAATCTCCATGCCTGATCTGGATATTGATTTTTGCGCTGAAGGCCGCGAAAAGGTCATTCAGTACGTCCGGCAAAAATACGGCGGCGACAGCAACGTCGCCCAGATCATCACCTTTGGAACGATGAAGGCAAAGGCCGTCATCCGGGACGTCGGACGGGTGATGAATATACCGTTATCCGAAGTAGATAAGGTAGCCAAATTGATCCCCAATACCCTTAACATAACTTTAAAGGAGGCCCTGGAGCAGGAGCCAGCGCTCAAAGCGCTGTATGAAAACGAAAAACATATTCATGATCTGTTTGACATTTCCAAAAAACTGGAGGGACTCTGCCGCCACGCATCGGTGCATGCTGCAGGTATCGTCATTTCAGACGAGCCGTTAACTGAATACGTCCCCTTGGCAAAGAATGGAGACGTGGTTACCACACAATTTTATGATGAAATCCTGGTAGATAAAATCGGGTTGCTGAAGGCAGATTTTCTTGGCGTCCGGAAACTAACCGTCCTTGATAAGGCCCTGAAACTGATCCGGGAAACGACGGGTAAGGACATTGAACTGACAAAGATTCCTATGGATGACAGGAAAACATATGAATTATTATCCCGCGGGAATGTAAAGGGGGTCTTCCAGGTAGAAACCAGTCGTGGCTTTAAAGAACTGCTCAAAAAGCTAAAACCCGATACCTTTGCAGACATCTTACCCCTCGTGGCATTGTACAGGCCTGGTCCTTTGCAAAGTGGGATGGTAGACTCCTTTATTAACCGAAAGCACGGCAGGGAAGAGGTTGCCTATCCTCATCCTTTCCTAGAACCGATCCTGAAAGAGACCTACGGCGTAATTTTATACCAGGAGCAGGTCATGCGTATTGCCAACCGTTTGGCAGGATTTTCCCTGAATCAGGCCGACAACCTTCGCAAAGCCATGGGAAAGAAGAAGCCGGAGATTATGGCAAAATTCAAGGACCAGTTCATCAACGGCGCAGTCGCGAATGGAATCCCGAAAGAGACTGCGGTCAGCATATTCGAATTGATGGAATATTTTGCAGGTTACGGATTTAACAAATCTCATTCTGCAGCCTATGCGGTAATCACGTACCAAACCGCTTATCTGAAGGCGAACTACCCGGTACAGTACATGGTTGCCCAACTCAGTTGTGAAAAACAGAATATGGATAAGATCGTGGACTATATTGAGGACTGCCGCCACACGGGCATCGGGGTGCTTCCCCCCGATATCAACGAAAGTCAAAACGACTTTACCATCTCCCAGGGAAACAAGATACGGTTTGGATTAGGGGCAATCAAAAATGTGGGCGATAAGGCTATCGAGTCCATTATACAGTCACGGGACAAAGGGGAACGCTATACCTCAATCCTGGATCTATGCAAACGGGTTGATATGCGGGTTGTCAACAAACAGGTACTCGAGTCTTTGATCAAATCCGGATGTTTTGACTCACTGCATGACAACCGGGCAAAACTCCTTGCCGGACTCGATACGGCTATGCAATTAGGCGGTATAGCAGGTAAAGAAAGACGAAAGGGGCAAAAATCCCTGTTTGCCATTGGAAGTGATCTGGATATTGCCGTGAAGGCAGATGCCGGAACAGAGACTGAGGTGAAGCAGTGGACAGAAAAAGAGATCCGTCAGGCAGAGAAGGAAAGCCTCGGTTTCTACCTGAGTTCGCATCCATTGAATGTCTGCCAGCAAAAGATTAAACAGTTGTCTACCGTGTCTTCAGCAGAAATGTCAGAACATGCTGATGGAGAAGAGATCATTATCGGGGGTATTGTCACCAATCTGAAACCGAGTGTAACGAAACGGGGCGATCCCATGATGTATATCACCCTGGAAGATATGAAGGGCGCCGTTGAGTGCGTTATCTTTAGCAAAGAAATGAAGTCGCATCAGTCGTTATTAAACATGGATGAAATTGTTTTCGTGAAGGGCCAGATTGGTTTCCAGAGCACTGCCCCGTCCATACGGATAAAAGAGATGATAGCCGAAAAAGACGCACTAAAGCGTCTGACCAAATGCATAACACTTCGGTTTGAAGGAGCACATTTTGATGAGGTAAAATTAAATCAGCTCAGGGAAATCATCAAGAAACACTCCGGCACATGCCCGCTCTTCCTCGAAATCAGCAACCCCGAACAAACCAGCACAGTAATTAAAGCCTCAAGTCAATATTTCACATCGGTAACGGACAATTTTCTGTCTTGTATAAAAGAACTCTTTGGTCCCGATGCGCTCAAGCTTAATCAGAGAGAAATGCTTGCTATGGTTTAAAAGATTCTCCATGCCCGCACCCGGTGTTTTTGCCCTGAATGGGATGGCCGGTTAGCGTTAGAATATCTTCTTTCCTCACCGGTGGGATATTGTATCTATGCAAAATCTCTTCATTAAAAATTGCGGATAAATGGCCTTTTTCTTATCAGCATTAGCATCCTTTTTGTCGTTGTTACCTAGAATATAAAAAACACCAAACACCCTGCATCGCCTTAACCCGACATTAGCAATTCGCGTCCAAAAAAGGTTATTTTTGGGCAAGAGTCGCCTGGAAAGCCTTGAAATTCAAGGGGTGAATTTTCAAAACGGCTTGTAGTGCCGACCTACCCTCTTGACGCAT
>WBZR01004195.1_pt1 | contig 12054 bp, 10 predicted proteins | sample 5204231 | NCBI WGS metagenome assembly WBZR01 (sample SAMN12412403, study PRJNA552823) | activated sludge metagenome | isolation source: activated sludge from anammox sidestream of wastewater treatment plant... | place: USA: Virginia | collected 2017-08
CGAGGACCTGAACCTCACGCAAGAGGAGCTCAAAATCCGCAAGGCCGGCATCCTGCCCTACCTCACGCTGATCGCAGGCGTCGCCGTCGTCCTCACCGCAAACTGGTTCTTCCAGTTGCCCGGCTGAACAAAAAAGGCGACGGGGGGAAAGCCCCCGTCGCCTCATAAAAGATCTCCGACGCAGCCATCTCCCGGCCGCGAACCCTCGAACTGGCTGGAAACATCCGTTTCCGGCCAGTTTTTTTGGCGAGAGCCGTTCCTGCGTTTCCGGTCCGTGCGCCGTGCGGAAATCTCGCCCGCCGCGCCTGTGGTGGCGGCTTACGGCGCCGGTTGCCGCGTCCCGCTCTCGGCCCTGGCGGTCCTCCACCCGAACCATGTCGCATAAAGGGTCGGCAGGAACACCAGCGTCAGGAGCGTTGCGACGAGCAGTCCGCCCATGATCGCGAACGCCATGGGCCCCCAGAAGACGGTCGGCGCGATCGGGATCATGCCGAGCACCGTCGAGATCGCCGTCAGCATGATGGGACGGAAGCGCGTCGAGCTCGCTTCGATGGCGGCGGTCGCGACATCCTGGCCCTTGGCCCTTTCGGACTCGATTTGGCCGATGAGGATGACGGCGTTCTTCGTGATCATGCCGAGGAGCGCCAGAATGCCGAGAATTGCCACGAATCCGAGTGGCCGTCCTGAGACGAGCAGCGCCCCGACGACTCCGATCAGCCCCAACGGTCCGACGCTGAGCACCAGCGCCAGGCGCTGGAAGCTGCGGAGCTCCACCATGAGGACGCTGAGCATGATCAGAAGCATGAGCGGGACGACGGCGACCACGGACGCTTGCGACTTTTGGCTCTCCTCCACGGTGCCGCCTTCGACGATGGCGTAGCCGTTGGGGAGCTCCTTGCGCAGCGCATCGACGCTCTGCGTCAAGGCGCTGACAACCGTCTCGGGCAGCGTGCCTCCGGAGACGTTGGCCTGCACGGTGAGCGTCGGAACGCGGTCGCGGCGCCACACGACCGGTTGGTCCTGCGTGTATTCGAACGTGGCGAACTGGCTCAACGGCACGGTCCGGCCTCCGGGGAGGGAGACCTGGATATTGCGCAGCGTCGCCAGCGACACCCGCTGCTCGTCGGTGGCGCGGACGACGACGTCGACGAGATAGATGTTGTCGCGAACCTGCGTCACCGTGTTGCCGGAGACGACGGTATTGAGGACGGCAGCCAGCGCCTCGGAGCTCAAGCCGAGCTGACGCGCCTCGTCCTGGTCGACGACGATGCGAACCTCGCGCGTCGGCTCGATCCAGTCAAAATTGACGTGCTCGGCCTGCGGGTTGGCGGCGACGACATTCGCCAGCTTGAGCGCGATGTCCCGGACCACACTGATATCCGGCCCGCTGACGCGGTACTGGACCGGCCAGCCGACCGGAGGGCCGAGCTCGAGCGGCGAGATGCGGCCCACGATCTGCGGGAAGTCGTTCGAGAGCAGCGCTTCGAGCTTCTTGTGCAGCCGCTCGCGCGCCGCGACGTCCTTGGCGACGACCACGGCCTGCGCGAAGAAGGCGTTGGGCAGTTGAACGTCGAGCGGCAGATAGAAGCGGATGGCGCCCCGTCCGACGTAGGTGCTCCACCGGGCGACGTCATCGTCGTCGCGAAGGGTCTGATCGATCCGTTCGGCAACGTCCTGGGTCGCGAAGATGGACGCGTTCTGCGGCAAGCGCAGGTCCACGAGCAGCTCGGGGCGGTCCGAGGACGGGAAGAATTGGCTGGGGATGAGCGGGAGCCCGAGCAGCGACGCGATGAACGCGCCGAGCGTTGCCACGATCGTCAGGCCCTTGGCCCTGACGGCCCGGGTGAGAAAGCCCCGGTAGATCCCGAGCACTTTGCTCGGCTTGGTCTCGGCGGCGGGCTCGGGGACCTTCAGGATGGCGGTGCAGAGAAGCGGCGCGAATATGACGGCGACGCCCCACGACACGAGAAGCGCGATGGTGACGACGGCAAACAGCGAGAAGGTGTATTCGCCCGCTGAGCTTGCGGCGAACCCGACGGGCACGAACCCGGCGATGGTCACGAGCGTTCCGGCGAGCATGGGGAAGGCGTAGGTCCGAAACGCGAAGGCGGACGCCTCTTCCTTGCTGTCTCCGGCGGCGAGACGGGTCAGCGTCGCGTCCGTCACCGTCATCGCGTCGTCGACCATCAGCGCCAGCGCGATGATGAGCGCACCGAGAGAGATGCGCTGCATGTCGATGCCCGTCAGGTCCATGATCGAGAACACGATGGCGAGCGTCAGCGGAATGGAGAGCGCGATGATGAGCCCGGCACGCACGCCGAGGCTGATGAAGCTCACGACCAGGATGATGGCGATCGCCTGCCAGAGCGACGTCATGAATTCCGAAATGGCATTCTCGACGGTCACGGCCTGGTCTGCGACGAGCAGCGGCTCGATGCCGAGGGGCAGGTTGGCCTTGAGCTTCTCCATCACCCGCGTGATGTTCTTGCCGAGCGCCAGGATGTCTCCGCCGTCGCGCATGGCGATGGCGAGGCCGATGGCAGGTTTGCCGTTGACGCGGAACAGCGGCTGCGGAGGATCGGAGAAGCCGCGCCGTACGGTGGCGATGTCGCTGAGGCGCAGCGTGCGGTCGCCGACGGCGAAGTTGACGTTGAGAACGTCCTGCTCGGAGGCGAACGCGCCGGAGACCCGGAGCGACAGTGTCTCGTCGCCGGTCTCGATCGTCCCGCCAGGACGCACGATGTTCTGCGATTGAAGCGCGCGGATCAGCGCCGACCGGTCGATGCCGAGCGTGGCGAGCTCAGCGACCGAGAATTCAACGAAGATCTTCTCGTCCTGGGCGCCCAGGATCTCGATCTGCGAGACGTCCGGCACCTTCAAGAGCTCGGAGCGCACGTCCTCCACGTGGTCGCGAAGCTCGCGATGGCCGAACCCGTCCGCCGTGAAGCCGTAGATGATGCCGAAGGTGTCGCCGAAATTGTCGTTGAACCCCGGGCCGACGATGCCCATCGGCAGCGTGGAGCGCATGTCGCCGACGTTCCGGCGCACCTCGTCCCAGATGTCGCGGACCTCGCGCGCCGTCGTGTCACCCCGCAGGTTGACGAAGATCGTCGCCACGCCGGGCTTGGTGTAGCTGCGCAGGAAGTCGAGCTTCTCCGTTTCCTGCAGCGTGCGCTCGAGACGTTCCGTGACCTGGTTGAGCGTGTCCTCCATGGTCGCGCCGGGCCATGCGGCCTGAACGACCATGGTCTTGATGACGAACGTCGGATCCTCGGCACGCCCGAGCCGATGATAGGAAAAAACGCCGGCGATCACCGCCACGATCATGAAGTAGATGACCAGCGAGCGGTTGCGGAGAGCCCATTGGGAAAGGTTGAAGTCCATTAGGTCATGAACTCATGATGGATGGCGCATTGACGCGAGGACTTTTGCGTCGCTGGCAGGAGCGAGACCGCCGCAAACCTCCCTGGTTTGCAAGGTCTTGCGACGAACCAGGGGCGCAAAAGGACCGCGCCCCTGCGAGGTGAGCCAAAGCAAGCCAATGGCGCATCGTCATGCTGAAAGCATGCCTCCGGTATGACGTCATGCTGAAAGCATGCCTCCGGCATGACCCGCCGGGCCGATGCGCAGGCATCGACCTCAGCGCTTTTTCCGGCTCTTGGCTCGCTTTGGCTCATCACTGCATCGTCCATCATGAGGTCATGACCTAGGGTTCCGATCCGAGGATGCGAACCTTCTGCCCCGGATGGAGCGCCTGGGTGCCGGCCGTGATGATGACGTCGCCCTCGTCGAGGCCTTCCGAGATGACGACGCTCGCCGGATCGAAGCGCGCCACCTCGACGTTGCGCAGCGAGACGCTGAAATCGTCCGGATTGACGATCCATACCGCCGGCTGCCGGTCGATCCTCGTCAGCGCGCTTGCCGGTATCTCGATCGCCGTCGGTGCATCGCGTTGCACCTGGCCGATGACGGTTGCGCCGAGCCGCATCGCTTCCGGAGGCTCGGTGAGCCCGATCTTCACCTCGAAGGTCCGCGTGACGGGATCGGCCTGAGGCGCGACGGTCCTGACCCGCCCGGCGGCTTTCACGGACGCGTCGTCCGCCAGCCGGACCTCGATGATGGAATCGGCTGGAACGGATCGCAGGATATGCGCGGGAACGTCGAAAACGGCGTCACGGCCCCCCTGGCGCGCGACGCGGACGATCATCTGGCCCGCCTGCACCACCTCGTGTGCATCGGCCCCGGTTGCCGTGACGACGCCGGGGGCGTCCGCCACCAACTCGGTGAAGGCGACCTGATCCTCCGCAACCCGGAGCTGCGCCTCCGCCGAGTCGAGTTGTGCTTCGGCCGTCGCCCGCGCCTTTTCCGCCTCGTCGAACTGCGCCCGCGTCGTCCAGCCTTGGCCGAGCAGCGTCTGCTGGCGCTCGTACCGATTGCGGGTCTGGACCACTGTCGCGCGCGCGGCAGTGACGGCGGCCTGCGCGGAGCGCAGCGCGTTCATCTCGTTCATCGGCTCGAGCCGGGCCAGGACCTGGCCGGCCTCCACCCGATCTCCGGTGCGGACGGTCCGCTCGATCATGCGTCCCGAGATGCGGAAGCCGATCGAGGCTTCGTCGTCGGATTCGATATGCCCCGTGAGCGTGATCGGCTGCGTCACGCTCGAGCTCTTTTCCACGGTGATGGTTCGAACCGGCCGCGCGGCCGGCGCTGCGACCTCGGGTGTCTCGCGGCATGCCGCGAGCGGCACGGCGGCCAGAAGTGCACCGGCCGCCAATAGACGCACGGTCCATCTGCCAGTCTCGCTTGCGCGAAGGTCTCGGGTCAGTCTGCCCATCGAATGGCGTTCCTAGGACGGTTGCGGAGGATCCTCGATCTCAGAACGAGCCGAAGAGGGAGCCCAGAATGATGACCGCAAGCAGAGCGATCAAGGCCCCAAGAATACAAACCACAACGATATCGCGGTAGCTCTCGCGATGTGTGGAGCCGCACACGGCAAGCAGCGAGACGACCGCGCCGTTGTGCGGCAGGCTGTCGAGCGTACCGGCCCCGATCACGGCCACGCGGTGCATCAGCGCCGGGCTGATGCCGGTCTCGGCCGCGAGCTTCATGTAGGTCGGCCCGAGCGCATCGAGCGCGATGGTGAGGCCGCCCGAGGCGGAGCCCGTGAGTGCGGCGAGGATATTGGTGGCAACCGCGAGCGAGACCAGTGGTCCGCCCTCGATGCCGAGCACCCACTCGCGCACCAGCTCGAAGGCCGGCATCGCTGCCACCACCGCTCCGAAGCCGACCAGGCTCGCGACGCTGAAGATCGGCAGCACGGAGGCGTTGACACCCGCTCCCATCGTCTCCCGCAGTGAGGGAAAGCTGCGGAAGTTGATGGCGACGACGGCGATGATCGCCGCCAGCAGCGCCACGATCACCGACCACACGCCCCCGACCGCCGCAAAGGTGGTGGCGCCCCAGCGGTCCTCCGCCAGGAAGGACACGTCCATGCGGGGAAGAACGACAAACGACATCAAGAGGTTGACCACCACCACGACGATCAGCGGCAGCGCCGCCAGATGCACCGGCGGGCCGCTCGCGGCGTGTTCGCCCTTCTTGATCTCGGCGGGGTCGAATTCGCGCGCCGTGGTTGCGCGCTCGCGCACCAGCTCGTCGGTGGCCGCATCGACTGCGGTGTCCTCCTCGCTGCCGAACCCCTCGCCCCTGCGCCGGGCGGCCATCTCCATCCGCTTCAGCCACCACAGGCCGAAGCCGAGCATGATGGCGGACGCGATGATCCCGAGGCCCGGCGCGGCGAACGGCGTGGTGCCGAAGAACGGCATCGGGATTGCGTTCTGGATCGCCGGCGTGCCGGGCATGGCCGACATGGTGAAGGTGGAGGTGCCGAGTGCGATCGCGGCCGGCATGAGCCGGCGCGGAACGCCGGCGCTGCGGAACAAGGCGAGCGCCATCGGCGCGAGCACGAAGAAGGCGACGAACAGGCTCACGCCGCCGTAGGTGACGATGGCGCCGGCGAGCACCACCGACATGATGGAGCGCTCAGGACCCATTTTGTCGGTCATGTACTGCGCGATGGAGGAGACGGAGCCGGAATCGTCCATCAGCTTGCCGAACAGCGCGCCGAGCAGGAACAGGGGGAAGAACTGCGCGACGAAATCCGCCGCGTTGCTCATGAAGATCTGCGTCCAGCTCGCAAGCAGCGGCTCGCCGGCGAAGATGGCGGCGACCAACCCGGCGATCGGGGCGAGAATGAGCACGCTCCAGCCGCGGTACGCGAGCGCGACGAGGAACCCAAGGCCGATCAGAATACCGAGCAATCCCATGGCCTACTGCATCTCCGCGATCAACTGGTCGATATCGAGCGTGGACGTTTTGCCGAGGTCGTCGCTCTGTTCTATCAGGAACTGCTCGCCGGCCTTGCGGCCCTCGTCGCGCAGCATGCTAATGAATTCCCATTCGGCATTCAGCTTCGAGGACGCGCCGAGCTCGGCCATGATCGGATTGCGGACCATATGCAGGCGCATGCGCGCCCATTGCGCCCCCTCACCATCGCCCGGATTGGCAATCCTGCGCAACAGCGCCATCATCTTGAGCTCTTTGATCAGCACCGCGTTGAACGACACCTCGTTCAGGCGGTTCAGGATGTCATGGGCCGTTTTCGGCGTTCCGGGCCTCTCGATCGGATTGATGGGAATGAGAATGGTGTCGTCGGACTCGAGCTCGTTCACCAGCGGCGCCATCGTCGGGTTGCCCGAATAGCCGCCGTCCCAATAGCACTCGCCGTCGATCTCCACTGCCTGGAACAGGGTCGGCAGGCAGGCCGAAGCGAGCAGCACCTCCGGCGTGATGTCGGCGTTGCGGAAGATGCGCGGGCGTCCGGTGCGCACATTGGTGGCGGTGATGAAGACTTTGATGGGCGATTTACGCAGCCGCTCGAAGTCGATCGCCTTTTCCAGGATCGGCGTCAGGGCGTTGGTGCCGGCCGGATTGAGATCGTAAGGCGAGTAGAGCCGCGACATGATGTCCATGAAAACGAACATCGGCGAATGGTCGAGCGACCAGCGGCCGAGCAGCCGGTCGATGGGGCCGCGCTGGAACGGGCTGAAGCGCGCCGCGTCCGACACTTGCCGCCAATAGGCGTCGAGCGCCTGGCGCGCGCCCTCCGCGCCGCCCGCGGCGAAGCCGTCGGCCAGGAGGGCCGCGTTCATCGCGCCGGCCGAGGTGCCCGACACGCCTTCGATCTTGAGCCACGGCTCTTGCAGCAGCCGGTCGAGCACCCCCCAGGCGAACGCGCCGTGCGAGCCGCCGCCCTGCAAAGCGAGATCGACGAGAACCGGCTCTCTGCGGCCTCTGGAATGCGCGTTTGACATCGGACTCTCCGGAATGTGGTCTCAGCCGATCGGCCCTGCTCAATCGGGCACGATGTCCCGGAGGTTCGGTCTGAGGAGATCTGATCCTAAGGTTGGGCGGTACGGGGCTCGCGGCGGAGCTGCAGCCCGAGCGCGATCCACCACGCTCCGTGCAGCAGAAGGTCGAAGCCCACCAGCGTGCCGAGCACCCAAAGTCCGCTCACGGGCCATTTCGCCAGGATCACGAGGCCGGCAAGGATGCCGATCGCTCCCGACAGAAGCAGCAGAAAGCCGGACCACCGCCAATACTGAAAAGACTGGAAAACACGCACGGCGCCCGAGACGATGAGCGCCAGCGCGAACACGAATGTGAGCAGGATGGATGCGGCCAGCGGATCGGCGATCAGCGCGATGCCGCAAACGCCGTAGAGCGCCCCCACCAGCAATCTCGCGAAGAAGCCGCGCCAATGGGGCGCGGAGAACGAGTGAATGACCTCCGAGGCGCCGGCAACGAGCAGGGTGAAGCCGATCACGATGGCGCTGATGACGGTGGCGAGCGCGACATCGCCGAGAATGAAGAAACCGGCGGCAAGGAACACGACCCCCAGCAGGAGCGCGCTCCACCACTTGGTGGTCCTCGCGCGGGGCTCCGGAAGGGTGGCGGTTTTGTCGGCCATGAAGGGTTCACCAATGAGACGAGGATGCGGTTAAAAAAAGGCAATCCGCAAAACAGAACAGTCTCCTGGGATTCGTATCCCAGGAGACCCGCACTTTCATTATTCGAGTTTAGACGGCCGGAAAATAGACAAACGGTCGCGAGGGGACCTGTACTATTCCTCGCCGGGAACCGGCCCGCGCATCTCGGGAACCTTGCCGCTGACGGTGCCCGTCGCCGGAAGCTTGCCCGCCTCGTCGCCCATCCTCAGGCGCCCGTCCTCTGTGCGCGTCGTGCCGCCGGCTTCCGATCCCTTCATATCCGGCACGGCATTGCGCATCGTCTCGCTGGCAGGAAGCTTGCCTTCGTCGCCCATTGTCTGGGGCGGCCCCTTGGGTTCAGCGGTGCCGCCGGCGATGGCGGACGCAGAAAAAAAGCCGACTGCGGCGATCGCAACGGCGGACGTGATGGAAAGCTTCATGGGTTTGAACTCCTTAAAAGAGGTTCTTATGACGGGTGTTCCCCAGCGACCGACTATAGGCATATTTCCCTCGACTGGAAAGAGATCTGGTTTGTACGGGGAAAATCACCGTACGTCGGGCTCTGCGCGCCCGCCCCTCGGATCGGTCTTTCTTGAAAGGGCGAGGGGCGGAAGGTCCCTTGGGACACCGGCGTGCGTCCGCGTTTCTATTTGCTTTCGCCGTGGCCGTCCGCGTCGCCGGAGCGATGATGCGAGCCGTTGACGACAAGGAAGAGCGTCAAGGCCCCGATCATCAGGGCGACTGCGATCCCCAAATGGAGAAGATCGAGCTCGCTGATGCGCGCGACCGCCTCCTTGGAGAACAGCACGGCAAGAACCGCAACGATGACGCTGACGAGGTTGTTCTTCAGGTCCTCGAGATTGCGGATGATCAGCCATTTCGGCAGCGGCAGCGTGTTGTCGATGAACAGCACGAAAAGGCCGGCGCAGATGATGTAGCCGACGATGGCGATCAGGAACACGTCGATCGCCCCCAGCAATCCGACGGCGAGCAGCCGCCCGCCTTCCGGGGAAACACTCGCCTCTTGGATCGTGGCGAAGATGCCCGACACCACCACGCCGGTCTCGTAGAGGATGAGAGCAACCGAGCCCGCGTAAATGCTGACGATGACGACGAGAATGACGTACTTGCTCGAAGCCAGCATGTTGCGCAGCATGGAGATCCTCATGGGTGACAGGAATGTGCCGGCCCGAGCCGGGCACGACGAAGTGCGAGCGTTGAGACGCTTGCGACGAGAGCGCGATCGCGCGCCCTCTTATAACGGGTCTCCCGCGGGCTGGAAACTGCCACGGCGCCGGAGGGTGGGCCACGCCGTCGCGGCGGGACGCTACGTCCCGTTGCGATTGCGGAACCAGAGCGCGGCAAGCACCAGGAGCGATCCGACCACCGCCGCGGTCAGGTCGCGCAGCGAGATGGTGATCTGATCCAGCCCGGGGAACAGGCCGAGCAGGCGGAACAAGAGGCCGCCGATCAAGGCGCCGATGAGCCCGAGACCGAGATTGGCCGGGAGGCCGAACCCTTTGCGATCGCGTTTGACGACAAGGCCGACGAGGCTGCCCCCGATCAAGCCGACGATGGCCCAGACAAGGATCTGTGCGAGCGAGATGGACATGGGTCCTCCAGGATGCGCCGGTTGCAGTGAGGCATGCCCCGCGCGATGGCGTGACGCGGTCGTGACACGGTGCAGAGGCGTGCATGTATACGTGCGGACGGCGGCGTTCGCGAACGAAAGTTGCCGGCTGCGCGCCGCATGGCGCGAGCGGGCGGAGCGATCGTCTCCGTTGACACCGGGGCACGTCGTTGGGAGAAATCGCACGCGAAGCCCAGAGCCGTCGAAGAGTGCGCGAGGACAGATACGCATGCCTGAATTCCTGAGCCTCGCGCCATTCGACGCCAAAGGGCGCGTGCAGATGGTGGTCGAGACGCCGCGCGGCTCCTCGATCAAGTTCAAGCTCGACGAGGAGCGAGGCATCTTCACAGTTTCGCGCAGCCTCGCCGCCGGCATCGCCTATCCGTTCGATTGGGGCTTCGTACCCGGCACCAGGAGCGAGGATGGCGATCCCGTCGATGCGCTCTGCCTCCATAGTCACCCGAGCTTTCCCGGCGCCGTGCTGCCCTGCAGGTGCCTTGCGCTCGTCTCCATCGAGCAGAAAGGCGTCGGGGGGCGTGTCGGCAATCCCCGCCTCATCCTGGCTCCGGCCTGGGACGGCGGCGACGTTCTCGAGATCGGCGCGGAGTTGACGGCGCGCGTCAAAGCGGAGCTCGAGACGTTTTTCCTCAACGCGACGCTCTTTACCGACAAGGAGGCGCGTGTCGTCGGTTGGCAGGAGGCCGACGCCGCCGGACGCTATCTCCGCGACGCCTGCCTCTAAGACGCCTGCCTCTAAATTGCGTCTGGTGAGCCGGTCCGAGAGCCCGGCGGCGCCGGAACGGCGCTCGGTTGCACGCCTCTCGCGGCCGGTGCGCCCTCTCCGGTCAATCTCGATGAGGCCCCGCCTCATGGCCGCCGAGCCGGCTCAGGAAGCGCTGGGCGAGGCCGGTATAGTTGCCGTCGAAGTGGTGGCTGCCGGTGGTCTTGACGATCGTCGTGTGCCTCAGCGCCGGGTCGGCGCAGGCGCTCTCCGTATCCTCCTTGCCGAAGACGCACACCACGCGGTCGGCGGGCAGCGCGGCGATGGCGGGTGTGACGGCATACCCCGTGTCGCCGATGCCGAGCCATCCGCTGATGGTGATCTGGAACGACGTCGAGCGGCCTGGCGCGAGCAGGCCGATCACGCGCGTCCGCTCCTGCACGGCCTTGGGCAGCAGCGGAAAGGCGAACGGGATCGTGTCCGCCCCGAACGAGTAGCCGATCAGCATGACCGGCAGCGCGTCGGTCGAGTCGGCGGCATCGATGAGGAAGGCGATGTCCGTGGCGAGCTCCTGCGGCGTCCGCTTCGACCAGAAGTAATGCAGCGCGTCGAGCCCGACGACATGCACGCCCTGGGTCGCGAGCCATTCGCCCATCGTCTTGTCGAGGTCGCGCCAGCCGCCGTCACCGGAGATGAGGATCACGAGCGCGCGGGGCGTCGTGCTCGCAGGAAGGTCCACCGCGGGCAGGTCACCGAACGGCCGCGCCACGCTGGCGAGATCGGCGACCTCGCGCGCGATCTGCTCCGGCAGTGTCGCCGGATCGATGGCGATGACGGTGATGTCGTCGCTGCGCTGCGCGACCGCCGCCTCGAGCGCCTCCTGCGCCTCGGCCGGGACGAGCAGAGAGACGCGGCCCGGAATGTCCTTCTCGAACCCGTACGAGAGCGCCTTTCCGTCGTGCGTCTTCGAGGCCTTCGTCGCCGAGCAGATCGGCAGTCGCAGGCTGAGCCGGTTCGCGAAGCCCGCGCCCACCGCGCCGCCGAGCGTATTGGGAGGCGCCGCCGTGAGCGCGGCATAGGCGAAGGTTGCCGCCTCGCCCGCGCCGACGACGATCGGCGGCAGGTAGGTCTGAATGCCGAGCTGGCGCTGCGCGGTCTGCGCCGCGTCCACGATGTCGCCCACCACGTCGGCGCAGGAGCCCGCGTGCGCGTCGAGCTTCGCGGCATAGCGCGAGAAATCGACCGTGAGCACCACCGCGCCGTCGGCCCTGAGCGCCGCCACGGCGGCGTCGTCCGAGGGCTGCCATCCCGAGCGGTCGGAGAGGTAGATCACCATCGCCGTCGGCGTCGCCTCGGCCGGCATGACGATGGGGATCGTCCCGATGAGCCCGGCCGTGACGGTTGGAGCATCCCCCTCCGCCGTTCGAGGGGCTTGAGCCTCCGCCGGGGTTGCCATGAGCGCGACCGCGAGGAGAGCGAGGGCAGGGAAAGCGGCAATGCGTTTCATCGTTGGAGCAATCTCATGGGGCTGCCGGAGATCAGGCTGGTAATGTCGATAAGCGCTTGCGGCATGGCAAGCCCGCCGGGGCAGGCGAGATATTGCGGCGTCCACACCGGATCGAACTTCTGCTTGAACGCGCGCAGGCCTTCGAAAT
>WBZR01001229.1_pt1 | contig 12048 bp, 14 predicted proteins | sample 5204231 | NCBI WGS metagenome assembly WBZR01 (sample SAMN12412403, study PRJNA552823) | activated sludge metagenome | isolation source: activated sludge from anammox sidestream of wastewater treatment plant... | place: USA: Virginia | collected 2017-08
CACCGGCTTGCATCTTTACAGATTCATATACAGACTTCGATATTTTATTCCAATCATCACTTATGGCAGTCTTAATTTTAAGTGGTATAACCTCAATGGATTCCTTCGGAAGGATTGCCACAAATTTGTTTGGAAATGAAGCAATTTTAAGGGTATCATTTGCAGGTATATCAGAAATTTCAGTCAGTCCTGTTCCTTTGAGATAGCTATCGAATAAAGGCTGTCCTGATAATGACGGATAGATGATATGATCCGGACCGAATTCATCGCAGATAACCCGCATACCAGACCATGATAGATATGATAATATCATTGAACCTACCCATAAATCTCTTAATTTTCTTGCCTCTGATATGAAACCCTGCACAGGCCCGATTGAAAATATAAAGAAATAAGGTTCATTTTTGCAGGTAGACAGAGTAGAGACTAATGAGTTATGATGCCAGATTGAATGATCGGGAACTCTGGTGTCGGCAGGTATCTTATTCCAAATGCTGTAAAGAGTTGGTTCGTGCATGGTTAATTTCTGCTTCAGACCTTCAAATAATATAAAAAACTTTGATTTATGAGGATCAGTTTCATTTATTTCCATTTCATCAAACATTTGAATAATGACGTCTTCCATTGAAGTAACGTGTATGTTTGTCAAGTCCAAACACAACCGCCCCTTTGATATTGGATGTGTAAGTTCCGGCGTCTTTGAAAAATCAACCGAGCATCCTTCGTCATGTCCTGGTACTCCAGGCCTGTCAGCAGCTGCAGATATCTGGTCATATATTTCATCTCCCCCTGATGAAACATACCATTTATCCAAAAACCTTTTTGAAATCTCTTTATGACCCCTGATATTCAATGCCTTTGAGGGTGGATCATGTAAAAACGCCTTTATTTTATCTTCCCAGTTGGTCATTTATACCTCCCTATCTGCATTTTTTTCTATTTCTCTTTGGAATCTGGCATGATGTTCTTGTTGAACAACAGATGGGATCATATTGCCAGAGTAATTTGATGGTATATGCAACACGCCATATTTATATTCATTTTCTTTAAACTTAAAAACAGTTAAGAAATATGAAGAAGCACGTCTTCGGTCTTTTATTCCATTTTTACCATGTAATAAGGGAGTCCCCAGGTTTTCACGTCCATCGGCTACGGGCAAAACCTGCCTCCAGTCATGATAGTGTTTACCAAGCATTGATAGACATTCCTCCCATTTACTTTTTGTTTCCTTTGATAACCAGAATCTTGTGTCTCTATCCAGATACGAGTATTCTTTGTTATATAAGGATTTAATAGGCGGTTTATTTTTAGTAATGTTTTTCATTGTGTTAGAAATACTTCCTTGTACGAACCAGTCCTGTCCATTAAAAATATCTTCTTCATTCAATAGTTTTGTTGCTCCATAACCCTTTCTTGAACGGCTTCCAAGCCCCCCAAAGTTAAGCATGAGATAAAGTGACTTGTAGAAATCGTTTATTTGAATATCGTTTAAACATGGCAGGGATAACTTGATTTTAAAAGTACACGCGGGCGCTATAGCGTCCCTTATAATTTGTCTATTATTATCAACCGCTCCGTAAGCTAAATAATTGAGAGGATTCATGGGAAAACCCTTTGTTGGATGTTTGAAAACATATCCTTTTATCTCATCAAATTTAGATTTATTATAAAAATTGATATTTGATTTATCTGAAATTGCTATTTTGAGTCTGCTTGCTCCAATCTTTTCATCACTTGATCCAAACAATCCAGCTTCTTCATTGAGCCTGTGTGGACCCACTAAAACCCTATACCAATACCTGATTACTCCTTTAATGCTTTGAGTCCTCAATTCGCAGACTGGTTTTCCACCTTGTGTCTGTAGTGCTCCCCCCAAGAACATTGGCGTTAACACTTCAATAACGCAATCCTTCTTTTCCACTATTTATCCCCCCTCTACATCTGTTCTATCCTTGACATATTATTCCCCGTCTACTTTTAATTCCCTGCTCTATTCCCTCACTCCCTCCAATCTCTCCGGAAATTGTTGCATCTCAATCGTCTTCCTTTTTTCCCCCGCAGAAAGGTCGCTGATCAAGCCTCTCATGACCTCCACTATTTCTGGAACCTCTATCGCATAAGTATCCCTGTCAATGGCCTTATAGCCATGAGCAAAGAGGCTGTTGTTTCTATAGCTCAGGAAATTCCTGATCCGGTTTTTATTCACCTCAAAACATGGTCGAACAGTGGGATCCCGTAATTCAGCCAGCAGCTCGTAGCTGAGCATAAGGCCTATCTGCACTTTGCCATCTTCACTATTTCGATGTCTCTCTATCTTATTCCGAAACTCCTCTCCAATATTCTCCAACAACTCTACCTTAAGATTCCCCGTATCCTGCTGGTATCTCGTCCTGAGTCTGATCTGGGCAGTGAGCTCGATGGCCCGATAAACTCTCCCGATGGCGTCTTCGTATCGTCCCTGAACACTCCTCCGTTCAGCATTTAAAAGGAGGTCTTCAACTAGAAGGTAACTTATGCTATTGTCTTCAACTTCTTTTTTGATTCTTTCAAGGAAAATCACATAGGTGACGTGGTGTTTTCTGTAAGGGTTTAGGAATTCATAGGCAAGGGAGTGATCGAATCTGTCCCATGCATCAAACCCTTTACAAATATCTAAATACCTTTTTAATTCCCCTTCTTTTTCATTGCTCAGAGGTAGCCTTATGGATGATTCGAGGATATCCACAACGCCGGCATAGTCGTATCTCTTCACTAATGATGCGACCTGCATCAGGCTCTTATTTGCAAGGGTATCGTAATAGGCAACAGGCTTGACATATTCTGTTTTGTCCCTGACCTTTTCAAGGTCAGAGCGCATACCTGACACAAGGACTATTTTGCAATTTCCATCATCGAGAGCGGCGGCGGCCAGGCCGGCAGACATGCTTTTTGTCCCTCCCGTATAATCCACTATGATCTCTTCAGGGGCTAACATCTCCCTCATATCTCTTATTGTGCAGATGCTCTTTTCATAACAGGTGCCCAGGTCATCAAAATATTTTATTTTTACAACCTCCCATGTCCCTTCTTTTAGATTCGCCTGGGAAGGGATATTCGGGAGGAAGGATGTGGTGCCATCTCGATTCTTTTTTTCAACTTTATCTGTAATCTGCGTATAAGATCCCTTTACCACCGATGAATCATCCGAACAGAGGAATACCGTATAATCAGGCGTATTTTCTTTCAGGGATTTAACGATGGGTTCATGCGCCCCCCCGACAGTCAAGATTAAAACTTTCTTCATAGTATTATCAGGTTAACTACTATCTTCTCATCTTGTCTATTCACGAAAAGTATTCAGAGATAACAGTTATCAAGTAGCTATGCTATCTTTATCCCACCTCTTGGTGACCTCAGCTTATGATGGCACCTTAATAATGTTCCGTTTTACAAAATATGGATAATTTTATGCAAACCCTGCCATTGCAGACCGCCCCTGAATAAGTCCGGCGGCAAACAGTCCGTAGACATGAATTTACCTTTTTATGAATATAATTGCAACAGGAGAAATGTTTCTGAAATGTTTCTGTTAAGGCATTTTTGTACTTTGGTAGATCTTAGTCATCCAGGATAACAAGGCTATCACCAAGCTTTTGTAAATCACCTAAATAGACATCCAATGGTGGCGGCGCCATATCCAGGTTATAAAAAAAGGTGATGCAGGTATCCGCGGGATGATGCGGTTCCACCTGTCAGATAAAAACCGGTTTCCAGACTGCTTATTATCTCCAGCACCCTGTCCTGGCATGGGTAAAGCCTTTTAAAATAATATTCTTTGTTCATTATAATATCTTTTCAGGATGTCTTTTCTTGAGCCATTCTATGAGAAAGTCAAATCCTCTTTTTCTGCTATCAGATCGTACATGGCGTCGCGCCTCCGGCCATTCATCCACGATTACTTTGTACCCTAATAATCTGACAACCTCCTTATACGGAGCATATTCAAATAATCTGACAATAGCCCATCTTCTATCAAGCCTGGCTATTGTAACCTTCCCTGAAAGGATTTCTTTTAATTTATCCTCATCAATATCGTAATCCCATATGTATGCCAATGTGCGTGTCATAACTATACTGATCTTCTAACGTCCTCTCTTTTTATCCCAGATAATCCTGACATCAAAATCAGCAATCAGGGGGTCATTGGTGATTACCGGCATCTTTTCTATACGGGCCTGCGCCACAATCATCCGGTCAAAAGGGTCCCTATGATGGTCCGGTAAGTTGTAAACATGAAGGGCATGAATTAGTTGTATCGGAAGGCCCGCTATATTATTGGCGCTCATCTGGTCAGGGATGAATCTATCAGGCCTGTCCGGAAGCGTCAGCCTGCGCATTTTTGTCTTAATCGCTATCTCCCAGCAACTGGCGGAACTTAAAAAAAGTTCATTAGCCTCATCTGCAATAAATTTCCGTATATACGGGATTAATTTTTTATCATCCATAACCCACCATAAAAATACATGTGTGTCCAGCAATGCCTTCACTATTCAAATTCCTTTAAAAGGTTCTCAGGCAATGGCTCCATAAAACTCTTCGCCATTACAACCTTGCCCTTCGCACTGCCGGGAAGTCTCTTACCTGAGATGGCAGATATGGGACTAATGCGGGCTATTGGCTTCCCTGCTTTGGCAATCAGAACATCTTCACCGCTCTCGACACGTTTCAGTATGGCCGACAGATGTGTCTTTGCATCGTGTATGTTTACCATATGCATAGAATTACCTCCCTCGCTATAAAATAAACTAAACTAACTTGTTAGTCAAGTTACAATATGTTTCTGTAAGGGTTCCGTGCTTTTTAAGGAATGCATTCCTAATACGGACTGATAACGGATAAACCTTTAAGATGCTGTTTAATCTGGTTGAACTCCCTGAGGTTGCCTGTGATGATTGTTGCACCTATCTGCTTTGCTGTTAAAGCAATAAGAAGATCATTGACCGGACCGAGCTTATCTGCTAAACCAGCACCATCCCCGTAAAGGTTCCTGAATAATCGCCCGGCTTCATCAAAGAGTTCGGGTGAAGGGGCGATTAGCTGGAAAAACCGCCTTTATCCTGTCCACCATTCTTTTCCGCTTAGGTGTGTCAGCGCCTAAACGAAGCTCCATGAGGACAACCGAAGAAAGGAAGCGGATTGTGTTTTCTATACGCCCGAAGACCCAATCGGCGTAAAGGTCCTGTCTCAGATAATCAACAAAGACATTCGTATCAATTATAACTTTCCCTGCTACAGGTATGGCCATTTCCTGTTATCACCCTTTAGCGCCCCTTTTAATGGCTTCATGGCCTTAACTATCTTCTCCTCCTCCATTAACAAGGAAAGCGCCATGTCAATTGCCATCTGCTCTGTCTTGACGCCAAAGTATCGCTTTGCGAAGTCAATCTTTTTCTGATCCAATTTAAGGTGTTTATATTTCATTGCCGTTGAATGCATCAATATCTCCTTTATGTACAAGGTATGTACATATCTTAATGGATAATCTATGAGAATGCAACACAAAGGCACCTTCAGTCATATTTTATGGACAGCGGCTGGCTGGCGAGATGCTTCTGTCAGGTAAACAGATGGCGTGACGGCACGGCCCATATTTCAGGCTCTCCTAACTTCTTAATTTCATCCCCCCTATAAACCACAAGGCCGCCGATCCATTTATGTTTAAGGGATGCCGCAATCTCCTTCATGGGACGCATGTCAGATGGGATAACAGTTGTGCGCCCCTTTATTTCTATTCCGATAAACCCATTTTCAGTGCTCAAAAGAACATCTAACTCCAGTCCTGAGCGTGTCCTGTAAAAAAAGAGCTCTGCATTTCTCTGTACCGTTTTTATCCACTTGAATATTTCATTTACTACCATGGTCTCGTATATCTCACCGGATAGTTCACTTCTCTGACCGCTTAACTGCCTCAGGATTCCTATGTCAAGCCAGTAGAGTTTCGGTGTCTTGATTACGGAGCTGGTAATGTTCTTATAGTATGGACGAAGCAGCATAACCTGATATGAAATCCGGAGATATTCCAGATACCTCCTGGCGGTGTCTACGCTTACAGATGCATCCCGGGCAAGTTCAGAGTAGTTGAGCAATCCCCCCGAACGCAGGGCTGACAGCCGCTGAAATTTAGTAAAGGGTTCAAGGTCGTCAAGTCTTGCCAGGTCTGCCAGGTCCCTTTCAAGGTATGTATATTCATAATCCTTCAGCCACTTCCATCGCTCATCATCTGAAAGGGGAAGCAAGGCAGGCATGCCTCCCCACTTCAACAGATATTCCTCGGCAGCGCGTGCCGTGCTGTCTTCCCTGTCAAGAATTACTGAAGGGACTTTTTTAAAGAGCTTGTGAAATGACCCTCCGGCAAGTATCCTGTCTATCATGGGAGCTTTTATCTCACCGGCAAAATCCTCGGCACGCAATTCGCTCATAAGCAGCGGCCATAACTCATATATGGCAACACGGCCCGCCAGCGACTCCCTGATCTTTTTTAACAGTAATATCTGGCTTGACCCTAATATCAGACTGAATGATATGCCCTTTTCATCATAGGCATACTTTATCTTTTCAAACACAGCAGGTTCTTTCTGCGCTTCGTCTATAACGGCATTACCAATTGTTGCGGCCCATGACGGTGTTGAGATTTTCCTCAGCATCTCACGGTTCTCAGGTGCATCAAGATTGATATATCTCAATTCAGGGTATTTTGCCTTTGCGAGGGTGGTCTTTCCGGTCTGCCTTGCGCCGGTCAATACAACAAGGCGTCTCTTGCCGGACAAGGGAAGGTAGTCTGACAAAAGTCTATATTTCTGCATATCTTCCGACATTATCGTAAATTATACAGCATTTATAACGATAACGCAAGAAATTTACAGGTAGTTATTCTATTGTTATCTTTCCCTTTTCAACTTTTATTCCATATGGAGTACCACTGTATTTCCTATTATTTGTAATTGCGTAGTATGGCAGAAGAGGTGTATCACCAAGACTATGCCGGATAGTTTTGTTAATCTTGCTTATATTCTGTGTAACCATGCTGACAAACGCGGGGGCTTCTGACCATCTCTCCCGCCATTGGACGGCCTTATCCGCATCATTCCTTCTGGTCTTTCTGTAGTCTTCAGCCATAGTCCTTATAAAATGCTTCTTGAGATGGAGGACGGAGCAGAAGCAATGCGTGCATTCAAGGCAATATTGTCTTTCAGTCCTGCTGCAGCAATCGAGTTTCTGTCTAAGGAATGCCGTATATATGGCAAGCTGGACAGGCGTTATCCTGATCATCACCTTTCCGATACGAAGTTCTCCATTTGATAGATTCACACCAAGTTCGGGCTGGATGGCTGCTGTATCAATATCCATCTGCCCTTCGGCAACGAGCTCTTTAAAGCCCTCCCCGGTTAGCGGCAGTCTGTTTCCGAGTCTGATGAAAGGGAGGTCTGTAAGATAGATTTTCGCATCCTTTGAGTTGAGACGTCTTGTCTTGCCGTCTGGCTTCCTGCATACAATGATCATGTTCTTCTTCGGTTTAAAGAAGAAATCAGGGTTCGTCTCAAACTCCGGCGTCACAAGGACATGGTAGAGCTTGTCCCATGGCCGCCCAAAGAGTTGAAGGGCAGCGCCGAGATAAAAGCTCATGGTCTTTCTGCCGCCTGCGATGGAGCAGTGGAGTCTGACGCCTTTGTCCGCTGACAGCTTCTGTATCAGAGACGTGATCAGATCACCCATAAGCTCATTCTCCCCTTCATCCCTGATGTCATCAATCTCTCTGCCCGCCTCATCTCTGACGATGATAAAGGAGTCCCCTGTAAGTCCGATCTCCGGCAGACCATATTCCCTGACAAGCCGCCTGAGGATTCCCTTTTTAATTAATGTATCCTCAATCTTTTTCCTGCCTGTTGCGGTGGTTATGATGAATATTTCATTCGGGTATACAGGGGGAGTCTTTTGTGACAGGGCATATATGGTCTCTGTGATTATCTGGGGTGTTGTGCCGGCAACCATAATAAGGATATCTTTTCCCTTGCCTTGCCGTTCCATGAGATTTATTATGATATAAGAAGGATGTCATAAAATCAAACTGCTGGTTTATGGTATGACCCAGAGGCTCTCCTTTTTAAGAGATACGCGGATCCGGCCCCCTTTGGCAAGTGATAATTTCCGGACCACGAAATTTGGCAGCTCTATCTTGAGAAGCGTATCCCCGCTACCTGTCTTCAGGAACATGATCTGAGTTGATCCTTTGCCTGTTATGGATGCAATTTCCCCTTCGATGATATTGTCCTGCACCCTGTAATCGAGCGGCCTGTCAGGGCGTATAATAATGACCTCTTCAGGTCTTATGCAGAAAGAGACCTCCTGCCCCTTCTCTAACTCCCGCCCCTTTGTCACAAGAGCCTTCAATATACCAATGTCTTCATTCAGTACCGTCACATGAATGCCGTCCGAGTCAACGACGGTCCCGTCAAATATATTTCTCGTGCCGATAAATTTTGCAACACTCCTTGTCTCAGGCCTGTAGAATACCTCCTCCCTCGGCCCTGCCTGCTCTATGTGTCCGTTGTTGATGACAGCTATCCTCCTGCCGAGCATGAAGGCCTCTTCCAGATCATGAGTCACGAGTATCGTGGAAATGGGATAGAGTGTATGGATGCGCAGAAGGTCTGCACGGAGTTTTTCCCTCACCTGAAAGTCGAGCGCTGAGAAAGGCTCATCGAGGAGAAGCACCTTCGGCTCTATGGCCAGGGTCCTTGCAAGCGCGCATCTTTGCTTCTGACCTCCGGAGAGCTCATGGGGATATCTCTTTTCAAGTCCGCTGAGCCGCATGACATCAATGAGTTCTTCTACCTTCTGCCTTATAACGGTATGTTTCAGATGATTGATCCCATAGGCAATGTTTTCATTTACTGTCATGTGGGGGAAGAGGGCGTAATCCTGAAAGAGGTAACCTATGCGCCTTTCTCTCACCGGCAGGTCAATATGACCCTCCGAGTCAAAGACCTTCTCATTGCCTATGATGACTTCGCCATCATCCGGTCTCACGATGCCGGAAAGCATTTTCAGTATCAGTGTCTTTCCTGCACCTGACGGTCCGAAAAGGACGAGCAGGTCTTCCTCTACTGAAAGCCTTACATTGATATGAAATCCCTTAAAGGATTTTTTCAGACTCAACTCAAGGCTCACTTAAAACCTCCCCTTTGTGAACCTGTCTGTAATATAGAGCACTAAAAAAGAAAACATTGTTATGATCCCGACAAGAACATTGGCAGTATAGCTGTCACCGCTCTGGACCGCATCGTATATGGCAACAGGCAGTGTCTGCGTCCTTCCAGGAATATTGCCGGCCACCATGAGGGTGGCGCCGAACTCTCCAGTTGCCTTTGCAAAGGCCATGACGGTCCCGGCCACGATCCCGCGCCACGCAAGAGGCAGCGTGATCGTCCTTAAGATATACCCTTCGGTCTTTCCGAGGAGGCGTGCAGCGTCCTCAAGGTCATTTCCAATACTCTCAATCGCTGCCTTTGCCGGCTTTACAAACAACGGCAGGGACGAGATGAACGAGGCCAGTACCGCCCCTTTCCAGGTAAACACGATCTGCAGCCCAAGGACATCTTCAAGGAATCTCCCGACTGGACTCCCTTTGCCAAAGGCGCTTAAAAGATAATACCCCAGCACGGTCGGAGGTATCACAAGCGGCTGCATGATCAGGACATCGAGGACTGTCTTGCCGTAAAATTTCTTCTTTGCCAGTATCCATGCCAGTACAAGCCCTGCCGCAACGGTAATTACCGTTGCGATTAAGGATACCTGTATCGTTAAGTATAAGGGAAACAGATTCATTTCATTAAGGGCTTATAAACCCGTATTTTTTCATGACTTCACTTCCCGCGGACCCCGTGACATAGAGTTTAAATGACTTTGCAGCCTCCGGATCCTTTGAGGTCTGCACGATTCCCACGGCCTGATCTATCGGGTTATGAAGCGCCGGGTCTATCCTGACATAAGATATCTCCGGCACATTTGCCAGGGAGAGCGCGACGATCCCCGCCTGTGCATTGCCGGTCTGGATGAACTGCAGTGTCTGCCTGATGTTCTCCCCGTAGACAAGTTTATTCTTCAGTTTATCCCAGAGACCGGCAGACTTCAATGCCTCCATAGCCGCCCTGCCGTATGGGGCATGGTCCGGATTGGCAATTGCCGCATTTCTGATTGCAGGATTCATGAGGTCCTTCAAATCTCTGACGTCTATTCCGGAGGATTTATTTACAGCAAGGACGATCACACCCCGTGCATAACGCTCCACAGATGACGGGATGACATGGCCTTTAGCGCTCAAATCCTCAATATGTTCCCGGTCGGCCGCAAAGAAGAGATCAAAAGGCGCCCCCTCAGCAATCTGTTTTGAAAACATGCTGGTGGAACCGAATGACAATATGACCTTAATTCCCGTCTCTTTTTCAAACATGGCAGCCAAGTCTTTTAATGCAAAGTTAAGGTTTGAGGCTGCTGCTACCGTGATACTCCTTTCTCCTGCCACCGCTGCATTTCCCGGCAATAAAGAACATAGAATGGCTGCAACAACCAGAGAAAAGAGGAACGGAACGATTATTGGAAAACAGCTTCTATTTTTATGCTGACCCATTGTTTATCTCCTTTATTTTATAATATCCACTGATGTTCTAAAAGACGGTAATGACCTGAACCAGAAAGATATCCCCTATCCTGGAACCGGTTGCGTCCGTCTCCTGGGCAGTGACTATTGAACTCTTACCGGCATCCCTGATCAGATAATTTGCCGTAATCCTGCTCTTGCCTTTCAGATAGTATGTCATGCCGATTGTCGTGGTCTTCAAGTGACTGTCGTCCGTATTGGAGTCCTTCTCATAATCTTCGTATCTTGCCAGGGCCTCCACAGCCGGAACAGGAGGCAGTTTATAAGAGGCCTGCAGATACCAGCCGCGTGGTTGCTGTGTTTTTCCAGATGTGGCGCTGGAAGTTGCAACATCCCAGTTTTTCCATCTTGCCGCCAGATATTCCCCTCTCAAGCGAACCCCGGAATTCAGCGCATACTCCGCATCCAGACCATATGCGGTCTCCTTTACCGATATCTGCTGTGTCTCACCCTCTCCTCTTCCTGAATAGCCGGAAAGTCCGAGTTTGACCCCTTTGAGAGGGGAGATGCCGATCCTTCCCACTACATCCTTTTTCCCGTTATTGTCTCCCTTATTGATGCCGGCTCCATTGATCAGGGTTAATCCATAGGTAAGCCCGTAGAACTCCTTAATGCCTCCATCGATTTTTATCCCGATATCCCTGAAACTCCCTCCCTGTGTCCCCAATTTCCCGGCGATATCACTAATAGACTCTGCCCGCAAGACAGGGACCCTGTCCGGCGTCCCCTCATATCCTTCCAGGGTAAAGGGGTATTTAAGCTGCCCAAAGGTTATCGCTGCAAGAGGGTGCATCTTATAGGTGATATACCCATCCCACAATTTGACGCTTGCCGTCCCGCTGGCAGGACTCGGTCCGTCAAAGTTTCCAGTGACCCTGTAACCGATCTGATCTGTCATGTTTCCCTTCACATCAATCCTTGCCCTTCTGATGCGAAACTCGTTATCCACTTTCTTTGCCTCTGCCGTCTGGTTTGAAAGGTCGCTTTGATCCGACCGGTGCCAGCCCTCGACATATCCTCCCACTTTCGCTTTTACCTCAACTCCTCCGGAATCTCCTGTCTTACCCGCTTCCTCAGCAGCAACAGTACCTGCAAAGAAGCAGGGCATCATAAAAAGGATTGTTAAATAAACTCCTGCCACAAATCTCACGTCGTATTTCATGTCCGCCCCTTTCCTGGCATATAGCGTTATTGTTAGTTAAGCATAACGATTGATAAAAAAATGCTATAGCGTCACGCCCTTCACCTCCCTTTCTAAAAAATCCCTGAATCTGACATAGATGTCCCGGAATGCCAGTACCGCCCTCTCCCCTGCGGCTGTCAGTCTTGCACCTCCCCCCCCTTTGCCCCCT
>WBZR01004198.1_pt1 | contig 12048 bp, 2 predicted proteins | sample 5204231 | NCBI WGS metagenome assembly WBZR01 (sample SAMN12412403, study PRJNA552823) | activated sludge metagenome | isolation source: activated sludge from anammox sidestream of wastewater treatment plant... | place: USA: Virginia | collected 2017-08
GTATGGATGTAGTTGGTTCTAACGTAGTTGTGGCCGGTATCCGTGGTTATATATACAAGTCGACCAACACTGGGAATAACTGGGATGTCTTGACTGATAGAGAAACAGATGGATCAAGCTACAGAAGTATTTATGTTGAGAACACTTCAGGAAAAATTATTGTTGCAGGAAGATGGGCCGATGTACCAGGAACTATAATAATTTCTGATGATGGTGGAAATAACTGGTATTCTAGTCCGCAAACCATACCATTTGACAATCGATTACTCAAAATGCAAATGTTAAATAATAATGTTGGCTACTTCGGTGGAGAAATGGGCTATCTTGCAAAAACCACAGATGGAGCTCTGAGTCTGACTCCAATCACATTTTCCACTCTTGGACAAAATTTTGTATATAACATGGATTTCCTTAACGAATCAACAGGATGGATTGTTGGTGGTATTCCGAATGGGGGTGCAATCGTTGCAAAAACAACTGATGGTGGACTTACCTGGACAAATCAAACTCCAACTCCGAATCCGGGAAGTCCTATCGTTCAAGTGGATTTCGTGGATGCAAATACAGGATATATGGCTGGGGCGTTACTGTATAAAACTACAAACGGTGGAACTAACTGGAACACGGTATCGGTTCCAGGATTGAGTGGATCTTTTGTAAGCATTAAAGCCTTCGATGTTAATAATATTTATATCTCAACATCAGACGCTGAGTTTTATAAGACCACTAACGGTGGAGTAAACTGGCAATCAGTTACAGTTCCATGGGGAACTAATTTGGGTTTTGGACAGGCATGGTACGACATGAATAATGGGATTCAGTTTGGTACGATGGGTGCAATTGCTAAAACTACAGATGCAGGTTTAACCTGGGAAACAATGAATACAGGTGGATGGACTGTTGCGGGTGGAAATATGTTTCATCCGGATACCTTTTATGTAGGTTCATCAAACTATGGTCAAATATTCAGATATGCAAAACCTTCAACACAAACAACATTTCAACTATCTGTAGTTGTTAGTAATGGTTGGAATATGGTATCAGTACCGGGAACAAATCCGGATGGAATGGGAGTAGCAAATTGGTGGCCAGGCAGAGTTGGTGATGTTTATAAATATGCATTCGGTTATCAAACAATAACCGCAGCAATACCGGGAGTAGGATACTGGATGAAGAATAACGGGGCTCAGACTTATAACACAGGAGATGAATGGCCAGCAGGTGGATTACAAATAGTTGCACACGATCCACTAACAGGTGCTATCGGCTGGAATATGATAGGCGGGTATGAGTTGAGTGCAACTGCTGCGAACGTAACTACGGTTCCAGCAAATCAGCAAAGTGGACCGATATACAAATATGCAAATGGATATCAAGTTGCAACCACAATAGAACCTGGATATGGATACTGGATTAAATTATTGAGTAATGCACAGATAATAATTCCTGAGACAATGGCAAAGGGAGAAAAACCAGTAGAATATTTTCCAGAGAATTGGGGAAGAATAGTAATAACAGATGCAGCAGGTGTTAGCTACACACTTTATGCAGTAAATGGTGAAGTAGATTTAAATCAATATGAATTACCACCGGCACCAATGGCAGGAATGTTTGATATAAGATTTCAAAGCGGAAGGATTGCTGAGGACTTAACTAAAAATCAATATATAGAAATGCAAGGATTACAATATCCTGTTTCTATCATTGTAGAAAACATGAATATTACTTTACAGGATGAATCCGCTAAAGAAGTAAACTCATTGCTAAAACCCGGTGAGCGAATTACAATCGGAAATAGTTCTATTAACAAGTTAATTGTTATGTCGGGAGAAATAATTCAACCAATCGAATATTCTCTTGAACAGAACTATCCGAATCCATTTAACCCCTCAACAACAATTAAATTCTCATTGCCTGAAGCAACTGATGTATCACTTACAATTTATAATTCTTTGGGTCAGAAAGTAACCGAGCTTGTGAACGGGAAACTTGAAGCTGGTAAATACAGTTATCAATGGAACGCTCAAAATGTTGCAACAGGAATGTATATCTATGAGTTGCGTTCAGACAATTTTGTATCGATAAAGAAGATGATACTACTCAAATAATTTTCAGAATTAATGAAACGAGAGAAAAAAATGAAAAACATAATCGAAATATCAATTCTAATTGCTTTTATACTGAGTTTTAATTCTGTATTTGCGCAGGATAGAAATGCATCTCTTGGCCCGATTCCGATAATGAATGGTAAGAGCAGTCATAATATTATTCAACAAATCGACAATCCTGCTTCAATTGGATATGGTTGGGAATGGATTTCAAAGTCAACTCTATCTATGCCAATTCCAGCAGGCTCTCCTTTCACTACTCTGAATATTTTTCTTCCGCCAAATGGTGGTTTTGCTTCGTCGATGACAAAAGGTGGTGATGGGAACTACTATGTAATTACGTATGATAATCCCTCATTGTATTTATTCAATACTGCTACAGGTGCCGTAACATTAGTAGGTTCTATTACAGGTTTAACTGAAGAGCCAACTGGTATATCATATAACCCCGTAAATGGAAATTATTATATCATCACTACATCAAACCTTTACTCTTTTAACATTTCAACGAGAGTAGCAACACTAATTGGAAGTATGGGAATTCCGAGCGGTGGATTTATTGATCTCTGTTTTACTGAAGGTGGTGCTTGTTATTCTTACAGCGTTGCAACTGATGCAGCTTATATTATTAATCCACAAACCGGAGCCGCAACATATTTAGGTTCAATAGGTTTCCAAGCCAGCTATGGTCAGGATATGGGTTATGATATGGAAACTGGAACCATTTATTTAAGCGCTTATAATGTAAGTCCAATAGGTGGGCAGTTGCGTACGATGGATCCGGGTACTGGTGCAACTACAGTGCTTACTGATTGGGGCAATCAGCAGGTTGCGATGTTTGAGTTGAATACACAATATGGACCTCCTTGTTCGATCGGAATGCCATCGAATCCAAATCCACCAAATGGGGCAACGAATGTTCCAATTACGGGAACTGTAGCAACCTGGACAAACGGTTCAGGAACAACAAACAATGAAGTGTGGTTCGGTTCAGTTGGCAATGTTGCTAAAGTATATGATGGTGCTGCAATTACATCTTTTGCATTGCCAACACTTATCTATGATACAAAGTATTTATGGTGGGTTGTATCCAAAAATTCAACTTGCAAAACACAGGGACTGCCGTGGAGCTTTACAACTCAACGTGATCCTAATCAGGTTGTTGCATTTTATGATCCAGTTAACGATTTAAATTGCTGGACAGCAATAGGACCGGTTGGTCAGTCAAACTGGTTATTATCCAATACCAATCTTGCAGGTGGATCACCACCATCAGAATTATTGCTGTGGTACGATCCAACCTTTAATGGACTAAGTCGAATTATGTCGTGCCCGATTAATTCGAGTAGTTCATACCAAAATAATATTACATGGAGACAATATGCTGAGTACTATTTAGGCGTTGGTCCATTTATTGGATTAGCTGTTAGTTATGATGGCGGTGCTACAAGCACAATTCTTTGGGAAACTCAAATTACAGCAGATATTCTGCCTGAAGAAAAGACATTAGCTTTTACTCCATCTTCAAACACATACCAATTAATATTTTATTTGAATGGAAATTCATTCAATATAAATCTGTGGACGATTGATGATGTACAAGTTGATTACACTGTACCAGTTGAGCTTGTTTCATTTTCTGCAAATGTAAATGAAAACTTAGTTGAATTGAATTGGATTACATCGACAGAAACAAACAACCGTGGATTTGAAGTTCAACGAAGTAACGGTAGTGAATTTGAAACAATAGCGTTTGTTGAAGGCAGCGGTACCACAACTGAATTTCATACCTATTCATTTTCAGACCGAAATCTAAATCCGGGGAAATATAATTATAGATTAAAACAAATCGACTTCGACGGAACATTTAATTATTCAAATGTTATTGAAGTTGAAGTTATTACATTGAATGATTTTACCTTGGAGCAGAACTATCCAAATCCTTTTAATCCATCAACAACAATTAATTTCTCACTGCCGGAAGTATCAGAAGTTTCGCTCACGATCTTTAACACATTAGGTCAGAAAGTAACCGAATTGGTAAATGGTAAACTGGAAGCTGGAAAATATTCTTATCAGTGGAACGCTGGAGATGCGGTTACAGGATTGTACATCTATGAATTGAGAACAGAAAAGTTTGTGTCTGTTAAAAAGATGATTTTGTTAAAGTAAGTAAAATATTTTATGAAAAGATTATTAATAATTATTTGTTTTCCGATTTATCTTCTTGCACAATCAAGTCCGCAGATAGTTGATATTGGTGTAGGTGGAATAAGCGGTGTGTCAAAAAACGGTCAATATTTTTGTGGAAGTAATTATCCAGCACCACCATTCCTATGGTCAGAAACTACTGGAAGAGTTGAGTTAGCTCCTGCTGGAGGTGAAGCTTATTCTGTTTCAAATAATGGAATTGTGGTAGGAAGATTTCGTGACACAAGTTTAATAATAAACGGTGAACCCGTTCTCCGTGCAGGATATTATACAAACAATCAATGGCATGCTTTCGAGGGAATGACTGGTATTCCACCATTAGATCCTATTTCATTTACACATGCTTACGGAATAAATAGCGAAGGTTCAAAAGCCGTTGGCATGGTTTGGCATCCTGACTATAATGTTGAAGCTTGCTATTGGTCAATACCTGATACCGGAATCGGATTGCTTGGTCAGACAGGAAATGATGATAGCCGGGCAAATGCAATCTCAAATGATGGATCTATAATAGCTGGATGGGATGGTATTCAAAACGGACCTGGCAGAAGAGCATTTTACTGGGATCCTCTTCCACATTTTATGGGAGGATTTGATCCAACTTATTTAGTTGGTGAATGTCGTGGAATGAATTCCAATGGCAGTGTGATTGTTGGTGGTTCTGTATGGCCTTTTGTTTGGACTGAAACTACTGGTATGCAGCATGTCGTTGCTGATTCTTCTCAATATTGGGACGGTCAGGCATTAGGTATATCTGACAACGGTATCATTGTCGGTTATGTTGATGTTGGTCAAAATAATAATCGTGCATTTATTAAAAAGTCAGGTTGGAATGATATACTTTTCATAGAAGATTTTATTACTGATAGTTTGGGTATAACCGGTTACGAAAATTGGTATTTCCCCTTTGCTCAGTGCATTTCTGCAGATGGTAATCGTATTGGTATTAGTGCTTTTCCTCCGGCAGAACCTATGCATTCATTAATTCTGACAATTGACACTACTGTTCCTGTAGAATTAACATCATTCACTGCAGATGCAGATGGACAAAATGTTTTTTTAAAATGGGCTACGGCATCAGAAACTAACAATTCAGGATTTGAAGTTCAGAAAAAATTTGATGATGAGAAATGGGAAGTGCTAGGTTTTATTCCTGGTCGGGGCACAACTTCAGAACAATCTGAATATTCATTTCAAGATGAAATTCATCTTTCCGGAATTTACTCATACCGGCTAAAACAAATTGACTTCGACGGATCATACAAGTTCTCAAATGAAATTTCTGCTGATGTTAAAACTCTTGTTGATTTTAATCTTGAACAGAACTATCCAAATCCATTTAATCCGGTTACAATAATAAAATTCTCACTTCCGGAAACAGATAATGTCTCACTTATAATTTATAACACTGTGGGGCAGAAAATAACAGAACTTGTGAATGGAAAACTTGATACTGGAAAATATTCTTATCAATGGAACGCAAGTGATGTAGCTACAGGTATGTTCATCTACGAGCTGAGAACATCGAACTTCGTGTCTGTTAAAAAAATGATTTTACTAAAATGATTATTCAGAACATTTGATGAAAAAAAATTATAAAAAATTAATTAATTATTTCTCAATCTTATTTGGAGGAAAAATGTCAAAGCACATTTTCAAATTTGTTATACCTTTCTTCTTCCTTATGCTGGTTGTACTCCCGCAAAATTTGTTTGGGCAGTTATCTGGTTCATATTCAATACCAGGTTCACCCTTTGCGACGGTTAAATCAGCATTTGATTCATTGAATCTTGTAGGAGTAGGATCAGGTGGTGTTACATTTAATATAACAGCAGGATATACTGAATCAGTTTCAGATTCAGTATTTATTTTAACTGCGACAGGTACAGTTTCCAACCCTATAATTTTCCAAAAGAACGGAGCTGGAGCAAACCCAATTGTTACAAGAACAGATGCAGGAACAAAAGTTACATCTGTACTTGGCGGACAGGGAGATGCAGTTATCATTATTCAAGGTTCAGACTATGTAACATTCGATGGTATCGATGTAGCAGCATCAGATCAGGGAATTGAATACGGATACTTTTTACGTAAGAGTGATGGCACTAATGGTTGTAAAAATATAACGATTAAAAATTCTGTAGTTGATTTGACAAAAGGAACAAGTGCATTTGTTATAGGAATATATTCTTCTAACCTTATAGCAGGAAGTCCTGTCAATTCAGCAAATGGAGTTATAGTTACTTCTACTGACGGAAGAAATGAAAACGTAACATTAACCGGGAACACAGTACAGGATGTGCACGTTGCAATATTTTCAAGAGGATATAATCACACCACAGCACCATATGATTTTTATGATCAGAAAGTAATGATAGGAATGAGCGGTGCAGGCAATACATTGCGAAACTTTGGCGGCGGTTCAGCAACAGCATCGTATGGTGTGTTTGCAAATTATACGAACAACCTCAATGTTAGCTATAACACAATAAACAACACAGCTAACGGCGGAACTGCATTTACTCACCAGGGATATGCTATTAACCATACAACATCAAATGCAAGTAATGGAACATACAATAACAACATTATAAATCTTTCATCAAACTCAACTCAGATGATGAGGGCGATATTTGCCGGTACAACTGGTGTGTCAACGATGGATGCAAATAACAACGTAATAACATTGTCACAGGCAGGAACAGGCGAAGCAACAGGAATACAATTTCAGTCATCACAGACTGGTTCAACAACAAATATGAACAACAATACCATCTCGTATGGTACGTTTGCATCAACTTCAAACTCTAATATGTTTGCTAATTTTTCTTCAGCAAACACTGTTACGATGAACAATAATCAGAATAGCGGAGCTGTTAGTAAAACCGGTGCGAGTGGAAATCTTATAGGATTAATGTATCAGGGTTTTCCAACCAATGGCAATATAATTATAACAGGCAATACATTTGATTCTATTACTGTAGCAGGGACTGCACAGTTAACCGGAATCAATGCTTCGGGATCAAATACCAACACCCAGCAGATAGATAATAATACCGTAACATACTTAACCGGTGTTAACGGTACGATGAATGGAATTACATTAAGCACTGCTTTAAACAGTCTGGTTTATAATAATAGCGTTAATAATCTGACTACTTCTGGCACAGGCAGTGTTACTGGATTAGGATGGGGTGGAAATAATGCTACCGTTTATAATAATAATGTTAATACCGTTACTAGTGGAGGTACAACTGTAGTTGGAATGTCTAACACTTCAAGCCAGGCAACAAGCTGTTATAAAAACAGTGTGTATAATCTTACTTCAACCAGCACTGGTGCAACCGCATCATTAAGCGGTATACAGGTAACTGGTGGATCTACGTATAATAATGTATATAATAATTATATCTCTGACTTAAAAGTACCGAACACAACTTCTGTTGGCAATGCATTGTTTGGAATTAACTGCAGCGCATCAGGCTCATCAACAAAGATCGGAGTATATCATAACACAATATATCTTAACTCAACAGGTGCATCTGCATACAGGTCATTTGGTATATTTTCAAATTCAGGACACCAGTCAGATATAAGGAATAATATTGTTGTCAACACATCAACAGGAAATCCTGTTTCTTATGGAAGAAGTTCAACAGCATTAGGAACATATTCTTCATTATCAGATGGTAATAATTTCTTCGCAACGAATATTCACTGGAATGGAACGACATTCTACACAACATTAGATTCGTATAAGAATTTAGTTTACCCCAGAGATCAGGCAACATTCAGTGAGAGCTCGCCGTTTGTTAATTCAACAATAGCTCCTTATGATTTGCATATTAATACTGGAGTTGCAACGCAGACAGAATCAGGTGGAAGACCGGTTACAACCCCGGTTGCAATAACGGATGACTTCGATGGAAATACAAGAAATGCTAATTTCCCTGATGTTGGTGCGGATGAATTTTCTGGAGTAGTACTCGACTTAACAGCACCAATAATTTCCTACACTCCATTTGATAATACAAGTTCATTAACGGACAGATCATTAGTTGTAAGTGTAACCGATCCAAGCGGAGTACCTGCAGGTACAGATACACTTGGATGGCCAAGAGTATACTGGAAGAAAAATTATAATGGAACATACGCAGCAGTAATACCAACAAGTATTGCAAGTGGAAATTATACATTTAATTTTGGCAGTGGAGTAGCACCTGGTGATACAGTGTTCTATTATTTGGTAGCTCAGGATGGTGTAACACCAACTCCGAACGTAAGAGCATTTCCAACAATTGGTGCCGGTGGATATACATTTAATCCGCCAGCAGCAGGAACACCTCCAACAACTCCATCAAGCTATCGTGTAACTAGCTCTTCTTTAAATGGAGATTATACAGTTGGCGCAGCGATGTTCAGAACTGTTACCGGAAGAACGATCGCATTTGAAAAATCAGGAAACAGCTGGATACCGATGGAAAACGGACAGAGATATTATGGAGATCTGTTTGTTAAGAAAGTCGAGCATCCTGAGTATGACTATCCTGATGGAACAGATGGAGTTTACTTAACACTGACAGCAGCAGTTAATGATTTAAGTTTGCGTGGTGTTAGTGGTCCGGTTAATTTCTTGCTGACAGATGCTACATATACGGCAGGAAGCGGAGAAACATTCCCGTATGTTGTAAACATCACGAATGAATTTAAGCCTACATCAACGAACAAAGTTACAATTAAACCAAACACCGGAGTAACTTCGTTGATACAGGGAACAAGTCCTGTTATATTCAGAATCTTTTCGAACTACATAAATATAGATGGATCAAATTCAGGTGGAACAGACAGAAGCCTTACAATCGAGAATTTGAGAACAACATTCCCGAGAGTAATTTCTTTTGCTTCTATCGGAACAACACCGGTAACAGGCAGTTCAATAAAAAATACTATCATTATTAATGGTGCAAACGATATATCCAATACAACCCCAGCAATTACGATAGCAGATTCTACTCTCAATCCAGGCGGACCTGGTACTACTTCCGGTTACTTTACGAACATAGTTGTACAAAACAACAGGATACAGAAAACAGGAATAGGTATTAACGCTCAGGGAGTTCCGGGTTCAGGAAATGGAAATGGATTGATGATTGATAATAATAGTCTCAATGATACCACAACGAACTCAATAGGCTGGATAGGAATTACGGTTACCGGAGTTGATGGAGCTACTGTTACAAACAATAACATTGGCAATATGATTACCGGAAATACTCCTGGTCCAAATGGAATACAGATTGCTCCGGGTACTATTAATAGTACTGTGTCGGGTAATATTATTGGACCTATGACAATAACAAGTTTTAGTGCGCCAGCTGGAATTACAATTAATACACAAAATGCAAATTCCAATTTAATTGTTAGTGATAATACAATTACTGGATTTAATTATAATCAGCCTGCTGTTTGTATGGCTATTGATGTTTCCGGTCAATCAGGTGGTATTCTGATCAATAAAAACAAAATATATAATATTAAGAATACTTATATAAGTGCTACAACCGCATACGGTTCATATGCTATCAGATTATTTTCTAGCTTAACTGCTGCGAATATTACATTAGCAAATAATTTTATATGGGATATAACTGCGTATGGCCGTGCCAGCCTGGATTTTCATAATGGCTACGGAATCTTTATAACCGGAAGTGGCGGTGGTTATAATATTTATCACAATACAATTGCGCTAACAACTGATCAAACACTTGCAACAGGTCTGCCTGCTTGCATTAATATTGCTTCTACCACACTAGCACCAGCAAGTCTTGATATCAGAAATAATATATTTGCAAACTTCCAGACAGTTGGAACAGAGAGATATGCTATAATTAGTAAGGCACCGGCAACAGTATTTTCATTTTTAGATAATAATGATTACTACACAACCGGACCAAACCTTGGATATTTCGGCACTGCAAGTGTATTAGATCTTGCAGCCTGGAAAACAGCAACAGGAAAGGATGTAAATTCAATTTCAGCAAATCCACAGTTAGTTAGTGCAAGCGACCTGCACGTTAATACTAATTTCGATATAGTTGATGGTAAAGGATTTTATCTATCAATTGTTCCGGAGGATATTGATGAAGATACAAGAAATAATCCTCCTGATATTGGTGCAGATGAATATACATTTACACCTCCAGCAGATCCGACTTCAGTTTCAGCAACAGCAACAAGTGATTCACAAATTGATGTTGCTTTCATACCAAATGTTGACAGCAATAATGTTGTTATAGTTTGGAATCTTACAGGACTATTCTCAACACCAAGCGGTACCCCTCCAGCAGTAGATTCTGCGTTTGCCGGTGGAACAGTACTTTATAATGGAACCACATCACCAGTCAGTCATACTGGATTAGCACCGACAACAGTTTATTATTATAAACTATTTTCATATAATGGATCATATTATTCAACCGGTGTGACAGTAAGTGATACAACTTTGAATGTTGAAAATCCGACAGGTGTTTTTGCTATCGCTTCAAGTGAAAATCAAATAAATGTTTCATTCACACCCAATTCAAGTAATGATAGTGTAATAGTTGTGTTTAATAACTGGGGCACATTTAATACTCCATCCGGACCACCTCCTGCAATCGGTAGCCCATTTGCTGGCGGTACGTTGCTTGCAAATTCAACCTCATCACCATACAATCATACAGGATTGGATCCTAATACGACATATTATTATAAGTTGTTCTCTTATAATGGAACAAATTATTCTTCAGGTGTGGAAGATACTGCAACTACACTAGTACCACCTCCTGGTGATTCTTATGCGTACCACGGTGGATTTGCAAGTTATGGAACTATCAACCTGACTACAGGTGCTTTCACAACATGGAATTTCCGTCCACAAGGTAATTCTCATTATCCGATAACAGCAGATAATGATTCACTGAATTCACAATATGCGATAATGTCTGATTTTGCATTAACCAACTATTATCTAATGCATGTCAATTTTGCTACTATCAGTGGTGACAGCATAGCACCTTTAGGAGCTCTTGCATCGGGACAGAATATTATAAAGGGAATGGCATATAACTCAAATAACAGTATCTGGTATGTAGTAAGTGGTAACGATTTAGGAAGTGCTGCTTATCTATATACCTTAAACATAACTACAGGTGCACTTATTGTAGTAAATCAGATTCAGAATGCAAACTTTCCGGTTGGAATAGCAATCGATTGTGACGGCTCTGCATATATTATAAATATTGTACCCGGATCACCATCCAACACAGCAGTTCTAAACTCTCTTAATCTGACAACAGCCGTCGCCACACCAATAGGAACAAATTTAGGTTTACAATTTGTAACCGGATTTAGTCAGGATATGGATTTTGATCCGAGCAATGGAAACTTATATTGGTCAGGATATTGGCAACAAGGATTTTCCGGAGGAGGTTCTTTCCGACTAGTAGATGTTACGACAGGAACATCGACAGAAATATCAACTTTCGGAATATATCAAACTATAACTGGTTTCAATGTTAACGATTTCTGTACGGGAGCTTCAACATTTCAATTATCAGTTAATGTAAATGATGGTTGGAATATGGTATCAACACCCGGATTAAATTCACCAGATCAGAATGTAAATACGTGGTGGCCTGATAGAGATATGGGTGCAAACGTATTTAAATATCTTGGTGGCTATCAAACA
>WBZR01004199.1_pt1 | contig 12048 bp, 11 predicted proteins | sample 5204231 | NCBI WGS metagenome assembly WBZR01 (sample SAMN12412403, study PRJNA552823) | activated sludge metagenome | isolation source: activated sludge from anammox sidestream of wastewater treatment plant... | place: USA: Virginia | collected 2017-08
CAATGGGCGCACGGAGGACCGCTTCCATCCGGCGCCAATGAGCTGTTTGTTGACGGGCACGTCTCATGGAAGACCGCCGCCGACGTTGGATGGACGGGCGCGGCCTCCGGCATGTCGCCGTTCCCCGGAGCCAAGTTCACGTCGGGAGGAGCCTATTGGTGGTGGTAAGCAATCAACTTAGGCGCATTTGGTTGGTGATTTTCGCGCTGCTGGTATTGACTGCATGTCAGGCATTCGGCGACAGCCTATCCAACTCCGTGCCCATCGTGTGCAATGGTCGCGCTCAGGCGGTCATTCTGATCCCAGACAACGATAGCTGCTGTGGTTATGCCGCAAGTGAGCTGGTAGACCATGTGCGGCTGATAACCGGGGCAACGCTGCCGATTGAGAAGCTGACCGACAAAGCCGACATCCAATCGCTGAAAAATACATGGCCGGGCAAAACGCTCATCGCCTTGGGTGTTGAGTCCGCGAAACTGGCGGGAGTCGATGTGGCCGCGCCATCACGGGTGGATGGATTTCACATCGAGGTACGACCGGGCGTTGTGGCTATCGTCGGACGGGATGATGCGGTCTTTGATGCGAATTATACGTGGGTGCCAGGATCGGCCGGCACGCTATATGGCGTGTATCACGTGCTGCGAGGCTGGGGCGTGCGGTGGCTGGATGCTGGAGAGCTGGGGACCGACGTACCGCATCTGGACACGTTGACGCTGGCTGAACAGTCAGTAACGGTATCCCCAAGATTCCCGTATCGATTTCTGTCCTATGGCAAAGATCAGATGCAGTGGTTGCGGCGGATCGGCGCCGGTGGAGACCGCGACCCCTGGTCGACCAAGCACACCTTCGAGCAAACGATTGATTTTTACGGCAAATACGGCAAGACGCACCCGGAGTATTTCACCATTGACGCCCAGGGACATCGCACCCATGACATCGCACTGGGACATCCGCAGGTTGTGGATGTGATCACGCAAGAGGCACGCGAATACTTCAAGAGCAATCGCCCACCGGGACTGCAAAAGTACTTTCTGGTGATTCCCCCTGATGGGGAATATTACTGCTACTGCAACATCTGCCGGCCGCAGATTGATCGGAAACGCGGCAACACGGGAAACATGTCCAACCTGTTGGCCCGGGCGGTTGTGGAGGTGGCGCGCCGGCTGGAGAAGGAATTTCCCGACCACTACATCGTCTATTGCGCGTACAGCAACTACAAGCAACCGCCGACTTTCTTGGAGAAATTGCCTCCCAATGTGGTCGTGCTGATTTCCCAGTCACGCCATGATCTGTATACGCCGCAGGCGATTGAGCAGGCGAACGAGATTCTTGCCGGGTGGCAGAAGCTCAAGCCTCACGCCATTTACTTCTGCAGGTATTACAACAACACGCTGGGAACGATCCCGCAGGTGATGGGGACCATCATCTCGCGCGATCTCGGCTATCTGGCCGACGCGGGCACGGATCTCGCGCCGGTGATGGGTGAGATGAACTTCGGACCGGCGGACCCTTCAATTCCCGGAGGCTGGTACAACAACTTTAATCTGTATGTCACGGGGATTTACTTGTGGAATCCCAATGCAACCCTGTCACAGATCATCGAAGATTATTGTCAGCACGCCTATGGCCCGGCGGCAAAACCAATGGAGGCGTTCTGGACCAGACTGGATGCCTTGAATCAGGATCCGCAGCAGCGGCAGATTTTCTCGGCGGATTCCATTGAGGAATTGGATCGGATGCTTCAGCATGCCATCGCGGCGGCGCCCACGAAATCGGTCTATGCCAGGCGGCTGGCGATCGTGGAAGACGGGTTTGCGCCGCTGCGCGCCGTGCGCAGCCGCCTGCTTGCGCCGGGAACAGGCAATCCGTTGCAGGATTTGGCGGCTTACCCCATCGCACATAAAGCGGTTCGGTTCTCCGGCAAGGCAAGCGGCCGTGCGATCGAGCCGGTAAAGGTGGACGGCGCCTACACGGTCGCCACGTGGATTCGCCCGGCCAGACTGTTGGAACAGGGGGCGTACGATCTGCTGGGTGGCAGTGAGAAGCATCATTTCGCACTCAGGATTGAAGATGGCCGGTTGTATTTATTGCACCAGACTCGCCAGAGCGGGTGGAACGGCATCGAGATGCTGTGGAGCCCTGTGTTGGACTTGCGGCCAGGCAATTGGTATCACGTCGCTGCCAGCTTCGATCCGAAAGATGGGATGACCTTATACTTGGACGGGCGGGTATTGGCGATGGACATGAGCAAGCGGCGTTTGGCCGCTTATCCAATCACCACCGTGGGCGCCCGGGGAATCAGATCCTTTGATCTATGTTTCCCCGGTGAGATGGCGGAGGTACGAATCTATCTACGCCAGCTATCCGTGTCCGAAGTGCGGATACTCGCACAGACTCGGCCGTGAAGTTTTGAATAGGCTCTAAAACACTGAATGGATCAATACGATGGCCACAGCACCAGGCACCTTCAAGTACGACCAGCTCAAACTAAGTCTGCTCGATAAGGCATCGATCCTTCCGGCGGGATCGCGTCTGCCCTCGGTGGTCCAGTTGATGAACAAGTTTTCGGTAAGCCGATCAACCATCACCCGCGCATTAAATGAATTGAAGCGGGAGGGGCTGATCGAAACGCGAATCGGCGCGGGGATATTCACCCGATCCCCGCAGCCTGCGCTGAAATTACAACGGCTGGACATCCTGCTGTTCGGCGAGTCGAAATGGCTGGAACAGCACACCTACCACGGCGACATTCTCGCCCACCTGGTGGGCCGACTGGGCGTTCGTGATGGTTGGTTGCGTGCCACGACCCTCCCCTTGCGGGCCAAAACCGATGAAATCCTGTCCCATATCGACCAGCTCAAGCCCGAAGCCCTGGTACTGATCAATCTGAATGATGCGACCGTGGCGGCAACATTGGCGACCAAACCGGCGCCTTCGGTGCTCCTGTTGCCCAGTTTGCCTGCCAATGCACCCCACAGCATCCTCGTGGACAACCGTGTGATGGTGCGGCATTGGGTGAAGCACCTGACCGAGCTTGGCCACCGGCATATCGCCTACCTGCACAATGCGCGTGATGATTTTTATATCCGCGACCACCATCAGCGCGTGCGATTTTTTTACGAGGAAATGTCTCGCGCCGGCCTGCTGGCCAATCCGGATCTGGTGCGATTCAGCGGTCATAATCTCAAGGATGCCGCCCTATCGAGTCGGCAACTGCTCAGCGACCACCCGCAAACGACGGCGATCATTTGTGCTGACAATGCGGCCGCATGGGTCTACCAGGCCGCCCGGGGCCTCGGTCGCAGTGTTGGCGATGATTTGAGTGTGATCGGAACGGACGACATCTATTGGGCCGCGCGAATGGACCCGCCTCTGACGACGGTTCGAATCGATCGCGGTGAACTGGCGGAATGGACGATCTCACGCCTGGATGCGCTGTTGAGAGGCGAGGCGGTGGATCCAATGCCGCAATACCTGCTGCCCAAGCTGGTCGTGCGCGCTTCAACGGGCAAGCCCCACCAATCAGCGCAAAACCACACACCCAGCGGTCATCCGTGAACTGTTCGACCGGCAGGAGGCCAGACGGTCGATTTTCCTGTGGATTGAGGGATGGTATAATCGCCGGCGGCGTCATTCAGCGTTAGACTATGTCAGCCCCGAAACATTCGAGGCAGCCTTGAATTGACGCAACATGACGCGCTGCTATTCGTGGGGAAGGGCACGGTAGAACTGGGTGGCCTCACTCCCATCGCCATCGTTGCGGAAGCTGTCAGCCCGAATCTGGGCATACTTGTCCCAGAGCTTCTGGTTGGTGGGGAAGGCATAGACCAGCCTGGTACGCTGGCCCTGCCAGGCCGGATGCTTGTCGCGGTCGAGAATCTGGTCGGCCATGTCGCCAGGGCGGATCACCGCGCAGGGCATGATGCCGCTGATCTTCTGCCCCGGTCCGGCCAGATTCAGAATCGCACCGTTGAGCGTCTCCATTCTGGTGCTGACCGACCGGAGATTTTATTTGTTCTGGAATCTGGCGTTGCTGCGGGAACAGCTGTTGGGGTAGTGGTGATGCCGCATTGATTATCTGAAGCGAAACGAAAACAGATCGGCTTCTTTCATCTGAAATCGCAGTCGAACCGGCCTGCCTTGCCAATGCGCCAAGCTGCCATCAGTCCACTCCACCTTCCGTGCGATTTCATCACCGACGATCTCCCGGCAGTCCTTCATCTCGAATCCCGGAATAGTCGCTGCATTCGCATCCTGAACCTCCACTCGTATGCCCCCCGCGCCCGACGTGGCATAATTGATCTCAAGCCGCTCCCCCTTAAACGTCAGCGGTTTTGTCAACAATTCACCGGTCTCATACCCGGCTTGCACGGATGCGAAGCCATCCAGCCGAAGTATCATCCTCTGCAGATAATTGGATAACCAACCCGTATTTCGCTGCACATGGATCGACATCTCCATCGGGCTGCTCTGGATGATGCCCAATGCCGGATAATTATTGCGTGATGTCCAGTCCAATACATCGCCTCCGGGACGAACAAACGCCTGTGGAAACGTCCGATCAAATTCATAACCGCCCCGACTACTCATCAGCACGGCATCGGAGCAGTCCAGACCTTGCCAATGATCGACCGAAATGCCGAGTGTTTTCAGCTGGGCCTCCCCCAGTGCCGGGCGTTCGGGCATGAACCGGGCGGCCAGCGAAACATACACATGTGGTGCACGAAAATACGGCTGCGTCTGATTTGTGTACAACTGCTCCCGCACGGTCGGCGCATGGCTGCTGAACGTCATCACCCGGCCTTCAGTCCAGTGCAAAAAATCCTTCGACTCGGCCCGCGCAACCGTGCGGATGCCCTCGACGAATTTTCTGTAATACAAGACGTAGCAATGCTCGGACTCGGACCAGAACGAAACGTTCTGCGAATCAAACACATATCCTTGATCATGAAAAACCGGTTCGTTCCTCCATCGCCGCCATCGCACACCATCCGCCGAAGCAAAAGCATGCAACCCGCTCGTCACCACTCCCGCCAACGCCTTGTATTTTTCCTCCGGTGGAACGTTCCCCCTCACGTCAATAAACGGGGAAAAGTTATGGGAGAACGGCGGTTCGTGCGCTGCAATGACATTGTTCCGACGTGTTCCCCCCACCTCGAACAGCCCCAAATTCGGTTTGGTCCAATGAAGCCCATCGGTACTTTCCGCATAACAGGTCACTTCGGCGCTGTTGCCGTCAGGGCCCGCCTCCGCCTCGCCACGATAGTAGAGTTGATATCCATTGGATCCATGAAGAATGGTTGGATAAGCAGAGTACTTCCCCTCCCATGGCAGATCAAAGGCAATGGCCCGACCTGCCGGCCGAGGTTCATGAAGGACCAGATCTGTCCCGCTCATTGATTCAATCATGCGCCGATCCAGGAACAGTTCCAGCCGGGTTCCAATATCCATAATCCTATCCCCTCGCGATTACCGCGACATGGTAAACCAATCCTCCTGGGGATTTCGCAGCATCCCCCTCAAGTCGATCGTCGCCACATGGCCGTCTGCGAAGAGACAATTTGGACCTTTGGCCCGCCCGCCGTTGTGCCGGAACATGGTCCAGTAATAGTTGTCGTAGCTAGCGCTGCCCGGCTGCGGATTGAAACCCAGCAACTGGTAAGCCCCGTAGCTAATAGTGAAGTAAGCCATGTATCCATCCCACACAAGCATTTTGTCCGCTGGATTTTTGACCCTGGCCGCATCAAGCAGCCCTCTGTTGGAAACAAAAGTAGCGTCTTGGGGCACCGACCAGGGAAGCCGCCGCTCCGGATTGGCAAACCCCATCACCGGCACCATATAATCAGAAAGATAGAGCGATGTCCCCCAGTCCCCATATTCGTCCGGCGTTGGTATGTAAAAGCTCTCCTCGTTGAATGGATATTCCCGCGTGTCACTGGGACAACGGAACACCGACATCGTTATGCCCGTCGTTTTGACGAGTATTCCAAAAATGGAGTAGCCACGCCCTCCGCCATCCAGAGTCGGTTCCAGCGGATAACTCCCCCATCGCTGAAAGAGCGGGGGCATTTTTCCATTGTTCTGCGATACGTAAACCTGTACGGACATGCCGATTTGACGAAGATTCGACAAGCACTGGACGCTCAGTGCCTGCTGGCGTGCCTTGGTCAATGCGGGCAAAAGGATGGCGATAAGAGTGGCTATGATCCCTATGACCACCAGCAGCTCGACCAATGTGAAGGCCTTTTTTTGTGACATACGCACTCCAGTTCATGGTTTAATCAGATGCAAGTCACCCACCAGCAACAAGTCCGGATGATGACCGTAATGTTCGCCATCCACCACCGCGCCACCTGTTTCACCGCCGATCAGATACAGTTTGTCCTTCAGGATCACGGCCGCCGGCCGATTGTTGTTCAAGGGCAGCGGCGTTGCGTCGCCATACGTTCCGCTCCGTGTGTCATACACGAACATATCGCTGAAATATTCGTGCGGGGCCGGATAATGCTTGGCCGCCCGGCCATACGCATCGCGTACGCTCCCGTCAGGATTAAGAATTTTGGGATACTGGTATCCGCCAATCAATAAGATGTACTGGTCGTTAAACACCACCGGACCGGCGGCAAAATTCCCGCTGGAAACGGGCAGGTCTGCCAGCCGCGTCCATTCATTGCCAGCGGGATTGTACATCCAGTTGTCAACAATGGAGCCATATGAACCTGTGGCATTGTCATTGCCACTGCCGCCTCCGAAGACATAAATATTCCCGTTCACGGCACTCGCTGAGAAACTCCACCGAGGCGTGCCAGGGCACGGCGCAAGCTCTCGCCAACCACCCGTCAGGTCGGCTGTGTCCAACTCCACCAAGCGCGAACCAACCCTCGAAATTTCCCCCTGCGGCCCGAATTGAGTGTAAAATCCGTTGCCATCATACTGCGACCCTCCAACGACATATATTTTCGAGCCAATGGCCACAATCCCCGCACTACAGATCGGCCAGGGCAAATCAGGCAACTTTTCCCATGTCCATTTGTCGCCCGACTTGGACAGCCGATATCCATCTTTGTATGTCAGCGGTTTCTCGTAGCTGAACCCACCCCAGCAATAAAATGCGTCCCCGACGACAACGCCAAAGACTTCCTGTCGGGCATCGCCCGGGAAATCGGGCAAAGCCATCCACCCGGTCGCGGGGTTGCTCAACTGCAATCCCCAAACTTTTTTCAAAAAGCCACGGGGATATTTGTCTGACTTTCCAGGAACATTCACCTCGCCCTGGCAAAATCCAACGGCCGTGATGAGATACCCATCCAATACCCCCGCTGTGCTGTCCTGAAATCCCTGCGGCAAATCAGACCCCCGACTCCACGAGATCTCGATCATGTGTTGCAGTTCGCCCGTCGGCTGCGCTGATACCAGGGCATTCGCGGCAACCATCGTGACAACAAAGGCGGCAACGACCGCCATCCGCATTCGCAAATACATCGTTATTCGCCACATACTTCGCTCCATTACCCATCCGTGCCGCTGAATATAAAACGTTCCCCTCTCATCGATGCCCTTTGAGAGGGGAACGCGCAGCCACACCGTCATCAACGACGCCGACGGCCCAATATGCCAAGCCCGGCCAAGCCCAGAAGACTCAGGGTTGCCGGCTCAGGGACCGCATCCACCAGGAATTGCGGCTTCGTCCCGTTACCGCTGGTGAACGCCATGTATTGCAGATCGGTTGCGCCCTCATGGAATGAATCGGGCGTTGACAATCCCTGCACACCGTCCACGGAAAAGTTGTATGTAGCCGTCGACAGGTCAACATTGACGATCCATTTCTGCCACGTGTCAAACGCGATAGTGGCATCTGAATCCGAATATCCCCCTCCGTCGTAATAACGCACCGTTCCCGAGGCCGTGGGCGTCAGAATGATGGCCCAGGCGTCCACGGCTGCATTGCGCGCCGCAATCTGCGCGCCATAGGTGACGTAGTCGGCCGAACGCACATAAACCATGAACTCTGCCTGGAGCGTTCCGCTGTCCTGCTTGCCAAAGTCGGCATATGCCAGATCACTGGTAGCGCGGCTTATCTGGAGATAGTTACTCCCCTCATACGCGTGAGGCATTGTACCGGTTTCCACGAGCGGGCTGCCACTTTTTGACCACGTGCCTGTCACAGCCGCCGGCGTATGAGGTGGGGTCACACCCTCAAAATTATCGTAGAACAACGTGGTGTTGCTCCCATTTGTGATCAAGACCGCATGCGCGGCCGAAGCCGGCACGCCCACCACCGCCAAACCCAACACAATATTCGCGAACGCTTTCATACAGACCTCCAAAAAATGAGAAATAAAAATGAACACACGTTCATTCAATTGATTCGATCTTCTCCTCCATCGCCCGCAGCGAATTCCGGGTCGATTGCGGCCAATCCACAAACCCCGACTTGGAATCGCTCAAATTGGCTTGCAATCGCCTTAAATCCGCCGCGACATCCCGTCGCGGCCGCAAATGCCGCCGCATCCAGTACGAAGCCGACTTGGAATCCCTCCGCTCGATCGCCCGGTAGATGCGATAGTGATCCAATAGCGTGTGGGCGGCATAGTGTAGCGGCGGGTGCTTTTTGGGATTGCTCCAGTTGTGTCCGACCAGACGACTCATCAAGTGCATTGAAGACACCATCCGCATCAGCCGCCGATTTCCCGCAGCCCTCATGATGATCAGATGAAATTCGGCATCCGCCAAGACACCACGCTGTTCCACCTCTGGCGACAATGCCTCTCCCTTGCTCCGCCGCCACTCCATGGCATCTTCACGCTGAACCTCGCAGAGGGACTTCAACTCCGTCAATTGCTTCTTGCTGATCCGTTGTGCCGCCTTCGCCGCCGCGTAAGACTCCAGCAGCCGCCGCATCTCATACATATCAATCAGTTCACGCGCCGTCGGAATCCGCACGAATATCCCTACCCGCGGCACCTGCTCAACCAATCCCTCGTTCTCCAACCGAATCAACGCCTCCCGCACCGGCGTACGGCTGATCCCCATCTCCGTCGCCACTTCCGCATCCACCACCCGCGCACCTGCCCGCAATCGGCCGGTAATCAACTGGTTGCGGATGAAGGCGTATGCCTTTGACGACCTGTTTGAAAATACCACTGGCATGCTTCACATCCATGTAAAATATATCACTGATACTCGATAATATATCATGGATTCTCCGCGATGCAAGTAAAATTTTATCTGCTTGTTGTACGCCAGTAGAATCGTCACTGTTAAGCTCAAATAGAAGTGTCATCCTTGTTGACCGGTTAAATCGGTCGCAATGGATGAACTTTTAACGAGCAGATTCGCTTGGATGCCTTGAACCGGGCCATCCAGACCCGGATGCCGGGGCCAGGATTGCTGCACCACAGTGACCGAGGTGTGCAGTATGCCTATCAGCTGTACCAGCAGCAGTGGCAGCTGTGGATTGAGGGATGGTATAATCGCCGACGGCGTCATTCAGCGTTAGGCTATGTCAGCCCCGACATATTCGAGGCAGCCTTGAATTGACGCACCATGATGCGACCGCGGTTCGTGGGAAAGGTCAACTACCATGCCGATACCGGCCTTCGATACCAACCTCGTCTTGCCGCCGCACCTGGGCAACCCCACGTTGCCCGCTCAGCTTTCGCCCTACCCTTGTACCACGCTGGAGCTATGCCAGCGGTTCGCAACTTCCCCGGAGCGGCGACAAATCCTTGATGGCCTGCTGCGCTTCCGCGAATTACTGAGGGCGGCGGAGTTTCAGGGCTTTCAATGGCTGGACGGGAGCTTTCTGGAAGACATCGAAACACGGGAGAACCGGCCGCCGAATGACTTGGACGTGGCAACCCTCTATTGGACGCCCAACGTCAACGCGCTACAGACCGTCTTTGCCGCACAGCCAGTATTAAAGGACCAACCGGAAATCAAGGCGCAATTTCAACTGGACCACTATTTCGTGGATGTCGCGTATAATGCACTGTTGACTGTGGAGTCCGCGCGGTACTGGATCGGCCTGTTCTCGCACCGCCGCGACGGCGTTTGGAAAGGCATGTTGCGGATTGAGTTGAACACGCCTGCAGAAGATGCTGACGCTGACACGTACCTGAGGAGCTTGCTATGAGCACACTAGGCCAGCGATCTTTCGTTCAGGGACAAATCCTTGAGATGGACCGCCTGCTTGAATTGGCAGGCAACCATCCGCTCATGGCTCCCGGTCTGCGCCAGCGCAAGCAGGAATTGGAGCAGGAGCTACGGACCCTGCCGCAAGCGGGCAAGCAGCCGCGAACCGTGCTGTTCTTCACCGGCCAGCCGGTCATGGGTTCGCGCGGCATCGACGCGGAATTTGCCGCCAAGGTGCTTGAACCGTTCCTGGAAATGGTCAAGACACAGTACGCGGCCACGAAGCATGGCAACGTGGGAGCGCGCGGGCCACGGCGCGACGAAGGCGAAGCGAAATTGCTGTTAACGGGGCTGCCGCGCGGGTCTTTTGGCTTGGAGCTTTCGCAGCCTGATCCGCAAGACCTATTTGCCGGAGAACACTTGGCCGACGTGCTGGTGAGGCTCACCGAGGTCATCAAATCGGCTGGGGAAAGCGATGAAGGGTTTGCCGTTGCGATGACTGAGGCATCGCCGCGTGTACTCCACCGGCTCAAGGACTTCTTCAAGGTTGTAGCGGACAATCAGGCCGACGTGCGCGTTGTCAGCGGCGACTTGGAATGCAGGCTGAATCACGGGCAGGTCGCTCAGGCTTTCGAGCGGGTAAGCGGCACTAAGACCCGCGAACAGGACGCGGAAAAGCAGGGAATCTTCCGGGGCGTCACGCTCGATTCCCGTCGATTCGACTTCCACGCGGACGACGGAGAACCGATCACGGGTCGGGTTGGCGACGATGTTTCGGATGGTGCACTGGAAGAGATGCCGGCTTTGACGAACCAGCACTGTACGGCACGGCTCAAGGAAACGATCATTGAGACCCGGAGCGGGGCCACCAGGACACGCTATGAGCTTCTGCAGCTTGTGGGGCAACAGCCCGCACAGTGACGCGGACGAACGCGCCGCCGGGCCTTGTCTGACAATCGAAATCGCGTCTCACCGTACCGCATATGTAGGATTCCCGCGCCCATACCAGAGTCTGGAGGGTGGTACACTGGTGGGGGCCGGCTGACACACCCCACGATCCGGCCTGCATCAACAGCGCGCGAGAGACAGCCAAGAATTATCCAATGCCAGGCGGAGATGGAACGGGAGATTTTAAAAAAAGCGACGGCCTGCTTCGCCAGGGAGAACCTGTGAAGTTCGCCTGGATTTAGCAGCAATTGTGCAGCCGATCACTATGAGACCCGGGCGGCAGGTTATTCATCATTTTCGTGCGACTGCATCATCTCATCCAGAACCGGCCCCATGTTCTGTGCCCAGATTTCGTACCCTTGATGACTCAGGTGCAGCAAGTCCGGCATGATTTCCTTGGAAAGTTTCCCGTCGGGGCTGAGGAAATGGCTGCCGATATCCAGAAAGCGCACCTTTTGATCGTCGCCGAGTTTTTGCAGCTCTTCATTGTACTCCTGCACTTCGCGGCGCACCTTGTCCGTCTTGTTGGCACGCGGGAAAGCAGCCAGAAGCAGGATACTGGCCTGGGGCTGTTTTTCCTGAATGAGCTGAATAATCTTCTGCGTACCCAGTGCAATATCCTTGGCTGGGTTACCCTTACCCATATTGTTCGTGCCGATCAACAAGACGACCACTTTGGCTTGGTATCCATCCAACTCGCCGTTATTCATCCGCCACAGAACATTTTGTGTGCGGTCGCCGGGAACGCCAAAATTAGCCGGTTGATACTGCCCGAAGGATTGCTCCCAGATATCAGCCGCTCCACCCCATCCCCACGTGATCGAATCGCCAATAAACGCAACACCAATCGGGCCTTGGGCAATACGCTTTAAGTTCTGCTCGTGATCCTGGGGGCGGCTTGTATTGGGTACGGGGATCACGGTCACTGGCTGGGTGGTTGGCGCAGTCTCTGCATGACCAGTGGAC
>WBZR01004200.1_pt1 | contig 12047 bp, 7 predicted proteins | sample 5204231 | NCBI WGS metagenome assembly WBZR01 (sample SAMN12412403, study PRJNA552823) | activated sludge metagenome | isolation source: activated sludge from anammox sidestream of wastewater treatment plant... | place: USA: Virginia | collected 2017-08
CATACGCAGCTTCTGCCGCCAGTTGACGTCTGGTGGTTTGATCTTGGTTTTGATCAGCTCTTCGAAGCGACCAGGGACAGACCCACGTCCGTGCTGCTGGATGTGCTGTTCGATCGCCTCGAGGGTCTGCCTGCGTATCGCCTCTACCTCTGCGGGGCTCTTTCCGTACTGCGCATCCAACTCGGCTTCTAGCTCAGGGTCTAGAGGATTGCCTGCTACTCCGCCGCAAGCACCTGCAGCAATGCCTGGCTGCCATGGCGGTTTCTCTCCGCTCTGGCCTTTTCCTGCCTTCTTATTCTGTAACGCAGCGGTCATGCCTTTGATGCTCTGACCACTTTGGTCGCACATCTCTTGCAGCTTTTCGTAGTACCACTCGAGCGTTTTTCCGGGTGGCAGCCCATAGGTCTCCGGGTACACACCGCCGTCTGGCAGCTCCCACCCCTCTTCGCGCGCGTCGGCGTTGATAGCCACGTCAGCGGCGTAGTTGGCCAGCTCCTGGTTTGGTAGTGCTGCTATCCTGTCTACCCCACGAAGGGGGTGTTCACATTCATGCACCAACAGACCCGCGCATTTTGCATCCGTAGGAACTTTCGCGAAGAACCACTGTGGGTTCACGTAGAGAACCAGATGAGGCGTTACTCCCATTGTTCCGCGGTTGACGATAACGGGAGTCATGTTCAGCAAGGTATGCGCGTAGTAGTCCGCCTTCTCTAGAACACACGCACGAGCCAGTGCTAGGCGATGAAGAACTTGTGCCTCGAGGTCTTTTTCACTCATCGTCTGTTCTTCCGCAGTATGTACTCAAGCATCCCGTTGCTGTTGAGCTCAGCACACACTTCTTCGGCAGCGTCGGCTACGCTCTGATCCTGGCAGTCTGCGTCTAGGCCGTTGACGATCAGAACCCGCGCCGCAGGTACGGAGATGTCGGAGTAGCCCTTGTCCATGCAACGCTTGAGGAGCTCCCAACACTGCTTGGCTCGCTTGTGCTTTACCAGCACGTCCTGCTGAGAGGTCACGTAGTTTGCGCACGCACTTAGTACGGCCCTCACCACATCCATGCGCTTGGTGACCTGCCAGGTACCATCCAATGCGTCTGATGGCTTTGGTAGGTTCTCCTTCTTCATGTAGGACAACCACTCGATGGCCAGACCTTCCCCCACCAGCGACGCTACGATGTCGATCTCAAGTGTAGGGTCCAGCTCCAGACAACGTGCGGCGGTTACACCGCAGACGGCCATTTTCCAAGTGCGGTGTGAGGGCCACGGTCTGCCGGCACGCGGATCGTCTGGGTCTGGCTGATCCCAAAGCTTGTTTGCATCCTTCTTCACCTCTTTGCCGGCCTCGTCCAGCACCTTTGATGTGTATGTACCGGCGTTGGCTTCTAGGAATCCACCTGTGATGTTTTGTACGTGGGCATAGTGGATTGCCCACGTCTTCTTCACCTGCTCCTCAGCGTCTTTGAAGCTAGGCAGGCCTAGGCTCAGCTGCCCCCCAGGCGCCAGACTATCCATGTACTGACGCCACTGGAGTATGGTGGGGTTGGTGTACTGGAAGTGCCCCATCCTGTTGACCATCGGGAGGGTTAGCTCTTGTCCGTTAGCAGCTACGTCGGGTGGGTTCATCGACAGAGCAAATCTCACCATGGGCGGAAGCACATACTCTCCCGCTTGACGCTCGTTGATGAAGGACAGAAGAGCAGCCTGTACAGCACCAGATGCGGTTGAGATCTCATCCAAGTAGATGACTGCGCGACGTGCATCGATGGCAGCCGTAACCTGGGGTAGGATGCACTCGATGTGGAACCCGTTTGCACTGCCAACAGGGACGCCCGAGAAGTGTTCTGGTTGCTTGGTGGAGGTATAGATAGGGAAGCACGGAAGGGTCAGGGCCCTGCATATCTGACCGATACGCGCGGTTTTACCAACGCCGCTCCCACCTATGATGTTGAAAGGTACGCCCCAAAGAGTCATGGGGTTGTTGGGGTCTCCGAGCGGTGCCATCAGACACGCCAGGACGTACTTCGTGAACTTATCCATCCGTCTTCTCCAAGGAGGTTAGGTACTCACTAACTTCTTGTGCCCATTCCTTGGGCACAGCCGTCACAACGCAGTCTTCCTTGACAACAAGAAACCCCTCTAGACCACCTAGAGAGAAGGGTACGTACAACCCTCCTGGTGTTTTGACTTGTCGTCGAGTATCCGTTGCAAACTGGATGCTAGAAGCGAGGCTTTCTAGAAGCTCTCGCTTGGACATTTCGCTGGCCGCCGGCCACCGCTCTCTCACTCGTCTGATGGCGTGAGCGGAGAAGTAGTGTTTTCCGATGCCCATTGCCATGCCCGTTCGTGTTTACAGACGTGCTCGCACTCACCGTTTCTCCAGCACCTTTCCTCAAGCCCCTCTGCACACTCGCCGTCGTTTCGCACGTCTTCTTCCCAATACTCACGAACCTCCGTATTGAGCGCGTTCAGGCATACAGTGCAGATGTAGTAGACGTCATTGCTGCTGTTCTGAAACGTCACAGCGATGGTCGTTGTCTCCGGCTGTCTTTCGTCTGGAACGAGAGAACCAGATTCCATCAACCCGATCAGCTCTCCGCTCAGGATGCTGGACTGGCAAACATCGCACTGCCGCAGCAGTGGGTGAGCCTTATCCGGGACTACCCCGTGCTGTGTGTCGATCAGCGCTTCTCCATCCTCGTCCCAGCAGTTTGTGCATAGAAAGTACGGCGCGTACACAAAGTCCCCGTCTTCGTCATCTAGCTCGTCGTAGAGGAAGCAGCCTTGCTCGTTCTCTGCAATCCTGTGAACGCGCAGGCAGACGATCTCTTGTCCAAATCCTAGGGCTTCGCCGCACGCACCGCAGCTGTGCCCTGTTACAGGTGTTCCCATACAACTCTCTTTTCCTCTACTCGTTGCCACCGGCATCCGAGGTTCTCAAGGCTCGGGTCAGGACCCATACCGGTCTGTGGATCTGCGTCCCACAGTAGAATGTCCGTCCTTTCTGCGTCATGGTTGTCCCCGCGGTGTATGCGACGCTCCATGCTGCCGCTTGGTAGTACACCCCACTCGTGTTGTGCCCGGAGAGCTAGCTCTCTTTCAAACAGGTCGTCTGATAGGTCTACCTCGTCTGCGCACAGACCAACCCAGCCGTCTTCCTCATCGTTGACATAAGGGTAGTTGGCACCTGTCCAAGGGCAGTACTGCCCTCCCTTAGCTAGGTTCAGCAAGATCTCTAGGTCTCGCTGATTACAGAAGGACACAAAGCCCTTCTGGTCGAGCAGCCTTGCTCGCACACCACCAAGAGCACGCCCAGGGACGGGGTAGTACAACCCCACGATGACCCAGGACCTGTCTGACATGCGGGGGTCTTCAAACGAACACCCAACCAAGCCAAACGAGTCCTGGATCATCCTGGTTCCCGGGATGACAACTAGGCGGTCGCTCTCCCGGTAGGGGTTTACGATCACCTATTCATCCTTGTGCTCGGCGAAGGTAGAGCTCCTCGATCATCCAGGCGCACGCGCCCTCCAGAAAACCGAGGAGCAAACCCCACAGGAAGATCGTCCACATCAGCTTTCTGCCTCTTGCTCTTTTGGTGACTCTTCTTGTTCTTCCTTCTCCTCTTCTGGTTCTGGTGTTGTCATGAACAGCTCGTCCACGTCCTTCTCGAGCTGAGACTTGGGGCCCATGCGCTCTCCTTTCAAGGCATCGTCTGCCTCATAGCTCTTATGCCTGTGCTACGCGCGTTCTTGCGGCGAAGAAGCTACGTGCGGTACCCTACTCGACGAGACTATGGCGTACTTGGATCCTCGCGAGGCGACACAAGATCTTCGTAGTGGTGTGCTGGAGGGGATCAAGTCCCACTTCCCTCTTCAAGGTAAGAGCACAACTATTCATCTGGAGTCCATCGACGCAGATGACAGCAAAGCTGACCCCGAGGATGTGACAGGGCAGCACGACGCTAAGGTCAACGGAAAGACCTGGTCCGTGCCTGTCATGGCCACACTGGTCATGAAGGACAATCAGACGGGCAACGTCTTGGAGCGCAAGAAGATGAAGGTTGCAGACCTTCCTACGATGACCAAGCGCTTCACGTACATGGTAGATGGCGATGAGCTGCAGGTAGACAATCAGTGGCAGCTGAAGCCGGGTGTCTACACGAGGCGTCGGCAGAATGGCGTACTGGAGGCGCAGTTCAACGTACCCAACAAGCGCTCCTTCGACCTCACGTTCGATCCAGACAAGAAGTTGTTCAGGATGGCGAGAGGGTCATCTGAGGCAATCCCGGTCTACCCCCTCATGAAGGAGCTAGGCATTGACGACGACACGCTGGAGAAGACTTGGGGTAAGGAGATCCTGGCGGCCAACAAGGCAGACCGCGGTGTTGATACAGCGCTGGATCGTTTCTTCAAGGCGGATCGACGGAGAGCACCCAAAGACAAGGAAGAGGCACGATCCTACTTTCACGAGGTGATGGCTGCCTCGAACCTGCGCCCCGAGGCCACAGAGGTGACGCTGGGTAAGGCCTTCCGCAGTATTGACGGGGAGGTGTTCTCTCGCGCTACGAAGAAGATGTTGGCGGTTCAGGCCGGGGCGCCAGAAGATGAGAGGGACAGCTTGGTGTTCAAGAACCTGCGCACCACAGGGGACTACGCCAAGGATAAGCTCACCTCTTGGAACGTTCAGAAGGCCGTGGGGTACAAGGTACGCAGGCAGATCAACAAGCCGGGTGCCAGCCTGCGCGACATAGTTCCGACGGACCTGTTCAACGACCAGGTCAAGTCAACGTTCACTAGTAACGCCTTGGCTCGAACGGCGGACCAAGTGAACCCGGTAGAGATGATGGCGGCTAGCTTCCAGACCAGCATCATGGGTCCTGGCGGTATCCAGAGCGAGAACGCCATCATGGAAGAAGCCAAGCTGATAAGCCCGAGCCATCTAGGCTTTCTGGACCCCATGCGTACGCCTGAGGGATCAAAGACCGGAATCACGCTGCGCCTTCCGTTGGCCGTCAAAAAGGAGGGGGAGAGTCCTACCATCCCGGCCTACAACATCCGCACAGGCAAGATGGAGCGGGTGGACCCCAAGAAGTTCCACGACTCCAAGGTCGTTCTACCGGACCAGGTGCGATGGCTCCACGGAAAACCCGTACCCGTAGGTAAGACGGTGCAGATGTCGTTGGCTGGGAACGAGATCGATGCAGCGTCATTCAACACGGCTGACTACGTGTTGACCAATCCTTCGCAGCTGTTCAGCATGACCAGCAACCTCGTGCCCTACATGGGCAACAACTCAGGTAATCGTGTTACGTACGCAACGCAGCAGATCGAGCAGGCTATTAGCCTGAAGGATCGAGACGAACCCCTAGTCCAGGTTGGTACAGGACGACCAGGAGAGACGTTCGAGGCTTTCATCGGTCGCAACTCTGCCCAGAGAGCGCCGGCGGCTGGAACAGTGGTCAGCATCAGCAAGGACACCATCGTACTCAAGGACGCGGCTGGCAAAACGCACAGAGTAGGGATCTACAACAACTTCCCGCTGAACGACCACAAGGCTGTGCTCGACTCAACACCGTCCGTGAAAGTTGGGGACAAGGTGACGGAGGGCGCCGTCCTGGCAGACAACAACTTTACGAAGGGTGGCAAGCTTGCGCTGGGCGCCAACCTACGCGTCGCGTACATACCTTTCAAGGGGTACAACTTCGAGGACGGCGTAGTAGTAGGAGAATCCGCAGCACGCAAAATGACAAGCGTGCACATGCACAAGCCCGAGGTGGCTCTAGGTGACGCTGTAACTAGCCCGGAGGTTTACAGAAGGAACCACCCAGAATCCTTCACCAAGGATCAGTACGGTAAGGTAGGCACGGATGGCGTGGTCAAGGTGGGCACCCGTGTGCTGCCTGGGGACCCTTTGGTTCTTGCTACGAAGCCCTACGAGATGCGCAACAGGGATAGCGTAGCGCAGATACGTAAGAGCCTGACCAGCCAGCATACCGACGCTAGCTTGGTGTGGAAGAGCGACTACGCAGGTACCGTGGTTGGTGTGCACCGCGATAAGGCGGGTAAAGTAGTAGTGCACGTAAAGACTGAGGAGCCGCTACAAATCGGTGACAAGGTATCTGGAAGGCACGGCAACAAGGGGATCGTGACTGCTGTGCTTCCCGACAAGGAGATGCCTCATACATCCGACGGACGTCACATCGACGTAGCGCTGAACCCTGCCGGCATTCCTGGTCGTATGAACGTGGGTCAAGTGTTGGAAACAGCGGCCGGTAAGATCGCAGAGAAGACAGGTAAACCCATCATCATCCAGAACTTCGAGTACGGGGTAGACCAGCTTGAGCGCGTCAAGCAAGAGTTGAAGAAGCACGGTCTGTCGGATCAGGAGGAGCTCATCGATCCGGTGAGCGGGCAGAAGCTTGGGATGTCCCTTGTGGGCCCGCAGCACTTGCTCAAGCTGAACTTCCAGATCGATAAGAAGGTATCCGCTCGAGCTGGCAATGTTTTGGAGGGCGGAGAGCCGGAGCACTACGACATCAACCTCATTCCTTCTGGCGGTGGGAAGACAGGCGCGCAGTCCATGGGCAACCTGGGCTTGTATTCGTTGTTGGCACACGGGGCGAAGGCCAACATCAGGGAGATGCAAACCTGGAAAAGCGAGGGTGAGGACCCGCGCGGTTCGTGGGGCTCTCAGCACAACCAGGTGTGGCGCGCGATCCAAACCGGTGACTACATCCCAGCACCCAAGAAGACGTTCGCGTTTCAGAAGTTCGAGGACATGCTCAGAGCAGCCGCGATCAACGTGGACAAAAAGGGACACAACATCCAGCTCACACCGATGACGGACCAACAGGTTCTGTCGATGAGCGCGGGGGAGGTCAAAGACCCGTCGAAGGTGGTGCTATCCAAGGCGGACAAGTACGGGGAGCCCGTGGTCGAACGAGGGGGCATATTCGACCCAAAGCTCACGGGCGGCCATGGAGGTACCAAGTGGACTCACATGACCTTGGCGGAGCCGATGCCCAATCCCATCTTCGAGGGAGCGATTCAGAAGGTCTTGGGCATGTCTGGCAAGGACTACGAGGCGATCATCGAAGGAGAGAAGGCAGTAGAGCAGAAGAGCGGAAAGCTGGTTTCTGTTGGTGCCAGCGGGTCTATTGCAGGTGGCGCTGCTATTGCTCACCTACTCAGCCAGCTAGACATCAAGAAGGAGTTGGAGAAAGCACGACGGGAGCTCGATCAGTTGAAGGTCGACGAGAAGATTGCGCACAAGGACAGCACCCCCAAGCTCGACGCTGCGTACAAGAAGGTCAAGTACTTGAGCGCGCTGGACCAGGCTGGGATCACGCCGAAGGAGGCGTACGTCATCAACAACCTGCCCATCATCCCGCCCGTAATGCGTCCAGCCCGTTTTCTACCAGACGGAAACCTCAATGAGGCTGACCTGAATGGCTTGTACAAGCAGCTTGGCGCCCTCAACACCAAGATGAAGGGCGCATCACTAGTGCAGAAGTACGGTGGGGATGAGGCGCTGAAGGCGGAACGTGCCGGTCTTTATGATGGGCTACGCGCATTGATGGGGTGGCCCGAGTCCTGGGCGGAGCGCAAGAAGAAGGACAAGGGGATCATGCTGCAGATCTCTGGCGCTGATCCTAAGCATGGTTTCTTTCAGGGAACGTTGTTGAAGAGGCGCCAGGACATGACAATGCGCGGCACCATCACGCCAGAGCCTGCAATGGCCTTGGATAGTGTTGGTCTGCCTGAAGAGAAAGCGCTGACTATGTTCCGCCCATTCGTCACGCACAAGCTGGTGACGATGGGGTACGCACGCGATGCCCTCGAGGCCAAGAGCATGCTGGCCCAGAAGGGGGCTAAGAGCAAGGCGGTCTACAAGGCCTTGGACATGGTCATGGAGGAAAGACCAGTCCTGCTGAAGCGCGACCCAGTTCTGCACAAGCACAGCGTGCAGGCGTTCAAAGCACACCGCGTACCCGGTAAGTCCATCCAGATCCACCCACTCGTAACCTCCGGCTATGGCGCAGATTTCGACGGGGATACGATGGCCGTCTACGTACCTATCGGACGAGAGGCCGTACAGGAAGCGTTCAACATGCTTCCATCCAAGAACCTCTTCAACGAGGCCAGCGGCAAGATCATGTACCAGCCGACTAACGAGTCGAGTCTGGGCCTGTTCAAGCTGAGCAGGGTTACCGGTGACAGCGGAAAGACCTTCAAGGACCCTGCGGAGCTCTTGAAGGCTGCTCAGTCTGGCAAGATCTCTATGACCGAGACTGCTAAGGCAGGCGGGGTCAAGACAACGGCTGGACGAGTCATGCTTGCCAGCGCTCTACCTGAACCACTGCAGAAGAAGGTGTTGGAGGATCACTCCTTCACGTTCGACAAGAAGGGCGCCGAGAAGATCTACACGGACTTGGCCAACAAGCACCGTGACGAGTTTGGGCCTTCTGCGGTCAAGCTCATGAAGCTGGGGTACGACGCCTCCTTCGGGGTAGTGAAGGTGCAAAACCCGGCTACGTTGGGTACCGCTTTTGCGGTAGAGAAGGAGGGAGAAGACCCAAAGAAGCACGTCCAGTTTCTACCGGTGGGTACTCATTCTCTTGGTCTTCAAGACTTCACACCGGACAAGGCACTGAGGGACAAGTATGTAGGAGCCGCACAGCGCCGAGTTGATCAGATCATGGCGACGCCGGGCCTGTCCAAGGCAGAGAAGAACCGGAAGGTAACCGATACATGGTTTGACGCTTCTGAGAAGATGATCAAGGCGCACGAGAGCAAGGAAGCAAAGAACATCAGCAACCCGAACAGCCTGTTTCTGATGAAGCAAGCTGGGGTGAAGCCCAGTACGGATCAGTACCAACAACTGCGCCTAGCCCCCATGCTGGTGACTGACTCTCAGAATCGTGTCATCACAAGGCCGATCACCAAGAGCTACTCGGAGGGCTTAGACCTCGGTAGTTACTGGACCCAAATGAGCGGAGCTCGTAGGGGCACCGTGCTGAAGGTGCAGGAGGTATCGGTTCCTGGCTACTTCACTAAGAGGCTGATCAACACTTCAATGGGCTTGGTGGTTGCCGCCGAGGACTGTGGCACCAACAAGGGCGTTGGACTCTCTGTGAGCTCCAAGGACATCTACGATCGGGAGCTTCAGCAAGACGTGACTGTGAAGGGACAGACCTTCAAGAGGGGCACACGGTTGACCCCAGACGTTGTGAGCGCGATCCGTACAGCAGACAAGAGTGCACAGCTAGTGGTTCGGTCAGCCCTGAAGTGTGAGCACGCTAAAGGTCTGTGCCAGAAGTGTGCGGGTATTGCCCCGGACGGGGACTACTACAAGAAGGGCACGAACGTCGGAGTTCTAGCGACCCACTCGCTAGGAGAGCGCGCTACTCAGCTCACGTTGAAAGCCTTTCACTCAGGAGGTATCGCTAAGCGTGGACCAACCATGGTTAGTGACATCAAGCGGGTCATTCAGCTCTCAGAGCTGCCGAAGACGATGCCTAACTCAGCGAGGCTGGCTACTCGCGCTGGAAAGATTGAGAGAATCGAGAATGACCCCACTGGTGTGAACATCTGGATTGGCGGGGTGAAGCACCACATCCCGAAGGATCCAAGGGGTCAGCCTCTGTGGCTAGGTGTCCCTGGTACAGATCCTCGTATACCCGGTACGCCACACAAGTGGGTTCCTCCGAAGGTCGGCATGGTAGTGCAAGCTGGTCAAGTGCTGTCGGACCCAACCCGCACGGTCATCAACCCGCACGACCTGTATAAGGCCACCGGTAAGATGGAGAACGTGCAGAACCAGATGGTAAACGAGCTGCATGAGATATACGGCCGTGAGGGCGTTCGACGACAACACGTAGAAACTGTCGTCAAGGCGATGAGCAATCTGACTCGTGTGCTGGATCCAGGCGACGCTACCCATGTAGTCAAGGGCGAGTTTCAGTCTGCGTCGAAGATCGGTGCGCTCAACAAGGACTTGGTTAAGCAGGGCAAGAGCCCAATCCTTCACACGCCTATTCTGAAGGGCATCAACGCGATGCCAGAGGTTGTGCAGGAAGATTGGATGGCGAAGCTGAACCACAACAACTTGAGGTCCTCCTTGATGGAGAGCGCCGCAACAGGGGCGTCGGCTCAGCTACATGGGTTGAACCCAATCCCCGGGATCGCGTACGGTGCGGAGTTTGGTATGACCAAGCGCCACGCAGCACAAAAACCACAGTTGGCAGATGTGCCGGAGCACCATTACTGATGGCGCTCAAAGGCGTAGACGATGGATACGCGAACCCCCTAGAGAGGTCTAGCTTTCGCCATGGCGCGTGGTTTCAGCCAGAGGGAGGCATACCGGCGTACATTCATGAAGCGCGCGTCGTCAACGTGAACTACGTGAATTGGACGGTGGATGTACGCACACAGTTCGACCAGAAGAACTTCTTCGACATCCAGGTAGCGTCTCCGTACATGCACCCGAACTATGGGGAGGGCATCTACGTGGTGCCCGAGATCAACGCGAAGTGCGTCGTTTGCATCCCAAGTGATGGCCCTCCTCCTTTCGTCTTGGCCTTCATCATGCCGATGGAGACCAAGGATGTGCCGGTGGAACAGCAGACCTCCAGTGGAACTGCCTCAGAAGGGTCTACGTTTGCTGGTGGGCGAAAACGAGCAAAGCCTGGTGACATCATTATGCGAGGACACGATGGCAACTTCGTGATCCTGCACCGGGGCGGCGTTCTGGAGGTTGGCGCGTCTCCTACTGCTCAGCGTATCTACATACCACTACAGAACGTCATAACCGACATCAGTCAGTACTATGAGCATCACAACACTGGGGGCTCTATCAACTGGGGTGTTTCCTCGAGCAGTACGGAAGAGAACCCTGAAACGCAGTACGTGCAGACCTTCCGCTTGCTTGCCAACGACGAGAAGGCTGATGTACGTGTGGCTATCGGCACTGTGCACCAGCCTACCCCTGAGCCTGCGGGTGATGCAGGAAGCCTTTCTCTCTACAACGAGGTTGTAGAAGACGGCCCGGTAGTTGTAGAGGTGGCGTTAGCGCCACAGGGCTTTGATGCAGGTACCGGCGCTGTAGAGAAGGAAGCTCAAGCAGGGACCAAGTTGAAGTTCCTATTCAGCAAGAACGGTGGAGCGTTCCTACGCGCGGAGGGTACTGTAGGGCTACGCGTCAAGAACAAGTTGCAGCTGGACGTCGATGGCGACTTCTCCTTGAACTGCAAGAGCTTCGTCAGAATTAACAGCGACAAGAAGATTGAGCTGCGCGCCAAGAACGGGTTGGACATCAGCTCGGAGAAAGGCGTAGTCAGAATCAACGGAGGGTCCAAGCCTGTGGCCACTGTAGGATCTACTGTGAACGTCATCATCTCTGTGCCTGTACCGATAGTGGTTGGAGGCACACCGGGTACCATCACCTCCGGGGCTGTCCTGCAGGGACAGATTGCTAGCGGTAATCCTACCGTGCTGGCTTGAGCTGCAATGCCTCTTAGTACTCCCGTTGGTGGAACACTTGGTAGCTTCAATGTGGGGCTGTCTGCTGCCGCCGCCTTCTTGGCACCGCTCAGTGTGCAGATCGATGCACTCATAGCGGTAGGCCTTGGGCCGTTTCAAGCCGACTTGGCGGCGAACCTGAACGCGTCGTTAGCGGCACAAGCCACGCTGACCCTCCAGATCTCAGACCCGTTCGCCAACATCAAAATCTTCCTGGCCGCGATAGGGCAACTACAAGCCGCGTTACAGGCAGCGCTGTCTTTGCAGCTACCCAGCATCTCTTTAGGGGCTGAGCTCACAGCGGCAGCGGCGCTAGTAGGCACCTTGTCTGTGCAGCTAGGGCTCATCAATGCGGCCATCAAAGCAGCGTTGGCTATCAAGATCCCTGCGCTCAAAGCGCTGGCTGATCTGACCGCTAGCCTCAACGCGGGACCGGCGTACGCTTTCACCTTCTCTGGAGATACCCTTCAGGCAACAGGCGGTCAGATACAGGCGCTGTTCAATGCAGGTTTGTCCGACCCTCCGACTC
>WBZR01004202.1_pt1 | contig 12045 bp, 11 predicted proteins | sample 5204231 | NCBI WGS metagenome assembly WBZR01 (sample SAMN12412403, study PRJNA552823) | activated sludge metagenome | isolation source: activated sludge from anammox sidestream of wastewater treatment plant... | place: USA: Virginia | collected 2017-08
CGATCTGGTGGTCGACCAGGCCATGCGCCGCAAGAGCAAGGCGCAGGTCGAATGGGAGCTCGGACGCCACGCGGAGGAGCGGAACGCCTGCATCGCCAACTCGGCGTCGATGAATCTCGCGTACCAGGGCGTGCAGGCCGACCTCGACCGCGAGCTCGACGGGCTCTATCCGCGCAGTCTCGGCGACTACGACGCGGAGTCGCGCGCCCGGGGATGGATGCCGCGGTTGCCGCGCCGCGTGCAGCCGCGCGCGTGGTTCACCGGCGGCAACAATTTCCTGCGCCGCACCAACCTGCCGCAGCGCGCGATCGAGACCATGTGGCCGGCGCTCGAGCTGATCGTCGACGTGAACCCGAAGCTCACCTTCACCGGCATGCACGCGGACTACTTGCTGCCGGCCGCGGGCTACTACGAGAAGCCCGGCTTCAAGTACCCGATCGCCTACGTGCCCTACCTCCACTATTGCGACGAGGCGGTCCGTCCGATCGGGGATTCCAAGAACGAATGGGAGATCTTCTCGTTGCTGGCGGAGCGTGTCCAGGCCGTCGCGCGCGCGCGCCGCACGCCGGTCCTCGAGGGCTGCGGCAAGCGCCCGGTCGACCTGCAGCAGATCGCCGAAAAGCTTTCGTACCACGGCGTCTTCGGTCCGGGGGACGCCATGAAGGTCGCGCAGGAAATCCTCGACAAGAGCACGTCCACGAGCGGCATGTCGGTCGCGCGCCTGAAGGAGACCGGCATCGCCCGGTACACCGGGACGGGCGCCGTCGGCGGCCAACCCCAACTCTTCAACGAGGACTGGACCGGCGACGGGGTGCTCCGGCCGGCGACGCTCTTCACCGAGAAGAAATGGCGCTGGCCGACGCTCACCGGACGCCAGCAGTTCTACATCGACCATCCGTGGTTCCTGGAGGCGGGCGAGGCGCTGCCGACCCACCTCGAGAGTCCGAAGGCGGGCGGCGACCATCCCTTCCAGCTCGTCTCGTGCCACGCGCGCTGGAGCATCCACAGCGTGTGGCGCGACGACCCGATGCTGCTGCGCCTGCAGCGCGGCGAGCCGGTGATCTACCTGAACCCCACCGATGCGGCGCGCCTGCGCGTCGCCGACGGCGATTGGGCCGAGCTCTCCAACGACTACGGCTCGATACTGATGCGGGCGAAGCACTCCACCATGGTCCGCCCCGGCGTCGCCTATCACTTCCATGCCTGGGAGCCGCACCAGTTTCCCGGCCACAAGAGCTACAAGCAGATCACGCCGGGCCTCATGAATCCCATGCACTTCGCCGGGGGCGAAGGGCAGCTGGCGTGGCGCTTCGGGGTGTGGGCGCCCGGGACGCACGTGCAGGACACGCGCGTGTCGATCCGGCGCGGCAATCTCGACGCGTGGCTGGCGCGCGCCGAGACGGAGCGGGCTGCGGCCGCGAAGGAGTCGGTGTCGTGACGACGACACGGACGGCGGACGCCGGTGGGCGCCAGCTCGCCATGGTGCTCGATCTCAACAAGTGCCTCGGGTGTCACACCTGCACGATCGCGTGCAAGAAGCTCTGGAACCGCGACGCCGGCGCCGCCTACGCGTACTGGAACAACGTCGAGACGCAGCCCGGCCAGGGCTATCCGCGCCGCTGGCAGGAGACGGGCGGCCGCACGGCCACCGGCGCCGTGAAGCGCGGGGAGATCCCCGACCTCGACGCCGACTACGGCCGCGCGTGGACGTTCAACCACGAGCAGGTGCGCGCGCAGGTCGGCGCCGGCGCCCACAAGCCCTGGCTCCGCCCCGACGCGCCGCCCACCTGGGGTCCCAACTGGGACGAGGATCACGGCGCCGGCGAGCACCCGGGCACCAATCACTATTTCTACCTGCCGCGTCTCTGTAACCACTGTACGCATCCGGCCTGCCTGGATGCGTGCCCGCGGCGGGCCATCACGAAGCGCGGCGAGGACGGCATCGTGCTCGTCGACCAGGACCGCTGCCACGGCTACCGCTTCTGCGTCGAAGCGTGTCCCTACAAGAAGGTGTTCTTCGATCCCGAGCGCGGCGTCGCGAACAAGTGCATCTTCTGCCTGCCGCGGATCGAGGAAGGCGTCGCGCCGGCGTGCGCGCGCCAGTGTCCGGGTCGGCTGCGTTTCGTCGGCTACCTCGACGACCCCGAGGGGCCCATCTGGAAGCTCGTCGAGAAGTGGAAGGTCGCGTTGCCGCTCCATCCCGAGTACGGGCTCGGACCGAACGTCTTCTACGTGCCTCCGGTCGGTCCCGTCGCGTTCGACCGAGCCGGACGGCTCGTTGACGACGCCCCGCGCATTCCGGGCGCGCTCCTCGAGAGCCTCTTCGGCTCGCGCGTGCACGAGGCGCTGCGGATCGTGCGCGACGAGCGCGCCCGCCGACGCCGCGGCGAGGCGAGCGAGCTCATGGATCTGCTGATCGCCTACGACTGGAACGCGAGCTTCCGCCTTCCGGCCGGGACGCGCGAGGTGCTGTGATGGCGACGCGCCGGCGGCTCGTCCTGAGCGCCGCGCCGCCGGCGCTTTCTCCGGGCGGCTACGTGGCGCGTGCGTACGCCGACCACGTGACCCCGGCGACCGCGCAGGCCGACCTGGCGTCGAGCTTCGAGGGCGGAGCGTGGTCGATCGCGCTCTCCTGGCGCGCGGCGCGCGCCGTCCGCGCGCTCGACGGGGATCCCGCGCGCTTCGTCGACGCTGCCGCCCTCCTCGTGCCGACCACCGAAGGGGCGCAAGCCATGACGATGGGTGCGCCGGGCGATCCCGTCGAGGGCGTGCTCTGGCGCGCCGACGCCGAGCGCCCGCTGCGCATCGCGGCCGAGGGATGGGGCACGGTCGAGCGGCAGCCGGCGCCGCCGCAGTGGACCGCCACCGCCCGCTGGAAGGACGGCTTCTGGTACGTGACCTTCCGCCTCGTCGGCTGGCCGGCGCTCGATCGCTTCCGGCGGGTCGCCGTGGCGGTGTGGCAAGGCGCCGCTCGCGAGCGCGCCGGGTTGAAGTCGGTGACTGCACAATGGATCCGGCTCTCGTGAGCGCGCCGACGATCGTGGAGGCGCCCCGCGATTCCGAGACGCAGCGCGCCCGGACGGCGGCGCTGCTCACGGCGTGGGCGCGGGTCTGGAATCCCCTCCTCGCGTGCGACGCGAAGCGCGCGAGCTGGGAAGCGCTCGGACTGCCGGAATCCGCCGAGGCGCTCGAGCCCGAGTGCTGGCGGGTCTTCCACGCCGCACATCCGGCGCCGCCGGCGCCGCTCCTAGCGCACGCACTTCTCGGGATGGACGGCGCCCAGGCGCGCGAGGATTGGTTGCGCGCGATCCACCATCTGCGGTTGACCTGGAGCGATCGCGTGCTCCCGCCCGATCACCTGGCGATCGCCTGCGAGGTGCTGGCGGTCGCGCTCGAAAACGACGACGCCGTACTCGTGCGCGGGCTCTGCACGCGCTACCTCGATCCCTGGTGCGCCGCCGCCGCGGAGCGCCTCGCGGGCGAAGATTCGCCGGTGGCGATGCTGCCCGCGTGCTTGCAGGCGGACCTCGCGACGATCCCGCGCTGACGCCCCGGGGCGCGTCCGGCGTATGCCCGGTCGCGCCCGCTCGGCGGTGATGGTAGGACCGGAGGCCTTGCCGAAGATCCGCATCCTCTACGAGTCGGGCGCACCCGAACGGGTGATCGAGTTCGAAGGCTCGGGTCCGTTCCACCACGACGGCGAGCCGGGTTCCATCCTCGACGTCTTGCTCGGCCACGGCGTTCACCTCGAGCACGCCTGCGGCGGGAAGTGCGCCTGCACGACCTGCCACGTCATCGTGAAGGAAGGGGAGCGGAATCTCTCGCCGAGCACGGAGAAGGAGGAGGACGAGCTCGACAACGCGCCCGGCCTCACGATGCACTCGCGCCTCGGATGCCAGGCGATCGTCAAGGGCGACATCACGATCGTGATCCCGAAATACACGATCAACCAGGTGTCGGGCGGCCACTGACGGCGATGCAGGTCGCGCTGCCGCCCTCGTGGCGCGAGGCCCTCGCCGCCGAGCTCGACGCGGAATGGTTCCGCGCGCTCGGCCGTTTCGTCGACGCCGCGCGCGCGGCCGGTCCGGTCTTCCCGCCCGAGCGCGACGTGTTTGCCGCCTTCACGGCGACGCCGCTCGACGCGGTGCGGGTCGTGCTGCTCGGCCAGGATCCGTACCACGGCGCGGGACAGGCGCACGGCCTCTGCTTCTCGGTCCGGCCGGGCATCGCGCCGCCGCCGTCGCTCCGGAACGTCTACGAGGAGCTCGCGGCCGACGTGCCGGGTTTCGTCCGGCCGCGGCACGGACACCTCGCGGCGTGGGCGCGCCAGGGCGTGCTGCTGCTGAACGCGGTGCTGACGGTCGAGGCGGATCGCGCGGGCTCGCACGCGCGCCGCGGCTGGGAGCGTTTTACCGATACCGTGCTCGCCGCGGTGAACGCGCGCCGTGACCACGTCGTCTTCCTCCTCTGGGGCAACCACGCGCGCAGGAAGGGCGCGCTCGTCGATCGCGCCCGCCATACCGTGATCGAGGCGGCGCACCCTTCGCCGCTCTCGTACCGCGCCTTCGCGGGGTCGCGGCCGTTCTCGCGCGCCAACGCGGCGCTCGTCGCGCACGGTCGGGCGCCGATCGACTGGCGTTTGCCGGTCGATGCCGGCGCGGGCGCGTGCTAGGCCATCGAGCGATGGCGGCGACGAGCGCGCACGAGCCCGCGAGCGGTCGGCGCGTCTACCACGCGACGCTGACCCGCATCCACGAGCACCTCCCGGGCACGCGCTCGCTCTTCCTGCGCTTGCCCGTGGGCGAGCGGCTCGCGTTCACGCCCGGGCAGTTCGTCTCGTGCGAGCTTCCGGTTCCCCCGCGAGAACACGCCGCCGACGGTGCGCCCCTCGCGCGCGCCTATTCACTGGCGTCGAGCCCCGAGGACGACGAGCTCGAGATCTGCGTCGACCGCGTCGTCGACGGCCCCGGCTCGGCCTATCTCTTCGGCCTCGAGCCCGGGGCCGCGCTCGCCTTCACGGGACCGTTCGGCAGCTTCGCGCTCGCCGAGCCGCCGGATGCGCACCTCGTCTTCGTGGGGGAGGGCGCGGGCGTTGCGCCGCTCCGACCGATGGTGCGCCGCGCGCTCGAGCGCGGCGGCACGCGGCCGATCACCGTGCTGCACGGCGCGCGCTACGAGCACGAGCTGATCTATCGCCGCGACTTCGAGTCGTGGGCGGCGCGTCACCCGCGCCTGGAATGGGAGCCCGTGTTGCTCACGACCGAGGCGGAGGTCGGTCCGATCGACGCGCTCGAAGAGCTCGTGCTCCAACGCTTCGTGCGCCGCGACGCCGACCGCACCCGCCGCTTCTGGATCTGCGGGGTGGGCGCGATGCCGGGGCGGCTCCGCGACGCGCTCCGGGCGGCGGGCTACGAGCGGAAGGCGGTGCGCGCCGAGCAGTGGTAGGCGCGGCGGTGCGCGCGCGCGTTGACCGCCGTAGAGCCCGTCCCCCACGTGTGGGAGAGGGTCTCAGCGCGGTCTTAGCGCTGGCCGACGAGCGGCCGTACACGCTCCGCGTACATCTCGAGGTCGCGGATCCGTTGCTCGGTCGACGGATGGGTGGAGAGGAACGCGGGCGGGCTGCCGCCGCCGACGCGGGCCATCTTCCGCCACACGCTGACCGCGCCTTCCGGGTCGTACCCCGCGCGGGCGGCGAGCTCGACGCCGATGCGGTCGGCCTCCGTTTCGTGCAGGCGCGAGTTCGGGAGCGTGAAGGTCACGTCGGCAACGAGTCCGCCGAGGCTCGCGCCGGTCTGGCCGACGCCGAGTACGGCGGCGCCGATCGCGATCGCCGCGTTGGTCGCGAGCTGTTGCGAGACCCGCTCCCGGCCGTGCTCGCGGAGCGCGTGGGCGACCTCGTGTCCGAGGATCGCGGCGAGCTCGTCGTCGGTGAGCTCGAGCTTCTCGACGAGGCCGCTGTAGACGCCGATCTTGCCGCCGGGCATGCAGAACGCGTTCAGCTGACTCGAGGTGAAGACGTTCACCTCCCAGCGCCAGGCCGGCGCGTCGTCGCGGAAGCGGCGCGTCGGCGGGATCAACCGACCCGCGATGCGACGGACGCGCGCCACGAGCGCGGCGTCTCCGTTGAGCGCCCCTTTCTCGCGCGCCCGCTCGACCAGCGCCGCGTATTGCTGCGCGGCGGCGCCGTCGACCTGCGCGGATGAGAGCAGCATCGCCTGGCGGCGCTCGACGCCGACCGCGCCGGGACGAGTGGTCGCGACCGATGCGCACCCGGCGGCGACGAGCGCGACGAGGGCGACGAGCGCGCGCGTCCTGCGGCGTTCCGCGCGGGCGCGCCCGGCGCGGTCGGCGCCGCGCGCCGCCGCGACCGCCGACCCGTCGCGTCGTCGGGCCGGCGCGGATGGCCGCGACGTCACCCGAGCTGCGCGGTGAACTGCTGCATGTCGAAGTAGTCCCGCCAGGCGCGGATCTTGCCCTCCGGGGTCACGTCGAAGGCGCCCATCACCGGCAGCTCGACCCGCTTGTCGCCGATCACGAAGCGGTCGACGCGTTCGGTGAGGACGGTGGCGCCGGTCGTGGCGAGCGCCGTGATCTCGAACTCGACGTGCGACGCGGGCGTGATGAACTGCGCGAGCGTGCCAGCGATGGCGTCGCGGCCGGTGAGAGGCGCGAGCGGGATGTTGTGGTAGACCGCATCGTCGGTGAAGAACGCGAGGAGCGCGTCGACATCGCGGCGCGCGACGGCGCGGCAGAACTCGAGGACCACGGATTCGGGTGTCATGGCGCGCCTCATACGACGACCGCCGCGACGATGCTACAGCGCGAGCACGTGGCCGTCGGCGGGATGCGCCCGGCCGTCCAGCACGGTCCGGTAGACGCGCTCGACGTCGGCGGGGCCACGGCCCCGCCGGATGTGCATCCAGCGGCCGGATTCCGCCACGAAGCGCCCGAGCGCGGCGTCGAGACGCTCCTGCAGGCCCGCGGGTCCCCACTCGCGCGTGCGCTTCTCGATGCGGTCGGGCGCGAAGAAGAAGGCGGGCGCCGGTCCGGGCAGATCCGCCGGCGGCAGCGCCATCCGCTCGTGATGCGTGAGTCCGACCGAGCAGCTGTAGCGCAGCCGGTCGCCCAGGCGCCGGTGGACGGCATCGCGCACCGCGCCGTTGCCTGCCAGGTCGACGAACACGGTCGGCTCGTCCGCCGCGAGTCCCTCGAGCGCGTCGTAGGTCGAGGCGCGATCGTAGTATCCGAGACCACCGACGAACGCGGCGTTGCCGGCCGAGGTGAGACCGATCACCCGGTAGGCGCGGTCGGCCCGTGCGGCGAGCAGCGCCGCGAGGCCGATCGCCGTCTTGCTCGACGCGCTCGAGAGCGCGATCGCGCGCGCGCCGAAGAACGCCTGCTCGACGAGGAGGTCGTCGAGCAGGAAGGCGGTCGCGAAGAGCGGTCGGAGCAGCATGGAGCCGTCCTCGCGCGCCGGCTCGTCCGCGGAAGGCACGCCGACGCGGAGGTACCGGTTGTAGACGGGCGGCAGCGCCGTACGGTGCGGCGTCACGTCGGTGAAGCCGTCGGGACGCACATGGTCGGGGCGCACGACGAGGTGGGTCGACATCGGAAGGTAGCCGTAGACGCGCTCGCCGACGGCGACGCCGGGGTGCCGCGACTCGACGACGTTCGCGAAGCCCCAGACGGGCACGCGGCCCCAGCCGTCGGCGGCGGGAAAGAACTCCCAGTAGCGCAACATCTCGCCGATCGCGGCGTAGGTGACGTTGTTGGCGGTGAAGCCGAAGACGTCGATCGCGAGCCGCGCTTCGCCGTCGCCGAGCGCCGGCCGGGCGGCGGACGCGAACGCCGTGCGGTGCAGGTCGTCGCGGCGGACGAGGAAGTCCATGGTGTCGGCAGCGGGCGTCGTCGCCATGCGCGACGCTCTACAGGAGGCGCATCTGCTCGCCAACCAGGGGCGGACGGCGGAACGCGGTGGTCGAGAGCGGCGGCAGCGGACGGTCGAGGCCGTGAGTGCGGCTCGCGAGGGCGAAGAGCGTCGCGATCTGTTCGGCGTAGACGCCTGCGCCGCGCATGCGGCGCCCGAAGCGCGCGTCCGAGAGGCGGCCGTCGCGCGTCTCGCGGATCCGGTTCAGGACGCGCGCCCGGCGATCGGGATAGTGCTCGGCGAGCCAGGCGGTGAAGAGCTCGTCGAGGGGCCTCGCGAGGCGCAGCAGCGTCCAGCCGGCGCTCCGCGCGCCGGCGGCGGCCGCGGCCGCGAGGATGCGCGGGATCTCGGCGTCGTTCAGGCCCGGGATCACGGGCGCCACCATGACGCCTACCGGCACGCCGGCCGCCGTGAGCGCGCGCATGGCGTCGAGTCGCCGCTGCGGGCTCGCGGCGCGCGGCTCCAGCCGGCGCGCGAGCTCCGGGTCGAGCGTGGTGATCGAGCACCGCACGCGCGCAGCGTCGTGCTCCGCGAGCGCCGCGAAGAGATCGGCGTCGCGCGCGACGAGCGCCGACTTGGTGACGACCTCGACCGGGTTGCGGAACTCGAGGAATACCTCGATGCAGCGGCGCGTGAGGCGCAGGCGCCGCTCGACCGGCTGATAGCAGTCGGTGTTGCCCGAGAGCGCGACGACCTCGGGGCGCCAGCGGCGCGAGCAGAGGGTCGCGCGCAGCAGCGCGGGCGCGTCGTCCTTCACCATGATCCGTCGCTCGAAGTCGAGGCCGGCGCTGAAGCCTAGGTGCTCGTGGGAAGGGCGGGCGTAGCAATAGGTGCAGCCGTGCTCGCAGCCCCGGTACGGGTTCAGGCTGAAGCGGAAGCCGACGTCGGGGCTCGCGCTCTCGGCGAGGACCGAGCGGCTCGCGTCGCGGTAGAACCGGGTCGGCTCGGCGTCGCGCCCGTCCGCCCCGTCGGCGACCTGGTCGACCTCGTCGGGTTCGACGTGGAGGGTCTCGTAGCGGTTGGCTGGGTTCCGCGATGTGCCGCGGCCGGGATGGTCGTACATTCGCCTTATATTCGCCTATGCGCCTCGACGTGCAAGGGGGACGCGACCCAGCGGTTCGGCGGAGCCGGGGGCGACGGTCCGGCCGCCCGGCGGGTTGGCAACCGGCGTCGCGGCGCGCTCCCCGCTCCCCGAGCGGCGCAGGCGACCGGCTCCGCGACCGGGCCTTTTCCTTCGACAGATCAAAACTTTGTGTTGACTTCGCGGGCTTCGGAATTTAAGCTCGGCACTCGAACCGTGTCTTTAGCCCCCGCCAGCAGCGGCTACGGCTGCACTGTGCCGACCCATGACAGGCGCGCGCGGCTCTCGCGGCGCGACGTCCATGCACCCGTCAGCGGAGATCGTTCTCGGTGATGAAGAGCATATCCCGACCCAAGAAGGCCAAGCCCGCGAGTGACGCCGGCAATTCGAACAGCGCGAAGTTCAACCGAGTCGTCGACATCGGACGCGAGCGCAAGTACGTGCCGGCCGGAGAGCGCGAGCAGTTCCGCGCCGATTCCGGAGCGACCGAGGAGATCGGCGGCGTGATCTCGATGCTCGGCGACGCCGACGGCGACGGCGAGATCGCCGTCGAGGCCGCCGAGGACAGTCCCTTCTCCGAGGCGGAGGAGGAAAAGGACGAGGAGTGGACGCCCGAGGTTCCCGAGGAGAAGGAAGAGCGGGAAGACCGCTCGTCGCTCCTCCGCGACTCCTCGGATCCGGTGCGCATGTATCTCCAGGAGATGGGCGGCGTCGCCTTGCTCTCCCGCGAGGACGAGGTCGTCATCGCCAAGAGCATCGAGGCGGGCGAGCTCGAGGTCCGCAAGGCCGTGTTCTCGCTTCCGCTCGCCCTCCAGTACGTGCTGAACCTCGCCGACCGCCTCCGCGACGGCGAGATCGACGGACGCCACCTCTTCGGCGACGACGAGGAAGAAGCCGCCAACGGCGAGGGCGCGTCGGAGCAGCGTGAGGACGCGCGCGTCGGCGCCTTCCTGAAGCACATCTCGCGTCTCCGTCGCCTCGTGAACGAGCGCGAGAAGCTCGTCGCGGAGCGGGGCAAGAAGAAGACGTCGCAGAAGGCGGCGACGAAGATCGACCAGCGGCTCGAAGCGATCAAGCCGAGCATCCACGGGGTGCTGTCCGAGGTGCCGCTCGGCGCGCGCCAGGTCACGGTCATCGTCGACAAGCTCAAGGAAGCGATCGCGACGCTCGACGCGCAGCGCACCGCCATCCGTAGGAACGAGCCCGAGTCGCCGAGGAAGGAGGCCGTGCCGATCAAGGGCAAGGCGAAGCCCGTTCGTCCGGCCGCGCCTCGCAAGTCCGCCGAGCAGCTCGCGCAGATGGCCGCGGAAGTACGGGAGGCGAAGAAGCGCATCAAGACCGTCGAGCGCGAGACGCAGATGAGCGAGCAGGAGCTCCGCGACTCCTTCGGCGCGATCCGGCGCGGCGAGTACAAGGCGCAGGAAGGCAAGCGCCAGCTCATCGAGGCGAACCTCCGCCTCGTGGTCTCGATCGCGAAGCGCTACACCAACCGCGGCCTCGGCTTTCTCGACTTGATCCAGGAAGGCAACATCGGCCTCATGCGCGCGGTCGAGAAGTTCGAGTACCAGCGCGGTTACAAGTTCTCGACCTACGCGACGTGGTGGATCCGCCAATCGGTGTCGCGCGCGATCGCCGACCAGGCCCGCACCATCCGCATCCCCGTCCACATGATCGAGACCATCAACAAAGTGCTCCGCACCTCGCGCTATCTCGTGCAGCAGCTCGGGCGGGAGCCGAGCCCCGACGAGATCGCGGCGCAGATGGAGATGCCGCCGGACAAGATCCGCAAGGTGCTCAAGATCGTGAAGGAGCCTGTCTCCCTCGAGACGCCTATCGGCGACGACGAAGAGAGCTCGCTCGGCGATTTCGTCGAGGACCGGCAGAGCATCTCGCCCGCCGACGCCGCGATGGCGCTCTCCCTGGAAGAACAGACCCGCAAGGTGCTCGCGACCCTCACGCCGCGCGAGGAGCAGATCCTGCGCCTGCGCTTCGGCATCGGCGAGAAGTCGGACTACACGCTCGAAGAGGTGGGCCAGCGCTTCCAGGTGACGCGCGAGCGCATCCGCCAGATCGAGGCCAAGGCGCTGCGCAAGCTCCGCAACCCGTCGCGCGCCAAGAACCTCGAGAACTTCGCGCACAGCTAGACCCGGGAGGCATCGGGCCGGCGTCCCTCGGGCCCCCGGCGTCGCAGTTCGCGGCCGGGCATCTTCCCGGCGCGCTGCACCTCGATCCCTTCGGTATCAGCCTGATCGACCTACCCGCGGGTGCGGCGCTTCGTCGGGTCGTGGAACGAGTGGGGGAATCGCACCGACCTGCCGGTGGAGCGGCCCCGCGCGCCGTAGCGGCGCGCGCACGGTGGTCGGTGGCCCGCGAAACTTTCTTGGTAGCGGGTCGCGAGATGGTGTAGCGCGGGGGGAGACGCGGCCCGCCGGAGTCTGCGGGTGAGCTCGCGAGCGCCGACGACCAAAGGAGGAAACCATGGGGTCGCGAAAGATGAGCGCAGCAGTGATCATCGCAGGGGGGCTGCTCCTGGCCGGCACGGCAAGGGCACAGGGGGCGAAGCCGCTCAAGAAGTGCGCGCCGGATGCGGTGGTGTCGGGGACGGTGTGCATGGACCGGTACGAGGGAAGCGTGTGGCGGGTGTCCAACCCGTTCGGCGCCAACAAGGGACTGGTGAAGAAGATCCAGCGGGGAAAGGCGACGGTGGCGGATCTGGCGAAAGGCGGCGCGACCCAGCTCGGTGTCTCGAGCGACGACTACGCGCCCTGCGCCGACAGCGGGCAGAATTGCCTAAACGACATCTACGCGGTGACCTTGGCGGGCGTGCCGCCGTCGTCGAGGCTGACGTGGTTCCAGGCGCAAGCGGCGTGCGAGAACGCCGCCAAGCGCCTGCCGTCGAACGCCGAGTGGCAGGCGGCGGTGACGGGTACGCCCGACCCAGGGCCTGACGACGGGGTCAGCGACTGCAATACGGGAAGCACGCTCGCGGTGGCGCTCACCGGATCGCGTGCGGGCTGTGTGTCGACGACACACAGCC
>WBZR01004203.1_pt1 | contig 12045 bp, 15 predicted proteins | sample 5204231 | NCBI WGS metagenome assembly WBZR01 (sample SAMN12412403, study PRJNA552823) | activated sludge metagenome | isolation source: activated sludge from anammox sidestream of wastewater treatment plant... | place: USA: Virginia | collected 2017-08
GGCCCTCCCTGCGGCTGGCTGCAGGTGGACCCCGAGACCCTGCGCGAGCGCGCCGAGGCGGCCGGCTGGCGGTGCGAGGTGGTCCACCCGGGGGAGCGCGGCGACTACCTGGCCCGGCTGGTGACGTCCGCGGCCGGCACTTGACGCCGGCCGGGAGACCGGTAGGGTTCGGCGCATGGGCTCGTGGCTCCGGCTCGCGCTCCACCCCGCCACCGTCCGCCGCGCGGCGGTCACGGCGGCGGTCGTCGGGAGCGTCCTCGTCGGCATCAACCACGGCGCCGCGATCGCGCGGGGCGAGATGACCCCCGCCCGCCTCCTGCAGGCCGGCCTCACGGTGGTCGTGCCCTACGTCGTCTCGACGGCCTCCAGCGTCTCCACCCGCCGGGAGCTGCTGCGGCAGGAGCGCCTCGCCGGGGCGGCGACACGCCGGCCCGAGGATGGGCTCGCGGCGCGCGAGCCCGCCGTGGAGGGCTGAGCGCGGGCGCGCTCCGCTCCCCTGGCCCCGACCGTGCGCCACCGACGGACACAGCGCCTCCTCAACGGCCTCCGGAAGGTGGCCGCGGGCCTGCGGCCGTTCAACGAGTCCGTCTGGCCCGGGGTCCGGAACGACCTCTTCGTGGCCCACGAGTCCATCTACGCCTTCGCGGCCCCGCTCGCACGGGGCGGCGACGTCCTGGACGCAGGCTGCGGCACCGGGTACGGGAGCCACGGGCTCGCGCTGGCCGGGGCCCGCAGCGTCCTCGGGGTCGACGTGGACAGGCTGTCCGTGGCGTTCGCGCGGCGGCGCTACCGCCACCCGCGCCTCTCCTTCGAGGTGGCCGACTGCGAGCGGCTCGCCCTCCAGCCGAGCTCGCTCGACCTCCTCTTCTCGTCGAACGTGCTGGAGCACCTCGAGGAGCCGGAGGCCTTCCTCGGGGCGGCGTTCACGGCGCTCCGCCCGGGCGGCCGGGCCCTCCTGGCGGTTCCGCCGATCACGACCCGGGAGGCGCTCGAGGACAACCAGGCGATCCACTACCACCGCTCGAACCTCTTCCTGTCCGACTGGCACGCCCGGCTCTCGAGGCTTCCCTGGTCGCTCCGCCTCCTGGCGCACCGGCCGGGGGAGGGATCCCCTCCTCCGGACTTCGGGTCCCCGTTCCCGTCGACGCTGGCCCCGCGCGACTTCACGTTCGAGCCCTGCACGCTCGACGAGGCCCACGCCCGCGTCCCGCTGACGGCCGTCTTCCTGGCCGAGAGGAGGGCCGCGTGACGTCGCGCCCCGTGCACGCCACGCACCTCTTCCCGGCCGGGGCCGCGGTCCCGTCGCTCCTCGCCGAGGCACGCGCGGGCGCCGGACGGAGGGCTCGCGGTCGTGCCTGACCCGCACCGCGCCGGACGGCGAGGCGCGATCGCCTGTACGGCGGCGCTCGCCGGCTTCGCGGGTTGCGCGGCCGCCGGCACGAGGCCGGCCTCCCCCGCCGGCGCGGCGCCGGTCGAGACCGTCCGCGTGTCGCTCCCGTCGGGCGCGACCGGCGTCGACCTCTACCGGCCCGGCGCGGCCCTCCCGGCGCCGCTCGTCGTCGTGGCCCACGGGTTCTCGCGGAGCCGCAGGAACATGTCCGGGTGGGGCCGGCGCCTGGCCCGGGAGGGCTACGTCGTCGCGGTGCCGGACCTCCCCGCCTGGTCGGACCCCGCCCGCAACGGCCGATTCGTCTCGGAGCTGCGGGCGTACCTGACCGCCGTCGAGCCGTTTCGCGAGGAGGTCGACGGCTCGCGCGTCGGCCTCGTGGGGTTCTCGGCCGGGGGGCTCGCCACGCTCCTCTCGGCGGCCGAGGATCCCCCTCCCGCGATCTGGGTCGGCCTCGACCCGGTCGACCGGGACGGACTCGGCGCCAGGGCCGCCGCCCGGGTCCGGTGCCCCGCCGTCGTCCTGACCGCCGAGCCGTCGGCCTGCAACGCCCACGGCAACGTCCGCGGGATCCTCGGCGCCCTCCGCGCCTGCGAGCTCTCCCCCGTCCCGGGAGCGGTCCACGTCGACGCGGAGGCGCCGACCAGCTGGCTCGCCGAGGCCGTCTGCGGCCGCTCGACCCAGGCGCGGCGCGAGGAGTTCTTCGAACGCGCGACACGGGCCCTTCGCGCCGCCCTTTCCGCCCAGCCAGTGCCGGCTCCAGCCGGCGACGAGGAGGTCACATGGAGAAGACGAGCCCGCTCCTGGTGATCGGGATCGGGGGGCACGCCGTGGCCCTCGACCGTGAGACCGGCGCCGAGGTCTGGAGGACGAAGCTGAAGGGGAGCGACCTCGTGACCGTGCAGGTCTCGGGGGCGCGCGTCCTGGCCGGGGCCGGCGGCGAGCTGTTCTGCCTGGACGCGGCCGACGGACGCGTCCTCTGGCGGAACCGGCTGAAGGGGCTGGGGACCGGCCTCGTGACGTTCCCCGGGGCCGAGGCCCCGGCCGCTGCGGCGCTGGAGGCGCGGCGGCGCGCCGCCGCGGCGGCCGTCGTCGTCTCCTGACGCGCGCGGCCCCCGAGAGGTGGAGGGACGCGCCCCGGACGGGGGCGCCCGGCGGTCGTGCTAGTCTCCGCCGACGGCTGGGGTTGAGCGCTTCACGACGAGCCTTCTCACCCCCAACGCGAATCAGGGGGAGAGATGGCGCGACAGAACTACCAGCACGGAAAGCGTCTCCGGGAAGCCGCCAAGCGGGCGAAGCGGGAGGAGAAGGCCCAGCGCCGGGCCGAGCGCAAGGCCGGCACGGCCGCCCCGCAGGCGGAGGGAGACGCTCCTGACGGGCAGGCGGTGGCTCCCGCCGAGCCGACCGAGCCCTAGCCCGCCCCGTCCCCGGAGCGCTCCGCCCGTCTCGCGGACGAACGGCTCGCGAGGGTCGGGGGCCGGGACCCGGACCTCGCCCCGGACCCATCGGAGGAGCGGCCGGATGCGGTTCCACCACCTCGGCGTCCCGACGAACGAGCCTCGCCCGGGGGAGGAGCACGTCCCCCGCCTGGGGATCCACGTCGTGCCGTACACCTCGAACCCGTTCGGGATCGAGTGGATGCGGTTCGACCCGGCCTGCGACGTCCCGGACCTGGTGAGGACGGTGCCGCACCTGGCATTCGTCGTGAGGACCTCGACGAGGCCCTCGCCGGCCGGCGGGTCCTGATCCCGCCGAACTCGCCGACCGAAGGGGTGCGGGTGGCGTTCGTCGTCCACGACGGGGCGCCGGTGGAGCTGATGGAGATCGACGCGTCGGTCGCCCACCTCTACCCGTGCCCCTGACGCGGCGCCTGTCGCACGTCGTCGCCTTCGACGACTTCCCGTTCCGGCGCGAGCACCGCGGGGACGTCCCCGTCGTCGGGGCCGTCTTCGCCGGGGGGCGCCTCGACGGCGTCCTCCGGACCTCGGTCCGCCGGGACGGCGCCAACGCCACGGCGCGGCTGGCCGAGACGGTCCTGGGCTCGCGGTTCGCCGCGCACCTGCAGCTCGTCCTCCTGCAGGGGATCGCGCTCGCCGGCTTCAACGTCGTCGACGCCCGGGAGCTCTCGGCGCGGACGGGGCTCCCCGTCCTCGTCGTGGCGCGGAGGCGGCCCGACCTGGCGGCGATCCGCAGGGCGCTCCTCCTGCGCGTCCGGGGCGGGAGGCGGAAGTGGCGGATCGTGGAGCGGCTCGGGCCGATGGAGCCGCTCGGCGGCGTCTTCGTCCAGCGCGTCGGCCTGACGACAGCCGAGGCGCTCGGGGCCCTCCGGAGGACGACGCGCGAGGGAAACCTCCCGGAGCCGCTCCGCGTGGCCCACCTGATCGCGGGCGGGATCGGCCGTGGGGAGAGCCGCGGACGGGCCTGAGGAAACGAGGCGCGGCGCCGGGACTGCTACGCTATCCCCGTGGCGGAGACGTCGCGCGCCGAGGGCCGGCGCCCGGTGGCCGGCGTGATGGGGGCCGGGTACGACGCGCTGGCGGAGGACGTCGAGAAGGCCGAACGGCTCGGGGAGCTCCTGGCCCGGGACGGCTGGGTCGTCCTGACGGGCGGCCGGAACTGCGGCGTGATGGCCGGCGCGTGCCGCGGGGCCAAGGCGGTCGCGGGGAGCCTGACCGTGGGCGTCCTGCCGGAGGGCGGGGGACGCGACGTCGCGCCGTGGGTCGACGTGGCGATCTTCACGGGCCTCGGCATGGCCCGCAACGCCGTCAACGTCCTCTCGAGCGACGTGGTCTTCGCCTGCGGACGGGGAGGGTCCGGTACGGCCTCGGAGGTGGCGCTCGCGTTGAAGGGGGGCAAGCCCGTCGTCCTCCTCGCGGCGACACCGGAGGCGGTGGCGTTCTACCGCCAGCTGGATCCGCGGGTCCGGGCGGCCGGGACGCCCGAGGAGGCGCTGTCGCTCGGGCGGGAGATCCTCGCCGCCGGGCGGACGGCCGGCGCGGGCTGCGCCGGGTCGCGTATCGTCGGCGGGTGAGCCGCACGAGCCGCGCCGGCGCCGCCCCCCGCTCCCTCGCCCCTCTCGTCGCCGCCCTCTTCCTCTGCTCGTGCGCCGGAGCAGAGGACCGGTCGTACGCGACCCACGCCGAGGCGGCGGCCGCCGGGGAAGCCCGGTCCGGGTCCCTCCCCTCCTGGGTCCCGGCGGGGGCGACCGCGCTCCACCTCGCGGGCGACCCGAAGGGGGAGCACTTCCTCCGCTTCGACCTCCCGGCGGAGGAGGCCGCGACGCTGAAGGCGGGGCTCCTGCGGGTGCCCGACGCGCAGGTGGCGACCCTCCCGCTCTTCTCGCCCCGCGGGGCGGAGTGGTGGTTCCCCGCGCTCTCGGCCCTCTCCCCGCGGACGCCGGGCGCCGTCGCGGCCGAGGTCTTCTCGGGGACCGGCGCGCCCGTCGGCCAGCGGACCTGGCTGGCGTTCGACAGGGGGAGCGCGACGGTCTGGGTCTGGGCCCGCGGCGGCTGAGCCGCCCGCGTCGAGCGGGCTCGCACCTCCCCGGCCGGCGCGGGCCCGGCGGGGGACGGGCGCGCGGCGTCTCAGATCAGCGGGGCTCCCAGGAGACGCGCCAGCCAGAGGGCGCGGAACCGGGTCGAGACGCCGGCCCGCGCCTGCTCGGAGAGCTCCGCCTCGAGGCCCTCGATCACCGGCCGGCTCTGCCAGGCAGGGTCGAACCGCTTCAGGGCGGCGGCGAGGGCGCGGGCCGCGTGCCCCCAGCCGGCGGCGACGCGCTCGGCCGCCGGGAGCTCCTCGGGGGGCTCCTCGACCCTCAGGCGGCGCTCCTCGTCGACCGCCTCGACCAGGAGCCCCTGCGCGAAGGCGAGGTCGGCCTCGGTCAGCTCCTTCTCGTCCGGGAGCCGGTCGAGAGGGAAGAGGAACCGGAGCACCTCGCGCGCCTCCGGCCGCGAGAGGACGACCTGTCCCCGGGCGAACGGCCTCAGTCCGTGGACCATCCCGGCCAGGATACGCCGGGGCGAGTATCCTTCGCCGACCGTGGCCCCGCAGGAGGAACCGTGACCGACCCGAAGCCCGAGACGCCCGTCGCGACGGCCCCGCCGCCCCCGCCGTTCTTCCGGTGGACGGTCCTCGTCGTCATCAGCCTCGCGATGTTCGGGAACTACTACGTCTACGACGCGGTCAGCCCCCTGGCCGACGTCCTGAAGGCGCAGCTGGGGTTCTCGGACAGCGCGATCGGGACGCTCCAGGCGATCTACAGCCTCCCGAACGTCTTCATGGTCCTCCTCGGCGGGTTCCTGATCGACCGCCTCGGGGTGAAGAAGTCGCTCGTCCTGTTCGGGGTCCTCTGCTCGGCCGGCGCGTTCCTGACGGTCGCGACCCCGTCCTTCCCCGTGATGGCCGCCGGGCGGCTCGTCTTCGGCCTCGGGGCCGAGTCGCTCATCGTGGCGGTGACGACGGCGCTCGCCCGCTGGTTCAAGGGGAAGGAGCTCTCCTTCGCGTTCGGCGTGAACCTGACGATCGCGCGGCTCGGGTCGTTCCTCGCCCTGAACTCCCCCTCCTGGGCGAAGGAGGCCTACGCGACGTGGCGGGCCCCGCTCCTGATCGCCGCGACGATCGGCCTCCTCTGCACCGCCTGCGCCGTCGTCTACTGGGCGATGGAGAACCGGGCCACGCGCGCCTACTCGATGGGGGCGGCGGGCGCCACGGACAAGGTCGTCTGGGCCGACCTCCTCCGGTTCGGGCGCTCGTACTGGCTCGTCGTCGCCCTCTGCGTGACGTTCTACTCGGGCATCTTCCCGTTCCAGACGTTCGCCGTGAAGATGTTCATGGACGTCCACGGGACGACGCGCGCGGCGGGCGGCTTCCTCTCCAGCCTCCTGACGCTGGCGGCGATGGTCTTCACGCCGCTCTTCGGCCTCCTCGTCGACAAGGTCGGGAAGCGGGCGACGCTGATGACCGTCGGCTCGCTCCTGCTGATCCCGGTCTACCAGCTCGTCCTCCGCTGGCACAGCGCCGCGACTGTCACGACGCCCGACCTGACGCCGTTCCTCGAGCCGGCCGTCCTGCCGGTCTCGCTCCTCCTGCCGATCGCGCTGATGGGGACCGCCTTCTCCCTCATCCCGGCGGTGATGTGGCCGTCGGTGGCCTACCTGATCCCAGAGGAGAAGCTCGGGACGGCCTACGGCCTGATGACGATGGTCCAGAACATCGGGCTCGCCGGCTTCAACTGGATGATCGGCGCCGCGAACGACGTCTCGGGCGCCAGCGCCGCCAACGCGGGCGGCTACGCGCTCGGGATGTGGATCTTCTCCTCGCTCGGGTTCTTCGGCTTCTTCTTCGCGTTCCTGCTGCGGCGGCGCGAGCGGAGCGGCGACGCCCACGGGCTGGAGACGATCACGACGAGCCACCCGAAGGGGTGAGGCCCCCGCCCGGCGGGAGCGAGGCGAGCCAGGCGGCGAAGGCGTCGTTGAAGAGGGCGCCCGGGCGCTTCTCGCGGAGGAGCGCCACGGCGTCCGGCCCGCTCCACCCCAGGTGGACGAGGATCAGGCCGGCGACGAGGGCCGACCGGTTGAACCCCATCCCGCAGTGCGAGAGGACCCGTTCGCCGGAGGCGACGAGCGAGGCCCCGAGGCGCGCCACGGCCGAGAGCCTCCCGAGGTCGGGAAGGTCCTCGTCGAAGATCGGGAAGTAGACGTAGAGCACCCGGTTCGGGACGGTCGGGACGCCGTGGTCGAGGCCCCCCTCGAGGTCCAGGACCACGCCGATCCCCTCCGCCTCGACCGCTCCCCAGTCGTCCACCGCCGGGGAGATGAAGAGGCGCCGGTCCGGGTCGATCGCGAACAGCTCCAACGGAGTCCCCTCCCCGGGCTCGCCGCCCGTACGTGGAACGGCCCGGCGGGGGTCCGCCGGGCCGGTGACCGGAACAGGGGTGACGGGCCCGGGCCCTACTCCTTCGTCACGACGAAGTGGGACCGGCGGTTGGACTGCCGGGACTCCTCGTCCCTGCCCTCGGCGAAGGGCCGCTCCTTGCCCATCGAGACGGTCTTGATCCGGCCGGGGTCGATCCCGCCTGCGACCAGGAAGTCGCGCGTCTCGTTGGCGCGGTTCTGGCCCAGCTTCATGTTGTACTTGCGGCTCGCCCGGTCGTCGCAGTGCCCCTCGATCAGGACCTCGACCGACGGCCACTTCTTCAGGATCTCGAGGTTCTCGTCCATCGTGGCCCGCTGGTCCGGGCGGATGTCGTACTTGTCGAGGTCGAAGAAGACGTCCTTCAGGGCGGGCCTCTGCGCGGGTGCCGCCGCGATCGGGGGCGCGGGCGGGGGCGGGGGCGGCGCCGGGCGGCTGACCTCCGGGTCGCCCCAGAAGTGCTCGTAGGAGATGAGCCAGGCTCCGTTCTTCTCGACCCAGATGGCGCTGTGCTTCCCCTTGAAGGTGAACTTCCCGCCGTCCTTCAGGTCGGCGGTGATGGCGAAGGGGCGCAGCGTCCAGACCTTGTCGGTGTCGCGCTTCCAGACGAGGGTCTCCTCGCCCATCGTCAGATTGCCGGCCCCGACGTCCCCCATGATGCGGGAGAGGGACTCCCTGTGGGACTGGGAGCCGGTGTCGAACTTGTAGCGCTGGCCGAACGACAGCGTGTAGGTGTCCGGGTCGTAGAAGGACAGGATCTTCTCGGCGTCCCGCGAGGAGTAGGCCTCCGCGAGGCTGTCGAGGCGGGCCGCGAACTCCGGGTCGTGCGACGGCGGCTCGTTCTTCGAGGACGCGCAGCCGGCCGTGAGCCCGAGGGCCGCGACCGCCGCCAGGAGCAAGCCGACTTCCCGACCGATGGAGAACAGGCCCCTACCGAGACGTCTCATTTGTCCCTCCGACGGCCGATCTTCGTTCCCGGGCTGACTCCCGTCAAGGAAAGCCCTCACGGCCCGGTTCCGGCCCGGCTCCGCTCGACCGCGGCCCTCACGGCGGACATCTCCTCCAGGGTGGAGGCGACGGCCAGGCGCGCCTCCCTCACGAGGAGGAGGCTCCCGTGGAGGAGCGCGACCGACCCGAGGAGGCCCGTGGCCACGGGGACCCAGCCGAGGGGCGCCCGCGTCAGGGCGACCACGCCGACCGCCAGGCTCGTCAGGACGAAGAGGCCGATGGCCACGTAGAAGCCGGTCATCGCCGAGCGCAGGAGGAGGACCCGGCGGGAGAGCTGCTCGAGCTGGTCGAGGACGAGGCCCCGCCCGAAGGGGCCCTCCGCCCCCTCGGCGGCCTTCTCGATGCCGGCCGCCAGCCCCCGGACCCGGTCGACGACGCGGGAGAGACGCGTCCCCGTGGAGAAGGCGAGCGTCCCGCAGGCCGAGATCAGGACCGCGGGGGTGATCATCGCCGTCAGGACGCGGAAGGCGGCGTCGGTGGGGTCCATCGGCGGGGGCCCCTCAGGGCATCTCGCTGCCCCAGTAGTGGCGCTCGAACCACGGGGCCCAGTCCTTCTTCGTGACGTAGCCGAGGAGCCCGACGAACTGCTCGGTGGTGACGGCCGGCCTCTTCTCGAAGGAGCGGAGGAACGACTTGAGGATCGTGAAGAACGTGTCGTCCCCCACCTCCTCGCGGATCTTCGTCAGGAGCGCCGCCCCCTTGAAGTAGACGAGGTACGCCCGGTCGCGGTAGAGCTCCCCGGCCGCGCCGGAGTTGCCGGGCGGCACGGCGAGCTCGTTGGCGAAGGCGATCGGCGCCCGCCCCGAGGCGTCCTTGCCCCGCTCGCGCCAGACGTTGGCGAGCTTGCGGTACTCCCCCTTGTCCTTGAGCATCTCGATGACGCGGCCCGCCGCCACCTCGGAGAACGCCTCGGAGATCCACTGGTCGTCCCGGTCGGCGTCCCAGACGACGTACCCGAAGTACGAGTGGGCCATCTCGTGCGCGATCCGCTCGTTGATCCCGGCCGAGAAGAGCTCGGCGACCGGGTCCCCGAGGATGTTCCCCTGGAAGCCCTCGCGGGTCAGCCGCATCATCCCGGGCGGGGCCTGGCCGAAGCCGTAGGAGTTGATCTCGACGATCGTGTACTCCTTCCAGGGGAACGGCCCGAGGTACGGCTCGTAGAACTCCCGGATCCGGTGGAAGAGGTTTGCCAGCTTGGCCCCCGACTTCTCCTTGGAGACGCCGTAGCTGGCGACGCGGCACGTCACGCCGTCCTTGGCCTCCTCCTGGAAGGTGTAGTTCCCCGCCAGGACGTTGGCGAACGGGACGGGCCGGTCCAGCCGGGCTTCCAGGAGGTTCCACTCGCCGTCCTCGGCGCGCCGGACCGTCTCGCCGGCGGCAAGCGGCAGGAACGGCTTCTTCGCGCGGACGGTGGCGTGCCAGGTGTGGGCCGAGGCGGCCCCGAGGGAGACGGGTTGCGGGTACCACGCTCCGGCGATCGGGAGCTCCCAGTAGTTGTCCCCGCCGACCCGCTCGAAGTACGGCGCGTCGTAGGAGAAGACGAGCTTCACCTGGGAGCCCGGGACGAGCGGCGCGGGGAAGAAGACGACGAGGGCGTCCTTCTCGAAGGCGTGCGCCAGGGGGCGGCCCTCGCCGTCCGTCACGGCCGTCAGCTTCGTCGCGCGCACCGCGTAGGTCCGGGACGCCATGTCCTCGGACCGCAGCTCGAACAGGGCAGCGCGGAGCGGCCGCTGCGGGACGATCGTCTCCTCCACGCGCAGGAGGCCGTGGTCCTTCTCCGTCTCCCTCACGTCGGCGTCGACCGCCACGAGCTTCCAGTCGACGCGCGGCGCCGCGCGGCGGGTCCGGCCGATCGGCCGGCGGCCCACGACCGAAGCGAACCGCCACGGCGGGAAGCCGACCGGCGCGCCCGCGGGCTTCCTCAGGACCGCGACCGCCTCCTCGTCCGAGAGGACGTCGTCCACCTCGTGGCGCAGGTCCTCGCCCGCTCGCAGGAGCGCGGCGAAGTAGACGCGCCTCTCCAGCGCCGCCGCCGCCAGGCCGACCCACGGGGAGGGAAGCCGGTCCTCGGCGAACCGCTCGAGGTGCTCCCGGAGCGCGGCCTCGGGCGCGGGCGTCGCCGAGGCCTGCGGCTCGGGAAGGTCCGGCCGGCCGGCCTCGGAGAGGAAGAACACGGCCGCCGTGAAGGTGGCGACCAGCCCCTCGTTCGTCCCCTTCAGGCCGCCCAGCCGGGAGGCGTTGTCGGCGTACACCTTCGCCGCGGCCTCGTCCCCCGCCTTCCAGGTCAGGGACCCGTTCCCGGAGAACCAGAAGCCGGTGACGCGCCCTTCCGGCGCGCGCAGCTCCCAGAGGGTCCCGGACGAGAAGGCGTACCGGCCGGCGCCGGCGTCGAACGCGAGACCGGCCGCGGGAAGGCTGCGGCCCGAGAGGGCGGAGGCCCGGAAGGGCTGGACCGGGTCGGCGGGCGCGGTGACCGTGACCCGCGCCTCGGCGTGGACCGGGGGGGCCTCCTGCGCGGCGCACGTCAGGCAGAGGAGCGTGGCAAGAACCGGGATCCTCAGGATCATGACCCGAGTCTATGCGAACCGTGGCCGCTCGCGCGGGCGGGGTTCCCCCCCGGACTTCTCAGACGCTCCCGCGCCGGACGAGGCTCGTCAGGACCGCCAGGATCTGCGGGTCCCACCGGCCGTCGTCCCTCTCCTTCTCCAGGACGGCCAGCGCCTCGCCGGGCGGGAGGCGGAGCCGGTACGAGCGGTCCGACGTGAGGGCGTCGTAGGCGTCCGCCACGGAGAGGAGCCGCGCCCCGAACGGGATCGACTCGCCGCGGAGCCCCTCCGGGTAGCCGTGGCCGTCGAACCGCTCGTGGTGGTGCCGGATGAGAGGGAGGAGCGACTGGACGGCCCGGAGCGGCTCGCAGATCGCGGTCCCCCGGTCGGGGTGCGTCAGGACGGTCCGGAACTCGGAGTCGGTGAGGGGCCCGGTCTTGTTCAGGAGCCGCTCGGGGACGCCGATCTTCCCGAGGTCGTGGAGGAGGCCCCCGACCCGCATCCGCTCGCAGAAGTCGTCGTCGTACCCCAGCTCCCGCGCCATCCGCGCCGCCAGCAGGCCGACGCGCTCGGAGTGCCCCCGCGTGTACGGGTCCTTGGCCTCGAGCGCCGTGGCCAGCGACAGGACGACCCCCTGGTACTCCTCCAGGTCGCGGAAGTAGAGCTGGAGCCTCAGGAGCGACTTGACGCGGGCGACCACCTCCAGGCCGTTGAGGGGGAGCGGGAGGAAGTCGTCGGCCCCGGCCCGGAGCGCCTGTGTCCGCTCCTCCCGCGATCGGGAGTCGAGGCAGAGGAGGACGGGGAGGAACTCCGTCCCCGGGAGGGCCTTCAGCTGCCGGACGACCGCGAGCCCCTCCTGCCGGTCGCTCCCGGCGTCCAGGATGACGAGGTCGGGGCGCGCGCTCTCCAGGGCCGCGGCCGTCTCGGAAGGGCTGGCCTGGGCGATCACGAGGTGCCCCGCCCCCTCGATCAGCTCGCAGAGGGCCTGCCGGGTCGCGGGCGCAGAGGCGCCGACGAGGATCCGCCCGCGGGGGACGTTGGCCAGCGGCGGCAGGAGCTCCTGCCAGTCGGGGAGCGGCTCGTCGGGCCGGACGGGGAGGGTGGCGTCCTGCCGGAGGAGCTCCTCGACGAGGTCCCGGTGGTACTGGCCCGCCGCCGCGGCGGCACGGAGGGCCTCGCCCGCCTGCGCGGGCG
>WBZR01004204.1_pt1 | contig 12042 bp, 10 predicted proteins | sample 5204231 | NCBI WGS metagenome assembly WBZR01 (sample SAMN12412403, study PRJNA552823) | activated sludge metagenome | isolation source: activated sludge from anammox sidestream of wastewater treatment plant... | place: USA: Virginia | collected 2017-08
CATCCAGCTTGACCGCGGGCATTATCTCTCTGGCGGCATCGAGGCCAAAACCCTGATCGACGGCAGCGCAGCCATCGTCTACTCAGACGGCGACGGCGATGGCTACGAAGAGACGGCCACCATCGCCGTCAATACCGCGGTGACTGACCCGTGCGAGATTGCAGTCTACTACCCCGGGGAATCAGGCGCGGACGCATGGGAAGTCCGCCCATTGCGTTCCGTCGCCATTGCGGGAGGCGTCGCCACCATCCGCGTCTGGCGTCATCAACTGGTGCTGCCCGAACTGATGGAGGCGCTTGTTCCCGAAGCGGTGGACGGCGACAACGACGCCAATTTCTTAAGCGCGGTGGACGTATACCGGCACTGGAACGATCCACAGCAGCAGGTGCAGTTCCTCTGGTCGCCGCTCCCCTACTTTGGGGGCTGCTCGTGCGGCGACAGCGCGTGCGCGTCCTGCACGGCATATAGCCAGTATGGATGTTTGCTTGCCCAAAACGAGCGGCTGGGCATTGTGCATTACGGACCTGCCGCATGGGACGCCGCGACCAGCAGCTTTCTTTCCCGCAGTTACTCCGTGCCGCGCCAGCCCGATAGAGTGCGGCTGTGGTACTACGCCGGGTATCAGGACACGCGGCGGGACTGTCCGCGGCTGGAAATGGAGCCGACCTTTGAGCGGGCGGTCGCCTATCTGAGTCTGGCGCTGCTGGACCGGGAGTTGTGTGGCTGCAACAACCTTGAGGCGCTGGCGGCGCACTATCGCGAAGACTTGGCGCTGTCGGCCTCCACGCCCGCGGAGAGCCGGAGCTACAGCCTGGGGACGCGGGCGCTCCTGGATAACCCGTTCGGGACAACACGAGGGGCAATCTACGCATGGCAGAGGACCAACGCGGAAGGCCGGACGCTCGGACGCGCCGCGGCGCTGTAGCCGCGGCGAAGTCCCCGCCGACAACGGCGGCAGCGCCAGTCCAGCAACGACAACGGCACATCCCGCGTCCTGACCGGCTGCCCGGCACCGAGCGGGCGGTCTATGAGGATGAGACGGGCCGTAGATGGGTGGTGCTGGTGCCAGAGGGCCGGGCGCAGGATGCGGCGCTGGGAATGGGCATGGTGATCGGGCCGCCCGACATGCGGGAGGCGCTGGCGCACCTTCCGGAAGCCCTACAGGTGCGCCTGCATAACGAATTGTTTGTACGGGGACTCCTGACCGAACATGACCTCCGGGGGCGTGCCGGAGAAGTGCAGTCCGCCTTACAGTCGGCGCTCCGGCTGGATGTGCAAACCGTTGTGCGGGCGTACCGCGGCACGGATGGAAACGAGTAACGCGCGGTGCTGATCACGCGAAGGAGGCAATGGAATGCCCACAATCCAGCGGAATGAATACAGTCGCATGTGGCTGATTGATGGGCGCGCCGGGCCTGCCAACGCGCCCGCCTATGAATCACTCTGGAAAGCGGGCGCGCCCTCGTGGCCGCTCGGCGACGTGACGAATATCTGGAACCCCGATCCGTCGCGCTATGGTGAGTTCGTCTCGGCGGGCAAGATCATCGGCGAGCGCGGCAACCCCACGCTGCCGGTCACGGCCCGCTACCTGTCCGACGCCCGCTCCGTGTTGCTCCGGCTGGCCGAACTCGGCTGTGACTCCGACCTCCACATTCACATGGGGCTGTGCAAAGACCCGCGCGACTTTAACGGCGGTTGGGACAAGATCCTGGTGCTGGAGGCAGCCCGCCCGACGCAATGGGGATCGACGGATATGGGGGCGCTTGCGCCGGGCGAGCGGGCGACTGTGGATGAGGAAGTGCCATTCGTGGGCGAACGCATCTATGAGATCATGCCCATCCGCATCCAGGAGCAGGCCGCCGCCGCCATCGTGCAGGAAGTGGTCGGGATCGTCATCTGCGATTCCGTCTCGTGCGCCGCCTGCGGGCTGCCCTCCGATGGCTGTCAAGTCGTGTTCGCGGTCACGCTCACCGCGGGCGGCTCCCCTGGCCTTCCGGCGGAAATCCTCTACACGCAGGACGGCGGCGCGGTCTGGGGTGATACCAACGTCAACACCCTGGGGGTCAGCGAAGACCCCAACGGGCTGGCGTGTGTGGGCGTCAATCTGGTGGTCATCTCCGAAGACTCGGAGAGCCTGCACTACGCCGCGATCGCCGATATCCTGGACGGCACGGAGACGTGGACGGAGGTCACGACCGGCTTTGTGGCGACCAAAGGCCCGCTGGCGATCATCAGCATTGATCCGCAGCACACCTGGATTGTGGCCGAGGGTGGCTATATCTATTTCACGGATGACCCTACCTCCGCGGTGGAAGTGCAGGAGTCGGGTTCGGCGACGGTGCAGGACCTCACCGATATCCACGGGATTGACACACTCAACCTGGTGGCTGTGGGCAACAGCAATGCGGTGCTGGTGACGGCCAACGGTGGGGCGACCTGGGCGGCAGTGACCGGCCCGGCGGTAGGCGTCAATCTGACGGCGGTCTGGATGCGCTCGACGCTGGAATGGATGGTTGGCACCGCGGACGGGCGGCTGTTTTATACGCGGGACGCCGGCGAAAATTGGACAGCCAAGAGCTTCCCCGGCAGCGGGGCGGGCAGCGTGCGGGACATCCAGTTTTCCAGTGCCACGGTCGGGTGGATGGCCCATGACACCGCGACCCCGGCAGGGCGTATTCTCCGCACGATTGACGGCGGGTTTTCGTGGTACGTCGCGCCGGAGGGCAACCTGTCCATTCCGGCCAACGACAAGATCGGCGCACTGGCGGCCTGCCCTTCTGACGTGAACGTAATTTTCGGCGGCGGCCTGGCCGGAAACGCCATAGACGGCATTATTGTCAAGGGAGCGTAACAGCGTAATGGTGCAAGAGCAAGGGGTACCGCAACCGGGCGCAGATATGGGGTCAGCGCCCAAGCCCAAGACTGCCTTTACCGCCGATGTGTTGCTGCCGGGGGAGTGCGTGATGCTCACCAGCGGTGTCATATTACGGCTCCGGCAGCCTTCGACGTGGGCGGTGACGGAAGTGGTGCGGCAGATGGCCGCGATCCGGCCACAGCCGCCTATTCTGCATGACCCCGACCGCGGGCGGGATGAACCCAACGAGGCCGATCCGGACTATCAGGCGGCCTTGCGCGCGCATGAAGACCGGGAGCTTGAGCGCAAATACGAGGTCGTGATCGCAACGGGCACGACCGTGGAGCATGTCCCCGCCGATGTGCCGGGGATGGATGATCCGGCATGGCTGGAAATGCTGGCGGCGCTGGGCATCCCGCAACCGGCAGAAATGACGCCCAGCGAACGCTATATCCGCTGGGTCAAGTACGTAGCGGCCCCGGCGCAGGAAGACTGGCTCATGTTGGTGACGGGGCTGCGCCCGCGGGTGGGCACGCCGGAGGAGGCAGTCGCAACCGCGGCGTCCACGTTTCGGAGTGACGCGGAACGGGGAACCGATTGAAACCCTGTCGATCAGGGACACGGTCGCGACCGGTATTGCCTACGAGCCCTTATTGCCGGGGCTGGTGCCTTTGTATGAGGAGCGGGAAGCGGCGGTGTTCGGCCACTGTGCATGGCGGGACTGGGCGGCATTGCCGGTAGAGGAACGGGCGGCAGCGGTCGCACATTACCGGCTGCACCGGCTGGTAGAACTGCACAGCACCGACGCGATGAACCGGGCGATGGAACGGCGGATGCGGCTACGCGAGGGCAGCAGAGGATAGTAATCAATGCAAAATGTCGGCGCACGGGCGGTCATTGAAGGGCTAGGCCAGTTCGAGGCGGGCATGGCCTCGATGGACCGCCATATCGCGCGAGTAGGCCGTACATCCGAAACGACGGCGGGCTTGACCCGTGGCGCAAACCTCGCACTGACCGCCCTTGCCGGAGCGACTACGACGGCGTTCGGCGTCTCTGTCCAGCGCGCCGCTGAGTTTGAAAAGGCAATGGCGGGCATCGCCGCCGTCTCCGGTGCTTCCAAAGCGCAACTTGACCAACTGGCGGAAGCGGCCCGTACCGCGGGCGGGCGCTTCGGGTTCCTGGCGGTGGAGAGCGCCGGGGGCATCGAAGCCCTGACGAAGGCGGGCGTGTCCATGTCTGATATCCTCGGCGGTGCGCTGCCCGCGGCCCTCACGCTGGCCGCGGCCGGTTCCGTTGAGGTCAAGGACGCCGCCGAGATCGCCGCCAACGCCATGAACCAGTTTTCCCTTAAGGGCAGCGATATGGCCCACATCGCCGACGTGGTGGCAGGTGCGGCCAACGCCTCCGCGATTGACGTGCGGGACTTCCAGTTATCCTTGCAACAGGTTGGCGCGGTGGCCTCTGTCACGGGACAGACGTTCGACAGCACCGCGCAAGCCATCGCGGTGATGGGCAGCGCCGGGATTAAGTCCAGTGACGCCGGTACCTCCCTCAAGACGATGCTGCTCAATTTGCAACCCCAAGCCGATAAAGCGAAAGAGGTTATGGAGGCGCTGGGCCTTGTGACCGCGGATGGGGCCAATGCGTTTTTCGATGCGACCGGCAAAGCCAAGAGCTTCCGGGATATCGCTGGTGTTTTACAGACCGCCCTTTCTGGCCTGACGGAGCAACAAAAGCTGGCGGCGCTTCAAGTCATTTTCGGCAGCGACGCCACACGCGCCGCGGCGGTGCTGGCCCGCGAGGGCGCGGCGGGCTTTGATGAGATGGCAAAGGCGATGGGCAAGGTCTCCGCGGAGGATGTAGCCGCCAAGCGGCTGGACTCACTCATCGGCGACCTGAGCAAACTCAAGGTGGCCCTGGACAACGTGGCAACCGCCGCGGGCAAGGAGACTACCCCGGCGCTGCGCCAAGCGGTGCAGGCGCTTACCGAGGTTATCAGTAAATCAGACGGCGCGGCCACATTCCTTGGCGGGAAACTCAGCGAGGCAATGGTCAGCGCGACCCGCCTTGCCGTGATCCTGGTGGACAGTCTCAACCGGCTGGATTTTACCAATCTTTTTAAGGCAGCAAATCTCCTGTCTCCATTGCTGGGCGTGGTCGGCGCGGTCGGCAACATTGCCGGTAATATCGGCGGTATCCTGTCCGTCCCCTTCACCGCGCGGTCATCAGCGGACATCGCCGCGGGCGTAGAGCGGGCCTTTCTGGTAGATGAAGTCCGCAAAATGGGGCTAACCGGCGGCCCCGATTTCAGCGCCGAAGAGCGGTCATTGCGGGATACGGCGCTGGCCGCGCAGGAAGCGGCAGAGGCCCAAGCGAAGGCCGCGGCAGAAGCCGCCAAACTCAAGAAAGAACAGGATGACGCCGCCGAGAAAGCGCGGATCCTGGCGGAAGCACTCGCCGGTGCGGGCGGCAAAGGCGGCGGCGGTGCCGCGGGAGCGGCCAAAGCCGCCGAGACCGCTTTTCAGGAGTACGGCGTCTCGCTAGACACCGTGCGGCGCATCATGATCGAGGCCAAACGGCCACAGGAAGAGATTGATAGCGTCATCCTCCGTCTGGGGGGCACGCTGCTCGATACCGGGGAGATCGCTGAAGCCTACGGGCAGACGTTCACGCGGCTGGCCGCCATTTTCAACGCCGTTGGGCTGGACGGGGCGGCGCTGGTGGCGGTCATCAAACAACAGCAGGACGCTACGAACGCTGCGCGGGAAGCGGAGAAGGCCGCCGCCGAAGAACGGGAGCGTATCCGCCGCGAGGAAGAAGAGGCGCTCAAGCGCAGGCAAGCGGCGCTGGCGAGCACGTTGGGGACATCGGCCCTCAACGTGTTGGGGGGCATCCGTTCCCGCGGTGCAGGCACCGGCGAGCAGGCCGCCGCCGATTTCGAGGCCGCTATTGACGGGTTCGAGCGGCTGACGAAGGCGCAAATGGATACGTCTGTTGCCTCCGACGTGATGGCGGCGCGGCTGGCCCGGCTGTCCGGCGCGTTCGGCGTGCTGTCCGGTGATGATCGCGCCTCCGCGGGCGCGGTGACGGACGGCATCCGCCGCTTGCAGGAGCAGTTCGCGGCTGGGGAAATCCAGTCCGATGAATTCTTGGCGGGCTTGCGGGAATATGCGCCCGAACTGGCGCGACTGGCCGGAGAAGTGGACAAGATTTGGCAGGCATGGCAGCGGGAGGCGGAAGCCGAGAAAGAGGCGCTGAAGGCCGAACGGCTGGAAATCCATGCGTCGGCCATCCGCAACTGGTCGGCACAACTCCAACTGGAGAACGTGGCGGTGATCCGCTCTTGGAACGAACGGGCGGATGCGGCCCGTCGTGCGGCGGAAGCAGAGGCCGCCGTGGGCCGCGCGCAGATGGAGGCGGGCCGGAACCGGCTCCTGCGCGGGCTGGCCGAACGTTTGCAGCGCACCGGCTTTATTGATGCGAACACGCTGGGGACGGTGCAAGAACTGTTCGGCATTTCCGGCACGGAAATCCTTGCGCTGGCGCAACCGCAGGGGTTGCGGCTGCCGTCGCCCCAGGTGGTACAACTGCCGCCCAGCGGGAGCGGCACCGCGGGCGGTGGTGGGGTGACGAACAACTATATCGTCAACGCCTCATATGCCGACACGCAAAGCCCGGCCAGTGTCCGCACCGATTTGGAGGCGCTCATTATGCTAGCAGGCCGGTGATGGTCATGCAGGTACGCGAGCATGTGGACTACGTTGCGCCCGATGGGACGGTCTACCCGCTCCATGTCCCGGCGCGTGTTGGCCGCTGGGTCATGTCCCAATCCGGCTGGGGGACGCCGCCCCTAGAGTATCAGACCGAGCGCGGCCCCTTCCAGCATGGCGAGAGCGTACGGGACTATTTTCTGCGGCCCCGGATTATCCAACTCCTCATTCGTCAGCAGTTCTGCGCGCGGGAAGACTATTGGACTGGCCGGGCGGCGCTGCTGAATGCGGTGCGTCCTAACCGGCAGGCGCTCCCGGGCGGAGTGCAGCCCGGCATGCTCCGGCTGACGCTGCCCGATGGCTCCCGGCGCTCGCTCGATTGCTATTTGCAGGAAGGCCCGCGCTTTGAACCACGGTCACTTACTGGTTGGGACGAATGGGCCTTCCAGGAAGTCCTCCGCTTTGTGGCCTATAACCCGGTCATTTATGATCCCACGGTTGAGACGGCCACGTTTACGACCGATCCCAACCTCGTGTTCCCGATCACCTTCCCGATCATCTTTGGCGGCATTGCCGGGGAACTGGACGTGACCTATGCCGGCACATGGCAGGAATACCCGACCATCACGATCACCGGCCCCGCGGAATCGCCGCGCATCCTGAACCAGACGACCGGTGAAACGCTGGCGCTGGACTACGACGTTGCGGGCGGCGAGGTGGTGACGATCAACCTGCATGACGGCTACAAAACCGTGACCAATGCCGCCGGGACTAACCTGATCGGCACGGTCACGCCGGAAAGCGATCTGGGGACGTTCCATCTGGCCCCCGATCCGGAAGCGCCGGGCGGAGTGAACAGTCTGCTGGTGACGGCCACAGCCACCAACGTGTACAGCAGTATCGTGCTGTCATGGCACCGGCACTATTTCGGGATCTAAATGAGAGGTAGATGCCATGACAGAACGCAGCCGCTTTTGGAATAGCACCGTGACCGGCGATGCGACGGAAGCGCCCTACGGGGGGCCAACCGAGTTTGCCGGGGCGTTGCGCTCCCTTGCGGGCGGCGCAGCTATCCCCACGAACCTAGGCGGCGTGTTCCGCGGCGAACTCAATGTGCTGGAGGTCTCCGGTGTAGCCTCTCCCGTCACCGTGGAGACAGGGCGGGCGCTCTGTCATGGCAATTGGTATGAGAATGACGCTGCCGTGACGGTCGCCGTGCCCACGCCCGCCGGGGCAACCCGCATTGACCGGATCGTGCTCCGCAAGGACTGGACGGCCCAAACGGTGCGGATTACCCGTATCGAGGGCATTGAAGGCGGCGGCGCGCCCGCGCTCACACAGAACGCCGGAACGACCTGGGATACCCCGCTGGCCCAAGCCAGTATCACGACCCTGGGCGTGATTACCGTCACCGACGAGCGGGAGTTCCTGCCCCTCGTGGACCATCTCCTACTGGTCAAGAGCGCCGATGAGACGGTCAACAACAGCGATGTGCTTCAGGATGACGCGACATTCACGCTGCCGCTGGCCGCCGCTGAGGTATGGGTGGCAGAGTTTTCGCTGTATATTGTTTCGCCCTCTCTGGCGGACTTTAAGATCGCAGTGACGGTGCCCGCCGGGGCCGCGCTGCTCTTGATGGCGACTGGCTTTGACGATACCAACCCCGCGGCTGGCAAAGTCGGTGTAGCCACGGTGAGCGGTACGGCTATTCCGCTCACCGCCAGCTTCGCGGTAATGGGCATTGTCAAGGTCTCGCTGATGGTCATTAACGGCGTCACGGCGGGCAACGCGCAACTGCAATGGGCGCAGAACACCACGACCGTAGGGGATACCACGGTCAAGCTGGGATCGTTCATGGTCGCGCACCGGGCGGCCTAGTAAGGCAAGCGCCGGAAAAGGAATGGGGCGGCGTATGGAATACCGCGTGAGCAAGGCAAAACATGACCAGGGCCTTTGTGCCGCCATCGGGGAAGCCTTCGGACAGGCTGCCGGGGGCTGGAGCATCGGGCACCGGCATGAAGCAGGGCCGTCCGGCGCGCTGACGCTCGTACTGCCGGATGGTGTGGCGACGGTCGCCGAACTAGACGCGCTGGTCGCGGCCTATAGTCCGCCCGTGCCGGAAGGCCCGCGCTCCGTCTACACGGAGGCGGAGCTTGTCCAGATGGCGGACGGGGTTGTCACCATCGCCGATGCGCGGGCCATGCTCCGGTTGCTGGCACGCAGCGCCGCCGGACGCATCCCCAAACCCCCGGCATGACCGGCAACAGGAGCGAAGCATCTCCGGCAGAGAAAAGAGGATGCCCCATGCGGACGGTAATTGAGCGGCCCCTTGCCCCCAGCCTGGAAACCCTGTTCCATGAGGCGCGCGTCAAACGTGCCTCGCCGTTGCCGTTGCCGTTGCGTTTTAACGCCCCGGACGGCCCATGTTTGCCTTCGGACGCGGAACTGGCAAAGCTGCTCAATTTGCCGCGTATCGCGGGAGCGGCTGCCGGGGCATGGACATTCCCCAACGGCGCGCGGACGCGCTTGCTTAATGGCACATTCGATCTGGACAGCGATACCTTCAAAATGGCGCTGTTCCTCTCCACCTCCAACTTGGGCGCGGCCACGACTACCTATGCGGGCGTGACCAATGAGCACGCCAACGCCAACGGGTACACCACGGGCGGCAATGCCATCACTATCTCTCTGTCCGGCACCACGACCGTCACCGTAGACGGGACGGATGTAAGCTGGACGGCCGCGGGCGGCAGCATCGTGGCGCGGTTTGCCGCGATCTATGAGGTCGGCGGGGATGTGCTCTGCTACTGCTTGCTGGACTCCACTCCGGCGGACGTGACCGTTACCGATGGCAATCAACTCACCGTCGCGATCCACGCTTCGGGGATCTTCACGCTGGCGTAATGCTTGTCTTAAGCAAAGGTGGTGCGGGATGCCTGCCATCCGCGGCGTGTTCCACATCAATCCCGATACACGGGAGTCCGGCATCTGGATCATGCGGCACAACGGCTCCGTGATCGGACTGACGGATGCCGAACTTGCGTCGCTGAACCGTGTCCAGCGGCAGAACCTCATCCGCAACCGTGCCGGGACGCAGTTCACCGCCTCGTTCCGGGCGGACGGCGGGCTGGAAATCGCGGAGGGTGATTCCCGTTCTTTCGCATCACGGTAGCAAGCAGGGCGGACTAAACAATGGCCCTGGTCTTTCTTGAGTCTGGCAGCGACGCAACCCAGGCCCTAGAGTTTTTTACCCACACGGTCGGGGCGGTCGCCAGTTCCACCCTTCAGGCCCATACCGGGCCGCGCTCCGTTATCCATGCCAGCTTTGCCGGCAGTGAGACCGCATATCTGGGGCGGCATGGCGATCTGGCTGACGCCGGACGCCGCCTGAGCGCCGCGTTCCGTTTCGACAGCAGTCTCCCCGCCGCAGACACCTATCTGTTCATGGCGCTTACCTCCGGCTTCGCAGACGTGTTCGGCCTTGAGCTTCGCACAGACGGCAAGCTTCAGGTCAACGATGCCGCCGCCTCAAGCAGCGTCGTGGGCAGCGCCGTCCTTGCGGCGGATACCTGGTACCAGATCGCTATCTCCTTTGTGATCACCAGCACTACCAATTTCACGATCAAAGTTTGGGTCAACGGCACGCTCGATATTACCGCGACCAACGCCAATTTCTCCCTGGTCAACACCGGCGCATACGGGGCCTGGTGGGGCATCATCACCAACCCCGGCGGCGACTGGATTATTTATACCGACGACTTTTATATTGACGATGGCTCCGGCCTCGATTTCCCCGGCCTGGTGCGGGTAACGTACAAGGCACCGGGGACGGTCAACAACAATAATTTCGACACCGCCATTGGCACGAGCGCCGTGAACGAACGGCCCATCAGTGCCGCCAATGGACGCAGACAGGCCGGATCGGGGTCTGCCGATCAGGACTATAACCTGCAAAGCCGGTCGGCGGGCGATGTGGACATCACCGGCAAAACGATTGTCGGGTATGGCGCGTGGGTCTGGGCGCTAGAGGGCGCGGCAGGGACAGGCACCGGCGAAGCCATCATTCACAATGGCAGCGCACAGGGGATCTCCTTAACGACTGCCGCATCCCTGTTTGTCCATTACGTTGCCACCACAACATACCCGACTGCGGCGGCAGCCATCGGGATGCGCTCCACGGGCGGCACGCGCGACTGCGATCTGTACGAATGCGGGATGCTCGTTGCCTACACGCCGGAGGCCGATCTGTCGGTCACGCCGGGCGTAGCAGCCCTGACAACAGCGACCTTCGCTTCGAAACTGACGCTCGCGGTGACGCCCACGACGGCGGCGCTCACGCTCACGACGTTCGCACCGCAGCTACGCGAGCTTCTTACCCCGGCAACCGCCGCGCTCACGACGGCAACCTTTGCCCCAACCATCACCGTGGGGGGCGCTGTCACCGTGACGCCGGGGACGGCGGCACTGACAACGGCAACCTTCGCGCCGCAGTTGCAGGAGACACTGACACCGGCGACGGCGGCCCTCAACACGACGGCATTTGCGCCGCAGTTACAAGAGGTGCTGACGCCGGGGACGCTGGCGTTAACCACCTCAACATTCGCGCCGCAATTACAAGAGACACTGACGCCGGGGACGGCGGCGCTCGTGCTGACCACCTATGCGCCAACGGTGACGGTTGCGGGTGATGTGAGCGTGACGCCGGGGACGGCGGCGCTCGTGCTTCAGACCTTCGCGCCGCTGATCGTAATCGTTGTGCCGCCCACGCCAACGCCGAGCATCCCGACCACGGTGATTGGCGCTGCCCGCTATCAGATCGTGATTAAAGACCATAGTGGCACGCGGGTGGCCCTGCTGACGGAATGGGTACGGCTGGAATATGTCCGGCGGGTGAACGCGCCGGACAGCCATGTGCTCCAGATTGACGGCGGCAGCCCGGTCGCCGCGCTGCTGCTGCCGGAATCGGCCCTCGACTATCAATTGGAGGTCTGGCGGCGCGATGGGCTGCGCCCGGACGTGCCCGCGTCGTCGCCCCTGTCGGGCCAGCCGTGGGTGCTCGATTATGAGGGGTTCCACCGGACGGCAGTGGATGAGGTCACGCCCGCCGGACGGCGCATTTTCACTAGCTATGGCCGCGGTTATGATGACCTGCTTGACCGGCGGGCCATCCTCTACCCCGCGGGATCGGCGGGCGCTGCCAAGTCCGGCGTAGGAGAAACCGTGATCAAAGCTTACGTTGAGGAGAACGCCGGGCCGTCCGCCACGGCCCCGCCGCGGCTCTACGGTGGCGTGACCGCCGGGCTGTCCATCGAGCCATCATCGGGCGCGGGCGGGACATGGGAAGGGGCGCGCTTTTATCGCAATTTGCTGGAGGTTGTGCAGGAGATCGCGGCGATGGCACTGGTAGATTTCCGTGTGGTGGGGACGGGGCCAGCCCTCTTTGAATTCCGCGCCAAGGCATACCCGTGGGGAGATGAT
>WBZR01004205.1_pt1 | contig 12040 bp, 8 predicted proteins | sample 5204231 | NCBI WGS metagenome assembly WBZR01 (sample SAMN12412403, study PRJNA552823) | activated sludge metagenome | isolation source: activated sludge from anammox sidestream of wastewater treatment plant... | place: USA: Virginia | collected 2017-08
GGCGCTGCCGAAGCCGCGGCCCTCGCGTTCCGGTGCCGCCAGCCAGTCGACGTGGGACATCAGCCGCTGCGCCGAGTAGGCCGGCGGCGGCTCGGCCAGCGGCGCGCGCTTCGGCAGCCGCGCCATCACCACCGGCGTGCCGGCACCCTGCAGGTTGACCAGCAGCGGTGAATCGGTCGCCAGCCACTCGCCCTTGGCGAGATTCGCCGCATCGGCGCCGCTGAATGCCAGCCAGGAGTACTTGCCGTAGTGGGGCAGCTTGCGGCCCAGCGCGGCGATGGCGGCCGGCGGATCCGCGGTGATCCAGCCGATGGCCAGGCGCGGGTCGGCCGGATGCCGGCGCGTGATCACCAGCGAATGGCCGGCATAGGCGATGTCCTGGCCGCCGATGGTGACGCCGCTGGCGCCGACCTTCAGCCCCTGGGCGGCATCGCTGCCGAAGAGCTTCGCGGCCAGGCGGTTGCCGCGCCCGAGGATCCAGGTGCTGCGATCGGGCGGCAGCGCCTTCGCCTCGCGGTCGCTGACGATGGTGACGTGGCTCGCCGGGCTCTCCCAGCCCTTGAGCATGGCGCGCCAGGCGTCCTGCTCAGCCTCGGGCACCACGGCGGTGACCTCGCTGGCGCCGAACAGCTGGCCGATGCTCGGTGCGGTCTCGCGCGGATCGAGCACGCGGAAGACGTCGAACTCGGGATCGACCTCGACCCCGAGCGGCTTCGATGTCGTCTCCACGCGGAAGGGCGTCGCGGCCTCGTGGCTGGCGACGCGGGTGATCACCGGCTCGCCGGTGGTGGCGACGACCAGCGGCACGGCGAGGTCGTAGGGCCCCGCCTGGCGCTGGCGCAGCGTGCCGGTGACGACGAAGCCGTTGCCGGCCTTCGCCACCTTCACGCCCTCGACGGCGATGTCGGCGGCGCCGGTGCGGTTCACCCATTCGTCGAAGAAGCGGCCGAGGTCGCGGCCGCTGACCGCCTCGAAGGCGCTGCGCACGTCGGCGAAGCTGGCGCGCCGGCCGCGGTCGTCCTTGTAGAACCGCACCAGCGCCTGGCGGAACAGGTCATCGCCCAGCGCGCGGCGCAGCATGTGGAAGCCCATCAGTGTCTTGCCGTAGCCGACCGCCTCGGTGGCGGCGCTGTGGCGCGAGCGGAAATCCTTCAGCGGGAAATCGCCGTTGCTGGCGGCGAAGTCGCGGTAGCGCTTGAGGGTGTCGCGGCGGTACTCGGCGCCCTGGCCCTCGACTTCCTTCAGCAGGTGGTCGGCGAGGTAGGCGGTCAGGCCCTCGCACCAGTTGCCGGTGGCGTAGTCGACGTAGACGGAGTTGCCCCACCAGTTGTGCAGGATCTCGTGCGGATAGGAGGAGGTGAGGATGAAGGGGAAGCGGATGATCTGCGGCCCGAGCAGCGTGTAGGAGGGCATGCCGTAGCCGGTCTCCCAGAAGTTCTCCACCAGCGCGAACTTCTCGTAGGGGTAGGGGCCGATCAGCTCGCTGTACATGCGCAGGTAGCGGCCGGTGGCGTCGAGGTACTTCTGCGCCAGCGCGGGGTCTGCCTCGTGCAGGTAGACCTGCGCCTGCACCTTGCCGCTGCGCGCGCTGTACTCGGTGAGCGGGCCGCCGGCCAGCGAGATCTCGTCCACCGCCGAGGGCGTGGTCCAGCGCGCCTTGCCGTCGGCGCCCGAGGACACACCGTTGCCGGGCGCGATCAGGTGCCACCCGGAGGGCGTGTTGACCTCGAGCGAGTAGGTCATGAGCTCGCTCGCCACCGGCTTCACCAGCTGCGGATACCAGAGCGTGCTGCCGGCGAGATAGACGCCCTTCGGGTCGATGATGCCCGGCGTCTCGGCGAAGCTGCGCGCGTATTCCTGCTTGCTCACCTCCGGCTGCATGTCCACGAGGCCGGCGTAGTGCAGGCTGAAGCTCGTGGCACCGGCGGGCAGCGTCACGCGGTAGCGGCTGACGCCGCGGCGGCGCGCGGTTTCCTCGCTGCTGCCGTTGATGCCGGAGAAGGCCTCGTCGCCGGCCGCGGCCGGCAGCTTCTCCAGCGCCGGGTTCGCCTTGTCCACGGCGAGATTGCCTGCCAGCACGAACTCCACCGCCTGGCCGGCGGCCGCCGGCGGCACCGTCACGGTGACGTCGGCCTCCAGCCGGTGCGTGGCCGGGTCGATGCGGGCATCGATGCGGTAGTCGGTCCATTGCGTGGGCGCGGCGGCCTGAGCCAGCGGCGCGAGCGCGCTGGCCAGCCACAGCACGGCGGCGGCAGCCCGGCGCTGCGCGGTGGACGGATGGAGGAGGCGGCGGTTCCCGGCGGGGTCGGACATGTTGATACCCTGGTGTCCCATTCGTGGATGTTATGTCGCCAGTTTGCCACGGGTGGATGGCCGGTACTTGCGTCATGCTGTCGCAGCCCGCAGCGGGCTGCTTGACAGAAGACAAGCCTGGTGAAGTTTGTGCTTTCCGCGGGATGCCGCGCTCCAGTACCATCGGCTCGTCGACGTGACCAGAAGAAGGACCCGAGGCGTGCCAACAGCCCAAGGTTTCCTGCGGCGCCCGCTCGCCGCGCTGATCGCCCTCCTGTTCGTCTCCATCGCCGCGCTGCCGGCCCTTGCCGCGCGGCCCGCGCACGTTCCGCAGCGCTTCGATCGCGCCTGGCAGACCCAGCAGCGCTTCCAGCGCGTGCTGCTCCAGCGCAGCGGCGTGGTGGGCGTGGCGCTCGGCGAGAACGCCGCCGGCGAGCCGGTGCTGAAGCTGTTCCTCGAGCGCGCCGGCATCACCGGCCTGCCCGACTACGTGGACGGCGAGGCCGTGGAGACGCTGGTGACCGGCCATTTCCGCGCCGGCCAGTTCGCGCCGCAGGCCGGCGAGTCACCCGCGGGACGCTGGCCGCGCCCGGTGCCGATCGGCGTGTCCATCGGCCACCAGGACGTCACCGCCGGCACGCTCGGCTGCCAGGTGTTCCAGGGCAGCGGCTGCCACGTCACCAATTACTACATCCTCAGCAACAACCATGTGCTGGCCAACTCCAATGCCGGGCAGATCGACGACCTGATCCTGCAGCCGGGCAAGGTCGACGGCGGCAGCTACCCCGGCGATGTCATCGGCAAGCTCTACGACTTCCAGCCGGTGGAGATTTCGACCACCGCGAACAACATCATGGATGCCGCCATCGCCTATGCCGTGCCGAGCGACGTCGGCTTCGCCACGCCGGCGGATGGCTACGGCGCGCCGGTCGGCTCCACCGTCAGCCCGGTCATGAACCTCAAGGTGCGCAAGTACGGCCGCAGCACGCGCATGACCGGCGGGCGCATCACCGCCATCAACGCCACGGTGATGGTGGACTATCCGGGCGGCACCGCGCAGTTCGTCCAGCAGTTCATCGTCAGCGGCGACAACAGCCAGCCGTTCAGCGGCGCCGGGGATTCCGGCTCGCTGGTGGTGGTCAACGGTGGCAGCAACGACCGCAAGGCCGTCGGCCTGCTGTTCGCCGGCGCCGGCAACCTCACCGCCGTCAATCCCATCGGTCCGATCCTCGCGCGCTTCAACGTGCAGATCGCCGGTGACTGAGCCGGCGGCGGACGTCGATCAGGTCATCGCGCGGCATCGCGCGGCGCTGCTGGCGCTGCCCGGGGTGATCGGCGTCGGCCGCGGCGAGGCCGATGGCGCGCCCTGCATCGTCGTCTTCGTCTCCAGCCATGAGGCGACGCCGCCGGCGCTGCCGGCGGTCATCGAGGGCTTCCTCGTGGTGGTGCGGCGCACCGCGCCCTTCCGTCCCCAGGGCTGAACGCCGCGCTGCTCAGCGGTTCTCGTAGCGGTTGAGGTCGAAGATGCCGGCCTCCAGCGGCTGCAACCGCCGGTAGGCCGCCTGGAACCAGTCCGCCTGCGCCCAGAAGCCGGGGTTGGTGCGGCGCAGGCCGTAGAGCGCGACGAAGCGCTCGTAGGCGTCGCGGTCGCGGATGGCGGCGAAGCGCGCCACGAAGGCATCGATGCCCGCGGCATCCACGTCGAGGAAGAAATTCGGATAGCTGGCGGCGAAGCCGGGCACCACCGTCAGGCTGTCGTGGTCGGGATTGCGCCGGTCCTCGTCCTCGAGCATCGACACCAGGTTGCGGTAGTCCTTGTTCAGCACCAGGGTGTAGGCGAGGTCGCCGGCCGGGTCGGCCCCGGTGCGCACGCGCAGGAAGCTCGCGTCCGGCAGCGGCAGCAGCTGGCGGCCGCGCAGCGCGCTGATGCGCCGCAGGGCCTCCTCCACCCGCGCCCGCACCGTATTGTCGGCCGGGAGCAGCGCGCAGCCGGTGCCGCAGCGGTTGATGTCGTCGTGGCCGGCCAGCGGACCGAGGTGCTGTTCGATCCGCCGGTAGAGCTCGCGCTGCGGGTCGTCGCCCTGGTAGCCGGTGACCGACTCGACGCTGAGCCAGTCCAGCGGCTCGGAGAACTGCTCCTGGCGCCGCTCGCGGATGCCGAGGTACCAGCTGTCGCGGATGGCGCGGCGGTGGCTCGCGGGCAGGAAGGCGAGGAAATAGTCCTCGCCCTCCATGCGCAGGAAGTCCATGTATATGCGTGTCAGCAGCTGGTGGCCGACGTTGCCGTAGACATCGAAGCCCGCCACCAGCAGGTAGTGGATGCGCTCGAGCAGCGGGTAGTCGATGACCCAGGCGGTCTTCGGGTAATCGCCGACGAGGCCGTTCATGACGAAGGCGCTGTCGGTGTGGCGGAAGATGGTGAGGGCCGCGTTGGGGTTGCTGCCGGCGCCATCCCAGATGTAAGCGAGCGCGGCGTCCAGCGGTACCGCCTGCCGGCTGGCGAACAGCCGCTGCTTCGCCTCGATATAGGTTTTCTGGCCCTTCCAGTACTCGGTCCACAGGCTGGCGACATTCAGTGTCTGGGTGCCGCGGTCTGCCGGAATCCGCAGGTAGGCGGCGTTCTGCGCGATGAACTCCGCCTGTTCCATCACGGGCAGGTGGTCCGGCGAGAGGAACAGCACCCAGAAGCGGTCGTCGATGACATTCAGCGCCACCTGGCCGCGGCACACCGGCCCCTTGATGAAGCCTTCGATGAAGTAGCGGGCATCGTCGAGCAGGAAGCGGTAGCGGGAATCCATGGGGATGGCGGCGAAGGTGAGCAGCGGATTGCCCGCGGTCTCCGCCGTGTAGCCGGGCAGTTCGGCGATGTCCCAGCGCGTCGCCAGGAACAGCTCGGTGTAGCGCGCCATGCGCGCCGCGGACCACTCGTAGACGATGTGGTCCTTGGCGACGATGCTCTGCGGATCGAGCCACAGGCGATACCAGAAGCTCGTGCCGGGATCGTCCAGCGGCCGCACGGTGGGGATCTCCTCGATCGGCAGGCCGGGCGGGGTGCGCGAGCGTACCAGGCGGTAGAACTCGCGGTCGCCGGTGCCGGCGAGGTGCAGGTGGCCGATGAACAGGTGTTCGTAGAGGTAGCGGCTCATCAGCCGTTCGCGCGGCGTGCTGCCGTTGAGGAAACGTTCCCAGCCGGCGATCTGCTCCTGTGCCGCGGGCGACGGCCGGGCTGCCGGAGGTGGCGGTGCGCCGGTGGCGATCCAGCGCACCAGCTTGCGGTACTCGGCCTCGCCGAGGTTGGGCAGGCCATAGGGCATGCCCCACAGCGGGTTGTCGCGCGCGAAGTCGTCGAAGCCGTCCTCGGTGGTGCAGACCTGCTCGCGGTCGAGCCCGGTGGTGACGGCCCCGGGCAGCATGCCGGTGAGCGGCTGCGGGTGCAGCTGCTTGAGTCGCAGCATGCGGTAGAGCACCGACTGCTCCATGCGGCCGGCTGCGGTGGCCGCGGCCGGGCTCATCACCGGGTGGAAGCCCTTCGCCTGCCACTGCGCGGGCGTGTGCGCGTCGATGTACAGCCGGGTCGGCGCCGCGGCGCGGATGCGCGCGCCGTCGTAGACCTTCCCGGGATTGGCGCCGCGGTCGAGCCCCTCCCAGGAGGAGAGCTTCAGCTGGCAGGGCGCGTCGTAGCAGGCGTGGCAGACGACGCAGCGGCCTTCGAGCACGGGTTTCACGTCCTCGTTCCAGCGCACCGGGGCGGCGGCCGGGTCGAGCACCAGGTCGTAGTCGACCACCGCCTGGCCGGCGGTCACCGGCGGCGCCGATCCGGCACAGGCGCCGAGCAGGGCCGCGGCGGCCAGCGGCATCAGAAAGCGCAGCATCGCGGCCGCAGCGCTCCACCGGTCATGGTGCCGCATGTCGCGGTCCTCAGCGCGAGCGCAGGCGCTGCATGGCGCGCTCGTGGCAGGGGGCGAACTTCTCCTGGTCGACATCGCGCTCCATCAGCTTCGTCATGTAGCGGGTGGCGGTCATCGGCGATTCGGCCCAGTGGATGTAGCGCCAGCCGGCCGCCGTGCGTCGCAGGACGGCGCTCACCCGCACCTCCTCGCCGATGGGCGGGCGGCCGATGATCTTCATCTCGAAATGCATCCACCAGGCGGCGATGGCGAGGCCGGGCGCGGGGAACTTCACGTGGATGTCGCGCATGTCCTCGCGGATGCCCTGCACCGCCGGGCTCGGACGCGGCGGAGCCAGGTAGGCGCGCAGCGCATCCCAGCCGATGAACCAGTCCTGCTGTTCCTCGGCGAGGTAGAAGGGCAGGGGCTCGTCCGCGTCCCACAGCGCGAGCACGCGCGAGAAGTCCTGGGAGTTCCAGGCCTCGGCGGTCGCGTGGATCAGCGCCTGCACCTCGGCGCGGTCGCTCGCCGCCGCGTCGTTCTCCGCTGCCATGGCTGTCTCCCCGGCGCACCGGCGCCGCGGGGCCTACGGTAGAATGCCGGCGCCCTCGCGGGCAACCGCCCGCCCCGACAGGAGTGCCCGCCATGCCTGGTGCATCGCCTTCCGGCAGGACGCCTGCCGCCTTCGCCTGGGACGATCCGCTGCGGCTGGAGGACCAGCTCTCCGCCGAGGAGTGCCAGGTGCGCGATTCGGTGCGTGATTTCGCCGCGAACGAGCTGGCGCCGCGGGTCATCGCCGCCTTCGAGAAAGGCGAGTTCCAGCGCGAGCTGCTGCTGCGCATGGGCAGCCTCGGCCTGCTCGGCGCCACCATCCCCGAGGAATACGGCGGGGCGGGGCTGTCCCAGGTCGCCTACGGGCTGGCGGCGCGGGAGATCGAGCGCATCGACTCCGGCTACCGCTCTTCCATGAGCGTGCAGTGCTCGCTGGTGATGCATCCGATCCATGCCCATGGCAGCGAGGCGCAGCGGCGCCGCTACCTGCCGAAGCTCGCCAGCGGCGAGTGGGTCGGCTGCTTCGGCCTCACCGAGCCGGACTTCGGCTCCGATGTCGGCGGCATGCAGGCACGCGCCGAGAAGGTCGCCGACGGCTACCGCCTCACCGGCACCAAGCTCTGGATCAGCCACTCGCCGGTGGCCGACGTGTTCGTGGTCTGGGCGAAATCCGCCGCCCATGACGATGCGGTGCACGGCTTCATCCTCGAGAAGGGCATGAAGGGCCTGAGCGCGACGAAGATCCCCGGCAAGCTGAGCCTGCGCACCTCGATCACCGGTGACGTGGTCATGGATGGCGTGATCGTCCCGGAGGAGAACCACCTGCCCGGTGCCCACGGGCTGTCCGCGCCCTTCGGCTGCCTCAACCGCGCCCGCTACGGCATCGCCTGGGGCGTGATGGGCGCGGCGGAGTTCTGCTGGCATGCCGCGCGCGACTACACGCTGGCGCGCCGGCAGTTTGGCCGGCCGCTGGCGGCCACGCAGCTGGTGCAGAAGAAGCTCGCCGACATGCAGACGGAGATCGCGCTGGGGCTGCAGGCGGCGCTGCGGGTCGGACGGCTGGCGGACGCGGGCGCGCTGATGCCCGAGGCGATCTCGCTGATCAAGCGCAACAACTGCGGCAAGGCGCTCGACATCGCCCGCCAGTCACGCGACATGCACGGCGGCAATGGCATCACCGGCGAATACCAGGTCATGCGCCACATGATCAATCTCGAGACCGTGAACACCTACGAGGGCACGCATGACGTGCATGCGCTGATCCTCGGCCGCGCGCAGACCGGGCTGCAGGCGTTCTTCTAGGCGGCCGTGGCCAGCTTGCTGGATCGGGCCATGGAGGCCCACCGCGCCGGGCAGCTGGCCGAGGCCGAGCGCCTCTACCGCCGCGCCGTCGAGGCCGATCCCGCCGATGCGCAGGCGCAGCGGCTGCGCGGGCTGCTGGCCCGCGAGCGCGGCGACCTCGTGGCCTCGGGCCGCTACCTGGCGCGCGCGGCGGAACTGGCCGGCGCGGACCCGCGGCCGGCGGCGGAGCTGGGTGTCACGCGCCTGGCGGCCGGCGATCTCGATGGCGCCGAGGCGAGCCTGCGCGCGGCGCTGGTGCGGGACCCCGGATACGCCCGGGCCCATGCCAACCTGGGTGCGCTGCTCCAGTACCGCGGCCACATCGAGGCGGCGATCGCGCATCACCAGGCCGCGCTGGCGGCGGATGCGGATGATGTCGAGGTGCGCTGCAACCTCGCCCGCGCGCTGGTCGACGCCGGCCGCGGCGAGGACGCGCTCGCCTGCTGCGACGATGGCCTGGACGCGGCGCCTGCCCACCCGGCGCTGCTGGCCGCGCGCGGTGCGGTGCTCTGCGACCTCGAGCGCTGCGCCGAGGCCCTGCTGCCGCTCGAGGCCGCGCTGCTGCGCTACCCCGATGACGACACCGCGGGCATCAACCTCGCCTATGCGCGCGCGACGCTCGGCGACCTGCCCGGCGCCATCGAGGCGCTGCGCCTGGCCCTGCGCGCCAACCCCGACAGCGGCCGCGCCACCGCGGATCTCGTCAACCTGCTCGCCGCCAGCGCGGCGATGGACGAGGCGCTGGCGCTGGCCGCGGCCTTCCTCGAGGCGCATCCGGGCGAGCGCCAGGTGCTCGCCGCGCAGGGCCTTGCACTTCGCGACGCCGGCCAGGCCGCGCAGGCGGACGCGCTGCTCGACCTCGGGCGCATGCTGCGGGTGGTCGAGCTGGCGCCGCCGGAAGGCTTTGCGGACCTCGACACCTTCAACACCGCACTCTGCGCAGCCATCGAGGCCGATCCCTCGCTGCTCGCCAGCCCCGCCAGCAAGGCCACGCGCGGCGGCAGCCAGACCGGCGAGCTGCGCTTCGACGCCGGCGGCGTGCTCGCGGCCTGGCGCGACGCCGTGGATGAGGCGGTCCGCGGGGTCGTCGCCGACTGCCTGGCCTCGGGCTATGCCGACCACCCGCTGATGGCCCCGGCTGCGCCGGACTGGACGCTGCGCGCCTGGGGCACGGTGCTGGAGGAGGGCGGCCACCAGGCCTCGCACATCCACCCGCTGGGCTGGCTCTCCGGTGTCTATTACGCGCGGCTGCCCGCGGGGATGTCGGCCGGCGCGGCCGGGGCCGGGTGGATCGAGTTCGGCAGGCCGCCACCGCGGATGCGGGTGGCCACGGCGCCGGTGACGCGGCTCATCGAGCCGCGGCCGGGACGGCTGCTGCTGTTCCCGTCCTGGGCCTGGCACCGCACGCTGCCCTTCGCGGCGCCGGGCCGGCGCATCAGCCTGGCCTTCGACGTGATGCCGCGGCGGCGCGCCTGAGCGGCCGTCAGCGCAGGTCGCTCTCGGGCACCGGGCCGAAGTACATCTCGAAGCCCAGGCCCACGCCGGGGTTGATCTCGCGTTCCTCGGCCAGCGTTTCGCGTGGCCAGGTGAGGCTGCTGCGTGCTTCGAGGAACAGCCACTTGCGCAACACCCGCACCCGGTAGCGCACTTCCACGCCGTAGTCGCGCACCGGGATGTCGGTGTTCATGACGCCGCGCACGAAGCCGGTGTAGGCGAGCGCGCGGCGGTTGCCGAGGCTCTGGAAGGTGACGAGCGAGCTGTACCACTCCAGGCGGCGCACGTCCTCGGCCAGCGTGGCGCCGTTGTCCCAGCGCAGCAGCAGCCGCTCGGTGAGCAGCTTGTCGAGGCTGACCTCGGTGGTCTCGCCCCAGCCGCGGCTGTCGCGCCAGAACAGCGTCTGCCGGGCGCGCAGCGTGACGTCGTCGCTGAAGACGAAGTTGTGCCGGTAGGTTGCCTTGCTGTACGGGTCCACCGGCGTCCTCAGGCGCACGCCGGTGCTGAAGTCGAAACCGTTGTGCAGCTTGCCCTGCTTCGAGTAGCCCAGGCCCAGCAGCCAGGATTCATCCGCCACCTTGCCGAAGCTGCTCGGCAGGTTGGTGCCGGCCTCGGACTGCGAGTCCTGCTCGATCTCCTGGTCGTCGACGCGGCCGAACAGCAGCTTCAGCCGCTTCTGCGCCGTGGGCAGGGCGATGCGCGCGCGCAGCCGCACGCGGGTGCGGAAGTCGTCGCGGTCATCCCAGAACTCGGTGACGCCGAGGCGGCCGAAGGTGGCATCGGAATCCTGGTCGTAGCGACGGGTGCCGAACAGGCCGTCGAACCAGCGCGCGGTGCCGCAGACGCTCAGGTAGACCCCGCGCTGTACCAGGTCCAGCATCTCCTGGCCGTCGGAGCCCGGCTGGTCGCACTGGTACTCGGCGGGCTTGCCGGGGTCCGTCGTCGCGGCGTCGGGCACCGGGCCCGCCGTGGTATCGGGCACCGGGTCCGCCGTGGTATCGGGCACCGGGCCCGCCGTGGCGGGTTCGGGCCCGGCCGCCGCCGGCTCGGGCGTGACGGGCACCTCGGCCTGCGCCGCCGCCATGTCGGCGGCAGCGAAGCACAGCGCCAGGCCGGCAGCCGAGGCGCAGCACAGGCGATGGAAGTCGTGACGCGCACCGTCCATGACGAACAGATCCCCGTGGCTGGCCTCATCCTACCCCGGCCCGCGTCCGGCGGAATACGACAGGGTTCCCCATTGCGCTGCCGCAAGCGTGACCCGCCGCAGCGGTTATGATGTGCGACCGCAACCGTCCAGGCCGCCGGCGCCGCAGGTGCCCGGGCCCGCATCCGCATGACACGCAGCACCCGTCCCTGCAAGCCGCTCCTGCCCTGCGCGGGCCGCCGCGTCCCGAGTCGTGTCCTGAGCCGTGGCCAGGAAGGCTAGGACTCCGGGGCGACGCGGCCTGGGTGCGCGCGTCCGGGCGGGCATCCGCGGCATCGGCCGCGGCGCCTGGTGGTTGCTGCGCCTGCCGCTGGTGTGGGTACCGCTGGTGCTGCTGCTCGCGGGCTTCATCGGCTATCTCTTCTACCTCGATCATCTGGTCACCAGCCGCTTCGACGGCCGGCGCTGGAACCTGCCGGCCCATGTCTACGCCCGCCCGCTGGAACTCTACGAGGGCCGTCCGCTGACGGCCGACGGCCTCGCGGCCGAGCTGCGCCGCCTCGGCTATCGCAGCGTGGCCGTGGCGGACCAGCCGGGCAGCTTCCATCGCAGCGGCGGACGCATCGAGCTGATGACGCGGCCGTTCCGTTTCTGGGATGGCGCCCAGCCCGCGCAGGCGGCCAGCGTGGCCATCGCCGGCGGCACGGTCGGCTCGCTGCGCGGCCCGGCGGGCGGCCCGCTGCCGCTGCTGCGGCTGGACCCGCTGCTGATCGGCAGCGTGTTCCCGGCCGATGGCGAGGACCGCATCATCGTCGAGCCCGGCGACGTGCCGTCGCTGATCCCCACCGCCCTGCGGGTGGTGGAGGACCGGCGCTTCGACCAGCATCCCGGCGTCGACCTGCTGGCGATCCTGCGCGCGCTGGCGGTGAACGTGGCCTCGGGCAAGGTGCGCCAGGGCGCGAGCACGCTGACCCAGCAGCTGGTGCGCAGCTACTTCCTCAGCAACGAGCGCACGCTGGCGCGCAAGGGCCGCGAGGCGCTGATGGCGCTGCTGCTGGAGGCGCATTACAGCAAGGCCGACATCCTCAATGCCTACCTGAACGAGATCTACCTCGGCCAGGACGGCAGCCGCGCGGTGCACGGCTTCGGCCTGACTGAGGTCGAGCCGCCCGTTCAGATATGCCCGTTTGGTGAACTCCCCCGGCTCCGCGTCACGTGCTCCGTTTAGCAGGAGTGTATTAAGAATGGCGCTCACGATGAGCGGGTTGCCGTGGCAGCTAATTTCAACCGTATCTTCTCCGGTGTATGATTTTGGCGCTTTAAAGACGGT
>WBZR01004209.1_pt1 | contig 12033 bp, 11 predicted proteins | sample 5204231 | NCBI WGS metagenome assembly WBZR01 (sample SAMN12412403, study PRJNA552823) | activated sludge metagenome | isolation source: activated sludge from anammox sidestream of wastewater treatment plant... | place: USA: Virginia | collected 2017-08
GACAATTTTTGGATGTAAACAAATTAAATCAAAACCGGAAAACATAAATATGGCAGATAAATTGAATTTTTATGAATTTATTGAAGCTAACCCTGACGCAAAGGTTAAATCAATAGACGGCTTGGATGTTGACTACACTCAGTTTAAAGGCAAAAAAGTGCTGATTGTCAATACTGCTTCTGAATGCGGCTACACTCCGCAATATGAAGATCTTGAAAAACTTTATAATACTTATAAAGATAAACTTGTAATACTCGGATTTCCCGCAAATAATTTCGGCGGGCAGGAGCCCGGCACTAACAAAGAAATTAAACAATTCTGCACTGAAAAATATAATGTTACATTTCCTATGTTTGAAAAAATATCTGTTATTGGCGATGATATGGCTCTAATTTACAAATGGCTAACAAGCAAAGAGTTTAACGGATGGAATGATCAGCAGCCGGTATGGAATTTTAATAAATATCTTCTTGATGAGAATGGAAATTTATTGAATTATTTTTCAAGCAAGGTAAAACCTTTAAGCGATGATATAGTTAAGTTAGTAAAATAATTTTTTAAAAACAATTTTTTTAGGTAACACTTCCCATATAAAAGAAAAACTTTATTAAAATATTTATTTTTTAATTAAAAAATCGGCTGGACCAACCGGATCCAGCATTTTATTTATATTGTTCCATGGTACTTCAACTCTCTGGAATCCCCACACATAAGGACCAACCTGGTAAAGATTAAATATTATCGTCAAAAATTTATCATCAATTGTGAAAGTCCGGAAATTTTCACTTTTTGGACCCGCTCCTTGCATTATATTCTCTTTGTAATCAATCAAGCTGTCATTTTGTGCTCTTTTGATAAGCTCCTGAGTGCAATAATCCGAAATATATTTAAGCCAGTGGGAATCTGACTTAAAAAGACTATCTATAGTTAACAACCCCTTGCTTTTGTAACTGTAATTAAATGAAGTTTGGAAAGTCATAGGATGTGCTGCACAGCGCGGGGAGGAGAATGATTCAAATAGTACACATATATAACCATTTTTTTTATATGAAATTGAATAATTTATTTCGAGTGTATTTAACTCCTGAGGGCAATCCAATTTATCTTCTTCTGATTGCAGCTTGAACGGAATAACCTGTCCATTAATAATTTTAAGAATTTCAGTATTTATATCTTGTTCAATACCATGCATACCCATCAAAGCGTCTTGCCCAAAGTTCATTTGAGGATAATATGCGGTAATTTCATATCTATTAGCAGATGATGTATCTTTTAATGAATGTGAAGAAATATTAAGCTGCTGGCTGTAAATTGCATATACGGTGAAGAATAAGAAAATAATAATATTTTTCATTTAAATTTATATTAATTAATGCAATTTATATTTTTTAGCAATTTATCTCAATGCTAACACTTAGTTGAAATTTTTTAAAGTTTGTTATTCATCTATTTAATATGAGTATTTTTTATCTATAAACCGTGACTTGACTTTAATTTTAGGTTTACCTAAATTTGTAGCAGTATATACCTAAAAATATTATTAAGTATGACTACTCGTTCAAAAGAAGATTATTTAAAGAATATTTACCATATTCAGGAAGAAGGACAAAAAGTAAATACAGGAAGTCTGGCTGCAGTTCTTTCTATTTCACCGGCATCAGTCAGTGAAATGGTAACAAAACTTTCCAAAGATGGCTTGATTGACAATAAACCTTATCACGGTTTTGAACTAACAGCAAGCGGCAAAAAGATTTCTTTGGCGCTTATCCGTAAACACCGTTTACTTGAAGTATTTTTGCAGGAACACCTGCATTATCAATGGGATGAAGTTCACGAGGAAGCTGAAAAACTTGAACATGTTTGCAGCGATATGTTTATTAACAAGCTTGAAGTTTATCTTGGTTATCCCAAATTTGACCCTCACGGAGACCCTATTCCCGATGAAGAACTTAACATTGCCCCAACGCATTTTAAATTACTGCAAAATGCTGAGCCGGGTAAAGAATATATAATTGCAAAAGTAAAAGATTCATCCATTGAAATTTTGCAGTATCTTTCAAAAATAGGAGTAAAACTTAATACAAAAATTGTGCTTGATGAAAGAATAGATTTTGATGGTTCTGTTTTAATTACAGTTGAGGGGAAAAAAAATCTTTTAAGCCATATAATGGCAGAGCAAATATTTGTTGCAGGATGATAAAAAATGTTAAACAATAACCTTAGCTTTGTTAAAAAATTAAAATGAAAAAGTTATTACATAAAGGATTAGCATTAGATCATATCAATACAGGGTGGAGACGAGCAATTACAGTTCCCTCGTTACCGGAAGTGTTTTCTTCCGTTAAAGTGCCTACCCACGGCAGTTTCTGGAAGAAAATGCTCGCGTTTGTCGGACCTGGGCTATTAGTCTCTGTTGGATATATGGATCCCGGTAATTGGGCAACCGATATTGCAGGCGGCGCAAAATTTGGATACACATTGCTTGCTGTAATATTTATATCTAACATTTTTGCAATGGTGCTTCAGCACTTATCGTTAAAATTAGGTATTGTTGCTGAACGTGACCTTGCTCAAGCATGCAGAGATAATTATTCAAAACCCGTTTCTATAGTACTTTGGGTATTGTGTGAAATTGCTATTGCTGCATGTGATCTTGCAGAGGTAATTGGTGCAGCAATTGCTCTAAATCTGCTCTTCGGTATTCCTTTGGCTGCAGGAGTGGTTATCACAGTGCTTGATGTACTTGTTATACTTTTTTTTCAGAATAAAGGTTTTCGCTACATTGAAACTTTAATAGCAGGATTGATCACAATTATCTTCGGTTGTTTTTTATATGAAATTATTGTCTCAAACCCTGAAGTTTCTGCAATGCTCGGTGGACTTGTTCCCACACCTCAAATTATCACAAATCCGGAAATGCTCTATATTGCAATAGGAATTCTTGGAGCAACCGTAATGCCGCATAACCTGTATTTACACTCAAGTATTGTTCAAACCCGTGCCTATGAAAGAACTGACGAAGGCAAAAAGAGCGCAATTAAATTTGCTACTTTAGATTCAACTGCATCGCTGTTCCTTGCATTCTTTATAAATGCAGCAATATTGATTGTTTCTGCAGCAGCATTCAGCGGGACATCATACAGTGAAATTGCAGATATTTCCGATGCGTATAAGTTATTAGATCCGGTACTTGGAGTTACCGCTGCAAGTATTGTTTTTGCAATTGCTCTTCTGGCTAGCGGGCAAAACTCTACTATCACAGGCACCCTTTCAGGACAAATTGTAATGGAAGGTTTTCTGAATATCCGGTGGAAACCGTGGCTCCGCCGTTTGATAACCAGACTCATTGCTATTATTCCCGCACTTATTGTTACAATATTATACGGCGAAAAAGGTACTACAAACCTTCTGATTTTAAGCCAGGTTATACTCTCTATTCAGCTTAGCTTTGCTGTTGTTCCGCTTGTTATTTTTACAAGCGATAAGAAAAAAATGGGCAAATTTGTAAATAAACCATGGCTTAAATATACTACATGGTCAATAAGTGCGGTCATTATCGCCTTTAATGTTTTCCTCCTATATGAAACTTTTAGCGGATGGTTTGCTTAATTACACTTTGTTGATTGGTGATCCATTTGTATTAAAAACTCTAGACAGATAAAAATGATTGGAGGCTTTCTGCTAATAACTTTTTAACCGAATTATTACCTTTACCTATAATAGGTTTCAAATTCAATCTAAAGAATTTTAACAGCAATTATAATATATATAATGTCTGTCCAAACAACTTTTCTTTGCTGAGAAATTTTTCCAATTTTTATACTTTTAAAATCACTAAACTTAATAAAAATAATAGTATATTTGCGGGAATAAAAATCTATTCAGGAGAAAACAACTCATGGCAGAAGTTAACACAGAAACAGTTTCATATGAAAAAGCTTCAAAACTAGATGTTATTATAACGATACTTCTTGGCATTACTACAATTCTCGGCGCATTTGCGGCATATTGTTCTGCTCTTTGGGGGGGCGAAATGCAGATCAATTACACGAACTCAGTAACCATTACTAACCACGCTAATACAATTTATCTCGAGGCATTAAGTGACCTTAACTCGTTTGAAGTTAATGACATGAAGGATGATATTATATATACACAATGGAAGGATAATACTGAAAAAGGTGATGTTGATGATGCAAATTATTTCTTCAGTAAACTTAGCGATGGGTTGCAGAAAGATTTAAATGATGATCCAAAGGATGTGAGTGAGTACGATAAAGAGCAAGCCGCAAGTCTAGATAGTATCAATGCAAGGCTTGATGAATCAGTTCAATTGAATGATTCCGCAAAAGTACTTATGGAAAAAGGTAATTCAGCAAATAAATATGGCGATGATTTTACACTTTGCACGGTTTTATTTACTGTTGTTCTATTCTTTTTGGGTCTTGCTTCACTTAAATCAGGATCAAATATGCAAAAGACTTTTGTAGTTATTTCATGTGTTATACTATTTCTTTCGTTTATTCGAATGATTACAATTCCTTTCCCATTTTTTCAATAGTATAATTAATAGAGATTTTTAAAACAATTGTTAACTTGGGATAAAATTACAAAAATCAACCTGCTGTTTGTTATCTATTTTAAAAAGTATATCCGTATTAAAATCACAATAGAATATATTTAGCTTTATCGGAAATATATGACCTTAACTTAAAATAAGAAGATTATAGAAAGATTAACTAAAAATCTAATCTGTTAATATTTTTTGTTTAAATTAAGAAATTTATAATCTTTCTTAATACACCCTGAAAGCATTTACAATATTTATATTGGTATTATATGCGGTTATCATATAATTATAATTATTAACAACATTATCATACGAGCGGTTATACTCAGCAGCATCTTTTACAGAAGGAGCTTTATCAAAGAACACCGTACCGGCATCAATAAACATATTGGTCATTTTTACAAAATAATCCTCATAGCTGTACTTCATATATTTTGTTTTTTCTGAAAACTCACCGCTTAATACAGCATCTTTATCCTTTTTGAACTGTGTTTCAAATTCTGTGAATTTTTCTTTTGCTTTGCTTAGATCACCTTTATATTCTGTACCGTTAAACGCATCGTAGAATTCTTCGGCTGCATCAAGTGTGTTTTCGTATGAATTCATAAGCAGAGCAACCGATCTTTCATCGGGATTTTTAATAGACTCCAGGTCTATGGGTTTTCGCTGAGGTTTATACTTCTTAACCGATGCAGAAAATTTATCAAACGCAGTTTTATATTTATCGTACGCTGATTTCATATCCGAATCATAACCCTCTGCTTTTGAAGGGTCATCTTTCCATTCATTTTTGCTGTAATATAACGATACTTTGTTTGCCGTATTGTAAAATTCTTCCATAACTTTTAACAAAGATTTGAAATTGTCTTCAATTTCTGATTTCATTTCAGCCGATGCGTTAAGCTTTGAAAGCTCACCCCCGTCAAATAATGAACGGTTGTATTCCTTATTAACACGCTCAAGATTATCTGTTGAAAGCTTAAAGGAAACCGCAATTATAAACGTAGTTTTACTTATTGATTTGGGTTCAGGTATATTACTGATATAATCCTTGTAAACTTTATCACCTGCTTCCTGAACTTTGTTTGATACCACTATATATTTATTATAGAATTCAAGATCCGAGGTAGAAGTTACTTCCTTGGTTTCTTCTTTCGATGTTTCTTCCTTTTTATCTTCAGAATCCTTTGAGCTGAGCTTTTCTTTTAGTTTATCAACAAACGAACAGCTTGTTATAATAAAACCTATTAATACTATTGCTATGGTGAACTTAAATTTATTCAATTGTTTTGCCTCCTGAAATATTTGTTTTACAAAAATAACCTATAATAATTTAACTGCAAAAGAAACATATTTGATATTGTTTTATTTTTTAATTTATAAATTTATCGTTATTGCAATAAATTGATATTATTTACGCAAATTACCTGCCTTGTTTAAGGGCTTATAATTAGCTAATTTTGCATATTATTAAAAAATCTTTTAACAAGTGGTTTTATTGCTAAATGCATAAAAAAGAAGTATTTATAATTGACGCAACACGAACACCGATTGGAAAATATGGCGGTTCTTTAAAAGATATCAGACCTGATGATATGGCTGCAGGTGTTATTAAAGAAGTTGTTAAAAGAAATCTTGAAGATAAAGGAATCTCAAAGGAAGTTATTGAGGATGTTGTTCTTGGCTGTGCCAATCAGGCCGGAGAAGATAACAGAAACGTTGCAAGAATGAGTTCTCTTCTTGCAGGTCTGCCAATTTCTGTTGCAGGAGTAACGGTTAACAGACTTTGCGGTTCTGGTATGCAGGCTGTTATAGATGCTTCACGCGCAATTATGACAGGTGAAGGAGATATTTTAATTGCAGGCGGAACTGAATCAATGACCCGTGCCCCGTTTGTTATGCCAAAATCTTCTGATGCATTTAGCCGCTCTAATGCTGTATATGATACAACCATTGGCTGGCGATTTACAAATCCAAAACTTGCAAAAATGTATTACCCTTATTCAATGGGAGAAACCGCCGAAAATGTGGCTAAAAGGTATAATATATCAAGGGAAAGACAGGATGAGTTTGCTATGTATTCTCAAATAAAAGCAAAGGAAGCCATTCTTGGAGGAAAGTTTAGAAATGAAATTACACCTGTTGAAATTATGAATAAAAAAGAAACCGTCATATTTGATACTGACGAATTCCCGAGACTTGATACAACAATGGATAAACTTGCAAAACTTAAACCTGCATTTGCAAAGGATGGCGGTACGGTTACTGCGGGTAATTCCAGCGGGATAAATGACGGAGCTTGTGCTATTCTGCTTGCCTCAGCAGAAAAAGCAGATGAGTTTGGGTTATCAAAAAGAGCTCGCATAATTTCAAGCGCAGTTGCCGGGGTTGAGCCAGATTGCATGGGGCTTGGACCCATTCCGGCAGCAAAAAAAGCACTTGATCGCGCCGGATTAAAACTTGAACAAATAGACTTAATTGAACTTAATGAGGCTTTTGCTGCCCAATCATTAGCATGTATAGATGAGCTCACTCTTAATTCAGCAATAGTAAATGTAAATGGCGGTGCCATTGCTTTGGGGCACCCGCTTGGCATGAGCGGCGCGAGAATATTAACAACCCTGTTGTATGAAATGGAAAAACGAAACTTAAAATATGGTCTTGCAACAATGTGTATAGGAGTTGGTCAAGGAATTGCAACTGTTATTGAAAGAAGTTAGCTGTTGAAAATATACGGTTCATTACATTAAAATGCAGGATAAAATTTCAGGATTAATAAAATCTGCCTGCAGAATTTCAGAATATTTTCAAAGCTTAGTTTCGGGAATAATATATAAGAACCGAAAATCATAGATGAATCTTCCGAACATACTTAGCCTTTTTAGGATACTGCTTGCACCGGTTTTTCTATATCTTTTCCTTTCAGATTCAAATGTTTTAAATGCCTCCGCTTTTTTTATTTATACAATAGCTGCATTTACTGACTGGTATGACGGATGGTATGCCAGAAAATACGGGTTTAAAACAAGATGGGGACAGTTTATAGACCCATTAGCCGATAAAATACTTACATCTGCTGCATTTATTGGGTTTTATCTTCTCAAGCAAAAAGATACTTTTTTTTTCGGGAAAACAGAACCGATACCCTTTATTTTTCTGGTAGCTGTTATTATAGCACGTGATATTATTTTAACTGCTGCAAGAAGCATACAGGAGCTAAGAGGAAAAGATTTTAAAACTTCTATGATTTCAAAAACTAAAACTTTTATTCAGATGACATTTGTTTTTGTAGTCATTGCCTGTTTTTCAGCAGCAGCTGTTTTTAGCGGCACAGGTTTTTCGATGAGTTTAATTAAATATTTGCATTCAGATTTTAATTATTATATATTGCTGTTTATAACTTTACTTACTGCGGCAAGCGGGATTGCCTACATTTTTGAATCAGGTGGTGAAAAAATAAAAAACAGCTGATCCTTAGGCAAAACTGAAATATTATTACGAAAATTGATTTTATGGCATTTAGATTTATAAAAGAAAAAAATCAGGTAAACGAAGAAGTTAAAGTACCTCTTGCGCTTACAATTTTTGGAAGTATTTTTGGTATCGGCTTTATTCCCATTGCATCAGGTACCTTTGGTTCACTTGTTGGTTTAGGGCTGTATCTTGTTCCCAAGGTTTCAGAATTTTACTACCTTATTCTGTTAATTGTGCTGATATTTTTTATTGGCGTTTTTTGTGCCGAAAAAATGAGGCATAGATGGGGTGAAGATGCACCTGAAATTGTTATTGATGAAGTTGCCGGGCAATTGTTTACATATCTAATTGGCTCAATTGTATTTGAAATATTTTTTACATTCAAATCATTTGATCCCGAATTTGCTTTTAATGCAAAACTGACTTTTGCGGTAGTTGGGTTTTTAACTTTCCGATTTTTTGATATTGTTAAACTTGAGCCCGCAAAATATTTTGATAAAAAAGATTCCGGTTTTGGAATTATGATGGATGATATTGCTGCCGGGCTGTATGCAGGTATATTTTCTGCTGTTTTAACTCATCTGGCTTGGTATCAGCTTCTCAGAAAATTTGTTTTTTAATTTTTTTATTTTAGAAAATACTGTTTACATTCCTTAGAATAATAATTTTGCCCGTTAATTATTATATATTCCATTGCAATAAAGTGAAAGATAAATCATTAATATATCATTCTTTATGAGATCAATAATTATTTCAATTGGCGATGAAATATTAATTGGACAGGTTGTTAATACAAATGCCGCTTGGCTGGGGAAAGAACTTACGGCAATTGGCATTCCCCCAAATAGAGTATTAACCATACCGGATGATGAAAATGAAATTATAAATGAATTCAAAGCTGCTTTTAAAAAATATAACGTTATTATTGTAACCGGCGGACTTGGACCCACTCATGATGATTTGACCGTTAAATCTGCTGCAAAATTTTTTAAAAGCAAATATATACTTAATCAAAAAGTGCTTAAACATGTTAAACATATTTTTGCACGCAGAAAAATAAATATGCCTGCAGTAAATATCGGACAGGCACTTGTTCCCGAAATTGCAAAAGTTTTGCATAATAAAACCGGCACAGCCCCCGGCTTATTGTTTGATAAAAAAGGCAGGGTTTTATGTATAATGCCTGGTGTTCCGTATGAAATGAAGTATATCTGCAATACAGGATTGTTTCCTTATTTGCGGAATAAATTCGCTAAACGTATTACTAGAGTTATAAGACAAAAAACACTGCATACCATTGGTATTGGTGAATCTTTGCTTGCTGAAAAAATTGGCGATATTTCTAAAATTGTCTGTAAAAAAAGAGATTTTGAAGTGAAACTTGCATTCCTTCCTTCAAATTATGAGGTAAGACTTCGTATTACCGCAATTGCAAAAACAGAGCTAAAAGCTAAAAAGCTTATTAATGATGCAGTACTCTTGCTTTATAAAAAGGCAGGTAAATATATTTATTCTGATGATGAAAGTCCGATTGAAAAAACTATTGGAGTAATGCTTAAGAAAAAAGGTTTTAAGTTAGCTGTTGCTGAATCCTGCACAGGCGGACTTGTGTGCAGCAAGATTACAGATGTTGCCGGGAGTTCTGATTATTTGTCAGATGGTATAGTAGCTTACAGTAATGAGGCAAAGAAAAAACTGCTGGGAGTAAAATCTATAACACTTAAAAAGTTTGGTGCTGTTAGCGAAAAGACCGCAAAAGAAATGGCTGAAGGTGTAAAAAGGCGTTCTAAAGCTGATATTGGAATTTCAACAACGGGCATTGCTGGACCCACAGGTGCAACACGGGGTAAACCTGTGGGTACAGTATGGATAGGCTATAGTGACAGAAAAAATACATTTGCTAAGAAATTTATTTTTTCAAAAGATAGACTTAGAAATAAGGATATTATTTCAAAAATGGCACTGGAAATTGTGAGACAGCAATTAACACCCAAAAATCAGCAATTATAACTTTATGATAGAAATAAAAAATTTATATAAGAGCTTTGGCAAAAAAGAAGTATTACGCGGGGTTGATCTTGTTATTGAAGAGGGAAAAACTAATGTGATAATAGGTGCCAGCGGCTGCGGTAAATCTGTGCTGCTTAAACATATTGTTGGACTGCTTAAACCGGATAAGGGTAACATACTTATTGATGGAGAAGATATTACTAAAATGAATGAGAAAGATGTCTATAAGATCAGGAAGAAATTCGGGTTCCTTTTTCAAAGCGCAGCTCTGTTTGATTCAATGACGGTAGGTGAAAATGTTGGAATTGCTTTGCGTGAAAATACTTCAACTCCAAAATCTGAAATTAAAAACATAGTGTCAGAAAAACTGCGTCTTGTTGATCTGCCCGGTACAGAAAGTTTGATGCCTTCTGAGCTTTCAGGAGGTATGAAAAAAAGAGTGGGGCTTGCAAGAGCTCTTGCTACTGATCCTCTTTATATTTTATATGATGAGCCAACCACAGGACTTGATCCAATTACAAGCGAAACAATTGATGAATTGATGGATACTGTTGCCAGAAGCAAAGCGCCAAAGGTTACTTCTATTATTGTTACTCATGATATTTTTACAGTATATGAAATAGGCGACAGTGTTGCAATGATGTTTGAAGGCAAAGTACACTTTAATGGTACTCCAGAAGAGCTTCGCAAAACAGAAGATCCTATTGTTAGACAGTTCCTTGAAAGAACGGATGATAATAAGGCAAAACTATAAACCGATAGTATGAGGGCAATATTTAAATACAGATATTATGTAATTTATCCTTATTAAAAATTTAACTATTTTTATAAAAGAGATACCAAAAATTTAAATGATAGAAAGGATATAAAAATCAATATGCCTGAAGAACAGAATGATTCAAAAAATCTTTCAAAAACAGCAGTTTATTTTCAGGCGGTCAGGGCATTTTCCTTCCCCGCTTCACTAATACCATGCCTTTTAGGAGCAATGCTTGCATTGCTTGAAAGCGGGAATGTTTCATGGTATTTAATGCCATTTATTGCAATATCACTTCTTTTACTGCATGCAGGCTCTAATGTTATAAGTGATGTAGATGATTACCAGCGAGGTGTTGATGCTAAAGGTACACTTGGGGGATCAAGGGTTCTGCCTGATGAACTTCTATCATCAAAAGAAATGTTTCGTTTTGGAATGATCCTATTTTCACTTGCCGTACTATTTGGTTTGCCAATAATATTTGACCGCGGAATGATGATCCTGTGGCTTGGTATATTAGGCATTGTTGGCGGATTCTTTTATACCGGCAAACCGATTGGTTTTAAATATATTGCATTGGGCGATATATTTATTTTTCTTTTGTACGGTCCCGCAATTGTTACAGGTACATTTTATGCTTTAACAGGAATACTTTCTCTTTCTGCCGCACTTATTTCAATTCCTTTGGGGTTGCTTGTTACCGGTATTCTGCAGGCAAATAATCTTCGCGATATTATTAACGACCGAAAAGCTAATATAAAAACCCTTGCCACTGTTTTTGGTGAAGGTTTTGCCAAAGGCGAGTATGTGTTTTTAATTGCTGGTGCTTATATAACTGTGATACTGCTTATTGTTTTCAATATCCTTTCTCTTTGGTCGCTTATTGTATTTTTAAGTCTGCCGGTGGCACTTAAAAATATGAATATGATAAAAGGTATTAAAATAGAAGATACCGGAAAGATTGCTATGCTTGATGCAATGACCGCACAACTTACACTTATGTTTGGCGTTTTGCTTTCTATAAGTATAATTATTACAAAACTTTTTGGTTAATTGATTTAAAAATGGTAAGATGAAGTTTATTTAAAAGATATTAAAAAAAATTAAAAGAGACAGTTTTTTTAACCGTCTCTTTTTTGTTTTTAATAAACATTTAAGTAAAACCATTATTTTTTACAGCCATTAATTGCACCGTGAATGTTCAAATCTAAAATTGCTTGCT
>WBZR01004210.1_pt1 | contig 12032 bp, 14 predicted proteins | sample 5204231 | NCBI WGS metagenome assembly WBZR01 (sample SAMN12412403, study PRJNA552823) | activated sludge metagenome | isolation source: activated sludge from anammox sidestream of wastewater treatment plant... | place: USA: Virginia | collected 2017-08
GTCCGCAAAGAAAATCAAAGGTTAAAAGCTAAGAATCCGGGAAGATGAATTCTTTTGACTCCCTGGTTTTAGATTTAACGATAACAATAGCATCTTCAAATGCCGCGATGGTATTTCCGGGTGATACGAGCGAGCTCTGTTTGTATTTATACTAATGCGTGAATTTAAATAAGCACGGATAAACAAGTTTATCCGTGCCACCCTTTTTTGCTATTTAGAGATACATCTCATCAACCGCCAGAGCAGTACTTCTTTCTCCGTCGCACTGGTTCACGCCGAACCATTTCCACGCATGAGAAGCGGATACAAACCCTCGTCTCCGGGTGGCATGGACAAACTCTGTTTGTCCATGTTTTATCATTCATTCCAACGTGTGTATTTGAACAAGCACGGATAAACGAGTTTATCCGTGCCACCCTGCTTTGGCTATTTAGAGATGCCTCTCATCAATTGCCAGAGCGTCATCTCTTTCTCCATCGTGCCAGCTCATGCCCGACCATTTACAAACTTGAAAGATAACACGCGCCTTCATCTCCGGGTGGCATGGACAAACTTTGTTTGTCCATGTTTTATCATTCATACCAGCGTGTGTATTCCAGCAAGCACGGATAAACGAGTTTATCCGTGCCACCCTGCTTTGGCTATTTAGAGATGCTTCTCATCAATTGCCAGAGCGTCATCTCTTTCTCCATCGTGCCAGCTCATGCCCGACCATTTACAAACTTGAAAGATAACACACGCCTTCATCTCCGGGTGGCATGGACAAACTTTGTTTGTCCATGTCTTGTCATTCATGCCAACGCGTCTATTCCAGCAAGCACGGATAAACGAGTTTATCCGTGCCACCCTGCTTTGACTATTCAGAGATGCCTCTCACCAATTGCCAGAGCAGCATCTCTTTCTCCATTGTGCCAGCTCATGCCCGACCATTTACAAACTTGAAAGATAACACACGCCTTCATCTCCGGGTGGCATGGACAAACTTTGTTTGTCCATGTTTTATCATTCATACCAGCGTGTGTATTCCAGCAAGCACGGACAAACGAGTTTGTCCGTGCCACCCTGCTTTGGCTATTTAGAGATGCCTCTCATCAACTGCCAGAGCGGCACTTCTTTCTCCATTGTGTTAGTTCATAGCAAAGAGCTTCTTCGTAAATCGATTCCAATAAGCCTGGCCCCAGGATACGATGAACCTCTATGGCTGCCGCTATGATCTGTTCTGTTAATGAATCCATTGATTTTTCCCTCTGTGTTTTCTGTGGCCTCTGTGGCAAGCATTAATCATTACAACTTTTGTTTTTTTTGTTAATAAGATATTCTTCGAGATTTAATGGATTCGGATAAAAGAGAACCTTCCGTTCCTTCTTAGGGCGGTCAAAGGGCACCATCATCATGCTTCGCACGAAGGTAACGCCGAGGAATTTGAATCCGTCTTCAAAGCAGACGACCTGTTCTTCATCCAGTTTTAAAAGAAGTCTTTCCAGCGCCTGTTTTGACACGTGAAGCGCATGCCTTGCATCTTCAGGCCTTTTGCACAGAATGACAAAGTCATCCGCATACCGGACATACTTATATCCTTTCCTGAGCAACTCTTCATCAAGCTCATCGAGAAACAAATTGGCTAAGACGGGCGAGATGGGCGAACCCTGGGGAATACCTTTCTGCAATACCGACAAGGATTCACCGTCCCATATTTCAGCCTTCAGCCAGAGCTCTATGAGTCTTCGCATATCCGGAGCAGGGACATACTTTTTCAATTTTGCAAGGAGCAGGGCATGATCCACACTGTCAAAAAAGGCATCGATATCGGCATCCACCACCCATTGGTAGCCTTGTTCGTAAAATTCTTTTACCTGAAAAACCGCTTGTTTTACTGAACGGCCTTTGCGATAGGCAAAACTGCACTCCTCGAATTCTTTTTCAAGCGCTGGTGCGAGCTGTTGTAATACCGCGGTTTGAGCAACCCTGTCCCTGACGGCCGGAATACAGAGCGCCCTTGCCTCGCCATTCCCTTTATCGACCAGGATCTTCAGCAGCGGAAGTGGCGAATACGTTTGCTCAACCAGTTCCCTTTGCAGGATTCTGAGGTTTATATCCAGAATGCCTTCGTACTGTTCAAGGGTAACGCCATCAACACCGGCGCAGCCGTGGTTTTCCTGAACATTCTTGAAGGCTGAATAAAGGGAATCAAAACTGATAATAGATGCTATCATATCAAAATGGATTATGATCAAATATCAGTACGTCACCGGTAACTGGTGAACGATATACCAGCTTCATTGCCTTGCCATGAAGGGCATGAGCAACTGCCAGATAAAGCCAGACAGGGGCTTTACCGGTCAAAACTATCTCATTGCCTTCGCCTGCAAGGTTAACGGCTTTATCAATGTAGATTGGCAAGTCTGAGAGTTTGGCCGTGTCAGTAAACAGGGAGGAAAGGTCTATGGTACTCACATTTCCAATCTCCCGGTGTCAGAAGAAGCAAGAACAACATCGTAGCTGAGTACATGCCATGGTTTATTTGTTTGGACGTACTGGGCTTTTATTTTTAGATTAAACGTCATAGCAGCTCCTACAATACTGGTAGGTTTTTGTCCGCCGGTAATATCAATCATGGTATCCTTTTCAGAATATTTCTTGCTTCTAAATTTCTGAAGCAAAATGTCCATTATATCGACTATTTTGTTGAAGTCTTCAAAATCGTACCCTTGCAAAGAATTGGCTCTTTTTTTGAAAGATTCAAAATCGTAATATTTTAAAGGGTTGGTATCAGGCGGCGAAGATACACATATAAGTTCTGTACAACCAGATTCCTGTGCAAGCACATAAAAAATCATCTTTTCCAGGGGAGGGTAATTCTTACAGATTTTTAGAAACAAGTTTACTTGCAAAATGGATTCCTTGGAACAGATAACCGTTACCGTTTCCAAGGTTTTCAAGTGGTGCCGTATAGCCCTAAGAGGCATTTCCCATTGCCACCTTACTGGCGGAACTTTTTGCTTTAGTCTTTCACACTCCTCTATATCTTTATTTATGTCTTGTGTGAGCTTCAGTTCTTTAGGCACTCCTGCATTCTCCACCTGTTCGGGTGGAAGATTCGAAAGGAACAAGACAAGATGTTTTCTCTTCTCCGTTTCTTCTTTTGATAGTCGCCTTGTGCGCGGAAGAAAAAAATCTTTTCTCTTCCAGCAAAGCAAGACTACCATACCTGCAAAGAAAGCAATATATCCCATTCGTAAATACGAAACAACTCCCATTTTACCATTTGCCCATAATTCAAGTGTCTCTTCAACAGAATTAGCGGCTAAATTTGAACTGAGAACGGTAATCGCTGCAATAAACCATGGGAACCATTCCTTAATGCGTTTTTTTTGACTCATGGTGGTTTCTCTCTTTTAAAGTTATCAGGCACGTCTGGAAGAGTTTGTCCCGCTTAGGATAAACCATTTTCCTACCTCCAGTAACTTGGGCTTACCTTGATAGCCCTTTCGTGACCGCACTACTTCTTTACCTTGTGTATTCACAAAAACCAGCTTATCTTCATACCGTTCTTTCAGCCAGGCGGCATCTTCGCCCTGCTTTGTTTTAAACGGCGGTTCTTGCGGTTGAGATTCTACCACATCATCTGTACCGGATGGGCATCCATCTTTTAAAGTAGTTCCAACGAAGACGCCTAATGCATTAATTGGGCCATTAAAAGGTTCCTTTTTATATTCGCGATAATCCGGATATCTGATAGTGCCGTCTTCACTCTTACCCTTATTGAGTCGTAAGACCTCGATTAGGGCTTCGCTGAGTTCTTCCCGGCCAGCCTTAAGGGAGTACCAATTCTCAATAGCGCCAGAATTCCAATTTTCATATCGCTTGCTCGCCTTTGTAATTGAACTCTTCTCTCTACTAATCGTTATGCAACAACTTCCCAGACCAATAGCCTTGCCAAGCCCTATTTTATGTCCCAACCCGTCAAGAAGTTCTATGGCCAAGAGTAATTTACCTAATTCTTCTTTCGTTAAGTTTTCTCCATAGATTTGAAATGAAAAAACGCTTCCTACCGGGGCATATTCCTCAATGCGGATGGTGTGATTATTTGACAGGCGTTCTTCTATTGAAAAGCTGGGATTTTTACCTTGATGGTAGTAAAATTTACGTCCGGCAATAGGACTGCCTTGGTGCCCGCTTTTCCCATAAGTAGCGTAATGATGAGGTTTGGGGCTCAAAAGATCCTTAAGACAACACTTCTGTTGGGATAGTTTTCCTTCAACAAGTACTGCATCGCTAAATGCCACTTTCCCCTGGCAATTAAGCGTATCGCCTTTTATGGCGCCAAACAACCGGCAGGCGGGGCAAAGCGCTTCCAAACTATTGCATTTGCTGCTGAGATAATTCGCGAGATCAGCGTAACTATAGGGGATTTTCTCCTTACCTTTTGACGAAAACCCATCTGTAGCTGCAAAAATTAAACAGGAGTCCGTGATTGCCTCATAGACAGAACGGATCATTCCTTTAATCGAAGCGCCTTGCAGGATTGGCGTATTACGGCTATTTCTCAGGAATTTTTTGTTTTTCACATCCTTTCGACTTTGATCGAGAGTAATGAGAGGGCTTAGCGCCTTTAATATACATTCTATTTTGCCGCTATAATGGTCGTCTTTGAGGCGGAGTTTTCCGGTGTAGCCCATAGTTCTGTTCGGCTTTTTATCTTTCAACGGCACAAAATTATATGGATTGATCGTAATCATTGTTTCTCCTCCTCATTCTCACTTTTCATATCTAAACAGACACAACGAAGAAACTCGCCTTTTGATTCATGATGATAACGTCGAACTATAAGGCAGGGAGATTTACCTTGCTCTTTTGCCTTTTCCGGTTGAATAGGATAGGTCTGTGCTTTAGGGATATCACGGGCGTAGAAGATGGGAGTGCCGCCTGGATTGCCTTTTGGATCTTTTTCCGGATCTACCCATTCACCCCAAAGGATCAGGGGCGAATCTTTCTCTTTTTCAATTTCCAGCACGCCTTCAAATGTTTCCGGCAGCTTGCCTTCATCCAGTATAAGCACACCATGTAGCATATTCGGTTTACCTGGATTGCGTTGCCAGCGATATTCACCCATATCGCCAAATATTCTCCCTGCAGGCCAGGTATCAAGGATATTCCAATCAGGCGCCTGCTCCAGGTAAACGAGTTTTGCCTCAACGGTTCCTTCCAGCCATGCATATTCGAAGACGTCTGGCGGTAAGTTGGGATGATTGTTTAACTTTGTGGTAAAGCCAATAACTGGACTCATGCGGTATTCTCCTGTGCTTGCCGAACAAGCTCTTGTACATAGCCGTTAAAGGCCGGGGCTGTTTTTGCCCAAAAGTCAGGGATATTAGCAACCGTAACATTTTTATACAAAGAGAATCCGTCATTTTTTGGCTTGGGAGGTTGGTCAAAGGGAGGTGCGGCGCAAGTATGTATGCCGTAATAGGCTCTTTCAGTTGCACTGCTCATAAGACTACCCATGTGTTCCATGTGTGTAGGAATTTCAGGATAGCTCAAGGTAATTTCTGTGATTTTTCCTTTAACCAGGCCAAACCCCTTGGTTTTCCCGAAGCCAATAGGTACAAGACCTTCTTCAAAATCCCGGAATACGTAGGCAAGGAGTCCCATCTGCCAGAGTTCAAAATTGGTGACCGTAACCGTGGTCGTGAATGTGGTGTTTTCCAGGACGTGAAAGCGCATGTTTGCACCCTTGCCCTTACTGCCGCTCCCATCTCCGCCACCTTTAGAGACGCCACCGGTAAACCGGTCTATGCCAATCATGTCCCGATAGACGGAACTATACCCATTTCCAATATCAGCGTCCGTAAAGCGGATGCGACTGGCTAGCCCGGCGCACCCAAAGAGCTTGCACGCAGGACACGCGGCGGCGTATTTTTTGCGAGTGGTGCCATCTTCTTTTTTCAATTGCTCGGATTTTTTCAATTGCTCGGAACATCCAAGGACTTGATCAAAAGGGTCGCATGCCGTGTAAGGAGGAGATGCGCCTTCGGGCAGCAACGACCGAATGATACGTTCGGATTGGGCGCGAAAAGGGCCTCGAATGGATGTGCCGGGGACGTAAAAGTACCATTCCTGATTTGGAGGTTTTTGTCCAGCATCACGGACTCGTTTGATCATTTCATCTGGTTCTGTATGATTAATAAAAAATTTGTCAGGATACCAACCACTTCTCTTTTTCTTCTCGGCATCATTCCCTTCGTAGGGTTTCATAACCTCTTTTTGTGAATATTTTCCATCCGCTATGAGAAGCGGTCCTTCACATTTCAGCTTCCATTGAAAAGTAGCCTCGCACAGTTTTCTTTTTAGCATAGGACTTCCTCCTTCCACTCGATGGAATTATGGATTTCTTTTCCACGGGTAATTGCCGCCCACAAAGATTTTGAATCTTCAAAACCAGTAACTTTGTAAAATTTTTTCTCCACTTCCCTCAGTTTAATTTTCCCCAATCCTCCCGCCCGCTTACCGCCCACGTGCAGCCCATGCTTAAGCAGGCTAAGGATCAGGTTAAGCAGCTTTTTGTCGTTATTGGTAACGTTCTCGGCCTTCATTTTAAACAGGAAGGCAAGTCCATTCTTTGCGGGCTCTATAACCTCATAGTCAAACTTTGCACCATCCTTTGCCGCTCCCGTGTCCCTGTCGATACCTACGCCATCACGGATGTGCGTAGGTATTTTGTTCCCTTCCATACCTACCGGCAAGGCGTCCTCAATAGTCAAGCGTGATGCATACACGGTAGAACCAAAGAGTTTGCAGACGTCACAAAGTGTATCCTTTGCAAATGCAGCGATTAGCTCATTCTTTGTGCTTTTTTCACGGGTATCCTGATTTCTTTCATTCTTGTCTAATTCAGACAGAAAATCCCTGGCTTTCTCGGTGCAACAATCCTTCTCAAAGAGTGTACAGCTTTTGAGACCTGCTGTTGCTCCGACTGATGCAAGAATGCGTTCTACCTCTGACCGGATAGCGCCGCGAAGGCTACTCCCGGGGATGTAGGGGGTTGTTTTATCAAAAGTTCGTATGAAAGGTGCATCCGTTTCATCCGAGGCATTTCCGGAAGAAATGCGAAGCGCCGTTACCAGTTCCAACTCTCCTTCAAAACAATAACGGTTGTGCAGTTGCTGATGGCCAAATGGCATATTCATGACAGTAACTCCTCTCTTAAAGGCATATCCTCTTCTTTAAAAACCTTACGATAACGGTATAGACCATAAACATTGCTCCAGAAACGGCGCAGGGCTGATAGCCGGTCGTCCCCGGCAATTGCAGGGCTATCATCAAGATATTTTCCCTCATTAATCCAGTCCAGCAAGGTTGCGCCTAACGACTCTTTGCCTCCGGCGCCAATTGGTTCAATCAGCCATGAAGCAGATTTACCGGAACACTCTTTTTGCTTTTCTAGTTTTTCAACCTGTCTATTTATAAACTTGCTTACCGCCTTTTTAACGTCTTCAAGAGACCCCGAAATGTGGATGCATTCGTTGACGGCGGACATCTGAGACGAGGACAGGTTTTTGGGAATAAACCCCAGGTTATAAAAGTTCCTGGCATTTCGGAGGAGGAGTGTCTCCTGTCTTAAAAATACCTCTTTCCGGCGTAGTGTGGTTGCCAATTGATTACTCATAAGACTGCCTCCTTTTCCCGCTTGATATGGAAGGTGTGCCACAAAACGGCATGGCCAAACCCCTCCCCGTTGTTATCACCAATCCAGCCCATACCGTTTCCATCAGGAATAACGGGTTCTCTCCCACCTTTTGCCTCAAAGAGGAATACGCTACCGGCGCTGACGGCCAGGCGTGGCACACGGGGTAGTTGTAACGGTATTCCATCGAAACCGAAAACCATGCGGCTGGCGGCAAATGCCTTGGAAGGCAAGGGTTCCCAGTCGTTCGCATCTATGCCCAATGGTTCCAAATGAGACACATCAGGGGCGGTACAATCGCGAAGATACTCATCATGAAAGATGGCGTCGCTCAGTAGCGTAACGGCCAGGACTTTGCTTTGAAAACGTTGGAAGCGCTCTTTTGCGGCGTCGTTTTTTGACAGGTCTTCGGAGACGTCGTGCTTTACTTCAATCCACCCTTGTCCACGGGAGCGGCCCGTTCCGATACAAGCTACAAAGGGGTTGGAAATCAGGCATATAAGTTCGGAAGCCAAATCATCAGGGGCTTCAATGTTGGTAAAGAAGGTTTGTCCCTCCTCAATCACTCGTTGGCTATAAAGCTGTCCACTGCCGGCACAGCCCAGCACGGGATCAATAGCAGTACGGGTAATGAGCCTTTTTTTAACCTTTTCCTCCTTTTCCTTCGATGGGTTCCAAAAGCCCTCAAAGCGATCGAGGGGTTTTTCACAGTTTTGACAAGATGTACCGCTTCCCCCCTGAAGCATATCTGCAATACCGTGACCTTCGTCATTCTCAAAGCCGCCGGTGTATTTGCAGGAATAGGCGGAAAGGGGAATGGCTTGAGAGTCGTTAATGAAGGCAAAACCGAATCGAATTTGACCAGACAGGAAGAGACGGTGAAAAACATCACCGGTCTGCTTCTTTTGGTCAATGTATCGTTGCGCTAAAAGCCCGCGTATAGTGTTGCCTGGAATAAAATCGAGCGTTTCGATAAGGTTATGGGATGGAGGACCGGCAGACATGAGGAGCGGACTTTGGGTGGTAAGTTTCAAGCGGATAGACGCCATACTAAGCCTCCTCCCGAATTTGAATGCCATTTTCCAGCGCGCCGCGGCCTATCGCCTTGCGCCCGCCAATGCGGTCTACCAGTCGCCCTGAGGCAGAAAGAAGCTGCCTTTCTATAGCGACAACAGCATCGTTAACCCGTACCTTGCCGGAAAAGGTAACTGAAGAAGGCACGGCTTCATCGAAAAATAAGTGGTCTTCCAGGGTTGTGCGGCGGGTTCGGGAAATAGCGATACCGGGTCGGATTTCTGTATCAGGATAGACTACAGGATTGCGATTGCGATTTTGCTCCAATAACGTGAGAAACAGCGGCCTTTGGGTATCATCAAGTTCTGCCTGGCCTACCTGGATCATCGCCGGGATTGCGGAATTGCCGAATAGCTTACACAAGGTACAAGCATTAACAACGTCTTTACAAAGGGGTTCTTTCGTTCCATGGATACGGAGCCCTTCGGGCAAACCGCCGGTACGCAACAACCGTTCGGCAAAAAAACGCCAGCGCCCTTTTACCGTCGATCCCGGAAGGTAAGGCAATCCTTCATTATTTCGCATAACCATGCGGTCAACAAGCCCCGCAATTGCAAGGCCGCTAAAAATACTTACCGGGGTTCGAAAGACGAGACTATATTTTATTTCAACCATGCGTTATTTCTCCTTTTCTAACTAAATTAGGCATTTTCACCTATCCTTTCCGGCTTGAATGAAATCGTAGAGTTCGATAATTTCTGTTAGGGGAGTTGTCCAAGCGTTGTCATCAGAAAGACGGAAAGGAAAAATAGAAAGATCTTTCATACAGAGTTGATAAAGTGGGCTGTTCTCTTCAAGGTCGCTGGTAGCCTTCAACCGCTCTCTGATGCGCAGGGCATCGAACTGTGCTTGAGACAGACTTTGAAACAGGACAGGATACAATGCCTTCAACTTTGACCGGGGGACCTTTGGGTTTTTTAAATCCCTTATGGTCTTTAACAACCATTGGGCTTCGGTGGTGGTATAAGGGCGTTCGGTCAGTTTCACTTCTAAACCGCTGCTACATTGCTTCGTATATTCTTTAGCTCTACGATCCTTAACAGACTCGCTGCCGGCCTCTGACAGCGCCAGGAAGTCAAGCGTTCCCGTTTCACATCCTTGTTTGGTAGTAATTCGGCAGATTTTTTCTTGGCTATTTTCATCAGTTCACCGGCCAGGGTCATTAGATCGCTTATGGGATAGTGGGTATGGGCGATGACCACACCGGCTGAGGTAGTAAGGCCTTCCTCGCCGAAAGACTTAGGCAGTTTCCCGTTTTTAACATAATCCTCCTGCAGTTTTTTTGTCTTTTCCTGAAACCCTTCTATAAACAGCACAGCCACATCCATAGCACTGTGGGATGGCACGGCTAACATCAAATCATCTCCACCGGCCATAATAAACTCGGCAGGAATGGAGCGATACATACCATCTGCCGTTTTCCATTCCTCAAAATCCACCACTTTTAGTACCGCTTCAACGGCGGCCTCTCTGGTGGCCTGATCCACGATTTCAGAAAAAGCCTTATATGCACGCTTTGCATCTTCCTCCTTTGGAAACAGACGTCCTATTATTTTTATTGTTTCGCCCATGCGATTACCGTCCGCGTAAATAAAGCCCATATAATTAGATGGCCTGGAGAATTGTCCGATATCATCAAAATCCTGCGGTAAAAAAACCTGGCAGTTGACTGCTTCATTGTATTTGGCAAGGGTAGAGAAAATAAAATTATCTGTATACTTTGGTGCTAACTCAGAGGAGGACTTTAACACCTTGCTGCCTCTTTCCGTTGGTTTAATCTTTTTGTAAAGTTCGTTTACCTTCTCTCTTTTCCGTGAGCAGGCAAGGCATAACCAATGCTCACCATGCTCGGAAAGCGCCTTTTCTGCAGGTTCTGAGCCACAAGAAGTGCACGGCCTTATCCAGCGCCCTGCAAGCACAGGGACACCCTCCACTCTGCCCAATTTGCTCTGCTGGGTCATCATCACCCCACGGCTCACCCATGCGGTAAAAGACTCATCATTTCCGCGCTCCACAATCTCTACGGATACACGTGCATTTACGGTTTCTTGACGGTAAAGTTCCAAAACCGCTTTCTTAAATTTTTCTGCATCATGCTTGTTTTCAAAAAGGACACGGCCGGAACCACCGCCAAGATAAATCTCTTCATAGCAAACATGACCAAGTTCCTTGAGAATCCTTTTTGTCTCTTTCCGGTTCAAAGCATCCAAAAGGACACTACCCCCGCGCGTTTCCCGCATGATAGGAGAGGCAAAAAGGTAGGATTTTACTTTTTGGGTTTCAATTACTACGAGAAAACGCATAGCACTGGCAACATTCATAAAAGCCTCCGTATTGTAGCAAGTAATACATCTGTCAAAATGGATTTTTTTAAAAAGTTTTTTGATGAAACCAAAAATATATTTCGCCATTCTCACATCTCCGTAATCTTGATTAAGTTCTTTTCCGTAAAATCCTTTGTACAATTCTTTATGAAGGATGAAACCATACATATCACCCACAGACCGTTCTTTTGAAAGGGGAGTTTGCATGGTAATCCCCTCTAGAAACAGGGGATCAAGGGGTATGTATTCAGTGGCCATCCTCGAAATTCCTGATGAATTTCCGAATAACCCCTAAAACCCCTTCGATATTTTTTATTACGTCTTCATCGCAAAATCTCAGTACTGTTATTCCCAACTCATTAAGTCTTTCTTGTTTTAATGTATCTTTCTTTGCTATTTCCTCAAAGGTGTGGGTATAACCATCCAACTCAACAGCAAGTTTTAATTTATTACAAAAGAAATCTACGATAAAGCTATCAATTGGTTTTTGTCTATGAAAATCGTAACCTATCATTTTCTTGCCTTTCAAATATTGCCAGAGCCTTATTTCTGACTGTGTACCCTTGTTTCCCAATTTTCGTGTAAGTTCTTTGAGTTTTGGATGATAATTGATCTTCATGGCATTATTTACACACCCCTGCACCCCTCTTTTTAGAGGGGATCAGATACATTTCTGTATTCCTCTTTTTAGTGGGGACATACACACTCATCTGGCTTTGCAGCCGAGTCTTTTGTATCTTTTTGAGATAAAACACGCCGGCAATGTCCCTATGTCTGCCAGTTTTTCCTTCTCGTTTTCTTTCACTCCGCCGGGGTTAATTCTATAACCTAAATTCTGCAAACGATTTTCGCAGTGCGAAAATCGACCTTCTGTAATACCCTTAATAGACGAAAATCAACAAGAACCTTCAGCTTGTAGTGATTTTAGGGGTTAGCAGCGCCATTTCAGG